>Ga0068856_100005871_pt1 | contig 12107 bp, 23 predicted proteins | sample KBSCornC62_FD_66595 | JGI IMG/M metagenome (GOLD analysis project Ga0068856, IMG submission 66595) | Corn rhizosphere microbial communities from Kellogg Biological Station, Michigan, USA - KBS Corn C6-2 | ecosystem: Host-associated > Plants > Roots > Rhizosphere > Soil ...
GTCTGGGCCGCAGACGCCGACGGACGCCGCGTTGACGTCCTTGATCTGACTGTCAGCTACTGGACCGCGCCGGAGGACATCGCGGACAACCTCGGTACCAGCCGCGTACTGCTGCGCGACCGGGTGTATGCCGTAGATGGCCGGCGCGTGTGCTGGGCGAAGTCGTGGCTGCCGGCCGCGGTAGTCGAGGGAACTGTGATTGAGCAGGTCAATACCGGCCCCGGTGGCACACCAGCGCGCCTCGCCGAGCTCGGGTGCGAGCTGGTGAAGTTCACCGAGGACGTGGAGTTCACCGAGGCGGTTGATGTCCCGGCCGAGGTCCGCGACAAGCTTGACGTCGACGATCACACATCGGCGGTGCGGATCGTGCGCTGGAACGCGACCGCCGAGGGACGCGTGGTCGAGGCGACGTACATGTGGATGGTCGCCAGCGCGTACCGGTTCCGGTGGAGTTGGACGAACGCCTAGGGCGCGTTCCGAACCAACCTGGTCGAGCGCGAAGCGACTCACTCGGCTCACTCCCTGAATGGTCGGTAGGTGCCGCCCGAATCGAGCAACATGCTTAAGCAAGTCACGAGCGTACACTAGGGCCATGGCAGAGCCCAGAGATCAAGCTGACATCGGCGTCAAGGACCTACGAGTGCGCCTGGCGGACGTCCTCAACGAGACCGCCGTCTACGGCAACATCACCTACGTGACCAGCAGGGGGCGCCGGATCGCCGCGATTGTGCCGGTGCCGTTCGCCGAGCATGCAGTTGAAAACGTCACCCGGGAAACGAGTGCTGCATGAACCTCGACGCGGCCACCGCTCGTGACCGGTTTGCCAACGCCCGCAGGGCTCACCTTGCGACCGCCGATGCCGCCGGCCATCCACACCTAGTGCCGGTCACGTTCGCCGTAAGCAGCGACCGGGTGTACATCGCGATCGATTCCAAGCCGAAGCGCTCTATGGACCTGAAGCGGCTGAAGAACATCGCCGAGAACCCGAGCGTGACGCTTCTGGCCGATGAGTACGACGATGACTGGACGCGCTTGTGGTGGGCCCGCGCCGATGGCACCGCACGCATCCTTACCGACGACGCCGATCGCCAGGCGCCGATCCAGTTGCTTCAGGCGCGGTACCCCCAGTACGTTGCCGAGGTTCCGCAGGGGCCGGTAATCGAGGTGACCGTCAACCGCTGGAGTGGCTGGAGCTTTGCGGATGCCACCAGCGACGTTACGCTACTTGCTTAACCAAGTAGGGAGTCGCGACCGTGGGCCAAATGGCGCCGTATCAAAAGATCGCCCAGGACTTGCGCGATCAGATCCTCGGTGGGGCGCTGGCCCCCGGGGACCAACTGCCATCCGAGAACGATCTGTCCGGCAGGTATGCATGCGCCCGTAACACCGCATCGCGGGCGCTGAAGCTGCTCGTAAGCGAAGGGTTGATCGCCACCACTCAAGGCGCACGGTACACCGTGAGGCCGCGTCCCCAGCTCAAGCACATCGCGACTGGCGTGAACTTCCGTCGAAGGCAAGGCACCGGCAAGCCCAACGACATCGCCGAGGCCGAGGCGCAGGGCTATCACGGCAGAAACGACCTCGTCGCGGTGAAAACCGTGTCTGCGCCGCCCGAGGTGGCCGAGCGGCTACGCGTCGCCGTTGGCGACAAGGTATGGCTGCGGCACCAAATCCACCTGGCCAACGACGAGCCAATGAAGATCCTTCGCAACTACTACCGACTTGAGTTCGCCAGCGGCACGCCGCTTGCGGCCAAGAAGAAGATCAAGGGCGGCACCACGGCACTCATTGAAGCCGACGACGGCCCGTTCCGTCGTCGCGTTGCGCGCTTCGTGGAGGACGTCGAGTTGCGCATGCCGCTACCGGCCGAGGCGGAGCAGCTGCACATGCCCCATGGCGCACCCATTGCTCGGATCCTTCGGACGTTCTACGACCCGACGGATGAACCGATCGAAGTGCTCGACTCGATCCTTCCCGGCGATCGCTACACGCTGAGATATGAGATCGCGGTTCCCGAGAACACCTGATCCGGCCCCGATAGTCGAGCCCCCTGGCCACCCGCCAGGGGGCTCGCTTTTTTCTGTCTCAGAACACTTGCTTAAGCAGGCTGAAGCGAGCATGCTTAAGCAAGTGGCGGAAGTCGCCTAGACGCAGCAGACGATGCAAAGGGGGCACGATGCGCGAGATCAAGGTCCCCGTCGGATTCGACGAGCCGAGCTACTCGGTTGGCGAGTTCGCCGGAGCGGTCGGCGTGCATCGCACGACAGTTCGCCGATGGATCAACCGCGGCCTGGTCGCGCACTGGCTCACCCCGACCGGGCGTGTTCGCATCCCGCAAAGCGCGGTTGACGCGAGCATCACCGTTCACGCCGCAAGCACGCAGGCCGCATAGAAGCGGCCCGGGAGCGGCGACTCAACCGCCGAATCCCGGGCCTAGACAGATCCCTGGAGGGGGAACCGCCTTGAACACCACCGTACCGACGGCGAACGAGAACAGCACCACCGGCGCCACCAACGCCTGCCCGCCGTTCTGCTTGCGCCACGACCTGGGCGTCCCGGACCTGTGCATCGGCCCGGCGACCGTTCTCGACTGCGGCCCTGGCGGCGAGGCGCGGATCCTCACCTACAACGAGCCCGGGAACGTTGTCACCGTGTCGCTGCTCGTTTCCGGCAGTGGCGACTTCACCCCGACGCAGGCCCGGCAGATCGGCATGGCACTGATCCAGGCCGCCGACAACGCCACCGTCGGCGCCGTCGCGTCCGACCGGCGGCTGACTCTCGTGACCGGCGGTGCGCAATGAACACCTTCCGCCTCCACGACCGCGTCCGCGTCCACATCGGCCGTGAAACCTTCAACGGACGCATCGCCGGGTTCCGCATCGACGACGCAGGCGCCATCTTCCTGGTGCAGCCCGAAGACGACCCGAACCTCCCGGTGCGCGAGGCCACTGCCCGGCGGCTGCGGCACGCAGCAGCATTGGTGTACCTGCCCGCCGACGAGGTTGTCGCCAACATCTGCGGCAACGATCACGACGGCGTCGTTGTCTCCGGCCGTATCGAGGACAACCGCGACTTCTACACGGTGTGGTTCGGCGACGTCGAACTCGAACTTGAGTGGTCGGCGCTGCGGCCGGCGGCCGGGACGGATGGTGCCCGATGACGTACCCGCTTCGCTTCCCCGACGCCGACCCGCGTTTCACCGGCGAACTGATCGACGAGATCGGCGCCGTACTGGCCGCGCATGGCTTCCCGCCGGTCAACGACGACACCAACTTCGCCGGGCTGCGCGAGATGCTGCGCGTGTTCCTGTACGGCCCCGCTTTCGACCGCGGCGACAAGGTCTCGTGGCTGGACGGCGACACTGTCCGCACCGGCGACATCAACGCCGTCGCGAACGCCGAGGACGGGCCGGTCGCGCGCATCGTGGTGTATCCGCAGCCGGGCTACACCCACCGCGCCACCGTCACCGCTGTCGTGGCCTGCCGTGACCTGACGCTGGTTCCGGGAGGCGAGCGATGATCACGCCCGCCGCCGCACAAGCCGCTCTCACCAAGACGCTGCTCGGCACCTGCACCGTGCAGGCCGCCACGTTCAACGCCCGTGTCGCCGCGCGTATCCAGGCGCAGCAGGACACGGCGAAGCAGACCCCGAAGGTCGGTGCCTGATGACGAACGTGTGGATCGTGGTCGGTTTCGCCGCGCTCATGACCTGCTTCGGCTTGATCGTGCTTGCCGTGGCGCTCATCGCCTCCCCGATCAACCGGGCCCGGGACGCCCGCGCCGGCGCCTGTGAGGCGCTGGCCGACACGCACGGACTTCCGGCGGCACCCGCTGCCGACCCCGCCGCCCGTTCGGCCCGCACCATCAGTCCCGACCTGAACCAGCTGCGTGCGATCGTCCTGGAAGGAGCCGACCGGTGAACTACATCACCTTCGACATGGCCGTCCGCATCGACTGGCCCCTCGCGGACACCCTGCACGGACGCACCGGCACCGCCCTGAACAAGGCGCTGTTCTACGAGCCCGAGGGCTACACCGACGACGCCTGGATGGTGCTGCTGAACGTGCCGCTGGCCGACGGTACCGCGTTCATTCCCGTCCCGACCGACTGCCTGGTTCCGTTCGATGGCGGTGAGCCGCGATGACCGACGTCAAGCCCGGCGACTGGGTCTGGATCCAGCAGCACTCCGACGTGATGGTCGAGGGCCGCACCGGCACCGTCACCCACGAGACCGCCGACCTCGGCCTGTACATGGTGCGTCTGGACAAGCCGCTCGACGACGGCACCGACCGCGTCGAGGTATTCGACGACGAGATGGTGCTGCTCCAGTCCCGCAACATCGTCACGATCGTCACCGCCGCCGACGGCGCCTGCGTCGCCGCGGTCCGCAACCCCGACGGCCGGTACATCGACATCACCTGCTCCGCGCACCCCGGCTTCTCCACCGTCACCTACCTGCCGAGCCTCACCGAGGCCGAGCGCGGCCACCTCGACGAGACCGTCAGCAGGTACGCGAACCAGCACGCCGAAACCAGCCACACCACCGACGCTCTCGACAGGAGCCGACCGTCATGACCGCTGCCACCCTGACCTACCGGGACCGTTTCGTGACCGACGCTCCAAGCTTCGCCGACACCGTCCTCCCCCGCGCCGCCTTAACGTCCGTGGCGGAAGCCCGAGCCTGGTTGGGTAAGACCCTTACCGGCTGGGACGTACCCGGCGACACCATCGAGAACGCGGTGCTGCTGGTGTCGGAAACCACCACCAACGCGCTCGTGCATACCGCCGGCCCCGGCGACATGATCGTCACCGCCGCCTGGTGGCACGGACACCTGCGCATCACGGTGTCAGACCCGGACCTCCAGGTTCCCGTACCGGACCTGGCGGACGACGAACACGGCCGCGGCCTGATGATCGTGTCGGAACTGGCCACCAGGTGGGGCGAGACGAAGACCCGCGCCGGCAAGGTCGTGTGGCTTGAGTTGACCGCGGAGTGGCCGTCATGACCGCCGGCGACGCCTACGACGCGGTGGTGCTCGCCGCCCTGAACGAGCGCGTCTTCGACCTCGAAGACTACGACGCCGAAGCCGCCGCACGCGAAGCCGCCGAGGAGATTCCGCAGCTCGGGAAGTTCGCGCGGCGATGGATCGCCACCAACAGCAACACCGGAGAGGAGACCCAGCCGTGATCAACTACGACAGCATCGAAGAAGCCATGGCGGCACGCCACGCCGCCCACCAAGACCGCGTAGCCGCTGCGGTTGGACTCGACCACACGCCCCGCCCCGTACCCGAGAACACCGCCCGCGCCCTCATCACCGCCACCGGCCACACCCACGCCGGCATCACCATCAGCGGCTGCGGCGACGGCGACGACACTCTCGTTGCGATCGGCCACCACGACCCCGCCGCATTCATGGCCGCCGCCCACGCCATCACCGAAACCCACGACGACCCGCACGCCCTGTTCGACAGCCTGTACGGCGAGATCTACAACAGCGACGCCGACTTCGCCGACATGGCCGACTGGGGCACCGAAGACGTGTGGCACGCCCACGTCGCCGTGATCGGACACGGCCGTTACGACGGCGGCGCCGGAACCGCCGAGGCGGCCGGCTGCCTGTGCACCACCCACACCTGGGCGATGCGTGAGGTCCCAGCCGGAACCGACGGCGCAGCCGAGGTCACCATGTACCGGCCCGGCGTCGAGGAGCGTGCCGACTGGCGGTACGCCGACGTGTTCGGGCCGTACCGGGGCGAAGACGGAGAGGCGGGGCGGCCGTGAACCCCCTCATGGTGGCGCAGTACCTCGGCGCCCGGATCTACTCCGCCGAGTTGACCGCCGCCGCGTGGCTCGACACCCGCCGCTTCGTTCGGGTGTTTCCCCTGGCGTGGGTACACCAAGGCGTCCGCCCGTGGCTCCCGACCGGTATCGCAGCCGCCGTTCTAACGCTCGGCCACCACAGCCGGACGGCCGCCGTGATCATCGTCATCGCCAGCCTCGTTGCCGTCAGCTTCTCCCGCATCGCAGCCAAGAGTCACTACGTCCTCAACGAGGAAGATCGGCCCTGCCCGTACTGCCCCGCCGGCGACGACGGCGACCTACCCGGCGGCCAGCACCTGGCCCGCAGCGGCGGACCCGTCGATATCCCGCCCGCGCCCGCGCCGATGCCCGACATCGACGACCGGATCTGCGAATGGGCCGACGACCTCAACCTGCACCTGGCCGCGTACATCGAGGAGGTGTCGCCGTGAAGAAGATCATCCGCCGCTGGCGCGACGACCGCGATGTTAGCCGCTACATCGAGGCTAGGGAATGGGGCACCGCATGGGTCGCCTGGCAACAGGCCAGCACCCTGACCGAACTCGGGGAACTCACCGCTCAATGGCTCGAAGGCACCGTTTCCTGCCTGCCCATGTACATCGGCGCCCCCGCACCCGAGACGAAGCCGCTCATCGGTCACCTCGCCGCTTACAACCGCCGCGGGTACGTCACGCACCAGTCGCAGCCCGGCACCCCGTCGAGGGACGGCTGGGCACAGCGCGCCTGGGTCCATGGCTTCGGAACCGCCGAACTTGCCGACCGGATCGAGAGCGCGCTGCTCGACAACGACCTGATCGTCTGCACCACCCCGCCCGGCGGCGACAATCCCACCCGCATCTGCGTCACCGTCAACGACGGCCGCGCCTACACCATCGGCGGCGCCATGCGCGCCAGCTACCTCGCCGAGCAGTACCGCGAAGAGATTCCGGCCGCGCTTCCCGCGCTGCTGAACGCCTGGCAGATCGAAGTCATCGACCCCGTGTGGGGGCGTAACGACTTGCTGTGGCAGCGGCTCGATCGGGTGCTGCCGGCCCGGTACGCGCCGCAGGCGGTGATGTCGTGAAGTTCCTGCGGTTCCGCACCCTCGATGCCCCGGCCAACCCGCTGCTGGAGAAGTACACCGCCGCGACCGGACAGACCGTGGAACACGCCGTTGCCGACAGTCACGGCGTGGCGACACCCGACTGGCTCCCGGTCGACACCAGCCAGTGGCAGCCGATCTTCACCGCCATGGCCCACCACGCCGAAAACCCCGGCGTCACTGACCACACCGACCACGCCCCGGCGAACCGGCTCGGGCACTGACCGACACGAGAGGACAACGACATGACCCTGACGCGGACCCCGCAGCTGACCATCAGCAAGGAAAAGCCGGCCAACGCCGACAAGAACTTCCAGACCGAACGCGCCTCCGGCTACACCGGCCAGCTCGACCGCAACGGCGAGGAGCCCACCAAGACCAACACCGACTCGGAGACCCTCGCCTTCTGCCAGCGCGCCGCCGCCTCGTTCGCGAAGCACAGCTGAACCACCAGCCCGGCACCCGCCGGGCCAGACGAAAGGAACCGGAACAATGTCCCGCTCACAGGCCCGCCAGCAAGCCGCCACCGAAGCGAAGAACCGCGCCGAGGCCCACCGCAAGGAAACCCAGGACGGCGTCGAGAACGCACGCCGCGGACCGTTCGGCCGCGTCGACCACGAGTTCATCCACGGCTGGACGCAGCAGCGCAAGGGCGACCAGGACTACCTCGACGAGCAGGCCCGTGAAACGGCCAAGGCTGCGAAGCGCCGCTGGTTCTGACGCTCGGCAAGCACCGGCCCGCTAGTCCTTCTGTCCGGGCCGTCCAAGTCAAGCCCGCCAGCCAGCCCAGGCGGCGCTGACCCACAAGCCCCGGCCGTCACACTCCGAGTCCCCAACCTCAGTGTGACGGCCGGGTTCCAGCAAGTCGAGAGGAGTACCACCGCCATGACCACTATCACCTGCGCCCTGCTGCTCCTCGGAGCCTGCGCCGCCGGCGCTGGAACCTTCGCGTTCCTCGCCTGCGCTACCACCGCGCCCGACACCGAAACCCTGCGCCTCACCCACCTATACGCACGCTACGGACGCCGCACCGCTGCATCTGGCCTCGGGCTGTGGCTGCTTACCTGGCCCGCTACCGGCGCCCCCTACGCACTGCTGCTGATCTTTGCCGCCGTCACCGCGACCGCCTCGTACATCACCCGAGGCGCGCCCGAACTGATCCGGAGAGCCACACCGTGAATTCGAACTTTGATACCCCTGGCGATCCGGATAAAGTGGACGCGAGGTTGGGGCCTCAGCAAAACCCGGCGGCCAGCACAAACCGCCGGGCTGCTGTGTCACACGCGATTTCAGGGATCGACGTGAACACCGCACAGCCTAAAGCCAGAAACCGCAATTCCAAGACCGCCGACGAGTCAAAGCAGCCCGACCGCGTCGAGCGCATCATCGTCGGCGTCGTGCTGTTCGTCATGGCCGTCGTGCCGCTGCTGACGTTCCTGTTCTCGTTCGGCAACGTCGGCGACCTCGGCAAGAGCCTCGGCATCGACTGGCGCATCGCCTACCTCACCGGCCCCGCCGTCGACCTCACCGCCACCGGCATGATTGTCGCCGCTACGTGGCTGTCGTACCGCGGCATGTCCGAGTCCGAACTGTGGCGCGTCCACGCACTGTCAATCATCTGCGCGCTGATCATGTTCGCGCTCAACTGCGGACCGTCGATCTACGTCCACCGGTACCAGCTCGCCGGCTTCTCCGCCGTCGGCCCGTTCCTTCTGATGGCGATGGGCTTCGTCGGACCTTGGCTGCTACGGCAACTCACCGACACCCGGACGGCACCGGCAGCGGCGCCGAAGCCCGCGGCACCGAAGAAGGCGGCAGCTGAACCCGCCCCGGCAGCGGCAACGGCGTTGGAGGAAGTGGCAACGGCAACCGCCGCGGCAATGCCTGCCGACGGCAGCGGCAATGAGCCCGCCCCGGCAGCGGCAAGCGGCAACGGCAAGCGGGACGGTGCGACGACAACGACCGACGGCAGCGGGCGCCCCTCTGCCACCGACTGGGCGAAGCTGGCATTGCCGCTGTGGCAGCGCTACTCCGACAAGCACAGCGAAGCACCCACGGCGCCGGTCCTCGCGAGCCTGCTCCGCAACGCCCACCCCGACCTCAAGATCCCCGGCTCGCCGCGGTCCGAACGGAACATCCGCGCCGCCGTGGAGAAGCTCCTGGAAGGCGGCGAAACCGAAGACGACAACGCGGCCGGCCGCGAGCCCAGCCACGCCGAGGTGTCCTTCTGATGACGCGACATGACACGGACGAGATCGTCGTTTCACCGGATGACGGCCGGTGGGGTGGCCACCTCATGCCGGATCGGCTCAATTCCCAGATGGCTCCCGACATGCCCGACGAAGGCGGTCTCACCTGGCCTTCAGCTGTGTTCCCTGGCCAGCAGAGCGGCTACAACTACAACGATCTGAGCCGACACGGCCAGCTCACCCTCAACGCGCTCCTCGCCTCCGATCTGCCGCGGCCGACGTCCCGATCCGCCATCGCCGCATGGCCTGGTTGGACCCACGTCTGGCCCGGCGTCGCCATCGCATCCTGGTCCGGGCTCGGGTTCTGGGCCCACTCCGAACCACTGCACGCCCTCATGTCTGCCGGGTTCACCACCGCTGGCGCAGTATTCATGGCCTTCGGTGCGTTCGGAACCATGGCCGGCAATCTCGTGGCCCGCGATGCCGACGTCGAGCCCGCAGACCGTGGCGGCACCCGGACGCTGCTCGGCATCGGGGCGGCAGCGTTCTCCGGCGGAGCGGCAGTCGGCGCCGGGTTCTCCGGCATCGGCTGCATGCTCGCTGCCGGATCCGCTGCCGCCGTCTACGGCGGCAAGTGGGCGTGGCAGCAGTACGCCCGGCACCGGGCAGTGCGTGCAGTCATCGACTTCGCTGCCGCCTCCAACCCGGGCCCGATGCCAGGTGCCGGGATGCCGCTGCCGGTGATCCCGCCGTTTGCACTGCCGGACAATCGCATGCCGTCGAACCCGTATGAGCACCGGCTGCGGCAGGCCCTGGAAGCCATGAAGATCAACGGCACGTGGTTTGGTTCGCCGATGAAGGTCGCCGAGGACACCTGGCGGCTCCCGTTCGAACTACCCGCCGGAACCCTGTCACCTGAGCAGCTGGCGAAGAAGCACGAGGTGATCAAAAGCAACGCCCGCGCACGCCGTATCGAGATCGAACCCACCCACGGCGCCAAGGGTGTGATCACCGTCTACGACGGCCCCGACCGCACCGACGAGGACTACCCGTGGGACGGCACCATGGCCACCACCGTCGAGAAGCCGTTCCTCAGCGCCATTGACGAAGCCGGCCGGAAAACCGAAACCGACTTCCGCGAACACAAGCTCATCACCGGCCGCACCCGCATGGGCAAGTCCGCGTATCTGCGCTACCTGATCGTGAAGACACTCGAATGCCCGATCGTGCGCATCGGTATCGACTGCAAAGACGGCGCCCCAGGCCTGGGAATGTTCGAGCCTGTGATGTACCGCCTCGCCACCGACCCGATTGACGGACTGCGAATCCAATACGGAGTGAAAGCAATCGCCGCCGGACGGGGCCGCCGCATGCGCGAGCGCGGCATCGACGAGTGGGACCTGGCCGAAGGACCGCGCATCGTGGTGATCATCGACGAGCTCGCCGAGCTGACACTGCGCTACCCGAAGCTGGCCCCCCCGATCCTGAAGTCGAACCTGGCGCTGGTCGCCGCATCAAAGGTCACCTACGCCGTTGCGACACAGGTCCCGTCCGGCCCGGTGTTCGGCCCCAACACCGACGCCCGGCACCAGTTCGGCGAGCACACGGCGTTCCGTGGCGAGAAAGAAGTCAGCCGCATGCAGTTCGGTGCCACCGCCGAGAAGGACGGCTTCCGAGTGGACCAGCTCGACGGCGTCGGGAAGTTCCTGGTGAAGTCGCTGACCTACCCCAGGCCCTACCATCGCAAGCCGCCGTTCGTGGATGTCGAAACCGCAGCCGACTACGTGGCCCGCTACGAAGGGCGCGTGGAGCGGCTGGACTCCATGGCGGCAGAGGACTTCGAGGCCGGCATGAACGCGTTCGACGAGGCAATCGCCGCCGGGCAGGATCCGCTGGAAATGTTCGACCCGCCGCCTTCCGGTGGCGGTGGCGGCTACCGCACGAGCCGCGTCGTCGATTCGGTGCAGGTCGAAGGGCGCCGCCCCGATCTGCGGCTCGTTACGACCTACCCGAACACCAACGAGGCAGTCGAGTTGAAGCACCTCGCTCTGTGGAACCTGCTAGGTGAGTACGGCAGCGAAGGCGCCACCGCGATGGAGTTGGCCGCGAAGCAGCTTGACGGGTTCACCTCCGAGTCGAACGTCCGAACCCGGTTGCGTGCGTGGAACGACCGCGGGTTCATCACCTCAGTGAAGGACGGTCGGGCTGAGCGCTGGTGGCGCATCGACATGGTTGACGAACCCGTCAGGAAGGATGCCTAGTGGCCGCCCGCAAGAAGCGCAGCCACAAGCCCGGCCTGTTGTGGCGCGTCCTGTTCGGCCACAACGGTCCGACGAAGGGCGAGCTGAAGAAGCTGCTCGGGCTCACCTTCAGCAAGACCTTCCCGGTGAAGGAACGGGATGCGCTGACCGGGCGTGTCCGGACCCGTTACATGCGTATCGAGGCCGACGGTCGCGTGGTGGAGACGAAGGCGCCGCAGAAGAAGAAACGCACACCGCCGAAAAGGAACACCGGCCGGCGCACGGCCTCTCAGCCTTCGAAGCCGTCCCAGGCATCGAATTCCGGCACCACGAGGCGCCGAAGTACGGCTTCCGCCCCATCGGCGCGGCAGCCTAGAGCAGAGCCGATCAGAGAGCGGTTCCTGCAGAACCCTGACGGCACCTTCGCCGGTTCGGAGTCAGCTAACCCGGAGCGGCGGCTACGCAAAGCCGAGGCGGAGTATCAGAAGGCGCTGCGGAACGCCCAGGCCGCCGGTCGTCGCGCTGACCGCCATGCCGAGGAGTTGCTGGGCTGGCGGAAACCGAGCCCCCGAAGCAGGAAGCAGTCCTAGCAAGCCACCGCGGCCCTTAAGGCAACAGGAAACCCCTGCAAACCATGGCGATCTGTCGCATATCGCAGCATACTGACCAACAGAGCACGAAGAAGGGCCGGCCACCCTGCCAGGCGACCGACCCAATCCCCCAACGGACTACACCCGTAGGAGACACCACCATGATGTCGAACCCGACCCTGCCC
>Ga0068856_100005872_pt1 | contig 12105 bp, 10 predicted proteins | sample KBSCornC62_FD_66595 | JGI IMG/M metagenome (GOLD analysis project Ga0068856, IMG submission 66595) | Corn rhizosphere microbial communities from Kellogg Biological Station, Michigan, USA - KBS Corn C6-2 | ecosystem: Host-associated > Plants > Roots > Rhizosphere > Soil ...
AGGCTGAAGGCTGAAGGCTGAAGGCTGAAGGCTGAAGGCTGAAGGCTGAAGGCTGAAGGCTGAAGGCTGAAGGCTGAAGGCTGAAGGCTGAAGGCTGAAGGCTGAAGGCTGAAGGCTGAAACGGTCGCGCTAATAGGTTCTACGCACGAAGTCGAGAGCTGGAATTTAAACCGAAGACTTCCATGGAGTTTCCTGTGCTTCTCAAACGCGCGAAATATATGAGGCTCGCTCTTCCTCGTAGCTGCGCGTCTTGACGCGCGGTCTCAGAGGTCGCCCGCATTTCTACGACGCATCAGGCTCAACTGCATTTCCCAGAGATTCACGTCTAACTCCGCGCGTTAAGACGCGCAGCTACGAGGAGTGGGGCCCGCATCGAGTCCGCTTCGCGTTCTAAGAAACACGTCAGAACAACCTGTTTAGCCTTTAAACCTTAAGCGCTTCATCCCCTCGGCACTTGAACCCTTGAGCCGTTCAGCGCTTGAGCCGGCAGCACTTAATCTCTGCGCCGCCCCTTCAGCCTATTGGACCCCGCAGCCCTATAAGCTCTATACCATGCTCTAGCTTTTAGCCCTTCAGCCTCCAGCCCCTCAGCCTTCAGACATTTGCCCTTTCAGTCCTTCAGTCTTTCAGCCATCAGCCTTCCTCCTCCCCCTTCCACGTTGACGTGGGACGAGATGATGCAAGCGTCGATCAGCATGAATCGTTTTTTGGCGTTTGCGAAAATCGGCGTCGGCATCTTCGGCGCGACGACCTCCACCTCTCTTTTTGCCGCTGATACCCCTGCATCCGCGACCGCAACGGAGGGTAACGCTGTGATCAAAACGTGGGTCACACCGGTTTATCCCGAAGAGTTGAAAAGCGCAAATGTGCAGGGTTCGGAGAAGGTGAATTTCATCGTCAACGCCGACGGCAGCACGCGCGATCCCGTCATCGTGGAGGCAGACGATCACCGCTTCGACGAAAGCATAACAGCCGCGATCCTCGCTTCAAAATTCACGAGTGCGCTCGATGACGGACGGTCGGTGGCGCAAGCGGTGCAGTTGGTTTGGAAATACGCGTTGCCGTACAAGCCGAGTTCCTTCGTCGAGGTCACCCCTTTGCCGAAATCGCCGGCGCAGGTCTTGACGCAGCCGCCCACCGACTATCCCACGGGCATGCTCGCTCGTCGTTTGGATGGCGCGGTGCGGTGCGTTCTCGACATCAATACCGACGGTGCGGTGTCCGCGATCCACGTCGTGGCGACGACCGATGGCGATTTTGTGCCGAACGCTTTGCAGGCGTTGCGCAGCACGCATTTCAAGCCGGCTCATCAAGGGACGTTAACCTTGCCGGATCGGCAGCAGAGCGTTTTGTCTTTTGTTTATGATACCGCGAGCGCGCCGGACGATCGCACGGTTTGGCAGGTAAATGGATTGAGCGTGGACGCGCCGACCGATGGATCACCGGCGCCGAAATTGCCGCCGATCTTGGTTTTGCCCGTCCCGGTTTATCCGAGCGCTGAGTTACTCGCGGGCCATACCGGCGACGCGGAAGTGACCTTCACGTTAAACGAGCAAGGCCTGCCAGAAACCGTGACGCTCGTGAGCGCGTCGAACCCCGCGTTCGGCCAAGCGCTGATCGCCGCCGCGGAATTTTCTTTGTTCGAACCGCCGGTGAAAGACGGACACGCGGTGAAAATGACCCTCCATCGCAGCTACCATTTTGAACTTCCGTCGGAAGCGGCCGAGACAGGTGAGTCCGGCGAGATTCGAGTGGAGCGCGAGTTGCGCGCCGGACAGGCTTTCAAGTCGGCCAAGGGACTCGATCATCCGTTACGTCCTGTCTGGCAAATCATCCCGCGCGTGCCTCTTTCCGAAGTGGCGAAGGGCAACAAAAACGGCAAGGCGGAGATCGAAGTTGTGATCGACGAAGAAGGTCGCTTTCGCGCACCGAAGATCGTTTCGGCGTCGAACGATGCGTTCGGCTACGCTGCAGCGACAGCGGTGTCGCAATGGTGCTTTGATCCGCCGATGCGCAACGGCGAGGCGACGCAAGTTCGCGCCATCATTCCGCTGGTGTTCAAGTGAGTTGACCGTGGCGACGCGCGTCGCCTAGGCTGGCGGGCTTATGTCCACGACGTCCGCCCAGCCTGAGAATCTTATGGAAGCCATTGTGTCGCTCGCGAAGCGCCGTGGCTTCGTCTTTCAGTCGTCCGAGATTTATGGCGGCCTGAATGGTTTTTTCGACTACGGCCCGCTCGGCGTGGAGTTGAAAAAGAACATCCGCGACTGCTGGTGGAATGACATGGTTCGCCGTCGCGACGATGTGGTTGGCATCGAAACCTCCATCATCATGCACCCGAAGGTGTGGCAGGCTTCGGGTCACGTTGCCGGCTTCACGGATCCTCTCGTGGACTGCAAAGTGTCCAAGCAGCGTTATCGCGCCGATCAACTTTACTTCGCGGCTGTGGTGGTCGAGGGAAACACCATCGGTTACGTATCCGTGCTCGAGAGCGAGCGCACCCAGGAAGAACTTCAGGAAGCCGCCGATAAGTTGAAGCGCAAGAAGGCGGTTCAGGGTCAGCTCGCACCGATTGTTGGAAAAGACATGACCGAGGCAAAGCCGGAAGAAATCGCCTTGATTCCTTCTCCGGCGACCGGCGAACCCGGCAGCCTGACGCCGCCGCGGGCGTTCAACATGATGTTTGAGACGTATGTCGGCGCGCTCCGCGACGAGTCCGCCGTGTCTTATCTGCGGCCCGAGACGGCGCAGGGCATGTTCGTCGATTTCAAGAATGTCGTCGACACCGGACGCGTGAAATTGCCCTTCGGCATCGCGCAAATCGGCAAGTCCTTCCGCAACGAGATCACGCCGCGGAACTACATCTTCCGTTCGCGCGAGTTCGAACAGATGGAGATGGAATATTTCATCCACGAAGATGCGGATTGGAAAGCGGCGCACGACGGTTGGATCGAGTGGTGCCGGCAGTGGTTGTTGTCCATCGGCCTGCCTGAATCGCATCTCAGCCTTTACGCGCATCCGAAAGAGAAACTCGCGTTCTATTCGAAGGGGACCGTGGACATCATGTTCAAGTACCCGTTCGGCGTGCAGGAACTCTGGGGTATCGCGGCGCGCGGCAACTATGATTTGACCCAGCATGCGACCGCGAGCGGCGTGCCGCAGATGTTTTTCGACGAGCCGACGAAGAAGAAATTCACGCCGCATGTGATCGAGCCGGCGGTCGGCGTGGACCGCATTTTCCTCGCGGTGCTCTGTTCTGCTTACGCGGAAGAAGAAGTCGCGGACGAAAAAGGAAACAAAGAAAAGCGCACGGTTCTTCGGTTGAGTCCGCGCATTGCGCCGCTGAAAATGGCGGTGTTTCCGCTGTTGAAGAACAAGCCCGAACTCGTCGCTCGCGCTGAGGCGCTTTATAAAAAACTGAAGCGCAAGTACGCGGTGTTTTACGACGAGACCGGCGCGATTGGGAAACGCTATCGCCGCCAAGACGAAATCGGCACGCCCTGGTGCGTCACGATCGATTTCGAAACGATTGAAAAGGATGGCAGCTTCACCCTGCGCGAGCGCGACTCGATGCAGCAGAAACGCGTGACCGAAGCCGACCTTTTCGCCCTGCTCGACGAACAGATTTATTAAGCGGTTTGGAGAAGGCGCCTTTGCGCAATTGAAGCGCAGCCGCCTTCAAGAACGCGGTCCCTAGCGAGTAGGCCATTCGTCCGCGCTCCACTCTCCTCCGACAAGGAGTGCGGTGACTGGGGCACCGCCTTGGACGGCCAATTTATTGGCCGCAGTCATCCTTAACCGCGTTCGACCTCGTCCGAAGGCGAAATGAATTTCGCCTTCGACGGCGGTGCCCTCGTCACCGCAGTCCTTCAAACCGATCAACGCGCGATCTCGTCACTCCAAGACCCTGCGCTAAATTAAATAATAAAACATTGACAACCTATTACATTTAAAACTTATTTTCGCACATGGCGGAAGGAGTGGAGAGTTTGGCGGTGCGAGCAACGGCGCGTGAAGAGGCTGGCGGACGACCGCTTCCTTCTTTCACGCCGTCGCGATTTCTTCTGAGCCAACATCAGCGGAGTCTGCGCGACAAAAACATCACCATCGCTGTTCTCTTTGCCGGATTGATCGTCGTCTGGTTTTGCCTGCATGCGGCTTCGGTCGAGCCGAAAATCATGGTGATCGATCCGGTGGGTAGTCTGATCCAGGGTCCCGTCGAATCGCTCGCGACCAGCAAAGGATTTTTCGCGATCACGAGCATCAATGCGGCTCAAGCTGCCTTGCAACGCTCGACCGTCGGTTGCGACTTGCAGGAATTGTTGCCGCTCTATTTTTCGGCAAAGGCGCGGCACACCATCGAAGACGATATCACGGCGCGGTCCGCGGATGTACGACGGCGCAAGTTGAGCACCAAGCCGCTGATCGACAGCATCACTCCGCCCGATGTCGCAGGCGAAAAACGGGTGGTGAAGGTGGCTGGCCGTCTGCAGACCACAGGCGCGGTCAACGGGCACGTGTTCATCGACGAGCCTCCCTTTGAGCTCGTGCTCGTTTTCAAAGTGAACGCCGACCTCGCCAACAAAGCTGCGATGCCATGGGTAGTGGACGAAATTGATCTCGCGATTGGCAGCACGGAAGTGTCCTCGCGCCGTGCGAAGAATCGCCCGCGACCATGAACGGGAGACGTCTTGTCATGCTCATCGCCACCTTCGCCTCGCTCGGTCGCGTCATCGTGATCGGTCAGCCGTCGACCGCGTTCGCAACGCTCGCTCCGGCCGTCATCCGGCACGCGGAACTCAATCCAGACGTGCCGATTTTCGTGCCCGTGCATCCGCGGATCGCAACCACGATCTCATTTCCGCGGTCCATCGGAGAGCCGCTCGGGACCGGCTTCATCGATGCCGAAGCGATCGGAAAAACCGACGGTGCAAACGCGAAAACATCGGCTGCGGTAAAAGGTGAATACGTGATCGACTTCGAGCAGGGCGACGCGTTCTTCACGGTCCAACCCACAGCGAGGAGCGAATTACTCAACCTCAACGTTCCGTTCGAAGGAGCGACCATCGTTTTCTATTTTTATCCGGTAGAGAATCCGCTCTCGGCGCTGGCGAGTCTGATTTTGCAGGACAAGCTGCCGTCCGGGTCGAACGCGGGTATGGCGCACGGCGAGAGCGCACAACGTGCGGAAATAGGATCGCCCACTGGCATCAATCCGACCACGAGGGCTATGGCCGCCGCGGATCTACCTCTGCCGACCAAAACCGGGTCTGCGAAAAACCATTTCGTTTCAGATCAAAATGGCCGAACTGATCCAACGGCGGTCGCTGGTATTCAAAAAACGGACACGCTGCCACCCAGCCATTTTCTGCCAGCGACGCCAGCTCGTCTCGATGGGTTTCTGCGCAAATTGCGGATGGTGCACGCGGCGCAACTCGGCCCTGAGTTGGACGAGTTATCGAAGGCCTTGAAGGTCAGTGTCGCCGTCTCGACCGCGGAATCCGCCAGCGACACGTCGTTGGCGCATCCGGTTAACGACTCGGGATTGTATCAACTTGTCCTGCTACGGGCGGTGCGTGAGCCGGTGTTGGACGCGGTCGGGTTCGTCGTTTTGATGCGAAACACATCGGATCAGGCGCTGGTCTTTGATCCTCGAACTTTTTGTGCGCGCTGTGGAGTAGCTCGGTACACCGCCCAGGTGATAGACGCGCCGGCGGCATTGAAGCCACGGGAAACGTTAGCTGCGTATTTTGCGATCGTCGGCGCGGGAGACGGACGCCCGGGTTTCTTGCAGGCCGATAATGATTGGCGCATTTCGGTCGCACTGGTTTCGCCGCGCGTCGCGCCCGGCGAGAGCCTGACCGCGGAAACACGCGCGGCTTCGAAGGCGGAGGCTTCGCGATGATCCTGTCTCTTCTCGGCAGCAAAGTGGGGGTGGTCTTGATCGCGTTGGCCATCTGCGGCGCGTTTCTTGGTTTTTCCAAACTGAAACACCACGCGCCTTCGAAGGATCCGGTCATCCGAATTGCGCGCACGGCCGCCAAACGCGCTAACGAACAGTCGTCGCTCGCGTCTCGCGCGCAGGAAAACGCGATCGCGCGTGCGGACGACGTGCGCACGGACCGCCGCCAAGGGATGGTGAAAGGCGAGAGCTTCGATGAAGCGGGCAACGTCTACCGTCGCCGCGCCGTGCCCGAGCCAATGGCAACCACAGGTAACTCTTCAACGGGTGCCAATGCCGATTCGTCGACGGGCGATGACGCCGCGGCGGTTGTAACCGGTTTACGAATACATGGACGCGCGGCGAAAGCACCGTTGGAGGAATCTTTGAAATGGGCGAACCCGCTGAACGCACTGGTCCCTAAGGCGCTTCGGTCGAGCGAGACGCTTGCCATGGCACCTGCGTCGTCGGCGAAACCGGCTCGACCTAGTCGCTTCGTGCCCTTCGGGCGGCTGATCAAGGCGGAGCTGGTGATCACACTGGAGTCGACTCAGGATGAGATGCCTTTGATTGGATTGATCACCGAGCCGGTTTATAACAATGGGCGGTTAGTCATCCCGGCTGGAACGGAACTCCATTCTATGGCGCGGCCGGATCGGGTGCGGGATCGAATCGTTTCCACCACAATCTGGCGGCTCATTTTTCCGCGCGAAGGCAGTAAGCCCAACGGACGCCAACTGGTTTTTGATGGTATAGCGTTGGACCGAGAAGATCGCGACGGCACTGGGCTTACCTGGGGTCTGACCGACGGTTCCTTCGGCCTGCGAGGCCGTGCCATCCACAACGGGCAAACCACCGAGGCCCTCATGCTTTTTGCGGCCGAGGCGATCAAGGCGTCGAGTGCGTCCTTGATGGACCGGCAAGAAACGCTGCTCGGTACGCAGGTCGCCGAGAACGCCCGGAACGCGAGCTTGGCTGGCGGACAGGCGGTGCTTTCCCATTTTGCGGGCTCGATCGCCAAGGAACTCGAGCGTAACGGCACCTATATCCAGGTCCCGGCGGGAAAAGAATTTTATGTTTATCCGCGACAAGTCATCGATCCCGATCGGGCGGACATTCCCGATAATATCGCGAAAGTGGAGTAGTGCCTTGATGAATACGAAAACGCGAAGAACGATTCCTTGGGTTGGAATACTCGCCAGTTGTCTCCTGGCCGGCTGTGCGGGGTCATCCATTTCTCGCCCCGGACCTTACGTGAAACCCGGATTGGTCATGGTGCCGGCTGATCAGGCGAAGTACTATGGACTGGGCGCTCAGTCTGAATTCAAACCCGAGGTTTCCGCTCCATTCGCGCCGACCGATCTACGGAGCGTGCAGACAGATTCTGAGGTCACGGCCATTCAGTATAATCGCTACGCGGACCCGGCCCATCCGACGGAGCTCATGCACGAAGCGCATATTGTTTACCGGCGCGATACGCCGCCGCGTTGGCGGTTAAACGCGCCATCCGCGGCGCAACAAATCCTGGTTGGCCCGCAAATCACCGACGGGCGCGGCGAAGTGAAATGCCTCGCCGCCCCTGAGCTCGATGCCTACTTGCGCGAACAGCGAACCACCCTGCGACGCCAGGAGGAGACGCTGACCAAGATCACCGACACGATGCGGCAAATGGCTGAGCAGCAAAAGCTGTTCGCCGAACAATTAGCACGAGTCGACGCGGGCCGTCATGATACGGGAACGACCAGTGATACAGCGACTCCCCCTCCATCATCAAATCAGGCTCCAAACACCGCGTCCCATTTTCCTCACGAGAAAACTCCGGCTGCGCCGGAAAAAGAAGTCACTGAAATTCCTGAACGATAAAAACGATGTTCACCACCAAACCCATTGAATCACTGCCGAACCCATCGCCCTTGCCAAATCCGACGATCGATCCGCTGCCATCCTTCCGCCAGCCTGTGATGGTTGAGCTCGAAGACATGGCAGGTCGAGCGGTCGAAGAGGCGAGGGCTCACTTGCCAGGACCGAAGGAGGCGGCGGCAGAGCTTTGGAATAGATTACCTGATCATGAACAGGGCATGCTGTCGCATTTAGCGAAATCGGCCGAAGCGCTTTGTACCTCGGAGAATTTGGCAAAGTTGGGGAAGGGCGCGCAGGCGCTCGGCAGTTTATTGACGAAAGGCCTCATTGCGCAAAGCCCGCTCGGCGCTTTTCACATTCTCGACCCCTTGCTGAAAGATTTGGCGGCAGATTCCTCCATGCATCTCGAAGCATCCGGCTCCGTCGCGGAGGGAGGGCCGAAAACGTTTCAGTTCAATTTCGGCATGACCGCCAATCTGCGAAAAGTGTTACCTTCTCATTGAGAAAAGTCATTGACAGAGATAAGGCGTCTTTAATCATAGCTGCGTGGGGAGGAGATTCTATTTCGTGGGCTTAGCAGTCGGCATAAAAACGCATCGTGAAAAACGAGGGCGGCCATTTGCCGTGCGGTTCCCATTCATCTGGGTGCAGCGAATCTGTCAGCTTTGGCTCTTGTTGTTGTTCTGCGGTTTCTGCGGGCAATGGTTGCACGCTGACGAGCCGACCTCGCCCGGTTGGTCGCAGGATTTGCTCGATCGTCTGATCGCTGCGCCCGTCGTCACCGATTCAGGCGATTCGTCGGGTTCGCGGCTGAAAGAGGGTTTTGTTTTGCGTTCGTATCAACTGCGAAATCTCCATCTCGGTGATCCGGGAGCGGGGACAAACGTTGTCGATATTTTGCGCCGTATGCTGCCGTCCGAGAGTCAGGTCACCGAGGACCGTGCGGCCAACACCGTTCATGTATTGACCGATCGATCGGCGCAGGACGCGGTGCTCGAGTTGATCTCCGCCATGGATGGAGGGAGCGAACATACCGGCCTGGCTACGGCAGAGAGCATAGCCGTTCCGGAAGAGGTTCGAAAGGCTTTGGAGACTTTGGCTGCCACTCAGCCTGATTCTCAGCGCCTCATCAAGCTGATCGAAGACTCATCACGGCGGTTAGAAACAAGGATGTCGGATACCGTGCGGCTTTCCGAGGCCGAAGCGCGCAGTGATCTGCATCGTGAATTGATTCATTTCGGAATGGTTGGCGCGACCATCCTGGTCGTTTCGGGGGGAGTTTTTTGGGGTTTCCTACGTCGATCGAAAAATAGGGAAGATGCGCGACGTCGTGAACAGGATCGTTCCTTGGCTCTTCTGCCAGCGCAAGGGATGGAGTTGTTGACCAACGCCGCGCTCGAACAGCAGCAGAGAACGAAGGAGCTTCAAACTTTGATGGAGAGTTTCAGCATCGCGTACCAAGCCGATCGTCAGCGTGGCACGGTGGTACTTGAAGCGGTTGCACAAAAACACGACGAGGTGAGTTCGACTCTCGCGGAAGTTCAGCGATGGCGGCAGGAAATGTCGGAAAATGCGGGACGGCTTTTCATCGATGTGAATCGAGCCGCGATTGAGCAGATCATCGACCAAGCCTCACGAGCATTGGCCAACCGTGCGGAAGAGGTCGGTTTGCGGGCAGAAAATGCGACGCGCAAAATGGAAGAGACGGCTGGTCGACTCGAAGTGCAGCACGCGAAAGCGGAAGCTTTGGCGAGCGAACTGGAACGGACGCAGCGCGAGGTGGATTCTCTTTTTGATAAGCTACGCGAGTCTCAGCAACACGCCCGGCAGGCCGAAATCGAGGCCGAGGCCCAACGCAAAATCGCCTACGAGAAAGCCGCCGCGTTGGCGAAGAAGGAGGCAGCGTTGGCTGGGCTCTCCCTGCTCATGCAGGAACCGATTGCTGATATTCTCGACACCGTTAACCAGGGCGAAATTCCTCTCGCCGAAACCGTGCCATTTCCGAATACAACGGATGCAGATCGAGCAGACCGTTCCGCGAGAATGGAGTCAGCTCCGCAGGATGATGGACATCCTGCCGACATGATGGTCGCCGAAGGTGCAGCAGGGAATAGTGCGACCTTCGGTAAAGCCACGCCCCTCGATGCAGATCCGTCCACGCCGCCTTCGCTGCCGAGTGGCGAAAACTTTGTATGCCCAACTCGCCCTCTCTCTTTTCGGATTCTGCCAATTCCTTAGGCAGCCAACATTTTCTCCAGCAGTTAAAGCGACTTGAATCGCTCCAGACGTTGATGACCCAAGGAAGCTCGGTCGTAAACGAGGTGGTGGAATTTATGGCCAAAGCTCGCGCTGAATTGGAAACGCTGCGTCAGGGCCAAGTCGCGGCGACGCACTTTCAAGAAGAAGCCGAAGCGGAAGCGACAGCCATGCGGAGTCGCATCGGCGACCTGGAACAACAAGTCGCCGCCGCGGAAGTCCGCGCAAAAGAACAGGATCTCACCATCGTTCGTCTGCGTTCCGAACTGGCTATCGCAGCCAACGCACCATCGGTGGACGAGCTGACTGCGCTAAATAGCAAGATCGCTTTATTGGAACGGCAGCTCGCAGCCGAGCACGAACGCCGAGTGCGATTGATGCAGGTGCTCAAAACGCACGACGTCACGATCGCACCGGTCCTTTCGAAAACAGCGATATCAGTTCCCGCGACGCAGCCGACATGAAGCGTCTCGGATTGATTTTTGCTCTGTTGAGTTTTTGGTGCAGCGCACTCGGTTCCTTCGCTGAAGCAGACATAACAGTCGGCTCTCGAGGTTCTGTTGAAAACAAGTCTGCGCGGGCATCGGCAAAGATTGAGGTTCCCAAGATTTCTGCAGAGGGAGAGACGTTCGTCCTGCGTTCGAGCAGCCGTGCAGCGGGGGTCGAAACGGAGGAGTACGGATTGGAAGGGCAGACTGAGGATCGCTGGACCGAACTGATTACGTGCCAGCGGGTCGTCTTATCTGAAGCGTTGAACGCCGATGAATACGTCGACGTTCTGAAGCAGCGTTTGCAGGCGTCCAACCCGACAGCGCATCTTCGCGTACTCCAAAGGAATCCGCGCGCCGCCGTCTTCGGCGTTGAATATCGATCGGAAAATCCTCGGGAAACCCAGTTGGCATTTGTCCTGGTCACGGCCTTGGGGGCCAATCGCTCGCGGGAAATTCAATTGGTGCAGTACGCGATGCATCCCGGGAATATGGATTCTCAGCAAATCCACGTGCGTGCGAAAAAATGGCAGGCTCGTTTCCAAAGTCAGGCGCTGCTCGCGCAAACGAAGGAAACGGCTTTGGGCGAATCATCCGTTCATTGACGCTCCTCACTGCGCTCACGATGGATCGTCGCGGTCGGCATCGCATCACGCGGCAAGCGCGCCCTGTTGGGTTAGTCTACCGTAAGAACCCTTTGGCCTAACCTGTGGTTGATCTTTCTCGGTCTGTTTGCATCGGTCTAGTGATGAATTCTCGGATCCTCGGAAAAACAGGGCGATCGGTCGGCGAAATCGGTTTAGGCACGTGGCAGATCGGTGGAAACTGGGGCGAGGTGACAGAGCAAGATGCTCTCGCCGTTCTGCGCACGGCAGCGGAGCTGGGGGTCAATTTCTTCGACACCGCCGATGTCTACGGTGAAGGCCGCAGTGAAACGATCATCGGGCGTTTTTTGAAGGAAACGCGCGACCCAATTTTCGTCGCGACCAAGCTGGGCCGTTTCCCGAATCCGGGCTGGCCGAAAAATTTCACGCGCGAAAGCGTGCGCCAGCATACAGAAGCTTCCTTGAAACGGCTTGGCGTCGACGCGCTCGACCTGACTCAACTTCATTGCATTCCTGAAGAGATCCTCAAGCGCGGTGAAATGTTCACCTGGTTGGATGAGCTTCGCCGCGAAGGTAAAATAAAAGCATACGGCGCCAGTGTCGAATCGATGGATCAAGGGCTTTGGTGCATCGAACACGGCGGATGCGCAGCTCTTCAGATCATCTTTAATATTTTCCGTCAGAAACCGATCGAACAGCTTTTTGCGCGCGCCAAAGAAAAGAATGTCGCACTCATCGTGCGCTTGCCCCTCGCGAGTGGCTTGCTCAGTGGCCGGATGACCAAGGCGACTCAGTTCCCCGCCGACGATCACCGGAATTTCAACCGCGATGGCCAAGCCTTCAATGTGGGTGAAACCTTCGCGGGGTTGCCATTCGAAAAAGGGGTCGAACTCGCCGATGAGTTGAAAACATACGTCCCGGCAGGACAGACCTCCGCCGAATTCGCGATCCGCTG
>Ga0068856_100005874_pt1 | contig 12104 bp, 9 predicted proteins | sample KBSCornC62_FD_66595 | JGI IMG/M metagenome (GOLD analysis project Ga0068856, IMG submission 66595) | Corn rhizosphere microbial communities from Kellogg Biological Station, Michigan, USA - KBS Corn C6-2 | ecosystem: Host-associated > Plants > Roots > Rhizosphere > Soil ...
CCGCTGCCGAAGGCGAACGGCAATAGCGCGCGACCAGCGGGAAACGTTCCAGCGAGCAGCGCCGCGAAGACGATTGGGAGCAACGGCAACGGCGGGAAGCCTGCGGGTAGCAGTGGCGCGCGCAACGTGGCGAAGGGCGCCAAGGGCGGCGGCACGCGTCCCAACGTGCGATCTCCGCAGCCAGCGCGCGCCAATATAAGCGCCTCGTCGTCATCGGCCAATGGCAAAATTGGCCGCAACGACCCATGCTACTGCGGCAGCGGCAAGAAATACAAGATGTGCCACGGACGCTAACACCTTGTTTCATGTATCGGACCAGCAAGAATCCCCCGCCGGAATCACTCCAGCGGGGGATCTTGTTGTAAGTTGCCGCTTTGCCTGTGCTAGAGGCTATATTTGGCCCAGTCAGTAAATGGTTTAGCCTGCACATTCGGGCTGTTGTACAGAATCACTATCGTCTCATGCTCCGCCACCCCAATGGCGCGCGGATCGCTGGTGGTCTGTGTTAGCTTGCCCGACGCATCGAACACCTCAAAGACCAGCTTGTGCGTGCTATCGGCCTTGTTCCCCATCATCTGTGTGGCGCTAAGCGGCTGCCCCCAGATGTCGAAGAAGTTGCCGAGGGTATACGTCTTCTGGATCGGCGACTCGATGTGGACGATGTTCGGCTCGGTGTCATGAACGTGCAGCGGATAGATGCACGTCTTCAGCCCGTTCGATGCCAGCGCCGATTCGCCAGAACCCTCAGGCGCCACGATACCCACGCCCGGCGGAACGGTCACTGGCTTACCATCCACATAGATTTCCAGATACGAATGGATGTGGAAGACAAGCTGCTCGCTGGACGTGCACTCCATGCCATCCACCGTCTGACCACTGGCAGGGCTGAGGCCGGTTGTGGTCGAGGGAGACGGCCCCTGGTGGGTGGCGACCAGCAAGACGCTAATCAGCGCTACCAGGAGAATTGGAACCCCAATGATTGCCGCCAGCCGCAGCCGTTGATTGCGAATCTTGCGTTGTCGCTCGCGCTCGCGGATCAGCTGCCGCTGCTGCAATTGCTGGCGTCGCGCATCGCGCCGCTGATCCCGTTTCGTAGTCGAACCCCCTGGGCCACTCATGTACTATTCTTCTCCGAATGATCGCCTGATAACTATGTTCGGGCTGTCCGCCCGACCTCTCACAAAACTATACGTGAGAGATGACAGTTCGGCATGTGTCATCCATGGGCCATGATGAGATGACGACACAAACGCGGTCAGTATATGGCGCGGCAGGGGGTATGTCAACGAAATTCAGCCCATTGACGTAGAGGCGCAACGAGGCGTGGCTGATGAAGCGGCTGGCAGGCGCGAAGACTGGCCGTGAGCATTCTAGTCGCTCAGCACAAACTCGCCCTCGGCAAGGCGTCGCCCGTCCTGGTTCTCACAGTAGGCGAGAACTCGTACCGACTGCGTGGCATTGTCGCGGTCTACCACCTGGGCGGTCGCGGTGAGAGTATCATCGGTGTACGCTGGCTCGGTAAAGTGGATGGCCTCGCTGAGGAAGCGCACTGTGTCAGGACGCAGCCCATGCTGCGCGGCGGCTCCCGCGAGCATTGCCGCGATCATCGCCATCGGGGCGATTTGGCGCGCGCTTTGCGCCGGTATCGGAATCTGATCGGGCGTCACCGTCGTCAGGCCGGTCACCAGGTTGAAGAGCGCCACATCGGCATCGGAGATTTGCTTCGTGAGTGTTGTCACAGCGCCGTCCTGGTGTGAGATACTCTCGTTCACTGCTCGCTCCGTCCTCTGTTAGACCGCGCGTTGGCAGACATGCCTGGCGCGAGTATAGCATGTGTCCCCTCTAGAGGCAATGTATCGACGCCGAGTGGGCGAATTTGCCGCCTTTGGTGACCATTCAGTGCGGCTGGTTCGTTCTCTCATTCATCAGACTGGGTTAGACGGCATAGCGTATAATACGATGTCACCACAACGTTCTATCGGGGCGAGCGGGCGGAGCGATGGATGAGGCGGTGGAGATTTTATGGATGCGAATGATACCGGACATATCTGGCTGCGGCAGACGGTAACGTTTACCGTGGATGGGCAGACGCGGACGCTTGAGATTGGTATTCCCGTTCCGCGCGACGCGTCCGCGCAGGATGTCGAGGCGCTGCTCGATGCGGCTGACGCCGGGATGAGCGCACTCTCGCGCCGCCTCGAGACGCGCATCGCCGAGGTGCTGGGCGGAAACCATGCTGACAGAGCTGGTATGCCAGCATTGCCAGCGCCCGCTCAGGCGGCGGAGTTTGCCAATGGGCATACGCCCGCCGATGCTGTAACCACGGAGCCAACGCCAGCCGTCGAGCGGTCCGCCGAGCGCCCGCGTGACACCCACGCCGCCCGCACACCCACCCCAAGCGCGCCTGAGCGCCAGGCACGTCCTGCCCAGTCTCAGCCAGCAGCAACGCCCGAGCGCCCACTTCCCGCGCAACCACAGCAACGGTCCGAGCCGTCTCGCGCCAAACCGCCCGTTACCGCGACCGCCACGAGCGCCGAAATGACCCGCCCAGAGTTTCTGGCGGCCGCCGCTGAGCTTGGCCTCAATCCTCGGCAGGCGATGGATCGTCTGGGCGTGCGCTCGCTCGAAGGGCTCAACCTGCGCGAGGCGTTGGAGTCACTCCGGCGGCAATTGCTTGGAGCCTCTGCTCATGCCGAGCCAGAACCAGCATCAGCGCCGGACATCGCCCCTGAGCCCGCCAGTAGCGTCGGCCCTACTGTCGCCGCGCCGCCGGTCGCGCCGCGATTCGAGGAGGAAGACGACGAGACAATCTTCTATGCGCTCGACGAGGACGACGAGCTGATCGAGGATAATTTCGCATCCGCGCCTGCTGGCAAGGGTACGACTCCCGCTGCCGACGATGATGCGCTGGATGCGCTGGATGAACTTAATGACGGCGCCGATGACGACGATGAGATAGACCTTGACGATGTGCCTGATCTCTCGCCGCCGCCCGCCCCTGCTCGCTCACGTACGGCATCGGCGGGGCGCAAGACCACGGGCGCCACATCTGAAACGTCCGCTCCCGCGCGCGATACGACGTCCGTCAGCGGCGCCACTGGCGCGCGCACGCAGGCGATGCGGATCATTGGCAAGCTCCGCTCGGCGACGGGCGGCGGGACGGCCAGCGACTATCAGCGCAACGCCTACCACAATGTCGTCGAAAGTGAGCTTGGCCGGACGCGCGCGGTGGCGCTGGTGCGCGGCCTCTGGCGGACAACCGCCGACCACCTGACGGCGGGACAACTGGACGCGCTTATCCGCTGGGGCAAGGAAGATGTCTTCGCTGAAGAGGCGGACCAGGTGCTTGCGGCGCTCCGTGCGGAGCAGCAGCGTGCGGACCAGGAGGCGGCGTCTACCAATGGCCCAGATGCTCCCGCCGCTCCACGTACGGCGTCGCGAGGGCGGCCAGCCGGGGGATCGCGGTAATGCGCGTCATTTCTGGCAGCGCTCGTGGGCGGAAGCTGAAATCGCCGAAATCCAGCGAGACCCGGCCCATCATGGATCGTGTCAAGACGGCGCTCTTCGACATTCTGGCGCCGGAGATAATGGGCATGCGCGTCCTTGATCTGTTTGCCGGGACCGGAGCGGTAGGTATCGAAGCGCTGAGTCGGGGCGCGGAATCCGCGACATTCATCGAGCGCAGTCCGGAGGCCTGGCGGCTGGTGCGCGAGAATCTTGCGCTCACCAACCTCAGTGACCGCGCCGAGGTGCTCCGTGTCGATGCATTTACCTATTTGCAGCAGGCGGCAGCTACAGGTCGGCGGTTCGACCTGGTGTATATCGCGCCACCGCAATACGTCAACATGGCGGCGCAGGCGCTCATGCAGCTGGATGCCGCGCCACTGACGGAGCCAGATGGCCTGGTGATCGTCCAAATTCACCCACAGGAGCGCGCCGAGCTGGATACGCTGACGTTCAAAAGGCTGCGGCGCTATGACGAGCGGCGCTACGGCAGCACGCTCCTCCTGTTTTACACGCACGACGAGGAATCCCATGCAACCGGTTAAACCATCACGATTTTCCTTTGTGGATGAAGGCGAGGCGGTCCGCCGCCTGAGAGTTGACCGCGAGACGCTGCTCGAGCTGGTCAGCAGCAAACGCCTGCGTGCCTATCCTGGGGTGGGCAAGGGCAACTTCTTCCGCGTCGGTGACCTCGAAAAGCTTGCCGAGGAGCTGCATCCAGCCGTGGCCCAGGCGCCTTCGCTCCAGGGCGTTGACCTGCTCAATCCGACGAATCAGCGCCGCCAACACGATCCGGCGTACAAGGTGCATCTGCGGCTTCAGGCGGACCTGAAATGGTATGACCTGACCGACGACGACCTGCAAGCCTATGTGCGCGAACTGCATCCTGCCGCCTATGAGAAGCAGCGGTCGAATGTCACCAGCGTCATCGAGCGGCTGGACCAGCTGGTTACGCTCATGGATGAGGCGGCGGCGCGCTGGCGGAGTCAGGGCAAGAGCGCGCAGGAGAACGCCGGGCAGCCGCCCTCCGATGATGCGCCGTCCGGCGAATAGCGGGAATGGGCGGCAGCTAGCACATGAGGGCGGAGAATATTTCCGCCCTCATTGTCTTTGATGCAGGGAAGGAGAACGCCGCGACGTGTTGATCAGCTATTGTGGGTGATGGTGAACTCGTTGTAGTTGTAGTAGGCCATTGGGTCAACCGGCTCATTGTTCCATTCGACCATATAGTGCAGGTGCGGTCCAGTGGACCAGCCTGTAGAGCCTTCCAGCCCAACGACATCGCCTACCAGCACGATCTGCCCGACGGTCACCTCCAGCTTTTCCATGTGGCCATAGACTGTCGAGACATGGTTGCAGTGATTGATCTTCACCGACCAGCCCAGACCGCCGACATCCCATCCAGCCCAGATAACCTGGCCCGACTGCGCCGCATGGATCGGATTGCCCTCATTCGCCGCGAGATCCACGCCGTTGTGATACCAGGTGAAGCCGCGCACCCAGTACGCGCCCCAATTGGGTGAGTGAAGCTGGTAGCCTACCGGATTGCCATTGCCATTCGGGCCGCAGACCACCTCAGAGCCTGGCGCTGGCTCGCCCGCAATCGAAGTCCACGGACTATTGCCGAACGTGGTCGTGCCATCATTTGCGCCGCCGACGAAAGAAAGCGGGCGATAATCTGTGCCGTAGGTGTGATCGCGCGGTATCTTATAGGCGATGCCGACACTGATCTCCTGCCCGGCGAGCAGGTTGTTCAACTCATAGATACCACCGACCTGCACGCCGAACTTCTGGGCGATAGATTCGGGAGTGTCGCCCCAGACAGCCGTGTACCAGAAGAAGGCCGGATCCTTATTCAAAACAACAGCGCCTGAGATCGCCTGGAAGGATGACATCGAATTGCTCGCACTGGCGCCAAGTGGGGTGATGGCAAACATGCCAGTGACAATAATGCAGGCCATCAGGCCGATAATGGTCAGCCGCATGGTGAGCGGGCGCTCGCGGCGCTTGATGAAGGGATTGCCCATCGAGACACCGTCGCCAGCGATGATGACCGGGCCAGTCTCGTCCTGCACAACCGCGGGCAGGCGGTCGCCGGTGCCGTCGTATGCGATCAGCGCGCCGCTTTGCCCGTAGTCGTCATCGTCATAGGTATGCGAGAGGGGGATCGTGCGGCGTGGGTTTCGCCCGCGCTGCTCTCCGCCATCATTGCGATAGTCACCCTCGTAGTAGCCGTCGTCTTCTGGAAACCCTCCACGACCTTTGGCCACGTGCCACCCCTTCCTCAACGTCGAAAACCACCCACCATCCGTCTGCCTACCAAGCCAGCCTACGCCAAAGTACTTAGAGTACACTTACCACTCTAGCACTCGCTCACCGGCTGTCAACTAGTATCATGCTCAGCAGTGACTATCGTACTGGGAAGCGAGCAGCGGAATCCGCGCTTCCTATGCGCTACAATCTACGATGTGCGGGAATCGTCTCGTCGAGATCGTCTCCTGTAGGGTTTTCGCACCATAGCTTGCTGAAAAGGGACACGTATGAGCTCGTCTGACAACGGCACAACTGAGGGCACACCGATTCGTCTTGGTCACAGCCCAGACTCTGACGACGCATTCATGTTCTATGGCCTGGCCGAGGGCCATGTTGATACTGAAGGTTTGCGGTTCGAGCACATCCTGCGCGACATCGAGACGCTGAACCAGTGGGCGCTCGAAGGGCGGCTGGAAATCACCGCCATCTCGGTCCATGCCTACGCCTATGTCGCCGACAAGTACGCCATCCTGACGCACGGCGCAAGCATGGGCGACAACTACGGCCCAATGGTCGTCGCGCGCCAAGCGGTCGGCCCGGAATGGCTATCTGGGCGGCGCATCGCGATCCCCGGCACGATGACCAGCGCATTTCTGGCGCTACGCCTTTACCTGGGCGACTTCGAGTACGATATTATGCCGTTTGACGAGATCATGGAGGCGGTAAGCTCCGGCAAGGCTGAAGCTGGCCTGTTGATTCACGAGGGTCAGTTGACTCATAGCGCGCTTGGCCTGCATGCTGTGGTGGATCTGGGCAAATGGTGGCACGAGCGCACCGGCGGGCTGCCATTGCCACTCGGCGTCAACGCCGTCCGGCGCGATCTCGGCCCGGTGCGCATGGCGCAACTGTCGCGCATTCTCAAGGCGAGCATCATCTATGGCCTGGAGCATCGTGCCGAAGGGCTGAACTATGCCATGCAGTTCGCCCGTGGATTGCCGACCGCTACAGCCGACCAGTTTGTGGGGATGTACGTCAACGACTGGACGGTGGATATGGGCGACCGCGGACGGCAAAGCATCCGCCTGTTTCTGGAGGAAGCCGTCGAACGGAGCATTATCACACACGATGTGCCCGTGGATTTTGTGCAGTAGCTGCTCACTCGCTGCAACCATGTGCCGGAAACCGCTGTGACTGTGCGGTTTCCGGTATGTCGCTGTGCAACTGTTTCTCTGCGCCAAATGCCCTTCGTGTGGTATTGCGATTCAGGCTATCCAGATGGGTCCGCGCGCGATACAATACAGGTGTGTGTCTGCGCGATGGTGGCCCGCGGGAGTGCCCATGATTTGCCCGAATTGTTCGACGGTGAACCCAGAAAATGCTCGATACTGCATTTCCTGTGGTCAGCCGATGCCTCGAATATGCTCCGTCTGCGGCGCTGTCAACCCGCCTGATGCGCGTTTCTGTAATCAGTGTGGCTCACCGCTCGATGGCGCGCCACTTCCCACGGGCGAGCGCCCTGCCCAATTGAACGGGAATCACACGAGCGGTGTTGTGCTGGCGAACGCGACGACCCCCGCGGAAGAGACCACCGAACAGCGGCGCGTTGTCACCATCCTCTTCGCCGATCTTGCCAGCTCCACGGCGCTGGCGGAGGATCTTGACCCCGAAGATGCGCGCGCCTTGCTTGCGGTGTTTTTCGGTATCATGGCGCGCGAGATCCATCGGCATGGTGGCACCGTCGAAAAATACATTGGTGACGCCGTGATGGCGGTCTTTGGCCTGCCAGTGGCCCATGAAGACGATCCCGTGCGCGCCGTGCGCGCTGCGCTGGATATGCAGACCGCGCTGCGCCAGTTCAACGATGAACGCCACGCCGCCGATCCCGCCGCCGTCGAGCTACAGATGCGCATCGGCATCAATACGGGCGAGGTGGCCGCCGCTGGCGCCGCTTCGGAAGGGCGCGACTTCCTGGTAACGGGCGATGCGGTTAACGTTGCGGCACGACTCCAGCAATTAGCGACGCCCGGCACGATTCTGGTTGGCTCGCGCACCTGGCGCGCCACACAGGGAGCGGTGCGGTACCGCGATCTGCCTCCGGCGATTGTCCGCAACCGCGCGCGGCCTGTCAAAATATGGGAGGCGCTGGCGATGACCGACCAGAGCGCCGTACCCACGCCACGCCCGCGCGGTGTCGCGGGTCTCAAGGCGCCGATGGTTGGCCGCGATGTGGAGATGGAGCTGATGCATGCGGTCAGCTCGCGCGTACTGCACGAAAATTCTCCGCACCTCGTCACGATTTTTGGGCTGCCAGGTATCGGCAAGACCAGGCTGGCCCGTGAATTTCTGCGTCAGCCGACCGAGGCGCTTGCCATGCCTGTTGCGGCGACGAGCGGAAAACGCCGTACTGCGCGCCGACCACGAACCCATCCGCGTCTTACGCCTGTCTCCGATCAGCCGGTGATTCTGGAGGGCCGCTGCCCACCGTATGGCGAGGGGATTACCTACTGGCCGCTGGCCGACATGCTGCGGGCATATTGTGGCATCCAGGCGCTGGAGTCGCCGGAGGCTGCGCGCGCGCGGCTGGTGCAGTGCGTCACGCGTGTGCTGTCACGCGCCGGACGCCGCGATGACCCTGCGCTCATTGCCGCCTATATCGGCTACACTATCGGCCTCGAATCGAAGTCGCGGCGCAATGTGCAGCTCCCCGTTGACGCGCAGCAGAAGCAAGAGGGACTCTTACGCGCTTGGCGGGTATTCTTCGAGGCGCTTGCCCAACCAACCGGATTGATACTCCTTATCGAAGATATCCACTGGGCCGATGACGCGCTGCTCGACCTGATAGAGTTCATTGCCGCCCGCGCGATGGATGTGCCGCTCATGCTACTGTGCACTGCTCGCCCGGAGTTGCTCGACAAGCGCCCCGAATGGGGAGGTGGCAAGCGTAACTATGTCACCATTGGCCTGGAGGCGCTCTCACCAGACGCGACCCAGCAGCTGATGCGCGAACTACTCCCCGGCGCGACGGTGCCGCAGAGCCTGCGACAGGGAATCGTACAGAAGGCCGAGGGGAACCCGTTTTACATCGAAGAGATCGTGCGGATGTTCGTTGACCTTGGCATTCTGGTCCACAGCAAAGCACCGGACACAGGCTGGCAGGTGGCGCCGGAATGGGAGGGACAGAGTGAGGTCTATGACCCTGGCATTCCTGATACCGTGCAGGGTGTGTTAAACGCGCGCCTCGACCTGCTCGCGGCGGAAGAGCTTGATGTCCTGCAACACGCTGCGGTGATTGGGCGCTACTTCTGGCCGAGCGCGTTGGTGGCGCTGGCGCCACATCTGGAACGTGCGCGACTGGACGTGGTACTACAATCGCTGATCGAGAAGGAGCTGCTGATCTTCGCCGATCATAGTAAGACGAGCGTTGCGCCTCCCGATGAGCCAATCTACAGTTTCAACCATGCGCTGACTCGCGAGGTCGTCTATGGCGCGATTGCGCGGACACGGCGCGCGCACGAACACGAGCGCGTGGCTGCCTGGCTGGAGACCCTGGCGCAGGGGCGTGAGGAGGAGTTCGCGGAACTGCTGGCGCAGCATTATCGCCAATACTATATCCAGGCGAATCTCTCGCGCACTCGCAACGCCGCCCGGCGCCAGGCGGTGCTGGCGAAAGTGGTCCACTACCTGATAATGGCAGGTGACCAGGCCGCGGCGCGCCACGCCTCAAGTAAGGCAGAAGGGTACTATACCGACACCATTCGCCTCATCGAAGAAGAAGGCCGACTGGAGGATGCGCCACTGCGACAGGCGCTCTTCACCAGGCGCGGGGATGCGCGCTGGTCTGCGCTCCGCGCTGACGAAGCATGGGCTGATTATCGCACCGCCTTGGAGCTGTGGGCGGGATATGAGATTCCTCATGACGAGTCCGGGAAGAATGCGGGGTCGGCTTCCACCAACAGCGAGCAGGCGCATCGTGACTGGCTCACCCAGGGCATGCGGCTGTATCGGCTGCTCGTGGCGCTGCCGACGCGGTACTCCGCCTATTTCCAGCAGATGCCAACCTATGATGAGTTGAAGGGGTATCTCGATCGCGGGCTGAAGCTGGCCGATGCGGCTGGCTGCCATGACACCGCGGAATATGCGGCCCTGCTGACGGCGACCAGCTTCTTCTGGATGTCCGCGGCGGAGCATCGCGGCGAGCGCGAATTGATGGAGGCGCTGCGCAGCGCGCGCGAAGCCGTGCGTATTACGGAAAACCTGGGGGATGATCCGCGTGGCGCGTCGGAGGCGCTCGATGCGCTGGGCAACCTGCTCGCCATTACTACCGATCTGCGTGGATTTCTAGAAACAATGACCCGCCGACTCCAGTGGGCGCAGCAGATCGACGACCCCAATGAACTGGTGGACATCCACACCGAGGTAAGCCAGGCGCATCAGGTGGTCGGCGAATACGCCGAGGCTGTGACCCACGCGCGCGCCGCGCTGGACATTGCGCGCGCCGCTGAGACCGAGGCACTCCAGGCGCATGCGCTCCGTGCGCTGACTCTCGCATATTATGATTGGGACCACTGGGCTGAGGCGCTCGCAGCGGGCGAAGACCTGCTGCGCGTGTCAGCGCAAGCGCAGCCGCGATTCTCCCACCGTCAGCTTGCGGCTGTATTGGCAATGGCTACGATGAAATCACGTATGGGGGATCGTGACGGCTCCGACCGTCTCGCACGCCAGGTAGCCGAGAACAGTCAGGCGTGTGATGTGCAGTACCTTGCCGTCGGGCGCGCCCGTCTCGCATTGTCTCTTGGCGCTACACGCGAGGCGCGCCAGCTGCTGCTCAATGGGTTGGAGGACCGCGAGGGGCGTGTCGGTATGGCAATGCTGCTGGCCGAGCTTGCGGAGTTGCTGGCCCGTGAGGGCGAGATGACGATGTATGATCGCTATGGCCCACAGGCGCTGGAACTTGGCTGGCGGTCTGGCGCGCGTAAGGCGCTGGCGCAGGCGATCCGCGCGCGCGGCATCGTGGCGATGGCAGATGGCAGGTTGGATGATGCCCTAGCCGACATAGAAAGCGCGTTTACTCGCTACGCCGACCTCGGTACGGTTTGGGAGGAGGCTCGCACGCGGTATGCGCTGGCTGGCCTGTATCGTCGCCGAGGTGAGCCAGGCGATGAACAGCGGGCGTATGATGAGTTGACGCGCGCGCAGGCGATATTCAGCTCGCTTTCCGCCGTGCGCGACCTTGCGCGCACACGCACAGCGCTGGCCGGTGGAGATATCCGTCTGCCCTAGGCTTCTCCGCTGTTTGTCATAGCATTTAAGGCGGCATGTGCCTGTTGGCGTTGGAAATGGAGGTGCGCTACGGCTTCGTCATCCGCGGCTAAGCGCGCCGCACACTTCTGCCATCTCTGTGGCACGCGTCTGCGCAGCCGCTATCTCGTCTACAATGCCACGCTTGTGGTCTGCGCCGCGTGCGACGCATCTTGCCTACGCTGTGCGCGATGCGGTGTGCCTGTAGCGCGAACTTCCACACAGGGGACTGATCCGCTGTGCGCGACCTGCGCGCGTGACGCGCCTCGTTGCGCTGGATGTGAACTGCCGATCACCTCAACGTGGTACACCTTCGAGGAGCTGCTCCCCACTGGCGTGCCACGCAAGTTTTGTCCGCGCTGCGTCCAGGGCCGTCCCAGATGCGATCTCTGTCGCGCGCCGATCGCCGATGGCGCGCAGCCGCTTGCGGATGGGCAGTATCGTTGCGCACTCTGCCTCTCCGAAGTCGTGCTGGAGGTCGCTGACGTTCTGACCGTCTATCATCAGGCTGTCGCTCAGGTGGCGCGAATCCTTCAGCGGCAGTTGCGGGAGACGCCTCGCCTGGAAACCGTCAGCCGACGCAAGATGGGCGAGATTCGGCGGCGCTACGAGCATCGCTCGTCGGAGCCCGCCGCCGCCAGCCATCACGTGCTGGGTTACTTTGTACAGGCGCACGGCGAGAGCACCATCTATGCCGAGGCATGCCTACCACGAGGACTGTTACTGGGCACATTGGCGCACGAGTTGGCGCATGCCTGGCAGACGGAGCAGGGGCTGCATCTGAAAGATGCCCAGGTGCGCGAAGGATTCGCGGAGTGGGTGGCGTATCGCGTGCTCACAGTGAGTGGCCTGCCATCGCTGGCGGAACGCGCCACCCGCCGCGATGATGTCTATGGGCGCGGCCTGCGTCACTTCCTCAATATCGAGAACCGCTTCGGATATGCAGGCGTGGTAAAGCGCGCCAATGGGCAGGAACTGTAGCATTCCACATGACTGGTTAACCCTCCGGCCGCCTAGCCGTAATAAAGAATAGAAGCTCACGAGCTACG
>Ga0068856_100005875_pt1 | contig 12103 bp, 8 predicted proteins | sample KBSCornC62_FD_66595 | JGI IMG/M metagenome (GOLD analysis project Ga0068856, IMG submission 66595) | Corn rhizosphere microbial communities from Kellogg Biological Station, Michigan, USA - KBS Corn C6-2 | ecosystem: Host-associated > Plants > Roots > Rhizosphere > Soil ...
AAAAAACGTTATCGTGCAGACCAACTTCTGGAAGATAAAATTGCCGCTTACGACGAAGAAGGTAAAACCGACCTTGCCGAAGAGTTGCAAATCGAGATGGATAATGCCCTCAAAGCCGAAGATCTGGCCGTACTGAAAGAGCTGATTATAAAACACGAAATTAAATGCCCTATCAGCGGCACCGCCAACTGGACCGATGTGCGCCAGTTTAACCTGATGTTCAGCACACAGGTAGGCGCCATTGCTGACGAAGCTGATACTATTTACCTGCGTCCTGAAACCGCTCAGGGTATTTTTGTGAATTACCTGAACGTGCAGAAATCGGGCCGTATGAAGATACCTTTTGGTATTGCGCAAATTGGTAAAGCTTTCAGGAACGAAGTGATTGCCCGTCAGTTCATCATCCGTATGCGCGAGTTTGAGCAGATGGAGATGCAGTTTTTTGTACGCCCCGGCACGCAAAAGGAATGGTTTGAGCAGTGGAAACAAGCACGTTTAAAGTGGCACCTGGCATTGGGCACCGCTCCTGCCAAATATCGCTTCCACGAGCATACCAAGCTGGCACACTATGCCGATGCGGCTTTTGATATTGAATACGAGTTCCCGTTTGGCTTTAAAGAAGTAGAAGGTATTCACAGCCGTACAGACTTTGACCTGAGCCAGCATCAGCAATATTCGGGCAAGAAACTACAATATTTTGATCCGGAGATAAACCAGAACTATGTGCCTTATGTGATCGAAACCTCGATCGGTTTGGACCGCATGTTTTTGCTAACGCTGATCAATGCTTACGCAGAAGAAGACCTGTCGACTCCTGAACGGACGGACAGCCGCGTAGTGCTGAGGCTTCACCCGGTATTGGCTCCTATTAAAGCTGCCATCTTCCCGCTTACCAAAAAGGACGGTTTGCCAGAGAAAGCCCGCGAGATAATGGATAAGCTGAAGCTGGATTACAACGTATATTACGAGGAGAAGGACGCTATCGGCAAGCGCTACCGCAGGCAGGATGCCATAGGTACGCCTTTCTGCATTACAGTAGATCACCAGACGCTCGAAGACAATACCGTAACCATCCGCCACCGCGATACCATGGAACAGCAGCGTGTAAATGCAGCCGATTTGAACAGAATCATCGGCGAGCTGGTAAGCTGGAGAAATGTGTTATAGACACAAAAATTAATTTTCTGATAATCAGCCCGTTTGCTTTTTGCATACGGGCTTTTTTGTTTAATGCCTAATTGCCTATAACCCAAACTACTTAGTGTTACGTATAAAGTTTGAAGTTTAAACAAACAAGTCATTATCACCCTATTATAATGCTTTTTTGTGAGAGTTAGCCGAAGCAGCATTATAATCGGAGTTGCATAATTAAAATTAAACAAATTGAGGCGTTATTTAACATTTATTCTACTTCTGTTAACAGGTTTAAAGGCGTTTGCATTTAAAGGGCTTACGCTTCATGAATCTGTGAGCGGTGGTGCATACGGCATTGCCAGCTACAGGGTGGATAGCCTCAAAACACTCCTCGGTGACGCACTAACCACTAAAGATGCGCCGATAGACACCGTAACCATCAACCGTGTAAATAAACTGGCATCTGAATTTGTCGACATAAACCCGGATAGCGCATTATACTATGGCAAGATAGCTATCGACAAGTCGATTGCTATTAAATACAACCACGGTATTGCCGATGGCATGGTTCAATTGGGCAAGGTTTATACCATGAAGGGGCAATATGAGAAGGCCGAAAAGAATTTTAACGGCTCTAAATTGCTCTACATGAAAATGCGGGACGATGATGGTTTAGCCGACTGCTACATCAATATCGGCCGTATGTACAACCATATGTCGAGCTTTGGACTGGCTTCGTACTACTTCAACCAGGCGTTTGATATATATCATCGTTCCAAAAACGAAGCGGGCCTGGCGGCATGCTATCATAACTTTGGTATGGTGGCTGATAATGTCGGCAAATCGTCATCGGCATTGGATAACTACTTCAAGTCGCTGTCGCTGGACATTAAACTTCACGACAACCTGGCAACCGCCAATAACTACAACGATATTGGCGAGGTGATGAAGGAGATGGAGATCTACCCCAAATCGATGGAGTATTACAAAAATGCCCTGGGCATTTGGCAACACTCGAAAAACTTACAGGGCATGAGCACCGCTTACCAAAATATAGCGGAAGTGCTGATGAACGAAAAGAAATATAATGAGGCTATCCCGTATGTTCAAAACTCACTAAAAATAACGCTGGCACAGGATGATAAAGACGGCCTGGCTGGTTTATACCGCGATCTCGCCCTTTGTTACGCCAACAAAAAAGCGTTCCCAACAGCACACAATTACCTCGATAAATCACTTAAGATAGCCACTGATTATAAGCTGGATGGTGACAAAATTATAACACTGAATGGCTACGCTACTGTTTATAATCTCGAAAAAGATTACAAAAATGCCTTTAAATATGGCCAATTGGCAAAGGCTGCGGCCGACAAGCTAGGCAACATCTCGTTACGCGCCAAAGCAGCATTTGAACTGAGTGAAGCGCTGGGCGGCCTGGAGCAATATGCTGAGGCCTATGAAATGCGCAAACAGTATGACGATTTGAAGGATAGCCTAAAGAGTGATGAAAATGTGCAGAAGCTGACCTCATACAATCTCGAATCAAGTTTTGCTGAGAAACAACGCCGTATAGACGAGGAACGAAAAGCTCAGGACGAGCAGTACCAGGAGAAGATACAGCGCCAGGGCTTGTTGAGTATCATTTTCTTCATCATTATACTGGGTATGATTGCCGTATTGATCGTTTACTACAGGGCTAAACGCAGGCAGCAGAATATCAACATCAAGCTTGAGGAAAAGAACTATGAAGTGTTACAGCACCAGGAATCGCTTAATGCTCAGGCCGGCAAACTTAATGAATCGAACAACCTGAAGGACCGGCTGATCTCGGTACTCGCGCACGACCTGCGCGCACCATTGAGCACCTTACGCGGCTTATTCGGTTTGTTGGAAGATGACAGCATCACGCACGAGCAGTTCCTGAGCATGATACCACAGGCGTTGAAGAAGCTGGAGTATACCTCCGACTTCCTGGATACCCTGTTATTCTGGATCAACAGCCAGATGGAGAATTTCACCAACTCGACCAAGACTTTTACTATTAAGGAAATAGCGGCATTCGAAGTGCAAAACTACCAGGAACAAGCTACTGAAAAGGGCATCAGGCTTGTTGATAATGTACCTGATGCGTTAGCAGTAACCGCCGACCCTAACTCGATCCGCATCGTGATCCGCAACCTGATCACCAATGCCATCAAGTTTTCAAAGAAAGACGATATCATCAACGTTAGCGCCAGCGTCAGGGACGAAAGCTTTATCCTGTTATCAGTAAAAGATTCCGGTGTTGGTATGAGTGAAAAGCAACTGAACAAGCTGTTCAAGAGCAAAGTAGACAGCGGTACCGGCACCAACAACGAATCAGGTACAGGTATGGGTCTCCTCTTCTGTAAGGACCTGATCGAGAAATGCAATGGCAGGATCTGGGTTGAAAGCATCCAGGGTTCAGGAACCGAATTCTTCTTTACACTGCCTACAAGTAATGTGAAGGAGGAAGAACCAGCGTTGGCGTCTTAGCCTCCCAAATCCTTTATTGAATATCGAACATCGAATTTCGAATGATGAATGATGAAGTCTTTTGTGATTCAACTACTTCGGCGTTCGAAATTCGATGTTCAGTATTCGCCATTCAAAACTATTGCCCTGCCCCGGCAGGCCCGGTATTTAACCCGTTGATATACAATTGTGCGGTAACCTTCTTGGTATCGCCCTGGTAAACCCAAACGGTGTTACCGATGTATTTACGGAAAGCGTCGCTCACCTCGCCAACGCTTAGCTTTTTCACGTCGTCAACCAGCGTAAATGCACGGTGCCAGTTATTGAACAACACCTCATTTGCAGCCAGCGAAGCGGCTTGTGCCTGGTTGGTTTCCTGGCGATAGTAGAACCCGGTAAGGTAGGTTACTTTCATATCTTTCACCTCATCCGCTGTGAAACCGACTTGCTTAACGGTATCCACCAATTTATAGAACACATCGATATATTTATCAGGCTGGGTAGTTGATACCGAAAACCTTGCAGCCGATGTACTGCCACTCGCAAACCATGATTGCGGTGCATACGATAAGCCATTTTTTGTACGGATATACAGGAAATGCCTGTTGGCAAATATGCGCATAGCTATCATAAAGGCATCGTAGTCGGGCATGCCGGGCGTTGGCCCACTGGTTGTACCTTCCACATAATTGGTAGCCAGTTCGCGCGACTCAGCATTAAACGAGTTCTTGTATGGTCTGAAGAAATCCTTCTTCAACTGAAACGACGTCCCCTGCTTAATGCCGGCCAGCAATTGCCCTACTTTTTGCTCTATTACCGCTTTATCGAGGTCAGCTACAACAACTATGATCATTCTTGAGCGGGTCAGGATAGATTGATAGTACGCTTTGGTTTCCTCGGGCGTAAGCTTTCCGATCACCTCAACTGTACCATAAGGATCCTTGGCATAATCGCGACCTGCAAAAGCGGTTTTATCGGCCAGCTTGTTGATAGCGGCATCGGGTCTTGCATCTTGCTCTTTCAGGTTGTTAACGGCATCCTGTTGAATGCGGGCAAATTCCCTGGCATCAAATTTAGGGATGGTAATTGCTTCGGCGTACAACGGCCAAACCTTATCAAAATCCATTTTGATGCAGTTCATCCTAATCACAGAATAATCCTTACCGCAAAGGCCATAAACAGCTGCATTAACTTTATCCAAAGCATCCTTAAAGCTGTTTTTATCGTGCTTCAGGGTACCACACTCGGTCAATGCATTCAGCGCCAGCGACTCTATCCCGGCTTTGCTTTCCGGGTAGTTTTGCACCCCGCCTTTGATTATGGTTTGCAGCTCGACAATATCGTTACCGCTGGGCTGAACAATTACTTTGACGCCATCCACAGTAGTTTCGTAAGCACTCTTTTTTTGCGCGTATACCGATTGCAGACTTAGCATACCGGCAGCTGCAATTAATACGAATATTTTCTTTTTCATGATGTTCAGGTTTAATTACTTGGCTGCAAAAAATGAATTGGCATTAACTTGTTTGTTCATATCCGGACTGATGATCAACCCGGCGACCATCGGCTGACCAGCGATATACTTTTTGATATAACGAATAATATCCTGGCGGGAAACCTTCTGGTAGTTCGAATCCACATCAGTATAATAGTTGAGCGATGTGCTGCACCAGTCGGCGCTTATCTGCATTGGTAAGGTAGATGGCTTTTCTTCGCGATGCACCTTATTGCGCAACAAGATCGCTTTGGCGTCATTCAATTGTTCATCAGTAAAATAATCGGCGTCGGCAAAATGACTGATCTGATTCATTACTTCGGTATAGCACTCTTTTACCTTGGTTGGATTTGGCGTTACACTGATGTCGATCGGTCCTACATATTTGCAGGTAGTGTAGTTTAAACCTGCGGAGCTGGCCAATCCTTTATCAATCAATGCCTGCTGCAATTTGGACGCATTGAGACCTACGATGGTGGAGAAAACATCGGCAGCTACAGTGGATGCAGAATCAGTCAGATATGATGGTCCCTGCCATTCAATTTCCATATCGGGTGTTTGGGCTATCGAGGTTTCCTTTACAAAAAACTGACTCTTATCGAGCGGTTTAAAATCCGGGATCGGATATTTTTGAATTGGGTCGAAACCACTGTTTGCCCAATCGCCGAAAATACCTTCAGCCAGTGCAAAGGCGTCATCATGTTTCACGTCGCCGCAGATGGTAAGCAGGCTGTTATTGGGGAAATAATATTTGTTCTTGATTACCATCATCTTCTCAGGCGTAGCAGTGTTGATTACTTCGTGGATACCGATCGCCACTTTCCGGGTTACGAGGTCGCCCCAAAGGCGTTCTTGTATCTCGTGCCACAACTGGAATCCGGGATCACTCTCGGCCCTTTGAAACTCGCCGTCAACCACAGGACGCTCCTTTTTCATATCCTCTTCGCGGTATAAAGGGAATCGGATAGCAGCGTTCATGAAGTTCAGGCCGGCCTTAAGGCTGTCCCTGTCGAAAGTGAAAAAGTAGTTAACGCGTTCCACATCGGTGGTACCGTTCCAGATAGCGCCAAGTTGTTGGGTGCGCTTAAGGAAAACCTCCTGGTTAGGGTAATCGCGGTTGGCTTTAAAGAACATGTGCTCGAACAGGTGCGAGAGGCCGCTATACTCTGGTCCTTCGGTATAAGCACCGTTTTTAACAGCGATCTCAATGGTAGCCAGCGGCACTTTATGGTTCTCAATCACCAGTACCTGGAGCCCGTTGGGCAGTTGTTTCCAGAAGTAGCCCTCGGGCAACCTTACCTGCGCCTGTGAATGAATGACGAAGGCAGAGGCAACAAACGTTAAGAGTAAAAATCGTACAAATTTGAATGGCATAAGATTGGGTTTTTCTGATAAGACGATAAATATATCATTTCTGTTACGAAATACTATGTGCGATAGGCACTTTTAACAAACGTCGCAAAACGCCACAAATACGCCGGGTTAAAACCCGGCGCTACAAAATAACGCGAGCCGATGGCTCTTCAATCGTACAAGAGGCGTAGCCTCGACTTATATTGTAACCGCGGGTTTTAACCTGTGGTATACGGCTATGCAAAAACCGGACGATCTCACATTTGCGACAGGTTAAAACCCGTCGCTACAAGATGACGCGAGCCGATAGCTCTTTCATCGTACAAGAGGCGTAGCCTCGACTTATATTGTAACCGCGGGTTTTAACCCGTGGTATACGGCTATGCAACAACCGGCCAAAGTTTGTACCTTCAGGCATGCAAAACGAGCTTTTTAAATTAGCACTTGAGAAAGATTTTGACGGCATTGAGCAATATGTGTCACAGCATCCAGAGGTGGTGAATGAAGGTGTACCATTGGACGGTAAGCCGCACTCCCCCAAAGGACATCCGCTGCACAGGATATGCGATGCCGTGTTTGCCGGAAAGATAACGGATGAGGACGCCATTGTGGTAGCCAAAATACTACTGGCGCATGGAGCGGATATCGACGGATACAAAGCTGCCGGCGATAACAATACCCCGTTGATAGCCGCCTCTAGCTTGCTTGCTGAAAAACTCGGTATATTTTATATTAAACAAGGCGCCGATATCTTTTATGCCGATCCGCGCGATGGTGCTACTGCCCTGCACTGGGCCTCTTATTGCGGAAGGGATAAACTGGTGGCAAAGCTGATCGAAGCGGGCGCTGACATTAATCTGCCCGATAAAAGTTACTGCAGCACGCCGATGGGCTGGGCATTACATGCGCTGGCCAACGAAAAGACCAGCAATCTTTATCATCAGCAGGAGTGCGTCAAGCTGCTGGTGAAGGCGGGAGCCGATCTGAGTTTACTTGACGAGTCTGCCACCCAATATTTACATGATGTGGCAGAAAACAATGCTGAATTGAAGAGTTTGATCAGCTAACGGCTACTTCTTCAGCTCACCATCAATCTCATCGGCCAATATCCGCATTTGCTTCGCGATGTTTTGTTTGTGCTGTTTCCGTTCGGTCAAAATTTGGAGATAATAGTAGACCTGGTAACGTACGGCGCTTTGATTGAGCATCTTCGACACAACAAAGTCACCTGAAGCGTTCACCTCAGCATTCACACCGATGTATTTATTGAAATCTTCCTGACGATGCTGGAAAAAATTGATATCCGCATCCCGCTCAAATGGTAAAGCGATAGAATACATGGTAACAATATGCTTTAGTAACGTCTCGTTGGTAATGAGCCTCAGGTAGCCTGATGACTTAAATCCTTCAAAACGGCTGCCGTCGAAAGTAAAATAGCTTGAGTTCCGGAGGTAGTCGCTCAGCGAATCAACATATTTTGTGTCGATCTTTCTCTTCATGATTTGATCCCAAACAGTCGTATAATAATCCAGCGTCGGCTGAAATTGAACGACAGACGCATCCAGCGATTGGGCGCTTAGCCTCAGGTCATTAGCTGTACCGATAAGAAAATTATGTGCAAGCTTTTCTTCATGCCGTTCATCGTTCCAGTTGTGGAAGGCCAGTGTTATGCTTACTGCTATTATAATAATGATGATCTCGCCAAGAAAATCCTTTATTTTCTCGCCGAATGTTCTTTCGCTATGCAGTGCGGCCACTGCGTTTTTGGTATGCTGAATTACTTTTTCTTCTGACATATGTGATCAGGTTGCTTTGGTTTCGGGGTTGAGCCGATCGTTCCGCAAAATAATCACAAGTTTTGAAATCCGGTGGGCTGGACCTGAACTTACATCGAAAAGGTGAATTTATACTATTTCAGCTAAACGCTTGTTATTTCCTTTTACTCATGAAATACCCATAGTTAAAAACTATTGTAGTAATAAATGAGTTGCTGCTTGCTCCATATAAATTCCCGACACGGGCTATGCCGATATTATTGACATACGCAACATCAATATTAATTGGCTGGAATTTTAAAGTAAACCCGCCTGTACCCGAAGTTTCGTCTACACCTGCCCGAAATGCAAAATGCCTGTTCCACAAATTCTGCTCGAATCCGATGTTAGGCTTAACTTGTGATGAGCTGGTGCCTGCAATGTGATTTTGCTTGTTCCTCAAATTGCCGCCAATATCTATAAGTGCACCCTTCCAAAGGCTGACTGAGCCGCCCAATCGGTATTCCTGTGATGATGCTGTACCCTGAACAGAACTTGTATTGTCTATACGTCTTTCCATATCCTGGGTAAACAACGCACGGAAACCAAAAAGAAAGCGACCAGTGGGTTGATAAGTCAAACCGAACCCGCCGGTCGGCAGCCAGCCAGTTTGATACCTTACAAAACCACCGGGATCATTATCTGTGGCAGCCGCATATTGCGACCGCTCATAAGACAATAAAACCCCAAAGGAAAATTGCTTGTTTAATGGGAGCGCCGCCTTTACAAATAAAGCCTGATCATTTCCATCTCCATGCGTAGCGACCGGTGCCGGGCCTAATCCCGGCGATTTGAGGAACGCCGAAACATCATTGGCATTCTGCGAAAGAGCAATAGCGTACACTGCCATTCCGTGCCATAAAGCAGGCGCTGTAACACCAATTGCGTTAAACCCAAAATTGTTTCCGTTGGTGTAGCGAGTGTTTCCGATATCTGCCAATGCCGTTGACGAATCACGCCATACCAAAGCGTAGTTGCCCCAGGTTGCACCATCGCCACCCATTCCGATTGAACGGACACCTTTTTTGATTTGACCGGATGCAAACTCCCTTAGCGATATTTCGGGACTCTGAGCGTACGCTTTGCAATAAATAATGAAAGAAAGCAGGAGTAGATAAGTAGCTTTTTTCATCATTACATTTTCATTCCGCCCATCTCATGCTTTTTCCCCAGCTGATCCAGCGCCTGCCTGAATGCCTTGGCCAATTCAAGTGCAGGACCGGTGCCCAGGTAATGCAAAAACTTGATACTCGGTTTGTCTCCCAGCATGTGGCTATGCACGGCAACCACCTCGATATTATTTGAACGGAACGCTTTGATCACCTCGTTAACCTCATGATCCAGCATGGCTACGTCGCCGGCGATATGGGCGTTCTCCATCGAGCCGGTAAACGATGCCCAGGTATTGAGACCGATGTTGGTCGTCATCTCAGTACCCATTGCGATGACCGTTAAATCGGGGCGACCTATAGTGTATTTGATGGTAGTGCCATTTACAGTAGCTTCATACTTCACTAACTCGTTCAGTTTAGCTAAATCAAAAATATCTTTACCCGTTTTTGCCGGTGGCGGAGCAGCAGGCGGCTGGTTTGCTGGTAGTATCTTACTGTTTGAAATGGCCTTAGCGTACTTCTTTGCCAGTTCTTCGGGTGAACCCATGCCATGCAGGTGCATATAAAAAACGCGGGGCTCTTCGTAAAAGAAGTGATTGTGGATCGCTCCGACTTCGAGGCCCTCAGCTTGTGCTGCAGAAATAAGCGGGTTTACCTCTTCCTGCAATAAAACATTATCCCCCATCAGCATCGCCGATTTACCATCCATCGTACGTTTGATGGAAACCCAGCCGCCAAAGCCGAAAGAGATTGGCACTGACTCGCCTTTTAGCGTTACTTTCAGGTCGTTGCGCGGCAATGGAATAGTGTAGACAGCCTCGGCTTCCTTGTAACTTCCCTTCTTCCCTATTGCAGTTTCAATTGCAGCTATTTCGGCCGAAGTTAAAGGCGGCGTTTTAGGCAATGGCAGGTCGAGCGCTTCCGCTTTTGTCAGGTTTAATAATCCGGCGCCGGTTAACAGGGCGCCTGCTTTTAGTAAGGTTCGGCGGTTTAAAGAGTGATCGTTATTCATTGGTGTGGTTTTAAATGGTTTTTATGATGATGCCCAAAGCAGCTGCAACTAAAATTAAATAAGGTTCCTGTATTTTTTTTGTATAAATTAATATGATTGCGGCGGCAATTGCGATCAATGCTGTGGGGGTGTCGACAATGGAGCGCGTTGCGATAATGATAACAGCGCCGACCAGTGCACCGATAACCGAGGCTGTGATTCCGTCAACAAAAGCCTTGATACTTTTGTTCTTAGCTATCTTTTTGAAATATGGGGCCAGAATAACTGTAAAAAGGAAACACGGCAAAAACGTCCCCAGTGCAGCAACAGTCGCGCCCGGCAATCCGGCGACCAAATAACCGATAAACCCAACTGTGATGACAACCGGACCCGGCGTTATCATTGCCACAGCAACTGCATCTACAAATTGCGATTCGTTCAACCAGTGATAATCATTTACCACTCCGGCATGGAGAAAGGGTACAATGGCTAATCCGCTGCCAAAAACGAAGGTCCCGGCCTTGAGAAAAAATAGTCCAATGCGGGTTAAGATATCTTTATCAAAATTCCAGAATGTTATACCCGATAATAGTATTGCCGGCAATGCTGAGGGTCGTTTAAGCCATAACGGTGGGGCTTTAATAATCATAAACAGGAGGCCGCAGGCTATAAACAAAAAGACTTGCTCTTGCTGTGTAACAACAGTGATTACCGCAGCGATGAGGTAAAACACCCAAAGCAGCCAGTTAGCTTTTATAGCCGCAGAATTGATTTTGCCAACGGTTTTCAGCGTCAATTTATAGGCGCTTATGGTGATGATGCCAATTACCGCTGCTCCTACCCCATAAAAAACCTCGCGCATCCACGGCAAACCGCTGTACGCCTGGTAAAGCATCCCCAACACAACTACCATGATAAATGACGGAAGTACAAAGGCTAGCCCGGTCAGTATCGCACCCAAAAAACGATAATGGACAAAGCCGATATAAATTCCGAGTTGTGCTGCCAGCGGCCCCGGCGCTAATTGTGCCAGCGCGAGACCTTCGCGGTATTCTTCTTCGGTAAGCCAGGCTCTTTCTTCAACTAAATCGCGATGCATATAGCCAACCAGCGCAACGGGACCGCCAAAACCCCAGGCACCCAGTTTAAGGAAATAAATGACTAACTGAATTAACTTATAGGGCCGTTGTTCCATGGCGTGAATGATGGACGCAATGCTAGGCAGAAGTCGACCCGATAAATAGAATAGATTTAACCTTTTGTATCTATTTTACTTTACGGGCTAGAGATTCGGGTTCCAATTGTGCTTTTCTTCCTGCACTTTTGAAGCCCAGCTGTACAGGGCGTCATATATTTTCATGCCAAACTCTAACTGTTCCAAATCATCACGCATATTGTATGATAACCCCGCCGATATGGCCCATAAACCAGCAGCCTGCGGGGCGAGATCGAACTGGTCGGTATCAGCGCCTCTTACTATATCGGCCATTTGAATCACTGCCGGGTCGGTCAGGTGATGTTTTTTGACGATATAATCGAACGTACACCGGTCACCTTCATGACTGTATTCGGCTCCGGGAATATCATAAGGGATGGCATGGAGCGATTCTGCCTTTTTGAATACCTGCTCTTTGGGCACATATATAAATTCGGCCTCGCGATCAACAAAATTTTTAATCAGCCATGGGCAGGCTATGCGATCTATCTTTGG
>Ga0068856_100005881_pt1 | contig 12093 bp, 11 predicted proteins | sample KBSCornC62_FD_66595 | JGI IMG/M metagenome (GOLD analysis project Ga0068856, IMG submission 66595) | Corn rhizosphere microbial communities from Kellogg Biological Station, Michigan, USA - KBS Corn C6-2 | ecosystem: Host-associated > Plants > Roots > Rhizosphere > Soil ...
CATGGGCGGCGTCATTGGCCGGCTGTTCCGAGAGTTCGCCGTTACGATCTCGGTCGCGGTCGTCGCGTCGGCAGTGATCTCGCTGACCCTGACGCCGATGATGTGCTCGCTGTTCCTGAAACAGGAGGGGCTACACCCCAAAGGCCGCTTCAATCGCGCCTGTGAACGCGTCTTCCAGGCGGCGCTGGGCGCCTACGACCGCGGGCTCACCTTCGTCTTCCGCCACCAATTGTCGGCGCTGGTGGTGACGCTCCTGCTGATGGTCGCCACCGGTTACCTCTACGTGAAGATACCGAAGGGCTTCTTCCCTCAGCAGGATACCGGGTTCATTTTTGGCGAGCTCAACGTTCGCCAGGACGCGTCGGTTGCCAGGACCGACACGACCCGGCGGGAAGTCGTCGACATCGTGATGCACGATCCGGATGTCGAGGGCGTTTTCTCCTACGCCGGAGCCACGCCGTACAATCCCGCCGAGAATACGGCCCGCATCTTTTGGGGATTGAAGCCGTACGATGAACGCGCCGAGACCGCGGAGCAGATCATCCAGCGGCTGGACAAGAAGATGGCCGACATCAAGGGGGCCAAATTCTACATGCAGGTGCCGCAGAACATTACCGTTGGCGGCCGGCTCTCCCGCACCCAGTACCAGTATACGCTGACCGACACCAATATCGACGAGCTCAACCATTGGGCGCCGGTCATCGAAGATGGCATGACAAAGCTGCCGGAATTGCAGCAGGTCGCGTCCGATCAGCAGATTGCCGCGGCGCATCTCGCCATCGAGATCGACCGCGACGCCGCCTATCGTCTCGGGCTGTCGGTCGATCAGATCGACCAGACTCTCTACGACGCCTTCGGACAGCGGCAGGTCGCGACGATCTACACGGCGACCAATCAGTACAAGGTTGTGCTCGAGGTCCAGCCGCGGTTCCAGAACGATCCGAACCTGCTGTCGGCAATCTACGTCTCGGGTCCCTCCGGAACGCAGGTGCCGCTGAGCACGGTCGCTCATTTCACCCGCAAGACCGAGCCACTGCTGCTCAGCCACCAGGGCATCTTCCCGGCGGTGACGCTGTCGTTCAATCTGACACCCGGCGTCTCGCTTGGACAGGCGGTCAGCGCCATCGAGGCCATGACCGAAGGGCTGCACGTGCCGGCAACGGTGAATGCCTCGTTCGCCGGGACGGCGCAGGCCTTCCAGGCGTCGCTGTCATCGATGCCGCTGTTGCTGGCTGCGGCGATCCTGGTCGTCTACATCGTGCTTGGCGTCCTGTACGAAAGCTACATCCATCCGATCACGATCCTGTCGGCGCTGCCCTCGGCCGGCGTCGGTGCTCTGTTGCTGCTGATGCTGCTGCACTACGAGCTGTCGGTGATCGCGATCGTCGGCATCATCCTGCTGATCGGCATCGTCAAGAAGAACGCCATCATGATGATCGACTTTGCGCTGCAGGCCGCGCGCATCGAAGGCAAGGCGCCGCAGGAGGCGATCCATCAAGCGTGTCTGTTGCGGTTCCGCCCGATCATGATGACCACCTTTGCTGCGCTGTTCGGCGCAGTGCCCATCGCTTTCGGCACCGGTGGAGGCGCGGAACTGCGCCAGCCGCTGGGTGTCGCGATCATCGGCGGCCTGCTGGTGTCGCAGTGGCTGACGCTGTACACGACGCCGGTCATCTATCTCTACCTCGAACGGCTGTCGCGCTGGCTTGGCCGCGCCTACCGGCCGTCGCGCGTGGCCGATGCGCTGGCGGAGAGGACCCCGGCGACCGAACCGCAGGCGGCGAACGATGGCGCCGGGCGTAGCAGTGCTGCTCTCTAGCGCTTCGGCCGCCGGATGACGCGCACCTTCTTGCTGCCGGCGCCGCCGCAGAAGAAGCGGTCCTTGCCGTCCGATTCGAGCCCGGAGACCAAGGTGCCGGCCGGCATTGCCAGCCGCTGGCGGATCTCGCCGGTTTGCGGATCGATCCGGCGCAACTCGCTCTCGTCGTTCTCGAGGGTGCCGTGCCACATCTCGCCGTCGACCCAGGTGACTCCCGTGACGAAACGGTTGGACTCGACGGTGTGCAGGACCCTGCCGGTCTCGGGATCGACCTTGTGGATCTTGCGCGCGCGGTGCTGACCGACCCAGAGGGCGCCCTCGGCCCAGGCGAGACCTGAATCGCCGCCATCGCCGGGGGCCGGGATGGAGGCGACGATGGTGCCGGTCTTGGGATCGATCTTGTGGATCTGCTTCTCGGCGATCTGGAACAGGTGGCGGCCGTCGAAGGCCGTGCCGGCGTGGGCCGGCATGTCGATCGTCCGCGCGACGGTGCCGTCCTCGGGATCGAGGGCGTTCAGCCGGTCACCCGAGGCGAACCAGACGTTATGGCCATCGAAGCTGACGCCGCCGATGCTGCCGGAGTCGGTGAAGGGCCCGTATTCACGGAGGATTTCTGCGGGTGTGGCTTTCATGGTGTCACCCTAGCCACCCGGCAGCGGCGCCGGGAGTAACAACGTCGTCGTGAATCCCGGCACCGGCGGCGTCATCCAGCGCCGAGCGCGGCCGTCGCCGAATGATTGTACCTTGCCGACCAGAGCGAGCGCATCGAGGGCGCGCTGCACCGTGCGCTGGCTGGCGCCGAGGGCCAGAGCCAACGCCGAGCTCGACCAGGATTCGCCGTCGGCCAGGAAGGCCAGCACCGCCGCGTGCTTTTCCTCGACCGGCCGGGCCAGCACGAGAACCTCGGCGGCATTTGGCTCGAGCGCAAACCCGCGCTCGGTCGCGCGCACGCCGGCCAGCTTCTTCAGCATTGTGCGCAGCCGTCCGATCTCGACCCTGAGCCGCGCGCGGTGCGATTCGTCGGCCTCTTTCCCGCCGAACGCTTGTGCGACGAGCGCGCTCCGAGGCGCATCGTTCGGCCAGGCCTCGGCCAGCACGCGGGCGAGGGTGAACAGCACCGGCCGGCGGACGAGCGACACCGTCGTTTGTGGGCCACGCACGATGTTGCGGCAGGCGTCGACGATCAGCGCCTTCGAGGCGTGCAGCGCCTCGACCTCGCCGAGCCGCAGCAGGCGTTCTGCGCCCTGCGTGACCAGTCGAGCCGCAGGGGTGTCGAGCAGGCGGGCCGCGTTCTCGACTTCGGCCGTAAGAGCGGGGATGCGCGCGTCTCGCGCGGCCATGTCGGCCCGGTCGAGCGCTTCGCGCGCAGCCTTCGTCCTGATGCGGCGGATGGCGATGCCGGCGATGATCAGTTCATGCACGACCTGCGACGCAGCCGGCAGGGCTGCCGGGTCGATCTCTTCCAGCGCCTGCTCGGCCTCGTCGAGCTCGCCGATCAGCAGATGGCGGCGGATCCCGAGCAGGCGGCCGTGGTTGGCGTTCTGCCGGTCGCCATGCTGGTCGAGCGCGATGCATGCCGCGTCCAGCGCCTTGGTCGGCCATCCCAGGTCGCGCGCGGCCAGGGCGATCTCGGCCTCGGCGACGACGCAGCGGGCGCGGGACACGGCCTCCTTCGGCCCGAAGGCGCGCGCCGCCTTGCGCAGCAGCAGCTTGGCGCGGTCGAGGTCGCCGAGCTGCGCCATGGCGATGCCGCGCAGCGCCAACGCCGGCGCATCGTCCCGCAGGGCGACGCGGTTCAGCGCGCCGAGCGGGTCACCTGCGGCGAGCGCGCGTCCGGCGGCGACGATCAGCGAGTCCATCGGAATCCCGACACACTTGTCACTCTCTCTGGTCCATGCCGATCCCCAATCTAGGTCAGGACACCTGACAAATGGAGTGCAAGGCAATGTCTACCCACATCATCGGAACCCGTGACGAATGGCTCAAGGCCCGACTCGACCTGCTCAAGGCCGAGAAGGAGTTGACGCGGCGCGGCGACGAGATCGCCCGTCAGCGGCAGGCGCTGCCCTGGGTGCGGATCGACAAGGCGTATCGCTTCGACACCGAAGAGGGAGCCAAGTCGCTGGCCGACCTGTTTGAAGGCCGCTCGCAACTGCTCGTCTACCATTTCATGTTCGGGCCGGACTACAAGGCCGGCTGCACGTCCTGCTCAGCGATCGCCGACGGCTTCAACGGTATCGCCATTCATCTCGCCAACCACGACGTCAATCTGTGGACGGTGTCCCGCGCGCCTCTGGCCAAGCTGCTGGACTACCGCAAGCGTATGGGCTGGACGTTCCCGTGGGCGTCTTCCGCCGGCGACGACTTCAACTTCGATTTCAACGTCGCCTTCACCGAGCAGGAGCAGCGCGACGGCAGCGTGGTCTACAACTATGCGCGGGCGAGCCACGCGATGGACAACAATCCGGGGCAGTCGATTGTCGCCGAGTTTGCCGCCCGCTCCGGGGTCGATGCGGTGACCTACGCACTCGACCGGCCGGGCCTCAGTGCCTTCGTGCTCGAGGACGGCGCGGTCTATCACACCTACTCGTCCTATGCGCGCGGCCTCGACAGCCTGTGGGGCATGTACCAATGGCTCGACCGCGCGCCCAAGGGCCGCAACGAAACCGGCTTCTGGTTCCGCCGCCACGACGAGTACGGCAGGAACTGACGCGCGACGTGGTCCGCCGCGCGCCAGTGCGGCGGACTACTTGTCCGCGGCGGTGCCGACTTCCTTGCGGAAGCCGGTGACGGCCGCCCGGGCCGCGAGCGCCATCAGGCCGGAATCGTTGGCGATGGTGCAGAGCTGGAAGCCCATGCCGAAGGCCTTGGCGGCGTAGCTCGCCGTGCCGTTGTGGATGCCGGCAAACAGGTTGCGCTTCTTGCAGGCGGCGGTGAGCTTCTCGTAGATCTTCAGCACCTGCGGCTCCTCGCGGTCGAGCCTCGGCGCCAGGCCGAGCGACAGGCCGAGGTCGGACGGGCCGACATAGATGCCGCTCACGCCCGGCACGTCGAGGATGGCGTCGATATTGTCGATCGCTTCCTGCGTCTCGATCATCGGGATGATCATCACCTCGTCGTTGGCGGTCGCCTGGTAGGGCGTCGCTGCGCCGTAGGCGCCGGCGCGGATCGGCCCGTTGGAGCGCTTGCCCTTCGGCGGATAGAGCGCATAGGAGACGAGCGCCTTGGCCTCGGCGGCGTTGTTCACCATCGGGCAGATCACGCCCCACGCGCCGCCGTCGAGCACCTTGCCGACGATGCCGGGCTCGTTCCACGGCACGCGCACCAGCGGCGTGATCGGGTGCTTGTCCATCGCCTGGAAGCAGCTGACCATCGACTGGTAGTCCTGTACGCCGTGCTGCATGTCGACCGTGACGGCATCCCAACCGCACTGCGCCATGACTTCGGCCGAGAAGCCGCTGGGGATGGCGAGCCATCCGTTGACGCAGGCCTTGCCCGCCTGCAGGCGCTTCTTCAGCATGTTCGACATATCGGCGTTCCCTCGGTCCAGATGTGGAGCGCCCGTTTTAGCGACCCCGAGGCGCAGCCGCTACGTCGTCCCGATCTCAGTCACTGGCGCCCTTTCGCTCGGCGGGCCGCTCGGCCCTCGGCTTCAGGGTACGGCAGCTTTGTGATTGGCATGGCCGAACGTTAGATTTCGAAGGTGCAGTTTTCAGGGAAGACATGGTGATTCTCAAGGCCGGCCGTCTTGCCGTCGAACTGGCGCCGCAATCGGGCGGCTCGGTCGCGCGCTTCACTTGCGATGGCGTCGATCTCCTGCGGCCGATGACGGCCGAGGCCATCGCCTCGGGCAAAGGCACCAATGCCGCCCTTTATCCGCTGGTGCCGTACTCCAACCGCATCCGTGATGGCCGGCTGGCGTTCGGCAACGAGATCATCCAACTCGCGCGCAACTGGCCGGGGGTCAATCATCCGATGCACGGCGACGGGTGGGCGCATGCCTGGCAGGTCGTGCGCGGCGACGCTCGATCCGCGGAGATCGTCTACGAGCACGAGCCCGCCGGCGAGCAGGGCGGCTGGCCGTTCCGCTATCGCGCGCGGCAGCAGTATCGTCTCGACGAGGCGAGCCTCGAGATCCGCATCTCGCTCGAGAATCTCGAAGCTCGGGTAGTGCCAGCCGGCGTCGGCCTGCACCCGTTCTTCGTGCGCGAGGCGGATTGCACGCTGACCTGCCGCACAGCCTTCGTGTGGCGCACCGATACTGAGGTTCTGCCGATCGAATACATCCCGGTTCCGTCGGAATGGGATTTCTCGCAGGGCAGGCGGCCCGACAGCGTCTTTCTCGACAACTGCTTCGACGGCTGGGACGGCCGCGCTTCGATCGCCTGGCCGAAAAGACGACTGCGGCTCGACCTCGAAGCGTCCGAGCCATTTCGCCATGCCGTGATCTACACGCCGGCCGGCCAACGCTTCTTCTGCATCGAGCCGGTAAGCCATGCCAACGGCCAGGTGGGCTTGGCACCGCTCGCCGCCGGAGGCACGCTGGCGGGCGAAGCCGTCTTCCGCCTTTCCAGTCTGTGAGGAACCATGCCTGAGTTCGCGATCTATCCCAGCCTCAAGGGCCGCAGCGTGTTCGTCTCGGGCGGCGGCTCGGGCATCGGCGCCTCGATCGTCGAGCACCTTGCCGCGCAGGGCGCCAAGGTGGCCTTCGTCGACATCAACGAGCCGGCCTCGAAGGAGGTCGCGGCCAAGACCGGCGCGTCTTTCCTGAAATGCGACATCACCAACGTGAAGGCCTATCAGGCGGCGCTCGCCGAGGTGGCGGCCAGGCAGGGCGCCATCACCGTGCTGGTCAACAATGCCGCGCACGACGAGCGGCACAAGCTCGAGGACGTGACGCCGGAGTTCTGGGACGACCGCATCGCCGTCAACCTGCGCCACGCCTTCTTCGCCATCCAGGCGGTGGTGCCCGGCATGAAGAAGGCGGGCGGCGGCTCGATCATCAACTTCAGCTCGATCAGCTACCACACCATGACCGCCAACCTCGCCGTCTATCAGGCGGCCAAGGCGGCGACGATCGGCATGACGCGCGGGCTGGCACGAGACCTCGGCGGCGACAAGATCCGGCTGAACTCGATCACGCCGGGCTGGATCATGACCCAGCGCCAGATCGACAAGTGGCTGACGCCGGAGGCCGAGGCCGAGCTGATGAAGGCGCAGGTGCTGAAGGAGAAGGTCTATCCGCCCGACATCGCCCGCATGGTGCTGTTCCTGGCGGCCGACGACAGCCGGCTGATCTCGGCGCAGACCTTCGTGGTCGATGGAGGCCGCATGTGAGCAACGTCGGCTCCTGGCCGGCCAAGGCAGGTCGCCTGTGGCTGCGGGAAATGCGGCATCTGCTGCCGCCGACGATCTATTTCTTCTGTGCCTTCAACATCATCGTGCTGACCACCAACCTGCTGGCCCGCACCTACTGGTTCGCGATGTCGAACTTCCTGGCGGCGACCCTGCTGGCGCTGCTGGTCGGCAAGGCGGTGCTGGTGGCCAACAAGCTCCGCGGCATCGATCGCTTCCGCAATGCGCCGCTGATCAAGCCGATTCTGTTCAAGACGGTGTTCTACAGCCTGTTCGTGCTGCTGTTCCGCATCATCGAGTTGATGATTCACTTCTCGTTCGACAACGACGGCTTTCGAGTGGCGTTCAATGAAGCGGTCGAGGCCTTTACCTGGCGTCGCTTCGCGGCGATCCAAATCTGGCTGTTCACCTGCTTCCTGATCTACGTCAGCGCGACCGAGATCTCGGCGGCGCTCGGCCCCGGCAGACTCAGGCAATTGATGTTCGGGCCGCGGTGATCCCATGAGTGCACCCATCTTCTTCATGGCGCCCGGCGCGCCGACGCCGGTGGCGCCGTTCAGCCACGCCGTCGAGGTCGATGGCTGGTGCTTCGTCACCGGCCAGATGCCGACATTTCCCGACGACGATTCGCGGCCGTTGCCAGCCGACATCGAAGGCCAGACGGTGCGGGTGATGGAGAACCTCAAGATCGTGCTCGCCGGGCTGAAGCTCGGCCTCGAGCACGTGGTCTGCGCGCGGATCTATCTCATCGATTTCGAGACCAACTATCCGCGGATGAACGAGGTCTATGCCGGCTACTTCCCGGCCGACCGGCGGCCCGCCCGCACCTGCATCGGCGTCACCGGCCTGGCGCGCGGCGCGATGGTCGAGATCGACCTGCTGGCAAGGCGCTAGGTCAGGGCCAGCGTTCCGCCTTCCAGGACAAACCCGAGCCACGCTGCTGCCGCCACCAGGACCAGGCCTGGCACGACGCCAAGCGCATAAGCACGGTTGCCGGCGAAGGCCAACACGATCTTGGTGATGGTGTTCGTGCTGAATGCCGCGAGGATGGGCAGAACGGCCTGATCGGGGTTTATGCGGTCGGCAGTGGCGAGCGATGCCGCCGACACTGCCGCCGAATGGGTGTCGGCGAAGCCCGCCGTGCCGGCGGCGATCACGAGGCCCGCCTCGCCGAGCCAGCTTTGCAAGGCCGCTGAGGCGACCAGGATCACCGCGAGGGTGCCGGCGAGGATGAGCGCGGTCGCGAGGCTGAAGGCGCGGCCGGGCTTGTCGGCGCTTTGGCCCTCGTGCTTCAGAGCCCACAGGGTGAACGCGCCGCCGTAGAGCACCGCAGCGAGGCCGCTCAGCGCCAGCGGGAGCGCGAGTTCGCCAAGCACCTCCAGATTGACGGCGGCTAGCAGGACGGCGAGTTGCACGATGGTCGCCACGGTCGATAGCACGGCGCCCGCGGCGGCGGGCTTCAGCAGGCCCGGCGTCTCCTTCACGCGGCTCGCCATCGCGGCGATGGTCGCCGAGCTCGAGACGAAGCCCGAAGCGAAGCCCGACGCCGGCAGGCCGAAGCGCACGCCGAGCAGGCGCACGGCGATGTAGCCCGCGCCGCTGATCGCCATGATCAGGACGACCACGATCCAGATCTTGCGCAGGTTGAGCACGCCGTAGGGGTCGATCGGATCGTCGGGCAGCAATGGCAGCACAACCAGCGTGGCCCCCGCGAAGATCAGCGCGTCGCGCATCTCCGCTTCGGTGAGGCTGGAGCGCACGAAGTGGTGCAGCCCTTCGCGCGAGTAGAGCAGCACCGCGACCACCACGCCGGCGCCGGCGGCCAGCGTCGGTGCGCTCATGGTCAGCATGCCGAGCAACACTGTGGTGACCAGCGCGATCTCGCCGGTGAGGCCGGGATCGTGCGACGACGACCGCCAGTAGGAGAGGGCGGCGAGGCCGACCACGCCGATGGCGACCGCCGCCATCAGGGCATCGCTGTTGATCGCGCCCGCGGCGGCACCCGCCAGGGCGGTGAGGGTGAAGGTTCGCACGCCCGCCGATTCGCGCGTCGGCCCTTCGCCCTTGTGCCGCTCACGGTCGATGCCGATCAGCAGGCCGATGCCCAGGGCGATCACGAATCCCAGCAGGGTCGGATCGGACAGTTCCATCGCTAGAGCCCCGACGAGGCGATCCACGTCTCCAGCAGCATGGCAAGTTCGTGCGGCTTCTCAAGCGGCGCCATGTGGCCGCAATCCTCGATGATCTCGAAGCGGGAGTGCGGCAGGCACTTGGCCATGCGCTCGGTCTCCTCGAGCTTGCGCAGGCGGTCCTGGCGGCAGGCCACGACCAGCGACGGGCACGCGATGCGCTCGAGGTCGGCATAGCCGTCCTTGCGGATCAGTGCCGACTGGCGGGAACGCACCTCGGGCCCCAGCCGCCGCTGCATGCCGCGCAGGCGCTCCAGCAGCACGGGATCGCGCTCGCGATCGGGATGGAGGCCGAGCGCCACGCCGGGATTGGCTTTCTTCGGCTTGTCGCCCGGCAGCGCGCCCTGGATGCGGCGCGCGCGTTCGGCCGGCGTATATTCGCGGGCCGAGCTGGCGACGAAGGCGACGCCGGCCACACGTTCGGGCGCCATCAGGGTCAGCACGCGCGAGACGAAGCCGCCCATCGAGAAGCCGACCAGCACGAAGCGCTCCGGCGCTTCCGACAGCACCCGCTTCGCCATGCCTTCCAGCGTGTCGTCCTGGTAGACGTTGCCGTAGTGCAGTTGGCCGAGCCGTCCGAGATCGGGCACCATGTCGCGCCACAGTTCGTTGTCACACATGAAGCCGGGCAGCAGGACGAGCGTACGCATGGGCCCGGAAAGGAGCGCAAATCGTGCAGATGCGCAAGGAATCCGATGCGATGGGCGAAATCGAGGTGCCCGCCGACAAGCTGTGGGGCGCCCAGACCCAGCGCTCGCTGCACTATTTCTCGATCGGCAAGGACCTGATGCCGCGCGAGATGATCGGCGCCTACGCGCTGCTCAAGAAGGCCTGCGCCAATGCCAATCTCACCGGCGGCCGGCTCGACCCGCAGCGCCACCGCCTGATCGTCGAGGCGTGCGACGAGATCCTGGCCGGCCGGCACCACGACATGTTCCCGCTTCACGTCTGGATGACCGGCTCGGGCACGCAGTTCAACATGAACGTCAACGAGGTGATCGCCAACCGCTGCAGCCAGCTCGCCGACCAGCCGCTCGGCTCCAAGAAGCCGGTGCATCCCAACGATCACGTCAACATGTCCCAGTCGTCGAACGACAACTTCCCGGCGGCGATGTACATCGCGGCCGCGGTCGAGGTGACGTGGAAGCTGCTGCCCGCGGTCCGGGCGCTGCACGACGCGATCGACGCCAAGGCCAGGGAATGGGCCGACATCGTCAAGATCGGCCGCACCCACCTGCAGGACGCGACGCCGATCACCTTGGGCCAGGAATGGTCAGGCTATGTCGGCATGCTGGGCGAGAACATCAACCGCATCGAGCAGGCGCTGCACGACGTCTACAAGCTGGCGCTGGGCGGCACGGCGGTCGGCACCGGCATCAATGCAGCACCGGGTTTCGCCGAAGCGGCGGCGGTCGAGATCGCCAAGCTGACCGACCTGCCGTTCATCTCGGCGCCCAACAAGTTCACCGTCCAGGGCTCGCACGACGCGCTGGTTGCGCTCTCCGGGACGATGCGCACCCTTGCCGTCTCGCTCTACAAGATCGCCAACGACATTCGCCTGGTGGCGAGCGGGCCGCGCGCCGGGCTGGGCGAGCTGGTCCTGCCGGAGAACGAGCCCGGCTCGTCTATCATGCCGGGCAAGGTCAACCCCACCCAGGCCGAGGCGCTGACGATGATCGCGGCGCAGGTCATGGCCAACGACGTCGCGGTGGGGTTCGGCGGCGCCGGCGGCTTCCTGGAGATGAACGTCTACAAGCCGCTGATCATCTTCAATCTGATGAACTCGATCGTCCTGCTGGCGGACGGTTGCACCAATTTCCGTCGATTCATGATCGAGGGCACCCAACCGAACCTCAAGGTCATCAAGAGCCACGTCGACCGCTCGTTGATGCTGGTGACGGCGCTTGCCCCGGTGATCGGCTACGACAAGGCCTCGCAGATCGCCCACCATGCGACCGAGCACGACCTGACGCTCAAGGAATCCGCCCTGCAGCTCGGTTACATCAGTGAGGCTGAATTCGACCGCATCGTCGATCCCGCCAAGATGGTGCACCCTTACGTGGCGACCTAACGGGCTGCATGCTAGCGTTCCTCCAACGATAAGGAGGAGGAAACGATGCGCTTATGGCGTGCCGTTGCGGCGCTGATCGTCGCTGTGTGGCCTTTGGCGGCCATCGCCCAGGGAACGATCTCCGATCTGCCGCGCAAGGAGACGCTGATCGTCGAGAATCCCGAGGGCACGATCAAGAACGCGGGCTGGTTCAACATCTGGGCGATCAACGCCGGCAGCCAGTCGAACGGCCTGCAGCAGCTCGGCATGGACACCTTCTGGTACATCGACCCGCAGAAGGGCGTCGACGGCGTGTGGGACAACTCGCTCGCCTCGGAGAAGCCGATCTACAACGCCGATTTCACCGAGATGACGGTGAAGCTCCGCAAGGGCATCACCTGGAGCGACGGCGTCGAGTTCACCGCCGACGACGTGCTCTACACCATCCAGACCCACATGAAGACCAACGGCCTGCGCTGGAGCGCACCGGTGCAGATCAACGTCGCCGAGGTGAGCGCGCCCGATCCGCAGACCGTGGTGTTCAAGCTCAAGAAGCCCAACTCGCGCTTCCACGCGCTGTTCACCGTGCGCTGGAACGCGATGTGGATGATGCCCAAGCACGTCTTCGAGAAGGTGCCGGACATCACCAAGTTCGACAACAATCCGCCGGTGACGCTCGG
>Ga0068856_100005882_pt1 | contig 12093 bp, 5 predicted proteins | sample KBSCornC62_FD_66595 | JGI IMG/M metagenome (GOLD analysis project Ga0068856, IMG submission 66595) | Corn rhizosphere microbial communities from Kellogg Biological Station, Michigan, USA - KBS Corn C6-2 | ecosystem: Host-associated > Plants > Roots > Rhizosphere > Soil ...
AATCGTTCACCGGGGCGCCCGCCACACCCACCCTGAAAATATCGGGCGCAAGCAGCATGGAATGGATGGTCATGTACCCGCCATAGCTCCAACCCGTAATGCCGATCCGCTCCCTGTCCACCAATCCCTTGCTCAATAAATATTCGACGCCAAGCCGCTGATCGGCTACTTCCTGCTTGCCGAGTTCGCGATAAATCGGTATTTCAAACGCATGACCGCGCCCCTTCGATCCGCGATTCTCGAGCTGCCACACCAGGTAACCGCGTTCGGCCAGCGCCTGTTCCCAGTTCGGCGCCTGCCAATCATTCAAAATTTCTTGGACGCCCGGTCCGCCGTATACATACACAATCAGCGGATACCGGACGCCTTCGCGAAAATTGGATGGCTTGATCAGCCTTCCGTACAGCACGGTGCCGTCTTCCGCTTTGACTTCCCGAATCTCCGCAGGCGGAAACTGATAGGTCTCGAGCTGCTTTTGATCTGCCGGTTTTAAAACGGCAACCTGCTCTCCCGCCGCATTGCGTAGCACCGTCTCTGGTGGACGCTTCGAACTCGAGAAAGCATCCACGCTGAAACTGCCATCCTGATTTGCGTGAATGCTATGTACGCCTTCTTCTCTCGTCAATCGAGTGCGCGCGCCGCCATCGAACCCGGCCGAGTACAATTGCGTCTCCAACGGACTTTGTTCCGATGAAGTAAAGAAAACCATCCGGCGTGTTTCATCCACGGCTGCAATCGACCGTACCTCCCAATTGCCTTTGGTGAGCTGCTGAAGCAGTTCACCCGCATTCGAATAACGATAGAGATGCCGGAACCCGCTACCTTGTTCGCTGGTCCATAAGAATTCGGGGCGCGATTTCAGCAGGACCAAATTGTCCGCCATATTGATCCAGGTTGGAGATTGCTCGTGTAGCACCATGCGCGCCTGCCCCGTCGACGCGTCGCAAAACAGCAAATCCAATTCATTTTGGATTCGGTTCATATGTTCTACGGCCACTTTCGACGAATCCGGCAGCCAGGCGATGCGGGCCAGCAGCGAATCGGATGTATCGCCGACATCCATCCACTTTGTAAGCCGCGAATCGAGCGAAATCACGCCCAGCCGTACCCGTGCATTCGGTGTGCCGGCTTGCGGATAGCGCTGCGGTTCGGCCTCCGCCCGCCTCTCCAGTAGATCGAGCTGCGGATATAAAAATTCCTGGCTCACATCGAATTGAAGATAAGCAATCCGTCGCGAATCCGGCGCCCACCAGGTGGCCGTGTGGATCTCCAACTCTTCCGGATAGACCCAATCCAATTGCCCGTTCAGCAGCGTCTCAGTTCCGTCGTTCGTCAACTGTCGGACTTGCTTGGTTGCGAGATCGATCATGTAGAGGTTGAATTTCGAGCGATAGAGAACATGCTTACCGTTCGGAGAAAGTTTCGGATCTTCCTTGTCCTCGCTGCCTCTTGCGACTTGTTCGCGCGCGCCATCGGCGTGCACGATAAACAAATCTCCGTCCTCTGCCGCTAACAGATCCTTTCCATTCGGAAACCACTGGTACGATTGCGAACTGACGCGGCGATTCTGCCACGACGTATTTTTTGTGGATGGTGTTGACTTCGCCGTGAACCAGCGATTCGCCTTCCGCTGCGCGATGTCGTAAAGATAAACATCGTCCTTTTGCTTATACACAAACTTCTTTCCATCGGGCGACCAAATCGGCACTATTGGATGAGCGGCGGGCTGGGATAAAAATTCGTCCAGCGTGATCGGCTTCCGTTCAGCCGCCTGGAGAGCGACTGACGCGCACAGAGCAAGAATCAGGAAGCGCATTACATCTGTCAGTGTAATCGGGCTCTACACTAAAGCTTTCCCCCATGACCTACCTCTTATTGATCCTCGCCGGCTTATTTGCCGGAGCCATCAACGCGGTCGCGGGCGGAGGTAGTTTTCTTACGTTCCCTTCGTTGTTATTCGCGGGTGTGCCTGCGGTAATGGCCAATGCCTCCAGCACCGTGGCGATGGTGCCGGGCTCGGTAACAAGCGCCTTCGCTTACCGGACGGACATCCGGCGCCTCAGCGAAGTAAACATTAAATCGTGGTTCCTCGTCGGCATTTTAGGAGGCGCTACCGGCGCCGCCCTGCTTCTTTTCACATCAGATAAAACTTTCCGTCAGATCGCACCCTGGCTGCTGTTGTTCGCAACGCTGCTGTTTGCGTTTGGCAATCAAGTGGGCCTCGCAGTGCGTGGGCGTCTGCATGCCAACCACGGCGCGATGTTGCTCATCCTTTTTCCCATCGCAGTCTACGGCGGTTACTTCGGGGGTGGCATGGGCATCATGTTTCTCGCCGCCATGCGCTTATACGGCTTAACAGATATCCACGGCATGAACGGAGTAAAAAACGTTCTCGGTAGTTCGTTGAATGCTATCGCGGCGGGAATCTTTATCGCTTCCCATCAAGTGTCCTGGTATCCGGCGCTCGTCATGATGGCTGCTGGAATTGTGGGTGGCTATGTTGGTCCGCTCGGCGCGCGCAAGTTGCCGCCGAAAATGATCCGCGGATTGATCATCACTATCGGCGCCGTGATGACCGCCTACTTCTTCTACAGCACTCCCAAATAGCGTCCTCTACAACACCGGTCCGATGCGCCAGGGTGCAAATTCGTGATGTCCTAGTTCTTCCGCATGCGTGCGAGCGCCGGAAGCGACCCGTAACAGAGTTTCAAAAATCTCCCGTCCCACTTGCTCCACAGTCGCATCACCATCGGCAATGCGGCCGGCATTGATGTCCATGTTGCCGGTCATTCGCCGATACGTGTTCGAATTACTCGCGATCTTCAAAACCGGGATACTGGGAAAACCGATAGCGCTCCCGCGGCCGGTGGTGAACGCAATCAGATTCACTCCACCGGCCGCCAGTCCGGTGATCGAAACCGGATCGTACCCCGGCGTATTCATAAACACGAATCCCGGTTTTCGAATGCGTTCGGAATAGTCGAGAACGTCTTCCAGCGTGCTGGTGCCGGCCTTAGCCACGGCGCCCAACGACTTTTCCAAAATATTCGTCAGTCCGCCTTCCTTATTCCCGGGCGAAGGATTGTCGTTGAAGCTGCCGCCAAACTGCCGCAAATAACCTTTATATTTCTCTACGCATCCCAGAAGCTGGCGCGCTACTGCGCCGTTCCGCGCCCGCCGCATCAGAAGATGTTCCGCGCCGAAAATTTCCGTCGTTTCGGCCAGTACCACCGTGCCGCCGCGTTCCACAATCAGATCGCAGCAAAAGCCGAGCGCCGGATTTGCCGTGATTCCCGAAAACGAATCCGATCCGCCGCAGTTCAATCCTAGAACCAGCTTGCTCGCCGGCGTCTCCGTTCGCTTTTCCGCCGCTGCGCTTTCGATAAATTCGAAGATCTGTTTTCGCGCCGCTTCCACCGTTCCGCGCGTTCCGCCCGAGGTCTGCAGCGTCAATCCATGCAGCGCTGCTGGTATCAGCCCAGATCCGCTGCGTCCCAAATAATGATCGATCTGATTCACCTCGCAGCCAAGGCCGAGTATCAGCGCTGCCGAGACGTTCGGATGGTCGAGCACCCCTTCGAGCGTGCGCTGGAGTTGTTCGGTATCCGGACCCATGGCCTGACCGCAGCCTTCGCCGTGCGGAAAGGCCACAATGCCATCTAAATTCTCCGGCAGCACCGCGCCGGAGAAACTTTCCGCAATCAGCTCCGCCGTATGTGCCGCACAGTTGCTGGCAGCGACCACGGCAATGTAATTCCGCGTTCCTACACGGCCATCCGCACGGTGATAACCAAGAAAAGTTTCCGATGATGCAACGCGCTGGGAACTTGGTTTATCCGCAACGGCAATTTCGGCTATATCGAGTTCCTGATATCCCAAGTTGTGTACGTGGACATGCTCGCCCGCCTGAATCGCGGTGCTCGCAAACCCAATTACGTTTCCGTAGCGGTATACTGGATCTCCGGCTCGAACCGACCGAATTGCTACCTTATGGCCGGCGGGAATAGGCGCAAGTGTTCTCACCATAACGCCGTGTATTTCCAAGTCGCGCTCGGCTTCTATATTTTTTCGGGCAATCGCTACAGTATCGTCCGGATGCAGCAGGATAGTGGAGTTGTGCGCCGCCGCCTGGCTCTCGATTTCGTACAGCATAGGGGATTACTACCACTGTACGTCGTCTAATATCCGCTGCCTCGAAACAATATCAGGTTTGGCTTGTCTTACCTCTGAATGGCCCGGATTCCAGTCGCCACATATCGTTTGCAATTGCACGCCGGCTTCGGCTTCGATGCTGCGGCGGAGATTGCGGATTATGTCCGCCGGCTTGGCGTTTCCCATATCTATAGCTCGCCGTATTTGCAAGCTGCGCCCGGCAGCCAGCACGGCTACGATGTCGTCGATCATCATCGGGTGAACGACGAGCTGGGCGGCAGCGAAGCGCATGCGCGCTTTTCTTCCCGCTTGGGTGAATGCGGGCTCGGTCAGGTGCTCGATATCGTCCCCAATCATATGGCGATCAGCGGCCGTCGCAATCGCTATTGGTGGGATGTGCTCCAGAACGGCCCCTCCAGCAGATATTCCTACTATTTCGATATCGATTGGCAGCCGCACGAAGAGAAATTACGCAACAAACTGCTAGTGCCGATTCTGGGCGACCACTACGGCCGCGTTCTCGATCGCGGGGAGATCCGGATCCAACGCCGCGGCGGCGAATTCTTCATCAAGTACTTCGATCACGAGTTGCCAGCCTCGCCGCGTTCCTTGCCGGCCATTCTGATGACCGCGGCTGGAGAAACCGGATCGGACCACCTCGCCTTCTTTGCCGATTCTCTATCGCGGCTTCCCCATGCTTCGCTCACGGATTCTGCCAGCCTCACCGAGCGCCACCGCGACAAGAGTGTGATTGCCGATCTGCTGGAGCGTCTCTTCAACGAAACTCCTTTCATTGCCGAAGCGGTCGACAACCAATTGAAAGCGATCAACAAAAACGCTGACCGCCTAGATGCCCTGCTTGAACAGCAGAATTACCGGCTCGCCTATTGGCAAACCGCGAAAGAGGAGCTCGTCTACCGGCGGTTTTTCGATGTCAATACGTTGGTCGGATTGCGCGTTGAAAATCCGCAGGTCTTCTCCGATACGCACGCCCTGATTCTGCGCTGGCTGCGCGAAGGCACCCTCGACGGTATCCGCGTGGATCATCCCGACGGCCTGCTTGATCCGCGCGGCTATTTCGAACGCCTACGCAGCGAAGCGGCCGATGTCTGGATCGTGGGCGAAAAGATCTTCGAGCCCGGCGAGCCCTATCGCTCCGAATGGCCCATCGACGGCACCACCGGATACGATTACCTGAATGAGGCCGGCGGATTATTCGTCGATTCGTCCAATGCCGGGGCGCTTACAAAGATCTATGCCGATTTCACCGGCGAAAATATCGACTATTCTGCCCTCTGCCGCGAGAAGAAACATTTGGTCATGCGCGATCTGCTCGGCAGCGATGTCAATCGGCTGACTAGTCTCCTGACCGCTATCTTCGAATGTCATCGCGATCGCCGCGATTACACGCGCTCGGACGCGAGCCGCGCTATTCGCGAATTGGTCGCCTGCCTGCCTGTCTATCGCACCTACGTCTCACCCGATCGCGACGAGATCACCCAGGACGACGAACACTACGTCGAACACGCGATCGCCTGCGCCAAAAGAAACCGTCCGGAAATCGATCCCGATCTGTTCGATTTCATCCGCGATATTTTGCTCCTGCGCGTCCGCGGCGAAGTCGAATCCGAGTTCGTCATGCGATTTCAGCAGTTCACTGGCCCTGCCATGGCGAAAGGCGTAGAGGACACCGCATTCTACTGCTTCAACCGGCTCCTGGCCTTGAACGAAGTCGGCGGCGACCCGGGCCGCTTCGGTGTCTCGCCCCGCGACTTTCACGCCTTCTGCTCAGATGCGCAGCGCAGCCGGCCGTACACCATGCTTGCCTCCTCCACGCACGACACCAAGCGCAGCGAAGACGTGCGAATGCGCATCAGTCTGCTATCGGAGATGCCGCGCGAATGGCAAGTGGCCGTCGCGCGCTGGACCTCGCACAACGCGCGTTATAAAAACCGCGATTGCCCCGACGCTAACACCGAGTATTTGCTTTACCAGACCATGGTCGGTGCATGGCCCATTGGCCTCGATCGTCTGTGGCCGTTTATGGAGAAGGCGATTCGCGAAGCCAAGCGCAAAACCTCCTGGCTTGCTCCGAATGAGCAGTTCGAAAATGCCACACGGCAATTCATCGCATCTCTTTACGAGGATCAGGAATTTCTGCACGATTTCGAAAGCTTCGTTCAGCCGCTGATCGAGCCCGGCCGCATCAATTCTCTCGCGCTCACTCTCCTGAAACTCACGTCGCCGGGAGTCCCCGATTTCTACCAAGGCTCCGAGCTGTGGGATCTCAGTTTGGTGGATCCGGATAATCGCCGGCCTGTGGACTACGCCTTGCGCCGCCGTCTGCTTTGCCAGATGCAGCATTTGAACGTGCAGCAGGTTTGGCAGCGTATCGATGAGGGGCTGCCAAAGCTGTGGACGATTTATCATGGCCTGCGCGTCCGCCGCGAACATCCCGAATGCTTCGGTCAGACCGGCAGGTACACGCCGCTTCTGGTTAAAGGTTCGCGCTCCGAGCACGCGGTCGCTTACTTACGTGGAAAGAATGTGCTCGTCCTCGTGCCGCGCCTTGTATGGAAACTCTCCGGAAACTGGGGTGACACCACCCTCGAAATTCCACCGGGAGCCTGGCGCAATGAACTCACCGGTGGTCTCGTTCAAGGCGGCAGTGTCCGCATCGCCGATCTCCTCGAACTCTTTCCAGCCGCCCTGCTTACTTCGGGAATAGGCGACGAAATCAGCAAATCAAATTAGGGTATTTTGTAGCCTCTCCCCGAAATAGACAATCGAAGGTGTATGCACACATTCGAAGTCTGGGCGCCGCGCGCCCGGACGGTAGCCGTTCGCGTGGCTGGCGTTGACTACCCCATGCGGCTTACCGACGGTGGTTGGTGGAAAGCTACCGTGGACAATGCTGGCCCGGGTGCCGATTACAGCTTCATCTTGGACGAAGGTGATCCGCTCCCCGACCCGCGCTCCTCGTACCAACCCAACGGTGTGCATGGTCCATCGCGCCTGATCGATCGCGACACGTTTCAATGGACCGACGCGGGCTGGCAAGCGCGTCCGCTTTCGAGCGCCATCATTTACGAGTTGCACGTCGGTACATTCAGTCCCGCCGGAACCTTCGCGGGCGTCGTCGAACGCCTCGATTATCTCCGCGATCTCGGCGTCACGCATATCGAGCTCATGCCGGTAAACCAGTTTTCCGGCGAGCGCGGCTGGGGCTACGATGGCGTCGATCTTTTTGCGCCGCACCGCGCGTATGGTACGCCGGACGATCTCAAACGGCTCGTGAACGCCTGCCACGCCAAGGGTCTGGCCATCCTGCTGGACGTTGTCTACAACCACTTCGGCCCCGAAGGCAATTACCTCGCGCGCTTCGGACCGTATTTCACAGCCGCCTACAACACACCCTGGGGGGCCGCTGTTAATCTCGACCACCGGGACAGCCGCGAAGTCCGCCGTCTGTTTATCGATAACGCCGTTCACTGGCTTCGCGACTATCATTTTGACGGTCTCCGTCTCGATGCCATTCACGAATACTACGATCGTTCCGCGATAACTTTTCTCGAAAATCTATCGAGCGAAACCGAGGCGCTCGAAGCATTTCTAGGCCGCCGCTTGATTCTGATCGCTGAAAGCGATTTGAACGATCCTCGAGTTGTCACCCGCCGTGGAGCGGGCGGCCTCGGAATCGATGCTCAGTGGAGCGACGATTTTCATCACGCGCTGCATAGCGTGCTCACCCGCGAATCGAGTGGTTACTACAAAGATTTCGGATCCTTCCGGCAATTGGCGATGGCGCTTCAGCAAGGCTATATCTATGCCGGCGAGTACTCGGCATACCGCGGCCGGGTGCACGGCCGCCGTGATCCCCGGCTTTCCGGCCATAGCCTTTTGGGCTACGCGCAAAATCACGATCAGGTAGGCAATCGCGCCATGGGTGATCGCCTCGGCCATATCGTCAATCCGGGCTGCCAGCGAATCGCCGCGGCTCTCGTGTTCGCCGCGCCTTTCGTGCCTATGCTGTTTCAGGGGGAAGAATTTGGCGCCTCCTCCCCGTTTCAATATTTCACTGATCATCAGGACCACGATCTGGCGAAAAGCGTGTCTGAAGGCCGCCGCAATGAATTCGCCGCATTTGGCTGGAATCCGCAACAAGTGCCCGACCCGCAGGACCCCGCCACCTTCACGCGTTCGAAGCTTTGCTGGAAAGAAATTGAGAACGACCCCCACGCATCTCTGCTTGCCTGGTATCGAACGCTCATCGCCTTCCGGCGTTCGCAGCCGTCTCTAACAGATGGTCGGCTCGACCGCGTACAAGTGGATTTCGATGAGCGCGCCCGCTGGCTGGTTATGCGGCGCGGGGCGATTGAAGTAGCATGCAACTTCACCCCGGATCGCCAGGCGCTGCCCATTGCACAATCTGCGAAGAATGTCATCGCTTCCGAATCCGGCTGGCACGCCCGTCCCGGACTGATCGAACTGCCAGCCGATTCCGTGGCAATCCTCTACTAACGGGCGCGGCGAGTGCCCGGCTGTCCTTGCAGTTGCTCCAATGCCTGCCGCGCCGGCTGAAAATTGGGATTGATCCGCAATGCCGCCTGAAATTCCGGTATGGCCTCCGTCAACCGCTGCGCGCGAGCAAGCGCCACACCCAGGCTCATGTGAAGCTCGGCATCCGAGGGACGATAAGTCAGCGCCTCGCGATAGCGCGTAATCGCCTGCTCAAACTGCCCCGCCTTGCTGAATTGATCGCCCCACAAGAACAGAACTTCGCCCAGATGCTGGTGCGCTCTCGCATCTCGCGGTCTCTCGGCCAGCACGCGTTTAAAATCGCTTGCGGCTTCCTGCCACAATCCGCCCTCGGCCTCCACGCTGGCCAGGTCGAATCGCGCGTCCGTAAATTTAGGGTCCAGTTCCAGCGCGCGTTTGAATTGCGCGACGGCTTCGGGCAACCGCGAAGCTGTCGCCAGAGCCACTCCTAATTGGGTTGCCGCCAGCGCATCCTGCGGACGCGCCTTTGCGGCCGCCCCAAAATACTGCACCGAGCCGCCTGCATCGCCGCGGCTCAACAGCACGTCGCCCAAATGAAAATTCGCGAAATAATTCTGCGGATCGTGCTCTAACCGCTGCCTCGCCAGCGCTTCTTCCAACTCCGCGCGATGGTCGCCTTCTTCCACCGGCAGCACCTGCAGCCACAGATTTCCCATTTCGTCGTTTGCTCGGCTTCCGCCGCGCACGCGCTTCGGGGGCATGTTGGGGTTGCGCACATTCGCCGCCGAATTGTCGTAGTGAAAGCGCATCGAAATCACCGAGCCGCGCGGCAGCGTCACCGGCTCCGTAAAGTGGTACACGCCCTGCCAGCTCAGGTCCCAATCCGGAATCCGAATGAGCGTTTTGCGCGTACCGTCCGGCAGCGTCGCGTATCCTTCGAGCAGCTTGCCCAAATAATGGGCGTGCGGGTAGACCGCCAAAATCTTCACGTCCATCGGACAACGAAAATCGTCCGCGACCACATAATCGCGATCGCCCGCCGGTATGTCGATCGAAGCGTCACGCTGCAACTCGACCAGCATCGGAAACTTGCTTTGAGGCTTGTCTGTGAAATAAAGGCCAATCTCCGGATTTACAATTTCCGGCTTTCCGGTCGGCCGAAGATGCACGTTGAGTACAAGGTCCATGCCGGGCGTGGCGCGCCAGGCCATGCCGTCTGGCTCGGCTACCGGAACATTGCCCGGCTTCCACGCCAGAAACGTGCCGTCCGGGTCGAACTTGGTCTCTTCGATTTCCAGATCCATTCCCGGAAATCCACCGCCCGGCGACGTCTCATGCCGCCGCGCCGCCTGCGAGCGGTCCAGGATGATGCTCGCGTGGTGCAGCGCCCGTGCTGCGCCCGCGCCCGGTCGGATATCCACCGCCTTCACCCAATGCGCCGCGGTAATTGGCACGGGAATCACGAAATTCCAAAAAATTTCCGGGCCGCCGGCAGGAAGACGGTATGGCTTGGCGACTTGCAGTATCAGGTCCGGCTTGCCCAACGACCAATCTGCGGCAAGTTTTGGCGGAGGTGGCGCATCCGCCGCCGATCCCAAAACTGCTCCTTCCTTCACCCACTCGCCGATTATCTGGATCTCCCCATCCGTGAGCCGCCGCTCTTCTATAAACTCGCCATGCGCCGAGTCCGGCAGCCACGGGGGCATAAAACGCCGTCGCGTTACGTCCGCAATTTGCGAGGCGTGGCGCTTCACATCGCTATAGCTCAATAAGGAGAAGGGAGCCGACCCGGCAGGTCTGTGGCATGGCCCACAATTCTTGTAAACAATCGGCGCGACGTCGTGGTTATACGTCGCTCCCAGGAGTGTTGGGGAGAGTACGGCTAGGACTCCGGCGGTATGGTACAAAAACGACAACTTTTACATGTATTATTTACTATCGCTTTGCATACCAAAAGCGATACTATGTAAGCCTTAGGGGTCGAAAGGAAATGAAACAGCTCAGGCGGTCTTTGTTTGTTTTTGCTTGTCTCTTGGTTGCTGCCGTTTGCGTATCGACGTCAGCATACTCGCAGGTGCTCTACGGAACTTTGGTAGGCACCGTCACCGATCAATCCGATGCCGTCGTCCCAAAAGCGGATGTAACGGCCACCAATAGTGCCACCAATCAGTCGTATCACGCTGTGACGGACGATCAAGGTCGTTACAGCATCCCGGACGTCCTTCCGGGCAAGTACGCCATCAAAGTGTCGGCTACCGGGTTCCGGTCGCTTGTGCAGAATGATTTCAACGTCTCCATTAACACGGTGAACCGTGCAGATTTGAGGCTTGCCGTTGGTCAGGTCTCCGAGCAGGTGACGGTGGAAGGACAAGCAGTTACCCTGCAGACCGACAAATCGGACGTGCATTCCGAAATCAGCTCGGTGGCGATTGAAAACCTGCCGCTCACGAAATATCGGAATTATCAGCAATTGATCAACCTGGTTCCCGGGTCGACACCGGCCTCTTTCCAGAATTCGAGTACGGACACTCCCGGCAAAGCCCTACAGACCCACATTAACGGCGCGAACGCCCAAAGCAACAATACGCGGCTCGATGGCGCGCAGAACATCAACGTCTGGCTGCCGCATCACGTCGCCTATGTCGCCCCGTCGGACACGATCGAAACAGTAAATGTTGCGACCGACGCGTTCGACGCTGAGCAAGGCATGGCGGGGGGCGCGGCGGTCACTGTGATCACCAAATCGGGCACCAACGATTTTCACGGGAGCGCATTTACCTTTTATGACAATCAGCATTTAAAGACCCGCAACTTCTTCCAGGCCCCTGGCACGGAAAAGCCGTTTGGTTCAACATTGATCTCCGGCGGCACCGTAGGCGGCCCGATTATCAAGAATCGCTTGTTTTTCTTTGGCGGCTGGGAACGCACTGACGAACGCAACGGCGCCGTGACGACGGCCACCTTGGCAACTGCCGATCAGCGTGCTGGGGATTTCAGCGCGTACCATATACCCGCTTTCAAGAACACGGTCATCTACGATCCTAATACCGGAAATCCCGACGGCAGCGGGCGGACGGCATTTCCCAATAACATCATTCCCGCCAACCGTCTCAGCCCCCAGGCTCTGGCAGCGCAAAGCCTGCTGCCAGCGACCAACGAACCCGGTACAACGGCCAATTATTTCGTCTCCGGCACTCCAAAGCTGACCCGCAATCAGTACGACATGAAGGTCAACTTCCAGGCCACCGACAAGCTGATGGTCTGGGGTAAGTACAGCCTTATGGATGCAAATGTTCTGGCCCTGCCGTCGCTAGGTGCAGCCAATGGCGCTGGTATAGGCGGCGATTCAGGAATCGGTCACACCTTCCAGCAACTCGCAACCATTGGATCCACCTACGTGCTATCACCCAACATGGTCCTGGATGCCAATGTTGGTTATAC
>Ga0068856_100005883_pt1 | contig 12092 bp, 6 predicted proteins | sample KBSCornC62_FD_66595 | JGI IMG/M metagenome (GOLD analysis project Ga0068856, IMG submission 66595) | Corn rhizosphere microbial communities from Kellogg Biological Station, Michigan, USA - KBS Corn C6-2 | ecosystem: Host-associated > Plants > Roots > Rhizosphere > Soil ...
TCATCTACCCTTTGTTCCGTGGTCAAAGACGGGCTCCACATCGGGTAACTTTTATATTCTTGCGCCTGTAAAAAGGTGGAACAACTTAGGGTAAACAGCAAGAGCCATATTTTTTTCATAGGATTCTTTGGGTTATAAATCATCAGAGTGCTATGCCAGGTCCGGTAGATGAAACAACCATTTCCAGGTTTACTTTTTGATCGCTGTTGTGAAGAGCGCTGATCTGGATGGATGAGTGCCCATGTGGCAAGGTAAAATTGCCATGAGACGGAATCTCTGCGATCTTTTTTCTGTTCTTATCCGCTAAATACCATGTATTATCCTTCAGGATGATAAATTCACCATTCCCCATTTTTTTATCGATGGAAAGTTCTGCGCCATCCTGGAAAATGATCTTAAGACCATCAGCATAACTATTTTTATCCGTGTATACCCGTATTGAGCATTCTAAAGGTTGTGCGTCAAATTCATTATCTAATTGGCAGGATGGTTTTTCAACGGTATATGGCTGGTCAGAAAAACGACTTTCATGGATCGGGTATAAAACGAAGGATCTTTCGCCGTTTTGTACCAGGTGAAATTTATAGTTTAAATCCTTCAGCTTCTCTTTTAGCGGTTTCGTAAAAACATTCAAAGACCGTGCATTTTCCCAGGCACGATATGCCTTGAAAATCTCGTTCTTTTCCGCACAGTTTTCAACTGCCTGCTGACTCAAACCCAGCATATAAGTTGCATTCCAACCAATCGATTTGGCTTCCAGGTTTTCCGCATCCCACAAACTCCAATCGCTGTGCAGATCGACAATGCCGAATGTCGCCGGTAAATAACTGCTCTCAAAAACATACCGCATGTCTTTCCCCTCTATCCCCCATTTGTTCAGTATCGGATTAAACATATTATCGCCGCCGCCAACATTGCAAACGCTCATATAATGCCAGTTGCCTTCGCATACAGCGCTACCCATCACACGAAGGTATTTGCCGCCATTTTTGGAATAAGAATCAAATAAGTTTCTGAAAAAATCCTTAAAAGAGTATTGCCCTTGCCCCTGGTACATGCAGCTCTCCAGGCCATCGAAATCAATGTAATCCATCCCTCCCTCCGTGAGCCATTTGCCGTAATAATCCGCGTATACTTTTTGCAAATTCATATCAGGGGCAAAACCATGATAGCAGTTAGGCTGCAACTTTACTATAGTGGTTCCTTTTTTATAAAATCCTCTTTTCGTTCCGTAAAGCCCCCTTTTGATATGTAAGAAGGTGTAGGGCGCGCTTTGGGTAATGCCATTGTATTCTATTAACTCCTTACCTATTTTCAGCACGTTGGTGTGATTACCTTCCCATCCGCCATACTCGTTGAAGTGAGCTTTATCGGCGACCGTTATAATCGTATCCTGATCAGAAATGTCTTTGATTATAGAAGTGCGCTGCATGATGGCCAGGCTATCGCTCGGCACCGGAGCCACATCACTGTTGTTATCGGGCTGTAAAAACTCGCAAAGGGTATGCAGCCCATACCGGATTCCGTTCCGTTGCATCAGTGCGCCATAGTCAGGAATAGTCATGGGCGCTGCGTTATTAAAATTTATTTTTCTGTTGGTCCAGCGATTCTGCGGATTAGGATAATATTCTCCCCAGCCTTCATCCTGCACACCTTTAATACTTAGTTGATGCGCGTAGCTGATCAGGCTGTCATGAGCGCCATGCCATGCAATGTCGGGGCGGTAAGCTTTTGGGTCCTTGATCCATTGACCATCAATTTCGGGATGTGGCAAACCTTCCTTTAAAACTATCTGCTCGACGGTATGAAGTCCGAGGGAATCAGGGCAAGCCAGTAAAGCAACTGACGATCCGATGTAATCGGCATTAGCCGGTGGTACCAACTGGTATCGGGCGGAATTAACTTTTCCATCCAAATTATCAGGCAATACCGGGAAGCGTATCATTTGTTCTTTTCTCCGGTCTCTCGAGTGCATACAAACTGTGGAACCGTAAGCAGGCTCAAGCCTTGCCCCGTTTCCGTAATTCATCCGGTAATATTCTTCCGGATGTGAATAAAAGGCGACATCGTTCACTCCATCTCCGCCAATCGTAAAAGTTTGGCCCTCCTTAAGGTTCGGCGGCAAAGGATACTTCACCGGGTCGGGCGAATGGATAAAGTAATACATAAAGGACATGTCGCCTCCGGTAGGCGGGCCAGCGGTAGTATTGTCGTTCAACCCTAGTAACCCGAATGCGAAATCATCGTCTCTCACTACGCCCAGAACATCGCCTATCGTTTTAGAGATGTTGGTTTTATAAGGCCCCCAAACGACATTGTCGACGCCATTTCGTGGTTTAAGAGAGACAAGTTTAAACCGTAAATATTCGCCCTTTTCATCAGTTTGCAACGTTGCAACTGACCCATTGGGATAATGCAATAAGATCCGCTTACTTAAGGTACTATATGTTGCCGAGCCTGGTAATATGTACCTACCATCTTTATACAAACTAAGCAACGCGGAAGATCTACCGTCAGGGCAATATTCTTTATGAGTTGACCTATCTTTAATACTGGTAATAAACCCGCGTTTGTTTATGCCCAGCGTAACAAACTTTGTGTTTAAAGTTATTGTCTGTGCATTTGCTTGCTGGTGAATTACCAGCCCCATACCGACTACCAAAAGAAATAAAAGACGAGTCTTCAAATTATTTATCATATTATAAAAACTGATATGTGTAAAAGAGCGCCCCGTACAGTACGGGGCGCTGCACCAACTAAACCTCAGGTAAATCTCACTATACCAGAAGTGCTTTTATTGCATAAACTGCAAATTGTATTTCATTTCTTGTTCACTTTTATAAGAACATATAAAACGGGTTCAAAACCTATTGAATGACCGGATTAAAGGTTCCATTGTCCCAGCCTATATTTTGTTGCAAATTTTTGTTTTGCAAAATATATTGCGGATCAATCGGCCCGAAGTAATAAGCGTCCGGTATACTGATTTTATTGGTGGCGCTTGGGTCTATCGGCTCATATACATAATTGGTTATATTCTTAAGAAAGGCGTTACGGTCAAATGAAGCAGGTGGATTTACAATAAGGTTAGAAAGCTGGGCCTCTATTCCACTGTTGCTTTGCGCAATATCAATGCCATATTGGGAGGATGCTGCAGCACTATTAAAATAAGGCCCGTAAGCATGCAAAGTACCCATGTTGTTCAACACACTAAACATTCGCCTGCGCCTCAGGTCCCAGAACCGTTTTCCTTCGAAAGCAAACTCTATCGCTCTTTCTGTCATAACAGCGTCCAGGGTAGCCTGATAATCGGTGCCAACTAATGCCGCCAGTCCATAATTCCCCGCTCCTGCAGTTATATGAGCTCTTTGACGTATCTGAATGATGTATCCCCTCGCTTCGGCCGAATGTTGTACTTCATTAGCTGCCTCTGCAAGATTCAATAAAACTTCGGCATACCTTATAATCGGCCAATCAAAAGCCTGGTGACTCCAAACACTTGAACCCAACGTAGTGTCTACCTCTTTACGGCAATAAAAACCTGTGATGTTGTAGTTAGGTGTAGCTTTATAGGCATCATCGCCGGCAATTGCGTTGAATATCCATTGAACCCGCGGTGTTATATCTGCAAAATCATACCTGACGCCATTATATACAATGGCAGCGTAAAAACGTGGGTCCCTGTTTTTCCAGAACTGCGTAGAGTCATATCCCGAAGCAGGGTCCGAGATTGCGACACCATTTTGCATGGGATAGGACTTAACCATTTCCCAGGTTGGGTCGCAGACACCTGCCAAACCTGAGGTTTCTGTCAATGGCCTTTGTCCTTGCTGAAAGGTATTCGTTTTTTCGGGATAATGATAACGTACACTTAAAACCATTTCCTTGGCGGCTCCAGCCTTGTCATACCACATGTTTTCATTTGTTTTTGCGGTATTGTCGGTATATAAGCCATAGCCATCGGCATCTAACTCGGTTTTAGCTGCCTGCAGAGCATTATAAGCATCGGTCCAATAAGTAGAATTAGGTGTTTTGCAAAACAATGGGCTGGCTTTTAATAAGAGAGCTTCGCCTTTCACCGCCATCGCGGCCCCTTTGGTAACCCGGCCAATATCATTTGAACCCCAGGTAGTTGGTAACAGATTAATTGCACTATCTAACTGCTTGCCAATAAAATCAAAACATTCGAGCGATGTATTTCTTTTTACCAGCAAGGTATTTATATCGGCCGTTGGGTCCTGAACGGTTGTGATAATTGGAACCCCGCCCAATACTTTTACCATTCTATAGTATAAATAAGCACGAAAAAAGTAGGCTTGCCCTTTCAGGCTTTGGTAATCAGTAGTCGACAAAGCAGATTTACTTTTATCGATATTTGCAAAAAAGTTATTAATTGCTCTTACCGATCCCCAATCCCAAACTCTGTCAGGATAGCCGCTTTGGCTTGTATAGGTGCCTTTAAGAAAAGAATTAAGGCTATTTGCGCCACCTCCACCCGAAAAAGCCTCTCCGGCGAGTTCTTCATTCCTGTTCCATGCGGGTAAGATATTATAGAAATTGGTAACATATCCCCTTATGAAATCGGGATTGCTCCATTCCTGCTGAGGTGTGATAGGACCGCCCGGGTGATCCACATCAAATACCTTTTTACAGGACGTTGATAAAACAATTATCCCCAGTAAAACGAATAGTATATTGAATTTAAGTTTCATGATCTGATAATTTAATAGGTTAAAATGTAACATTTAAGCCACCGGTAAAGCCTCTTAATACCGGGTACATTCTAAAGTCGCCACCCAATTCAGGATCCCAGTCAGTTACATGGTTCCATTCAAACAGGTTTTCACCGCTCAGGTAAAATTTCACCGCTTTGATTTTTGACTTTGCCAACAAGCTGGCTGGTAGATTATAATCAACAATCAGGGATTTTAACTTCAGAAAAGCGCCATTTTTTAACCAGAATGTGGAAGGCACTTCGGCATTGCTTGTACCTTGCCAATCGTTCATGATCGGGCTTGGCATAGTGGCAGTAGCTGCCGTTTGCGGTGTCCAGGCATTTTTCCAAATCATTAAATTATCGTTGCCAGGCAATGGTCGCCTGTAGTAGACATCGGTGGGCATTATATCGTATTTCCCTACGCCTGCGAAAATTGTAGTAAGGTTAACCCCTTTCCAGCCAAACGTAAAATTGAAACCATAGTTAACACGTGGTATGCCATTTTTCGAAATGATTTGCATGTCATTCCCATCAATTTTGCCATCGGGGGTGTCTGTGCCTAACGGGCCGCGGATATCCTTGTACATCAACATGCCAGGCTGGGGCTTACTACCGAAAATGGTAAAATTGGGGCCGTTGGCCTTTAAAATATTATCGACATCCTGCTGTGTCCTGATAATTCCTTCGGACACATAACCCCATATAACCCCGTTAATCGGCTGTCCTATCAAATTCTGGTAATCACGCACCGATGCAGCCTGGTCAACCTTCAAATATTTATTATCAGCATATGACCAGTTGGCAGAAATACGATAGAAAAAATCGTTGATGTGCCTTTCGTGGCTAAGCGATAATTCAATGCCTTGTGCTGATGCTATTCCATAATTAACGGCCGGCAAGCTTGCTCCAACGGTGCTGGGAACCGAAGCTACACGGGCACCAAGAATATCGGTGGTTTTTTTGTACCATAAATCAACGGTTCCGGTAAGTATTCTTTTTGGCATGCCAAAATCCAGCCCCAGGTTGTAGTTGTGATTCCTTTCCCATGTAATATTGGGATTAATGGTTGAGCCTAATATTGTTGACGGCGGAAGTCCGGACCCAAGATAAGCTCCTGAGTTGGAATTAAAGTTATAGGTCTGTTGCCACTGCCATGGGGCAGTATTATCTGTGCCGGTTATACCGTAAGAAAGGCGCAGTTTTAATACATCAAGATATTTGGTAAAATCTGTAAAGAAATCCTCCTTGGCAATATTCCAGCCTGCTGAAACAGCCGGGAAATATCCCCATCGCTTATTTGCCGGGAAAATGTAAGACCCATCGGCTCGCATGGTAAAACCAACCAGGTATTTTGATGCATAATTGTAATCTATTCTGCCAAAATAAGAGGCAAAGCCTGTCGGCTGATTCTCATCACCCCTGATATACCAATCTGTACTATTGGTTGATCCTCCGTTGATTTGCTGATAATTAGGATTACTATAGTTATCATCCCATATATTTGAATAATGGCCCTGGAATGCAGATTGTTCATACCCGGCAAATGCACTAATATTATGAAGACCAAAAGAGCGGTCATAATTGAGCATTAAATCCAATTGGTAATTAGAGGATTGGGAATATGACTCTTCCAACTCAGTTGGGGCCCCTATTCCCGAAATCTGGGCCTGGTCCAATATCTGGTACCCACCTGATCGCGTCAAATCCAATTGATTGGTAATAATGTGATTATGGGCGCCGGCAGTCTGAAAATAATAAATATAAGGAGCGTTGCGCCAGGCTTTGGTATAGCCATTACTAGTATTGTAAGCAAAAGTACCCTTTGCTGATAGTCCCGTTATCCCGGGGATATCATATTTCAATTGAAAAGTTGGCGTAATATTATTACCCGAGGGTTTGGTGTAACCCCCATTGCCATCGGCCAGGTTAGCAGTATTGGTATTGTCAAAATTACCAACGGGAAGGCCATTAATAAAAGACGGGCGGCCGGGGTTTACCATTAAGAGCCTATTGTACATGTTAGACAAATTGAAATCCCCATAATCGTAGGCCCAGAACGGACGGCTACCGTTATTCCATTCGCCCTGAATGTTTAAATTATAACTCCATCGCTCCGAAATTTGTCCATCCAGTTTTGCTGTCAAATTATATTTACTGAAGGAATTTGATGTTGCCCCATCCTGCTGGAAGTATCCTGCTGATATATAATACCTCGCTGCCGTCGAACCACCGCTCACTGATAAATTATGCGAAGTATTCCATGGATTGCGCCATGTATCCCTTAACCAATCGTAAGAGTGTGTTTTGAAATAAGCTAACTCGTCTGCCGTGTAATAGCTAGGGTCAGTTGGTGGAAGACCTTTTTGTGCATATGCCTCGTTTGCGAAAGTATACGCATCGAATGCATCCATCCTCCGCGGGGTAATTTCGCGGTTATTTATTGTATATGAAGCATTATAGGATATGAAGGTTTTGTTGGCTACGCCATGTTTGGTTGTCACCAAAACAACGCCGTTACCACCTCTGATACCATAAATTGCGGTTGATGCAGCATCTTTGAGGATGCTGATATTATCAATATCAGCCGGATTAATTGTGGCAAATGTTGCTGCATCCCTTACAAAACCATCTATCACATATAATGGATCTGTTCCACCCTGCCAGGTAGAGGATTCCCGGATTTTAATATTGGCGCTCGCACCGGGGTAGCTACCTTGGGTAGTAACAGTAACGCCGGGCGACAACCCTTGCAATAAATTAGCTGGTGAAGCTGTAGGGCGATCCTCAAGCGCGGAGGATTTAATTACACCTACGGCACCTGTTAAGTTTTCTTTTTTCTGGGTGCCATAAGCAACTACCACTATTTCGCCCAGCCCGCTTACATCGGTTTCCAATTTTACCATCATTGGGCTTCCCGGCGTAACCTGTAATTCCTTTTTAACATAGCCGATGAAGGAAAAAACAAGGATTGCTTTACCGTCAGGAACCTCAATACTAAATTTACCGTCAGCGTCGGATATAGTGGCGACTTGACTGTCTTTTATCCTGATGGTCACTCCGGCCAAGGATAAATTTTTGTTGTCGAATACTTGCCCGCTTATTTTGACCGGAGTTACGTTCAGGTTAGTAACTACGTCATTAACAGGCTTGTCAACTTGCTGAAGGATGATATTGTTGTTGACGACTTTGTAAGTCAATGGCTGATTTTTGAGGCATTCCTTTAAAGCTTCATCTATTGAAGCGCCCTTAAGATGAATGGTTATGTTTTTATTCTGTACATCTTTTGAGTCATAAAAAAACACATACCCCGATTGTTTATTTATTTGGTGAAGCACCTTTTTTAATGACGAATTTGTTTCATCCAGATTAATTTTTTGACTATATCCTCTTGCACTACATTCCAGAAGGGCAACCAGCATGATCAGGGTAGTCAACTTCATAACTAATAGGATTTTGCGTAGCCATGTATCTTGCATGGCCGTGTAAAAAGCATTTAATTTCATACTTTTGTTGTGTTGGGTTAACAGACAGTTAGAGACACTAAACTTATTCCCGTTTTTCGGGAGGGTTAACTCAATATTTACCCGCATTCCGATTGCCGTCGGGATGCGTTTTTTTTTGAGCTAACCTTAATGAGATGGGCCTTGAATGCGAAGGCCATGTTTGTATTTATTTCCCCATATGACTCCGTTCTTTTTAAGTGAATAATTGGTTAAATACAGGCTTTAATTCATTACAATTATTGTCTTCCCATTTATTTTGCAATGTATTTTCTTAAAGCTCAGAATATCCAGAATCTCGGATAAATTGACATTCCTGGAGATTTCGCCTGAAAACCTCCTCGACGGCAATTGCCCCTCATATTTTATCTCGACACCGTACCAACGGGAAAGCTGCCGCATTACTTCCTGGATATTGTTTTCTTCAAAGAAGAAGAAGCCATTTTTCCACGCCACAACTTCATCCAGATCAACATTCGTAAGGTTGATTGAACCGTGTTCAAATCGTGCCTGTTGACCTGGCTTAATGATATTGCTTACTCCTTCAGCCGATACTTTCACACTTCCTTCAAGCAAGGTGGTTTTAATAGCCTGCCCATCATTGTAAGCGTTGATATTAAAATGGGTGCCTAATACCTCTACGGTTTGTCCATTTGAAATTACTTTGAATGGCTTTTTGTCATTGTGCGCAACTTCAAAATAGGCCTCGCCAGTAAGTTCTACTCTACGTTCGCTGCCATTGAATACTACCGGATATTTTATCGATGAAGCTGCATTTAACCATACTTTGGTGCCATCGGATAAAATAAATTGATACTGTCCGCCTTGTGGAGTGGCGGCCGTGTTGTAAATTATTTCTTTTGAAGCGTTGCTGTTTACGTTCCCGTAGCTGATTTGCCCGTCAGCTGCCTTCTTTATTATTATATTGCCCTGGCTGGCAAGCTTTCCGATCTTCGCGCTGTTTAATACGATAGTGCTACCGTCTCCCAACGTTAATATCGCTTTGTTCCCACCGGGAGCTATATCCTGTTTCTGCGGTTTACTAGCTGCTATTTGTTGCTGAGACTTATTTTTTATAACCAGAAAATATATACCTGCTGTAAGAAAAACAAGTACTGAAGCAGCTATTGCAAAGCGAGGTAACTGTATTGTTTTTGGCTTGCCCTGTATTTTTTTTAATAACTTATCAAGGCTCTCCTTTTGATCCTCTTCCAGTTGGGAATGAGGTAAAAAAGGATCGCTGTGTTTATAGTTCAAATACCAGGTTTCAACCAAAGCATTCTCTTCTGGGGTGGTCAATCCGTTATTATACCGCTCTAATAAATCTTCAATCTCCTGTGGCTGCATATTTTTGAAGGATATATATTATCCTTAATTGTTCCACATACAACTGACGATGGGGGGATGGAGTAGATGAAAGTAAAAAAAGCGAAAAAAAGTAACGCAACTCACGAAAACCGCAATGTCGGATCTCAATCAGAATGACGTTTTGACCCAACAATTTTCTACAAACAATTTCAACACAAACGTTTGTTTACAACGACAAGCCTTATAACTGTGCTTTTTATTCTGTGATATTTAAATGTTACTTATTGAAACGCTGTATTCGAATTATCTATACAGTAAGTTCTCCGCCAATTAATTTGATGTAACATTTCCGATACAGAGTTTTAGGATTTTTTGGCGCTTACATTGACTTTGCGGAGTTCTTTTTTTGAGCTGTTTTGATGATTAGGGTGCAAACGTTTGCGTGGAGCTTTAATATCTAAAATTACCTGGCTCTTATTTATTTGTGTCTGCAATTATAAAATTGAGGTGAACGAGTATTCGATTTCAGGCGATTCGTTTATCTCTGACCATGTCTGTTCAAAAAACAACAAATATTACTTACAAATTTAGTATCAGCATAAACATTGATAGCTTTATATAGCAATTATGGTGACGATGAGCTGGTGAGCCTGTTAGGGCAGGGCGATATTTCCGCATATACGGAGATTCATTCTCGCTATTATGGCGTCTTATATCAACATGCCTATAAGAGGCTGCCGGACAGGGATGCTGTCAAAGATATCGTACAGGAGGTTTTCATCCATCTATGGGAGCAAAGAAAATCAATTGAGGCCAAAGGCACCTTACAGGGTTATTTATGTACAGTCGCCAGAAACAAAGTTTTAAATGTCTTTAAGCACGAAAAAGTTAAATCCAATTACATCGCCTCATTAATTAATTTTGAAGAAGGCAACAAGTCCACTGCGGACGAGAAATTGCGAATTAACGAGCTGATTGAGCTGGTTAATGCAGAAGTAAGTGCCTTACCTCCTAAAATGCGGCAGGTATTCGAATTAAGCAGAGACGCAAATTTGTCGCATAACGAAATTGCCGAAAAATTAGAAATAAGTCCGCTCACTGTTAGAAAGCAGGTAAATAATTCTTTAAAGGTATTACGTGTGAAATTAGCTTCACACCTTTTACAATTATTGCTTTAGCCCTAATGCAGGATACCTGCAAATTCCGCAGGTAGGCCAAGATGCCCCAGGAGGATTAAATATATACAGCAACAAAAGAAGCGACTATTAACCGACATTAATCCGCTAAATATAATTTGGATGCGCGTTAATGATAAGGATGTTTCAAAGGAATGCTTATTGTGATTGCTCAAAAGGAAGCAAATTTCTAAATTACACCTTCAAAATTGTCGCATGATTCGCATTACATCTACAAAATGATTCGAAGATAGTCCAATTGTAACTGGCTTGAATCCTGAGGAGTATAGGAAAGCGGGGCACTATATTTTGGCCACTCACGCTTTCCGGCGCAATCTGATGTTCACCTTGGTAACAGGCAAATGGCGGGGACACCAGGTTCCCGGAAGAAATTAACGATAGCATGGATCGATGGTGTCCTTGAAGCTCGTGGCTTCGCAGGTGATTCGAATGGCTGTTTAATAAACGGTTCGGATTGGTGTTCCAAAGCGTGTATCCGTAAGGATTGAAAAGGATCAGAATAAAATTAAAAACCCCGTAAATCAACGACTTACAGGGATTAAAGAAGTTCTGAAACTTCATTTTGTGCACGTAACTGGGCGCTTCTCGAACCATTTTTTGGAAGATTTGAAATTATTGTCAGATTTAATTTGAAAAGTTTAGCGCTATATTGCATTATGAAACTCTTGCAATTCCTAAACTTTTTCAAATCTGATAAGAGTGATGATTTTGGATATATTCCTATCCTTTGGGAAGATGATTATTGTCAAATCGAATTAATACCCCGGGAAATCAAGTATTTATCAAAGAGCAAATTTATGAAGCAAATTTATTTGCTGAACAACATAAAACTGAGTTTGGATATACAGATGTATTCATTCGCAAAGAAAACCCAGTCTCAACTATTACAAAAGAAATTCGTGTTGATTATTTAAGAAGTACAATTGTTTCGTTTCAATTACCTGAATTGTTAAGGATGCGATATGAAGGTGGGGAGGAAAAACCTATCCGAGGATTAAAAACACATGCATTTGGATTTTCATGCTTTACTTTATTTTTTGATACTAAAGATGAATTTGTAAATAACATATGGGCCAAAATTAATTTGATCACTTCAGTAAAAGAGTTTGATATAATACTTAACTCTTTGTATTATTTAGGAGAAGAAAATGATTTAATTCTGATTGATTGGAATGATGACAGTATTGTAAATCTCAAAGATAAAACTCAAATAAAGAACTACCTTGGATCAGTCCGAAAAGTTGTGGGGGAAATAAAATAGAATGATCTTTGGGGAGAATAAAAGCATACGAATACTCCCGTGCAAACCACATACGAAACCCTTGTCAGACTACTACTACCCCAGGGGATCCTGGATTTCTTCGAATTAAC
>Ga0068856_100005885_pt1 | contig 12089 bp, 8 predicted proteins | sample KBSCornC62_FD_66595 | JGI IMG/M metagenome (GOLD analysis project Ga0068856, IMG submission 66595) | Corn rhizosphere microbial communities from Kellogg Biological Station, Michigan, USA - KBS Corn C6-2 | ecosystem: Host-associated > Plants > Roots > Rhizosphere > Soil ...
GACAGCACCGGACTGCCGGTCCTGTACAACACGTCGTTCAATTTGTTCGGTGAGCCGCTGGTTTGTACGCCGCGCGATGCCGTCCGCAGTTTCTACTCGTCCGGTATCGACGCTATGGTCGTGGGTAATTTCCTGCTTGAAAAATAACTGAATGGCGTCGAAGCCACAGCGGCAGCGTTCGCGCGGCGGTGCTTCCCTCGTCGCCGCCGGAATTTTTCTCAGCCGTGTTGCCGGGCTCGTGCGCGAAAGTATCTTCGCCCGCTACTTCGGCGATGCTGCCGCCGCTGACGCGTTTCGGGCGGCCATGCGCATTCCGAACTTCCTGCAGAATCTATTCGGCGAGGGCGTCCTCTCTGCCTCTTTCATTCCGGTCTACGCGCGTCTGTTGGCCAAAGACGAGCGGGAGGAGGCAGGCCGCGTTGCGGGCGCAATCTTCGCCATTCTCGCGCTGCTGACATCCTTGCTGGTCTTGCTCGGTGTGCTTGCCACTCCGATCTTCATTGACCTGATTGCACCAGGCTTCAAAGGCGAAACCAAGGCACTGACCATTTCTCTGGTGCGCATCCTCTTTCCCGGTGCGGGCTTGCTCGTCATGTCCGCCTGGTGCCTGGGAATTCTGAACAGCCACCGCCGCTTCTTCCTCTCCTACAGCGTGCCGGTGTTGTGGAATATCGCGATGATCGCCGCGCTGCTCTGGTTCGGGCCCCGTAGCGATCTGGATCGTCTGGCTACCGTTGTCGCATGGGCCTCGGTGATTGGCAGCGCCGCGCAATTCTTCTCCCAGATTCCGGTGGTGCTGCAACTGGTTCCCGGTTTACGCGTGAGGCTCGCGGCCGATCTCGACAACGTGCGCGTTGTGATTTCGAATTTTGGACCGGTGTTCGTCAGCCGGGGCGTGGTCCAGCTCAGCGCTTACATCGATAACCTGATCGCCAGTTACCTTCCGACCGGTGCAGTGGCGGATCTATCCTACGCGCAGACGCTCGCCTACCTTCCCGTGAGCCTCTTCGGAATGGCGGTGTCGGCTTCGGAACTGCCCGCGATGTCGAGCGCGCTCGGGACCGACGACGAAGTCGCCGCCTATCTCCGCCAGCGTCTCATCGGCGGACTGCGCCGCATCGCGTTCCTCGTCATCCCTTCGGTAGTAGCATTCATCGCGCTCGGTGACATGGTCGCCGGCACGATCTACGAGCATGGACGCTTTCATCGCACCGAGACGATCTACGTCTGGGGCATTCTCGCAGGATCGGGTGTGGGCCTGCTGGCCTCGACACAGGGCCGCCTCTACTCATCCGCTTTTTATGCATTGAAGGACACCCGCACTCCGCTCCTCTTCGCCGTCATACGAGTGACATTGACGACGCTGCTGGGGTATCTGTTCGCGTTTCCGCTGACCAGGGTTGCCGGATTGGATCCCAAATGGGGCGCGGCCGGCTTGACCGTTTCGGCGGGTATCAGTGGCTGGATCGAGTTCCTGCTGTTGCGCCGCGCATTGAGTAAACGCATCGGATCGGAATCGATCGGTCTGGCCTTAGTCGCGCGCCTTTGGGGCGCCGCGATAGTCGCGGCCACAATCGCGTGGCCCATCAAGCTCGAGCTGATTGCGCGATTGAGGCAGCCATGGCTTGGAATCGCCGTGCTGGTTCCATACGGAGCCATCTACCTGATGCTGACTGGCCCTGCTCAGATTCGCGAACGGCTGCGCGGCCGTTAGAACAACGTAAACGCGGTCAGTGTATCGCGTTCTTGCCCTCGATGATGTCCAACCGCAACTGTGCCCATACCGGGAACACGGCGGGATCGTCGAGCCATACCAGCATCCACTCGACCATCTCGCTCTTCATGGCCCGCTTGTTCTCCTCCAGCTTCGGGTTCTTGGCGGCCCATCGCGCGCGCTCTTTTGCGCGGATCACCTGCTCGCGGCAATAGCGGCGCAGGTCGGCCCGCGTCTCATGTACCCGGCAAAACGCGCGTAGATCGCCGTTCAATGCCTCCAGTGAATGCGTATTCAAACCGCTCCAGGGCGCGCTGATTTTCAGGCCCGACTCGCGAATGATCGATTCGGAAATATCCGGAAGCGCGTCGCGAATTTCATTCCATTCCGCTTCGCCCAGGTGCGTCCAGCCTCGCTCCGCCGCAAACTGCAGCACCCGATCTTTCTTGCTGATGCGCGTCTTAACGCCGCGTGGCACGTTGATAACCCGCAACAGCCTCTTCGTGCTGATGCAGTGATTCGGAAAAATTATGGCCGCCCGATCCATCGGCTTTGGCGACGAAATAGAGGAAGTGAGTGTCGGCTGGTGACAGCGCTGCTTTGATCGTGCTGATGCCCGGATTGGAAATCGGTCCCGGCGGCAGCCCTGGATGTTGATAAGTATTCCAGAGACTCTGGTTGGCAAGATCGGATTTGTAAATGGTGCCGCGATAGCGGTCCTCGAGGAGCGCTGCATAGACCGTCGTCGGGTCGCAATCCAGCTTCATTCCGACGCTAAGCCGGTTGTGAAATACCGAAGCTACCAGCGGCCGCTCTTCCGGTCTCTTCGCTTCGCGCTCCACCATCGATGCCAGCGTCATCGTATTGTGCACATTCGCGTGCGTTCCAAGTGCCTTCCACTGCGCGCGGAATTCGTTCGTCATCATCCGACAGATCTGTTGCGCCGTCGTGCGCCGATAGATGCGGTACTTGTTCGGGAACAGGTAGCCCTCGAGCGTCGGAGCGCGCGGGTCGATGTCGCGGATCATACCGGGATCTTTTGCTGCCGCCAGAAATGTCGCGGGTGACATGGTCCCGAGTTTGCTCACGGCATCCGCGATATCGAACATGTTGTATCCCTCCGGGATCAGCAGTTCCATGTAGTAGATGTCGCCGCGCGCGATGCGGCTGAGAACTTCGAGCGGGCTGGCGGGCTTCTCAAAGCGATATTCCCCGGCTTGCAGATTCTTACCGCGCTCGACCGCACGAGCCGCGAGAAACAGCCAGCGGTCTTCGATGACGCCTTTGCTCTTCAGTATCGTCGCGATGCTTCGAGTCGATGTGCCGCGGTTGAACTCGACGAACACGGGGTCCGAGAATCCTTTGTACGGCTGATTCAGGCGGTACATGAGCCATCCCCCTCCAATGGCACAAACCACCACCAACAACAGAAAAAGCCTGAGTACGGTTCTCACGCGCGCCCTTCCCCCGAGTCCAGAAAACTCTGTAGCAGGAGAATTGCCGAAAGCTTATCGATTGTCGGCTTTCGCTGATCGTGAGCAATACCGGAACCCCGCAGCGTGCGTTCGGCTTCGCGGCTGCTCCAGCGTTCGTCCCAGAAGCGAATCGGCAGGCCCGTTTTATATTCGAGCTCTTTGGCGAATTCACGCGTGTACTCGCCCTGCCGGCTGCGCTCTCCGCTCATGTGCAGTGGATCGCCGATGAGGATGAGTGTTACGTTCTTGTCGACCGTGAGCCGGCGGAGAGTTTCGATGTCGTCGCGCCGGCCCTCTCGCTCGAGCGTGTCGAGGCCCTGCGCGGTGATGCCGAGTTCATCACTAAGCGCCAGGCCAATGCGCTTTTTTCCGAGATCCAGGGCGAGCACTCGCCCATTCGCCGTCACAATCCGTATTGTACTGACGGGTCTCGAAACCCGTCCCGATCAGAAAGTGAACTTCGCCACCAGAACGCCCTGTCGCGGCAGAATATTCGGACCCGCAGACGCGCTGAAAGTGGTCGTGTTCAAATAGCCGAAGCCCGATACTGCAACGCCGTTCGGCTGATTGCCGACGCGCGATTGCGTCGCGATTGCGTTTGTTGCTGTCGGGTTATTCCAGAATGCGCGATTGAAGATGTTCGTGAACTCGGCGCGAATATTCAGCTTCGGCGCGTTGTCCGATCGACCCAGCGTCCAGGTGCGACCGAAATTAAAGTTCTCGCTTGGCCGGCGCTGTGTGCGGTAGTCGTTGTAATACGCTGCAGAGCTTCCGAACTGTCCCGCGGGCGGATCTGTCCAGGCCGCTGGATTGAGCACGAACGTCTTGCTCGGATCGAAGCAATGGCAGTTGAGATCGACCGTGTAAAGCGGCACCCCTGGCACGCGGTTTGCAAACGTACCGGAGCCTGCAGGCCCGCCAGGGATCTGGTCGAATAAAAGCGAATTGAGGTTGTTGTTCGCGAACGGCGCCTGAATAGGCAGACCGCTGGCGTATTGCAGGAAGACTCCGACGGTCCAGTCACGCAGGGCGAACGACGCGACTTTATTGAAGTTGACGCCGGGGGTCACGTAGGTCAGCGAAACGTTGAACACCAGCGGCTGATCGAACATCGAGATGTTTTTATTGTTGTTGTAATTGAAAACATTGTTGGTCAGCGCGTTGCCATTCGTGCCGGGATTGGCGTCCCGTTCGGTCCCAATGTCGAGCGTCTTCTGCTTCGAGAACGTGCTGACAAAGCTCAGGCCATGCGTGAGCAGATTGCGCTTGGTCACCTTAACCTGCAGGGCGTCATACCACGTGCTGCCGAGCGGCGCCCAATAGTTGAGAATGGTTCCGAACTGCGGGAACGGCCGCAGCGATTGAGCCAGCGTCGCGGTCAATGGGAACGTGAAGTACGGCTGTTTGAATCCGCGTGAAAGCGCGCCGCTCAACGGACCCTGCAGCAAAGCGCGATCAGTGGCACTGTTCAGGTCAAGACCATCCGCCGCGAGAGTCGCCGGGTTGATTGCATTGATGTTCGACAGGGCAGGCGCGTACCACCAGGCGCCGCGATTCCCGATATAAGAAACATCGATCACGAGGTTGGATACGATCTCGCGCTGAATGCCGGCGCTCCATTGCATCTGGCGGCCGGGGCGCCCGGCATTGGGATCCAGAAACACCGGCACAACGGTGGTGGCTGGATTACCTGTCGGATTGAACTGGCCGGGATTGAAGTTAGGCCAGATTGCGGGATACGCGTTCGGGACGGCCGCAATACCCTGCGACAACGTCGTGACCGGCAAGCCCAGGCTGGTCGTCGAGGCACTCCCGAGCGCGGACGACGGGATTGTCGTGTTCGCGTTATTGTTGCTCTCGGTCGAGGAATAAATCACGCCGAAACCCGTACGGAAAACCGTTTTCGGTGTTATCTGGTAAGCGAGGCCGAGACGAGGTCCGAACGCCCATGGATAGTTCTTCGCCAGATTGCAATTGCAATGACCTGGACCGGAGCCTTCGAACGCTACGGCGCCGAGGATTCCTCCCAGCGCCGGATTCGGCGTCGTCGGAGAGAAGTAGGGATTGCGGCCGTGCTCTTCCTGCAAATATGTTGCGTAGTCGTAACGCAGCCCGTAGTCGAGGGTCAAGGTACGAGTCATTTTCCAGGAGTCCTGCACATATGTCCCGAAGACTTTTTTGCCGAGGCGCGGATCGAGCGGGCTCTGAATGCTCACGTTGTTCACGAGTCCCAGCAGGAAACTCGCGTAAGCGAAGCCCGGAGGGTTGTTGATGTTTACCGACGAACCGCTCGTGTAAGGTCCCGTCTGATTGGGAGAGAACACATACGTGCCAGATGTGTTGGCTTTCACGTGCCCCGGATAGCCTTCGAAGCGAATCTCAGCGCCCGCTTTATAGGTGTGATTGCCGCTCACTTTCGTGACGCTGGCGTTAAACGAGGGGACCTGACTGATGTTGGTGGTGTACGCCGCTGATCCGAAATTCATCATGCCGCCCTGCCCCTGGCATGAACTGACGTTACCGCCCTGGCAGAGGCCCTGGAACGGTGGGAAAAAGATATTGGTCAGGCCGCCTTTCAGACCTAGTTGTGCCGCGGCGTCGAAGTTGGGAACATTGCCTTCTTCGTTAACTGTCGGCACAAAGAAGTAATTGGAGCGATAGCCGGCCCCCAGGTGGAGCAGAAGCGTGGGTGAAATCGTGTAGTCGTAATTCAACCGGTAGAGCGGAGCGTTCTGAAAAGTGCCGAGGTTGGTTGCCAGCGGATCCGGCAGCCCGTCGATCTGACCGAAGGTGGCTGAGATCGGCGCGGTTGTCTTCGTTCTCTGCCAGAAGAAGGAAAGCCTGCCATTCGCGCCTATCGTCTGGTCGAGTTTGACCGACGGAATTTCCGTCACGCGCGTGGTCGGGATGTTCGGAATGAAGTTGTTCACAACGCCGCCGTTCATCGGGGCAGGGAAAAGGCTCTGAATCTTAGCCGCGATCGGATCGAACCGGCTTGTCGGAATCGTGTTGTTCGGGAACTGCGAGCGGTACACCGTGCCGTTGGGTGCGACGTTCGAAGTAGCCGGATCGAAGATCTCGCCTTGAAAAATGTTCGGTCCGCCGGGAAAGAGTGTGCCGATGGGCGCGGCATTGAGGGGAATGGCGGTGCTGAAATCGCCATTCCGATAGGCGGCTGTCGGGACCGTTTCCTGCTGCGTGTTGATGCCAAGGGCTTCGCGATACTGCTCGAAATTGAAAAAGAAGAACGTCTTGTCGTGCCCGTTATAGATCTTTGGCAACCAGACCGGCCCGCCAACGTTGAAGCCATAATCGTTGCGCCGATTGCGCGGCCGCGCCGTCCCGGTGAAAGGCTGGTTCGCGTTCAAATCCTCGTTGACGAAGTATTCGTAACCGGCTCCATGGAACGAATTGCCGCCTGATTTCATCGTGAGGTTGAAAACACCGCCGCCGGCTTGCCCGTACTCCGCCGCGTAATTGCTGGTCTGGATTGCGACTTCCTGAATGGCATCGATGCTGGGCTGGGTCTGCGCGGCTACACCGGGTGTTCCGGTGTTCGACGCATCCTGCCCGTCGATGCGGAACGACTGCGTGTTGTCCGGCGCCCCATTCACTCGCACTTCGGAGTTGGCGATGTAAAACGTGCCGGGAATCAGATTCACCATCGCATTGGGATTGCGAATGCCGGAACTTCCTGCCTGCCCGGCGCCGATGCCGAGGATCGGCAGCGCATCCATCGTGTCCGTGCGAATGTCATGTCGAACATCGCCCGTCTCAGTATTCAGCATCGTTGCCGCGGCTGTGACGGTGACAGATTCCGTCGAGGCGCCCACTTCAAGCAGAATGTCGACGCGCAGGACCTGCGCTACTTCCACGGTCAGCCCGGAGTGGGTGTACTTCTTGAACCCAGGTGCGGAGACGCTCATCTCATACGTGCCCGCCGGCAATTGAGAAATGGTGTAGTTTCCGGTGGTGGAGGTCGCGCCGGGGTAAACAACCCCCGTCACCGAATTCTTCGCCTCTACTGGAGCGTTGGGGACGACAGCTCCCGTAGAATCCGAGACGGTTCCCGTTATCGTGCCGCGATCGCTCTGCCCAAAAGCGAGTTGGGTTGACATCAGAGATACCGCCACGAAAATACTCAGCCACAGCGATCGTTTCGACATGGAATAGGCCCCCTTTTTAATACCGCGGAAGACGCGGGACGAAGCAACGGATGTGAAGTCGACGCGAGGAGAATCGCGCTATCAAAACCCTAAAGCTTAATGCACAATATAAGAAGTTCTGTTGTGAGTCAAGCGAGCGTGCCGGCGGCGTCACGGCGGGCGAGACTATTTGCGGCGGGAGCCGCCGACGCCGATCAGCAAGCCCGCGCTGATTCCGAAAGACATCTCGTGAACGTTGCCGAAACGGTAATCCAACGCTGGTTCCGCGTACCATCCGAATCGGCGTTTTGCAAAAGGCCAAAACATGAAGTCAACTGCAGCCTCTCCCCCCAGAGCGTTCGCTGCGCGGCCGTTTTCCTGAGTGTGAACCCATTCCGGCCCGATGCCGGCCATGACCTCCAGCCTCTTTGAGAGCGTCCACGGTTTCTTGAAGAGAAGATCGGTATCGAACTCGGTCGAACCATGTGCACGAACGAAGGTTACGCCGGCCTCCAGTTCCAGCCAGTGCTCGATCGGCGTCACTTCGATCGCCGCCGTCGGACCGGCCGACCACGTATGTTCCGTCAGGCTGCGATTGGGCACAACTCCAAATTCGAGAATTGCGGCAGGTTCATCCTGTTCGGCAACCGCAGCAGTGCCGTAGCCCAGAGCCAATAGACATAGCAGGATACACGTGCGCGTAGGGCGGCGGTTCGGCGCCGCCGCGCTTTGCGCGGAATCAAGTGTTGGTTTCTCAGACACTCGGACTACAGCAACCTTGCCGCATCACCGCACTGGCTCAATCGTCTTCACCGCGATAATGCCAGTCTTCGGATAAAGAGTTCCCCTGACCCTGACCTTTTGCCCGGCGTAAGCGGCCGGTGTCGCCTGATCGCTCAGCTTATACGACTGCTGGCCGTCGTGCAAAGCGTATTTCACCGTACCTGACGCATGGACGCAATCGCGAACGCACTTGGGATCGGGCGTGATATGCATCATCTTGTGATCTGCGCCGCACATCGAATCCGTGATGACGCCGGTGAATGTGCGCTCCTGGGCCCTGGCGGCCAGAGTGGTGACAATCAGTGCGAATAAGGCTCGTTTCATTTTGGTTCTCCGGAACTGGAAGCGGACTGCGAGAGGATTTGAAGTCCCCGAGTCAGATTGACCTGCCGCCACAACGCGCGATAAGCCGATTCTGGCAATGCTTCTTTCAACTGAAATCGGTAATCGCCCTCGCGGGTATTGATCGTCAGGTCGAACGGATCCGCGCTGGCGGCGTTCCCGATGTCTGTGATCCGCCACGTGCGCGATTGTTGCGGTGCCGGTGTCTTGAACACGACCAGGTCGTGCGCAAAAAGCAACTCGCCCTGATAACCGCTGAGGCCATGCATCAGCTTTGCGGGGATGCGCCAGTCGGGTTTGATGTGATCGTCCGCGAACGCTGCGACAAAGCGTTGGTCGAGACGCTTTGACCAGGCCGGGTACAGTTCGCGCGACAGGTCCGGCGGCAGCTTGTCAAAAAGCCAAACGCGATCCCGCCCGAACTCACGCGCGCGATCTTCATACGTCGTGATCCGCAGCGTGTCGGCCGATAACTCCAGCTTCTGGATATCGTCGTAATTCCAGGTGCGCGAGCATCTGTTCTTCTTGCGCGTTTCGTCAAACGAGACCGACGTTTCCGTAACCCGCAGTGTTCCCTCAGCGCCGCCATGCAGATGACGATGCCGCACGGCGTACGTATGCGTCTGCGCGCGGGCGCCAAAAGCAAACACCGCCGCGATCACACACGCGCGAGTTGCGGCTTCAATTCGAAGTGCCATTTCCAAACCTCATAAATTGCGGGATAAACAACCAGTTCGAGGATGAACGAAGTGAGAATGCCGCCAATCATCGGAGCGGCAATCCGCTTCATGACATCGGCGCCAGTGCCGGTGGACCACATGATCGGCACCAGTCCCAGAAACATCGCGGCTACAGTCATGAACTTCGGGCGGATGCGTTTCACTGCCCCTTCCAGAATCGCCGCCTGCAGATCGCGTGCGCTGCGCAGCCGGTTTTCGCGCCGTGCCGCTTCATACGCGATGTCCAGATAGAGCAGCATAAACACGCCCGTCTCCGCATCCACTCCCATTAGCGCGATCAGCCCAACCCACACGCCGATGCTCATGTTGTATCCGAGGAAGTAAAGGAACCAGATGGCACCCACCGCCGAAAACGGCACCGCCAGCACGATCAGCAGGGTCTTTACCGCCGATCGTGTATTGAGGTAGAGCAGCATCAACACCAGAAACAGCGTCATAGGCACCACGAGCATCAACCGCTGCCGAACTCGCGCCATCGCTTCATACTGGCCGCTCCAGTTCAGCGAATAGCCCGGTGGAATGTGCAGTCCATTGGCAACCACGCGTTTCGCTTCGTCCACATAGCTGCCGATATCGCGGCCCGTCACATCGACATATACATATCCGCTCAGCATCCCGTTTTCATCCCGAAACATCGATGGACCGGAGACCAGCTTCACCGATGCCAGTTCGGAAACCGGAATCTGTCGCCCTTCCGCCGCCGGTATGAACAGACGGCTCAGCGCCGCGGGGTTGTTGCGATAGTCCTGCAGATAACGGACGTTAATCGGATAGCGCTCGCGACCTTCTACCGTGGTGCCCACATCGTCACCCCCGATCGCACTGGTGACGATACTCTGCACGTCGTCCATGCTCAACCCGTACTGCGCAAGCTTCTCGCGGTTCCAGGCGATATCGAGAAAGTAACCGCCGCTGGTCCGTTCGGCGAACACGCCGCGCGTCCCGGCGACCGGGCGCAGTAATTTCTCGATATCCCGGCCCATGTGCTCGATCCCGATCACGTCCGGACCGAAGACCTTGACCCCTACCGGAGTGCGGATTCCCGTGGTCAGCATGTCGATCCGGTTCTTGATCGGCATGGTCCATGCATTCGACACGCCCGGCAGTTGCAACGCCTGATTCATCTCGTCCACCAGTTGCTCCTGCGAGATATGGTCCGGCGTGATGTGCCGCAGATAAGGAACACTCCAGGCCGGCGCCCAATCGGAATACCACGTTTGCTTCGTGCGCCATTGGGTAACCGGCTTCAGCGTGATCACCGTTTCAGCCATCGAAAGGGGCGCGGGATCGGTCGACGTTTCGGCGCGCCCCGCCTTCCCGAAGACCTGATCCACTTCCGGGAAGCGCGCGAGTATCCGCCCCTCCACCTGCAGCAGCTTCTGCGCTTCCGTGGCAGAAATGCCGGGTACGGTGGTCGGCATGTAAAGCAGCGCGCCTTCATTCAACGGCGGCATGAACTCGGAGCCGAGCTTGCCCATTACGGGAACGGTGACCGCGACCAGCGCAACCGCCCCGGCAATCACCACCCACTTCCATCTCAGGCAGCACGCAGCCAGCGGCTCATAGATCCGAATCAGAATCCGGCTGATCGGATGCGCCTCTTCGGAATGAATTTTGCCCACCAGAACTGCGTTCGCAACCTTTGCCAACCAGCGCGGCCGGAATCCGAACGGCTGCATGTGCGTGAACAACAGCCTCATGGCGGGATCGAGCGTGATGGCCAGAATCGCCGCCACGATCATCGAAAAATTTTTCGTATATGCGAGCGGCTTAAATAGCCGGCCTTCCTGCGCCTCGAGCGCCAGCACGGGAATGAACGCCACCGCGATCACGAGCAGGGCGAAGAAACTCGGTCCGCCGACTTCCTTCACCGCGTCCAGCACCACGCGATGATAGTCAGCCTTGCGCCCCGCCCTCTCCCATTCTTCGAGCTTCTTGTGCGTCTGCTCGACCACCACGATCGACGCATCGACCATCGCGCCCACCGCAATGGCGATACCGCCGAGCGACATAATATTGGCACTCACGCCCATCATTCGCATCGGCACGAACGCAATAATGATGGCAATCGGAATCGTCAGGACGGGAATAATCGCGCTCGGCACATGCCACAGGAAGATGAGGATCACGATGGAGACGATGATCAGTTCCTCGATGAGCGTGTGTTTCAGGTTGTCGATTGAAGCAAGGATCAACTCGGAACGGTCGTAGACCGGTACCACCTTCACGCCCGCTGGCAAGCCACTCTGAACTTCCTTCAGCTTGTCTTTGACGCGGTTAATGACAGCTAGCGCGTTCTCGCCCTGCCTCATGACCACGATCCCCGAAACCGCTTCTCCCTTGCCGTTCAGATCGGAAACGCCTCGGCGGATATCCGGACCAAGCGTAACGTCGGCCACATCCCGCACGTGCACGGTGGTGCCTTGTTCGGACGCCGTGAGCACGATGTCGCCGAGTTCTGCTTCCGACTTCGCATATCCACGCCCGCGAACCATGTACTCGGCGCCGCTCAATTCCACCAGCCGTCCGCCGACGTCGCTATTCCCGGCGCGCACTGCCTCCACCACGCGATTGATCGGGATATTGTATTCGCGCAGCTTGTCGGGATTGACCTTCACCTGGTATTGCCGGACGAACCCGCCCAGCGGTGCGACCTCTGCCACCCCAGGCACCGACTGCAACTGAAAGCGCAGGAACCAGTCCTGAATCGAGCGAAGCTCCGCCAGGTCGTGCGTGCCGCTCGAATCCGTGAGCACATACTGGAACACCCATCCCACGCCGGTGGCATCCGGCCCCAATTCTGTGCGCACCCCCTGCGGAAGCGTCGGTTGCACCGCCGAGAGATACTCGAGCGTCCGGGAGCGCGCCCAATAGGTGTCGGTGCCTTCCT
>Ga0068856_100005886_pt1 | contig 12088 bp, 19 predicted proteins | sample KBSCornC62_FD_66595 | JGI IMG/M metagenome (GOLD analysis project Ga0068856, IMG submission 66595) | Corn rhizosphere microbial communities from Kellogg Biological Station, Michigan, USA - KBS Corn C6-2 | ecosystem: Host-associated > Plants > Roots > Rhizosphere > Soil ...
TCACCGGCTTGTTCGGCTTGCTGGCGCCCTTGACGGCCAGCACGTGGCGCCACTGCCGCAGGCGCGTGAAGTGATACACGTCCTGCGTGTGGCTGCCGCCGGAGTCAACCGCCACGGCGCGGATGTTCATTTCCTTCCCGCACGCGTGCAGGAAGGTTGCCTGCAGGGCTTCGTCCAGCGTGGCCCACAGCGCCGGGTCGGCCGGGTCGCCCATGAAAATTTGATGGTCGATCGTCCAGCGCTCCATGCCCTCGCCCCAGCCCATGATGAGCAGCTCGAGGCGGTCGTCCTGGGTGTCGACGGCTGCGGTGAGCAGCAGTGCGCCAGGTGGCACGGTGCGCAAGCGGTAGTCCTCGGCGCGCTCGCGCAGTTCATCGGCGTTGGTGCGTTGCTGGGCGTTGTCCCACAGCCGCGCGAGGCGCGTGTTGTAGAACACCTGCATCAGGCCCGGATCGCCCTTTTCCATCGCCAGCTTGGCTTCGCGGTGCTCTTTGCAGAGCGCTCGCCAAGACACCCAACCCAGCGGCGCGTACATCGTCGACAGGTGAAAGCCGACTGTTTCGCCGTCGCCCTTTCCGTGCGCGATCCAGCGGCCGGTCTTGAAGAGCGTGGGCTTCTCGTGCTCGCGGATCCTGTAGAAGCACGCGGGGCACTCGCAGTAGACGTCGGATAGATCGTCGCTCGCGCGCAGCTGCTCGAATTCAAGGATGTGCTCGTGGCCGCAGTGCGGGCAGGACACGTAGTAGTGGCGCTGGTCGCTTTGGGCGTAGAGCTCGGCGATGCGCGAGGCACCGTCGATCGTCGGCGAACTCGAGTAGTAAAACTTGGCGTTGCGGCCGAAGGTGCTGGCGCGCTTTTCGGCGATGCCGATGGGGTCGCCTTCGTTGTTGAGGTCGCGCACCCAGCGGTCGATTTCGTCGCCGTACACGTAGCGCGCGGAGACTTCTGCCAGGTTGGCAGCAGAGCCGGCGGTGTTGATGAACAGCGTGCCCTTGCGGAAGTCTTTGCGCTCGGCGGTGTTGGCGGCGTCGCGCGATCGGGCGGATGCGACGCGTTCACGCAGGACCGGCACGGCTTCGAGCGTCTTGGCCACACGGGCGGAAAAGCGGCGTGTGAGGCTGAGCGTTGGCTCGAGCGCGAGGAAGTTGGCCGGGGCGCGGTGGATGGTCGCGGAGATCCAGTTCAACGCGATCTGCGTCTTGAACAACTGCGATGCAACCATGGCGACCACACGCAAACACGGGTGCGCAGGCGACAGGCACTGCATGGGCTCGACGGCGTACGGCGTGCGCGCGGAGCGGTATGGCCCGGTTTCGGCAGCGCCCGACTCGTCGGGAATCACCATGAATTCTTCGGACCACTGGTCTACCCACAATTCGGGGTCGGGCTTCAAGCCGGCCAGGAAGGCGCGGGCGAACAGTGCGGCTCCGTCGGGATGGCTCACGATGTGTCGATGGGCTCTATGGAGCCGTACCTCTCTTTCCCCGCGCGTGACAGGTCGGCCAACTTGCCGCGGTCGGGATCGTTGATGGATTCGGAAAGCACTGCGGCGCCGTGGTCGATCATGTCGTCGAGCACTTTGCGCAGTGCGGTTTCGAGATGGCGTTCGACGGCCCATGGATCGGTCATCGAGGCCAGCTCGGGCGCGATCTGGCGCGGCAGGCCCATGACGCGATCGCGCAGGTTGGCGCCCATCTTTTCGGCGGCGTCTTCTACGGCAATGCGGCTGACCAGCAGGCCGGAGACCCACTGGTATTCGGTGCGGGCTAGCTGTGCCTGGTAGTACTCGCGTTCGGCGCGGGCGGCTTGGAAGTCGTGGCCGAGGGATGGGTCGGCGTCGGGGGTTGTGTCTCTTGCGCTGTAGACGTCGCGGTCGATGCGTGTGGCTTCGTGGCGGGCGCGGACGGCTTCCTTTGCGGGGTCTACGCCGCGCTTGATCTTCGCGAGCGTTGCATCGACGTCGACCAACTTGCCGTCGGGCGTGGTGACTAGCTTCCCTTCTTTGCCAAGCTTGGTGACGTAGCTGGGCGACCAGTTCTGTCGCGCCGCGAACGCAGAGCGCGTCAGAAGGATGGTTTCACTCATGATTTCACCGTTTCACCTCGTAGGAGGTGAATTTCACTAAGCTGGAAAACTGGCCGCTAACGAAGAATCGCGGGTGCCCGCCCCCGCAGTACCCCACGTGCCGAGGGGCCCCCGGCCTTCACGTTCGATGTAGCATCACGGGCGCGCGATGCCCCTCGCCCCAAAATCCTTCCCCAAAGCGGACTCCGACGCCTCGACGCCACGTGTCTGGCTATAGCAAGGGCGAATCACCGCGCCTGACATTTAAAGAAATCAGGGAGAGTCTCAGGTGGTATTCAAAAAACTAACAATTGCAGCTGCTTGCTCTGCGGCATTGCTTACGGGTTGCTCGGGAGTTCCGAAGTACGAAGACGCTACCGGTCCGGAAACCGCGAAACTTCGCCTGCGCATGGCTGAGCCCGTCGTATCGAATCTGTTCCTAATCTCGGTCGACATGAGCCAGTGCAAACAAGACTCGTACTTTTCATGGGTGTCCGGCGGCCGCGATGATCTCTATACGAAGCGGGTCAATATGATTGACTCTCCGCCGCCGGGTGAGGGTGCGCTGGAATTCATCATCCCTGCCGGTAAGCCCCTGGCTGCTCGCACGGCCATGCACTACGGGAAGCTAAATGCAGGCGAAATTCTGTTCGCCATGGCTCCCGGCGTAAGCCAAAGCATCCGCGACAAGCAACCGGGCCTGTGCCCGGCGCCGGGCTTGATGCCCAAGGCCGGAGAGCAATACGAGATGGTCTTCAAGGCGATGCCAGGTTCGTGCACGACTGCCATCTACCGCCTGAGTATGCAAAACGGCAAAGTTGAACGGCAGAACATCACCGAGGACTTTGGCAGCTCTGTCATCACCACCGGTGTGGGTGAATTCCGTTGCGGCAAGTCTTAATGCCAACTCACATTTGCTGAGAAGCGATGGACGAAAAAAAAGCCCGAGCATTTCCACTCGGGCTTTTTCATTTCCTACAGGCGTGCGTCGCCCCACGAACCGAACTTTAAGCGACGCCCCACGCCCCATCAATACTCGACACCGAATTTCACAATCCAAGGCCTGATCGCCACCTTCGCCGCCGCATACGCCAACGGCTGCCGTAGCCCCGCACGCGGGTTCCGCCACACGCCCGGCCCAAGCCGATTCCTGCACTCCACCCGAATCGCCAGCGCATGGTCGCCCGAGATCGCTTCCATCGCCGCCGCCACCTGCTGCATCTGCCACGCATCCACGCTCGCCTCGTGAATGTCATCCGTCGACATCCACTGCCGCGAGCTCGCAGATCCACCGCACGTCGCATCCCGGTTCGAAAACCACTTCTCGCCCGAGTACTGCGCCTCCCAGCGGAACCATTCCAGCAGCAGATCATCGAGCGCCTGATCCTCGCTCGTCACCAATGCAGATTGCCTCGTCACTTCACGCGGCTTAGCGCAATACATCCTGCCTCCTCGATCCGACGATTTCATGCATACGCGCAAGGTGCGTCTTCGCCTGGACCACAGACGCCGGCGCCCCCACCAACGGCGCCTCCGGAATCGGCGGCAAATGCTCAGCCACCGCCACCCGCCACAGCGACGACCATCGCTCCTCAGCGTCAGCCCAGCGCGCCGCCTCAACGGCCTTCATCCCAAACCGCACCGCAGACCAGAACACCGCCCGCGACGGCCACTCAGCCTTACCGATGGCCGCCAGCCCCGCCGCGTCGAACGCCTCCTCAGCCGTCATGCCGCACCTCGCGCAACGCCTACCGCCTGCCGCAACCGCCCCGCATGCCACGGCATCCCCGCCACCGCCTGCTCCGCCTGCGCCTGCAACCGCGCCAGCGCCTCCTCCTGCTGGCGCCGCAGCGCCCTTGCCCGCTCGCGCGACTCCCGCACCGCCGCCGCATACGACGGCACCCAATCCGGATCGGTCGCCCGCTTCGCGTGGTACGCCAGCATCGCAAACGGATCGTCCACACCACCCGCCGCCATACGGCCCCGCCATTCGTCGATCACCACCTGCCTCATGTCCGCAGGTGCCCGAGCCACAATGCGTGCAACACGCGCCCGCTCCGGCCCTCTCAGGTCAACCGGCCAGGCAAGGTCTGCTTGCCACGCCACGCCCTGCCCATCCTCACTCTCTGCAAGCCCATCCCCAACCACACTCGCGCTCTGACCACGTTCCTCTGAGAGCCGGTGCCGCCGCGAGCGACGGTGTTGGGGGCCGTTTCGATCCTCCCGCGCCGCAGGCGTGGGGGACTCGATCTCCTTCTTCTCACGCCCCCGGCGTGGGGGGTTAGGGGGGTTGGTTTTATAGGTGTTACCGGAATACGGATGTGTGGCGGCTTTCGCGTTATCCACAGACTCCGGCACATCCTTGAAACCCGCGTCAGCATTGAACTCATAGCCATCCTGCGGGTGTATCGAACCTCGACCGGCTTTCTTTTGGACGCACGAATCCGTATCCGCCAACGGGCACGCAAAAACAAGCTCGTACTGCCCGCCAAGCCGGCGCAGCAGCCCCAGCTTCTCCAACTGCGCCAACATCCGTTGCAGCTTCGACTTGTCATGCGCGAGGTAGCGCACGCCACGACGCGCAGTGCGCTCCGTCCACTCACGCAGTGCCTGATACGAGATCCGCACCACGCGCCCCACCACGCCCGTACGGAAGTCCATACGCGGGCGCAGCGCCACCAGGTACAGATGCGCGATCTCCGCACCCGCCCCGGACAGCGCGCTCAACTCAAGATCATTGATGCGATACGCCGACACCCTCGCCTCCATGCGTGCGCGCCAAGCCCATATACCCCGCCAGCCACGTCGCGTGATGCGCGGTGCCAGCCGGATACTCGTTCGCCTCATCCAACGGACGGCCAGACAATGCAGCCGCCCTGCCCTTGGCCCAAACAGCGCCAACGGCCTCGATAGGAATGTCCATGGAATCGCCCTTACAGCCGCAGCGGCGCGGCCTTACACAGCACATCAAACACCGCCACAAACTCCGGCGATGTCGATGCAACAACGGTGGATCGAAAAGCGAGGCGCTCCGCCTCAGTTGAAATCGCGCGATAACGCGACGCGCAAGCCAACGCCAGCGCAGAAGACTCACCAGCCGCATTGAACGGCCAAAACACATCAGCCAGCGGCCACGCGCAAGCATCCAGCAGATGCTCCGCAAACTTCGACAGCACCGGCAGCCCGCGAGGCTTGAACGCCCCCGCAATGCGGTGCCATGCACAACACATCTGATCGACACGCTCACACGACAAGCCCACAGCAACACGCCCCGCCTTGCAGCACGTCATACCGTGTGAAAAGCGTGGCGTGTTGCTCTGCGTTTGTGTCATGCGCGGTCTAGCCCTGTCAAAAATCGATACAACCCGGTCCTGCTGGTTGCCGCCCCAACCTCTGGCGGCAACACTGCGTCGTCGGGGTCAGACGCCCGACGAAAACCACTCCCAACTTTTCACATGACACACTTGGACATGCTTGAGGCGCGCAAAGCCGCCGAAAAATTGCTCGACCAGATCCTGGAAACTCAGCCCACCCTGTTTCAGAATGGCCTGCACGCGAACGAAAAATCTGGCGAAGCGATGGCCCAATTCTGCGAACAGTTCATCGAGGCTTATTCCGCTTACCTTTTTGTACGGGCTCAGTAACCTCCGCTAGTAGCATCAGCTCGCGCGCCAGGGTTTCGCGGACCTCCGTAAGCCGCGCGGACAACGGCATAGTCAAGCTCGGTCGACTTTCCGCCACCATCCCAAACAGAACACTTGCGATCCGCTTGGCATCTTCCTGCGACAACTTCGTCGCCCCACCGCAATTCGCTTTACAGCCTTGCATCACTTCTCCTATGCGCTCTCGCGCTTCAAAAGACCGTCAATCACGCCTTGCCACGCAGCCGCTGCAGCCGCTCAGCATCACGCTGTGCACGCACGCGCAGCAACTCACGCAGCACCATCACAGAAGCCGTCGCCTCTTCAAACTCCCGCTCCAGCTTCCTCATCTCACCCTCCGACAGATGGTTGTCCGCCAGCGCCGCAGACATCGCGCGGCTCACATCCCCCACCTCGGCCAACACATTGCAAAGCGCCTCATACAGATCCGTATTCGGCAGATCCTCACGGGCCACTTCGGGCAGCGGAATCGCCACCATTCCGTGCCGCCAGCACAGCGCCTGAATCGGCAGCTTTGCGTTCGGCACACCCGCGCCTTCCGCGTGCTCGACAATCACCGACACCTCTTCGAACGACACGTAGTTCGTCTGCACATGCGGCAGCAGCTTGTTCCGCAGCACCGCGGCGGATTTGTCCATCCGCGCGGCCAATCCTTCAACGCCGCCCGGATAACCGCGCGCCACCCAGTAGAGCGCGTCGTGCTGATTGATTTCGGAATAGTGGTGGCTCAAGAGGTGTCTCCTAAAGTGGGGTCATAGGGCCGCCGTGCGCGTCGCACTACCGGCGGTTCTGGCGGGCGCGTACACTCGCCTCATCGTTGGAAAGGCGCGATCCAGCGCGCAGAGGGTGCTCCTGCGACGAATGCGTCGAAGACGAGCCATAAGTCCCGCAGCCGGTATCATTCGAGGCTTGGGCCGCATTGGCCGCTGATGTATCCGTGTGGATGACGCTCGGGCGGAGACGAGCTCGGGCCAGATCAAATGCCAGTCGTCGGGACGAAGGTGTTTGCGCGTAACAAGCGCACGCGTCTCCCTCTCGATGCCGACGCAGAACATCGGCCCCAGCCGTATGCGAAGGCTGATTGCCTTCCGTAAGTAGCGGATGGTCGTGCCACACAAGCGCGCAAAATTCGCCTGTTCGTCCGGCGACATTGCGTTTAAGTAAGCCCGCAGGTTTTCCATGCGACGATGGTACCCACGGGTATTTTTTATCTCAATACCCTGGCGGGCCGTATCCGCGAAAAACAGGGCCGGAATTTGTAAAGAATGGATAAGTACGAACGACGTCGGCAGCGGCTGGACCAGATTCGCGTCTCTCGCTTCGAGGGCTCGATCGTCAAACTCGCCCAAGCAATCGGCAAGGCGCAGTCATACGTCGGGCGCATGCTGTACGAAGAAGGCAAAGCCGGCGGCAAGCGCATCGGTGAAGACGTCGCGCGCGAGATCGAACAAGCGCTCCACCTGCCGCCTCTCTCTCTCGATGCAGAAGACAAGGCTCCGCCGGCCCCCGACCTTGGCGCACTGGCAATCAGTGCGCTGAATGATCTTTCTGAACGAGACATCGAAGCAGCGATTGCGACTCTTGAAGCAGTGCTTGCAGCAAAGAAGCAGCTTAAAAGTGGCGCGCGGCTTGTCGGATCAGATGGACCGAAGGCAAAACGCTTCGAGGAAGCTCCGGCAGAAGTTGCCGAGCCATCTGACTACGGCTACCCCCCGCTTCCCAAGACAAAGGCGCAGCGCAAGCGCGCCAGTTGAAGAATCCCGCTTCGGCGGGATTTTTTGTTTCCTGTTGAGCAGGAAACGAATAGGAGGATTCTTATTCTATTGTTGGCCGCCCACCAACAACATGACTGCCCGCGCGGGCCGTCAGTCGAATCAACAATGGGCATCCTCATTCCGTTTCCTCAGCCAGGCACGCGCACACCGCCTGGAAGACCTCCATCGAGCCAGAGCAATACACAGGACGCGCCTCTCGCTGTGGCGTATCGGCGTGACCTCGATCGCGCGGTGGCTCTGTTGCTCGAGCACATTCAGAGCGATGCATACGACGGCGTCGCGCTGATCCTGAAACCGACCTCGCCCGTGCACAAGCCAGCCTTCGTCGTCGGCGGCTTCTACAGGCACAAGCTAACCGAGGCCGCCGACGCTGCGATGCAGTTGCGTCTTGCGATCAAGCTGCGAGCGAAAGAGCAAGGCTCTGAGCCACAGCCCCTCGACACGCGCATGCGTCCCCACCATCCACCCCATCACCAACCAGGAGCCTTAGACGAAGCTATGCAAGCTACTTTGCAGGAAAAATGGAACGATGCCACTGCGCGCTATCACCGCTGCGAGCGAATGCTACGTCTCGCATTCAGCAAACAGTTGCGCGCGTCGCCGGAGACCACGGCCATCCTGTTGAGCATCACACAGCTGCACATCGAAACTGTGGCGAACTGCCTATGGGAACTCGTACGGCAGCCAGGACGAGCAACGCCGCAGACAAAACTGGATACGCTGAATGCCATTCAGCTATTCCGGAACGCGCGCGCTCAGGTGTCGGCTTGGATGCCGCCGGCCGGCCAAGAAGCGGCATATTTCGCTGCGAACGTCAGTGCGCTTTCAGAAGAGATGTTGCTCGAGGGCAATGAGCTGCTCGTCGCGGTAGAGGTTTCGCTAGAGCGAATCATGGCGGATCCCACAATCGAATCCGTGGGCACATAGTGGTCCCCTCCGCCATGTATTATTAAGCGCCCCATGTTGTTTCCAAAATAAGGGGCACGTCCTACACAACAAAAATGGGGTTGGGGAATATGGCGATCGAACTCATCGTCCAGCATGTAGCTGCAGCACTGATATTTGGCGCGCTTATGGTCGCGATTTTTCGTGGCAAGAGAGCCCTGCTTAAGCAAAAGCCGCCCACTGGCAAACAACAAATTGTAGTTGCAGCGATCTGGATTTTCTTCGGCGTGCTCGGTCAATATGCCAACTCTGTCAGCCCCTTCGAACGAGAGCGCTCCGTTGCCGAAGAGCTCAAAAAGGCGCCTCTCGGGAATGCGCTTGCGACCAACGCGCCGCAGGAATTCGAGAATCTCGTTAAGCGGATCGCGGCTGTTGACGACCGCGCGCCGGATAGGAAGGTGCAGGTAACGAACTTGGTTTTGACCACCGTTGACTCGATCATCAACCAGCGCGTCACCACAGCACCGGATGCAGTCGTTGTGCGCTGGGCCACCGCGCAAGCGCTAGGTACCCGCGAAATCCAACAACGCGACCCCATCGCTTGTTACAACAAGATCTATGGGCACACCGCGCAGAACTTTGTGCCTTCCGAGGCAACGTATAACGCCCTCACGAACGCCCGCATCGAACTCCTGCAGACCTCAGCGCAAGCGCCGCAAGCCAGCCAAGCGTTCCTCCGCGACAAACTGAGGCCCATCATGACTCGGCTCGGGCAGCGCTATGGCTCGCGAATTCGTGTTTTAGATAACCCGACCGCTCCCGACGCGAACAAACAGGACGCTTGCGAAATCACGCTCACGCTGTGGGAGGAAATCGCACACCGCCCTCCCGAGGAGGCGGGGCCCATTCTGCGGGCGCTGTACAAGAGCTAGGCCTGCACCGGAACACCGACGAGGATCTGGAGATACACCACGGACATCGTTATGCCGAAAACCACCGGACGCCGCGGAGATCTACATGGGTTTTTCGACTGATGTAAGAAAAATTCAGGCGTCGCCCCTCCCAAAGGGGCATGTCAATGGAAACCAGTGTGACAACATCTTCGCATCTCTCAATTGCTAGGGGCCCATCATGGCAAGACAGTACGGCAAGCGCCGCGACCGCATCCCGCGTCAGTTTCGCTATCTTGCCGAGGGCGGTCAGGTTGGATTGATAGCCTTGGCGAGCCTAGTGTTGGCTTGGTTCGTCAATGATCTACCGTGCTCGATCATGAAAGGCGTCAGCCCGAAGTTGGTCTGTGAGCCTCAGATGTTATGGATGTTTTGGATTCCGATAGCCCTATTGATTCTCGCCATCGCTGTCGGCGGATGGCGCTACTACAGGGATTACCATTGCGGTGAGCTGTGGGACGAGTAACGCCAACGCAGGACACATTGCAAGTACATGAAAAAGCTCTCCCTTAAGAGAAAGCTCTATCTAGATAAACGGGCGCGCTTTCTAAGCCTGCCTCACTTCCACCACCGAGCGCGACGTAACGAACGGCCTGTTCCGTGGTCGAGAGTCCGACTGCCTGATCAGATCCGCCTTAACAATCCGCAGCACCGTAGCGAGCTTTTGAACGCCATAACTTTGCTTAGGCAATACGTCGGAAAAGAGCTGCGGAATACGGTAGTGGACTTCGCTGGTACCACCCGGGCATTCTCTGACGGGATGCTACTGTTGTACGCAGAAATCCGACGCCTTCGTGCGCACTATCCAACGGTGAGGATCAACTGCGGTCTACCGCGGAACATGAAAGTCGCCGAAGTCCTCAAGCAGATCGGGCTCCTCGATTTCCTCGGCTGCAGGAACCGAATCGTTCCGTCCCAGCAAGATGTGGTGCACTGGCACTTCGCGACCGGCGTTACTGTCGACGGTGAGAAATATGAAAGCTTGGTAGGCAAGCCATTTGAAGGTGGCTTGGCGCCGCCGCTACACGAGGCCCTGTACGTGGGCATGACGGAAGGCATGACCAATGTCATCCATCATGCATATAGTGGTAGGCGCGCCGACGGCCTAGAGTTGAACGAACAGAGCAAGCACTGGTGGATGTTCTCAACCGCGAAGGACGGATACCTTTCCGTCGTTCTGTGCGATCTGGGAGTTGGAATACCAGAAACGTTCCCATATACGCATCCGAGCATATGGAGTTACCTGGCAACGCTCGGGAGAACGAGGGATCACAATGTGATTGAGGAGGCTGTGAAGCTTGGCGCTACACGGACCGCGCAAGCGGGGCGCGGACGCGGCCTCACACAATTGCTCGACATTGTGACGAAGTCTCCCGAAAGTCGCCTAGTGATCCACAGCAACAGGGGGGCGTACGTCAAGAACGGGACGCGTACGACGACTCACGAGTACCGTGATAGCATCTTCGGTACACTTATCAACTGGCGTATTCCACTTACGAAATGATGATGAAGACCATCCGTGTCGCTACCGACTTCTCTCGGTACCCGGCTGGGCGCTTCTTTGAAGACGGCCCAAACAGCGGCCAGCGGTTCCGCGAAGAATATTTGGCTCCGATCATCAACGATGAGGATCGCATCGTTATCGATTTCGATGGCGCTCGCGCGTACGGCTCTTCGTTCCTCGAGGAGGCTTTCGGAGGCTTGGTACGCGAGCGTCGAACGAGTAAAGAACACGCTCTTCGGGTGCTCGAATTCCATTCCTCGCGCCCCAGCATCATTGCCGAAGTGGAAGGCTACATCCGCGAAGCTCAGCCCAAGACTGAGGCTTGATCGCTAACGTGGGATCGGCATCGCAACCTGTGTGGCCCCAGTTCATTACATGGCTTCTCGTCATCGCCGGCTGGGTGGTTGTCCACTTCCTCGGTGAAGCACGAGAGCGTAGAAAAGAAGTCCGCTCCGAACTCGACGAGATCTTCGCCAAACTGCGCGAGATCGAAGCCGCAGCTTGTTCGCTTCATTGTGCAGAAGAGTTTTCGGGCGTTGACGGCCGTCATGTCCTTGTCTCGCTAGAGTCAGTCGAGAGGCGAATTCTTCGACTTCGTCTGTTTGACGACTCGGAATTCTCAAGGCCGATCGTATCTCTCCGCCAGGCCATCTCCCTGAAGAATTTCACCACTAGCGAGTTTGTTAAGCAGGACGGGGAGAGCCCCGTCTTGGCCGAGATATCCTGGACAACAGAAGAACTCATCGACGCCCTCGACAGCGGGTACCGAACACGCTATCCGGAGCGCTTCCCCTACTACTCAAAACAAGCCTTTTTTGCTACCGGCAAAGACTAGGGACATGAAGCCCCGCCGGACATCGGCGGCCGGTATTTAGCAAACCGCAAATGCTGTCCGGCAAATACCTGCCTTCCGCCCGCACATACAAGCTTAGCGTCGGCGGTCACAAATCTCTACAACCGGCCCACCCCAAAGGTATTGTTATAAAAAATACCTGTAGGTAATCTTTACTCCGTCAACTACACGGAGCGAAGATGCAGAACGTCTCTCGGTTCACCACCATCGTTGCCTACCTCGCCGCCCTCGGCGCGGTCCTAGCTTTCCACGCATACGCCCTCCATCTCGACGAAACGTCCGAGAGCGAGCCCACGCGCGTCGCCCAGCGCCAGGCATGAGGAGGACACGATGCGCCGCTCTGCCCTCCACCGCCTCGCGTCCGGCTACTTCAGCCACCACCCCGCCCTCGGCCT
>Ga0068856_100005888_pt1 | contig 12087 bp, 11 predicted proteins | sample KBSCornC62_FD_66595 | JGI IMG/M metagenome (GOLD analysis project Ga0068856, IMG submission 66595) | Corn rhizosphere microbial communities from Kellogg Biological Station, Michigan, USA - KBS Corn C6-2 | ecosystem: Host-associated > Plants > Roots > Rhizosphere > Soil ...
CGATAACGTCTTGTTTCAGGATACGGTTCAGCTTACTGAGAAGTTGATTCATGAGGGTAAATCATTCGAAGAGGTATTTTATCCGGAGGAGAACCATGCGTACGTGCGTGACGAGAGCTTTAAAGATGCATTTCAGCGGGCGGCCAAGTTCTTCGACCGCTATTTAGGAGACGGCCGATGAACGGCGGACCAATGCCAACGCCTTTCCGGCTTCCGAAGTTTTATCCAATTCTTGATACGGACGTCCTTGCCGGATGCGGATGTTCCGTGCCAATGGCCGCCGAAGCCCTGATCGAAGCAGGAGCGCGGATTCTGCAGTACCGGCATAAGCAGGACTGGACGCAAGCACATTTCGATGAGGCGAAGCGGCTGGCCGCGCTCTGTGATGAGGCGGGCGTACTGTTTGTTCTGAACGATCGAGCTGACTTTGCGCGGCTGCTGAAGAGCGCGCTGCATGTGGGACAGGGCGATCTGTCGCCGGCGGCCGCGCGGCGCTTGATCAGCGATGAAGTGATGGGTTTTTCGACTCACAACAGGGACCAGCTTGCGCGTGGCAATGAAGAAGCAGTGGAGTATCTTTCGATCGGGCCGATTTTTCCGACCGGTTCGAAGCGAAAGCCCGACCCGGTGGTTGGATTGGAGCGGCTGCGAGAGCTACGTGCCGTCACAGAGAAGCCCCTGGCTGCTATTGGCGGCATTACGCTTGAAAACGCGCCTCAGGTGCTCGCCGCGAAAGCCGATTCGGTGGCCGTGATTTCAGGCATCGTTCCGCGCGCATGCACCTGGAAAGCCTGGAAGAGCCACGCGGAAGAGTGGCTGCGCATTTGTCTTCAAAGCGGCTAAGGGCCTGCGTACTTTTACTAACCTGCATTGCGCGATCCAAATGCATCCATTTGCAGAGGTAAATTCATTTGGCCGATGCAAAATCCGTACGCTATGCCGTGGTAGGTCTGGGCTGGATCGCGCAAGAAGTTGTTTTACCGGCGTTCGAGCATAGCGCTCATTCCGAGCTGACGGCCCTGGTGACCGGCGACGCGGACAAAGCCCGCGAGCTTGGGCGGGCATACAAGATTCCGCGGACATACTCATATCAGGAATTCGATCACCTACTCGCTAGCGGCGAGATTGACGCCGTCTATATCTCGCTGCCAAACAGCATGCACGCGGAATACGCGGTACGCGCAGCGGGGGCTGGTGTCCACGTGCTATGTGAAAAACCGATGGCGGCGAGTATTGGCGAATGCAAGGACATGATCCGCGCCGCCGAGGATGCCGGCACGCTGCTGATGATCGCCTATCGTTTACACTTTGAGCCCGCGAATCTAAAGGCAATCGAGCTGGTACGATCGGGAGAAATCGGACAGCCGCGGACATTTATATCTTCCTTTTCGCAAAACGTAAAACCCGGAGATATTCGGCTAAAGGAGGATCTCGCCGGCGGTCCTTTGATGGATATGAGCATCTACCAGATCAATGCGGCGCGATATCTATTCCGGGACGAACCGACGGAAGTAATGGCTTTCGCTACGAAGCCAGCAAGCGACGATCGCTTCCTGGAGGTGTACGAATCGATATCGGCGCTTCTTCGCTTTCCTGGCGATCAAATCGCGGCATTTGCCACCAGCTTCGGCGGCGCAGCGTCCGATGAGTGGCAATTGGTGGGGACACGCGGGATTGTGAATCTGAAGCACGCTTTCGAATATCACGAAGAGAAGGAAATAACGATCACCATTGAAGGCAAGCAGAAAAAGGAGTCGTTTCCAAAGCTGGATCAATTCGGCGCCGAGATCCAATATTTTTCGGAATGCATACTCGAAGGCAAAAATCCCGAGCCGTCCGGCCAGGAAGGACTCGCCGATATCCGGGTAATCGAAGGTCTGCTCAAATCCATAGAAGAAAATAAGCCCGTCTCCCTGGTTCCATATGAAGTCGGCGCCCGGCCATCCGGAGAGCAGGAAATGAAATTGCCTCCAGTCAAATCAAAGAAAATCGTTCACGCCGCCGCTCCGACTGCTAGCTAGTCTCAGGGTTCCATTGCTGTTTTCGAGTATTCGGAACGAAGCAGGTTCGGCCGAATACCGAAGATAGGATTGCAGCGGCATTGCAGTGAAGAAGCAGAGAGCGGATCGGATTACGTCGGCATGAGTGAAGACAACGACATCCGATTCCGCGGATGTCTCGATGAGATCTTTCACTGCGGCAACGGCCCTGCATTGTACATCGAAGAGCGATTCGCCCAGCGGTGCTCTTGCGGCGCACCGCCGTTCATTGAAGACCTGCCAATCGCGGCGCGAATCTAAAGCGGCGAAGCGTAGCCCGGTCCAATCGCCAAAATCGCACTCATTAAATGCCGGCATTACACGTATGGTTGCCCGCAAAAACCGGGCAAGCGGCACCGCAGTTTCGATGGCCCGCTCCATTGGACTCGTAAAAATTACCGACGCCCGCAGGCCGGGCGCGAGCCGCCATGCCAGCGTCTCCGCTTCATTGATTCCATGACCATTCAGATGCACGCCGCTCATCCTTCCGCATAAAACGCTCTTCATCAAGCCCGTGCTGCCATGGCGAACCAGTATGATCCGTTTCATTTGTTACAACTTACAATCGCTAGCGTCTTAGAGACATCGTGGGTTCACACGCGGACACTAGTAACAATACGATGGGGCCGCCGCACGTGCAGTCTCTCCGACATGAGATCGATGCGCTGGGCGAATGGTTCCACAACATGAATTTAGACGGAGAGTGGACAGCGCCGCAGCACTATCTTGGAGATTTCCCGCGAATCAAATGGGAGCGAATTAAGAAGGTTATTCCAGCCGATTTGAGAGGCTGTACTGTCCTGGACATCGGCTGCAACGCCGGTTTCTACTCTCTTGAATTAAAAAGCCGCGGGGCGGATCTCGTTGTCGCTATCGATTCCGATCCCAGATATCTAGCCCAAGCGCGGCTAGCCGCGCACACAAGAGATCTCGATATCGACTTCCGGCAGATGTCCGTGTATGATGTGGCGGCTTTGCGGCGGCGATTCGATCTGGTCTTGTTTATGGGTGTTTTGTATCACTTACGGCATCCATTGCTGGCGCTCGATTTAATTAGCGAGCACGTGGTGAGTCATCAACTGCTGTTTCAAACTATGCTGCGCGGAGACGATTCAATCGCCGAAGTCGAATCCGATTACCCGTTTTCGGAGATCGAGATTTTCTCACGTTCCGACTACCCGGTGCTTCATTTCGTCGAGAACAGCTATGCTCACGATTCGACGAATTGGTGGATTCCGAATCGCGCCTGTGCCGAAGCTATGCTGCGCAGCGCCGGATTTAGTATTGTGGCGCGGCCGGACGATGACGTCTTTCTGTGCCAACCGGCTTCCAACCGAGGCAAAGCAGCATGATCGAAGCGGTGATGCTGTGGAATGAGCCTAACAATCTATCCCATTGGGATTTCGGATTGGACAAAGATTGGTCACTTTTCGGCGGCATGGTTTGTCAGGCCTCGGCCGCGATTCGCGCAGAGCGCCCCCAATTGACTCAAGTCCTCGGCGGTATTTCTCCTATCGATCCGAGTTTCATTCGAAGGATGTCCGAGTTGGGCGTCGTCGATGCGGTAGATGCGATCGGGGTGCATGGATTTCCACTCGATTGGAATCATTGGATGATTGACGAATGGCCCCGCAAGCTAAGCGAAATTCGGGCTGTGACGGACAAACCGATTTGGGTGAGTGAAGTCGGCGCCTCGTCATTCGGTGCGGATGAAGTGCAGGAATTTGGCTTAGAGCGAACGGCCGAGATTCTCATTCCGCTGGTGGACCATATCCATTGGTACAGCCTCTACGATCTGCCGAAGGCATGGCCCGCCACGACCAGGCATCGTGAAGCGGAAGGGTCCGCATATTACCGGCATTTCTATATGGGACTGGTCCGTGAGAACGATCAGCCGAAGCCGGCGTTGAAAAAGTTCGCCCGGCTCGCGCCACGGCTGGGAATTTGCCAATGGGTGCATTACGAGGATCCTCGTTTAGCTGGTATGACCCAGTTGCTGCGCGATCTTGGAGTGAAAAAATTAAGGACGGGTTTGAGTTGGGCCGATTTCGGGCGTCCTAATGCATTAGCGTGGTTTGACAAGCAAATGGCCGCGCTCGAAGGCTTCGATGTGACGGTTACGTTCTGCTTTACGCCAGAAAACAAAGGGATTCTCCCACACCACACCAGCCCGCCGGTAGAACGGCAGGAATTTGCGGACTTTTGTGCGTCGATGGTGCGGCGCTACGTTTGTTAGCTTCCTTCCCGAAGAATTACCAGATGTAAGTAGATGCATGAAACAGCCACGCTATCCCTTCTATCTAGGTTGTAAGTGGCGGTTTGTCATCGAGTCACGACGAATAGGCATAAGGGACACTCTTACTTGTGAAAGACACTGTATTAATTACTGGCGGGGCAGGATTTATCGGCTCACATGTTGCCAATGAATTGTTAAGAACAGGATATCGAGTGCGGGCGCTCGATGTGCTATGCCCGCAGGTTCATGGCCCAGACGCAAAGAGACCGTCTTATCTAAATGATGATGTCGAACTGGTCCGCGGCGATATCCGCGATCGGGCGAGCGTGGAACGGGCACTGGAGCGAGTAGGCTTCGTCGTGCATCTCACAGCGCTTGTCGGTGTAGGCCAAAGCATGTACCAGATTGCCGACTACACCAGCGTAAACAACGAAGGCACCGCAATTCTACTGGAATGTTTACTGAAGAAGCCCCTCAAGAAATTGGTGGTGGCTTCGAGCATGAGTATTTACGGCGAAGGCCTATACGAGACGGCAAGTGGAAAAGTGGTGGAAAGGGCCAGCCGCTCGATCGAGCAACTACGCCGGCACGAATGGGAAGTGTGTACGCGCGAGGGCGAATCCTTACGTCCTCTACCCACGCCGGAATGGAAGACGCCGAATCTGGCATCGATATATGCCCTCTCTAAATTCGACCAGGAGCAACTCTGCCTAATTACGGGGAGAGCCTATAACATACCGGCCGTTGCGCTGAGGTTTTTTAACGTCTATGGCCCGCATCAGGCGCTGTCCAATCCGTATACCGGCGTGCTGGCCATTTTTGCCTCGCGGCTGTTGAACAATCAGCCACCAGTGATCTTCGAGGACGGCAATCAGATACGAGATTTTGTGAGTGTCTACGATATCGCACGCGCCTGCCGGCTGGCGATCGAAAAAGAGGCATCGGGAATCGCTGTGAATATAGGCAGCGCCGACCCGCATACGATCAAAGAGATCGCCGAGCTGGCCGCAGACGCTCTGAATACGCCGCTCGAACCGGAAATTTGCGGAAAATTTCGAGTGGGAGATGTGCGGCATTGCTATCCGGATCTTTCCCTTGCCCGGGAAGTGCTCGGATATGCTCCGCGAGTGACATTGCGGCAAGGGCTGCTGGATTTAGCGGCTTGGCTTGAGCGCGAAACCGCACCCGATCATTTTCGCGAGATGCAAGTGGAACTTGCCGGCCGAGGTCTTCTCGGCTAACGGACTTTTGTTATGCGTTTTGCTCTTGTAAATCCACGTTGGCATTTTGAAGGCAGTATTTATTTCGGCTGCCCCGCTCCGCATCTGCCTCTCGAGTTAGGCTATGCCAAGGCGCTGCTGGAATCGAGAGGCGAAGAAGCGGTGATTTTCGACTGTCATTTGGACAATCGCGACCATGGGGATCTTCGCTCGCAGCTTAGTCATTTTTCTCCGGATTTTACGGTTGTAACGACCGCGCCCACTTATTTGTTCTGGAGGTGTGCGCCGCCAGAATTGAGGGTGCCACAGCAGGAACTAGAAGCCATTCGCGATGTGGCGGGAACCGTGATCGGCATAGGGCCGCATGCATCCACCACGCCGCGTCCCACGCTGGAAAAATTAAAGGCCGACGCGGTGTTTCGCGGCGAGCCGGAAGAGCTCCTTCCGTTATTAACCGGCTCCTGGGATGACATACCGGGCTTATGTTTTCACCGTAATGGAGAGGCTGTGGTGAATGGCCCGCCTCACTATGCGGACATGACCAACCTACCGGCCTTGTCGTGGTCTCGTGACACGATCGCTGCGCATCATCATCACCACCACAGATTCGATGCAACTCCGAAAGGGCCCGGCGCCGAAGTAGAGGCGTCGAGAGGTTGTCCGTATAAATGCACATTTTGCGCCAAAGAAAACTTTCGTAATCAATACCGGCGCCGGCCTCTCGACGTAGTGCTGGCCGAAATCGATCAGTTCATCGGACAGGGTGTCGAATATGTGTATTTCGTCGATGAGATCTTTCTTCCTTGGAAGGAATTGCTGCGCGAATTAGCGATACGTCCGATAAAGATTGGGCTGCAGACCAGAATCGATCTCTGGAACGAGGAAACACTGCGCTTGTTGGCGGCGGCGCATTGTGTATCGATTGAAGCCGGCGTCGAAAGCATCACGGCGGCCGGGCGCGATTTTCTTCAGAAGGGCTGCCGTTTGGAAACCAGCGAGTTAACGAGCCGTCTGATATTTGCAAAAAAACTAATTCCATTTGTGCAAGCAAATCTTATTGCGCTCGAAGGCGACGATGCGGAAGCGACAGAGAAATGGCGCCAGGAACTGGCAAACCATGGTGTATGGGCCAATAAACCAGTACCACTTTTTGCCTATCCCGGCTCGCCCGATTACACGCGACGATGGGGCGCCGCAGACGACCAGGCGTGGGAGCGAGCCCACAGTGCCTATTTAAACGAATGGGACAAATTTAGCGATATACAGGATCAAAGGCCTCTGTCTTTGGTCCAGTTAGAGACACATTGAATACCACGCGCCGCTTCGACCTTGGTTATATCCGAATTTTGATGACCGCCGATGCGGTTGGTGGCGTGTGGACATATTCCATCGATCTCGCTCGCGCACTCTGCTCCTGGGGAGCAAGCGTTCTGCTGGTTACTTTCGGAGCGAGGCCGAGCAAATCGCAAAGCCGGGAATGTCAAACCATCCGGCGGCTGGAATTGCGGGAGAGCGACTATCCACTCGAGTGGACAGCGGACGCTTCGGAGCATGCCATCGAGGCCGGCGGAAATTGGCTCCGGCGTGTAGCCCGCGCATTTGCTCCGGATGTCATTCACCTGAACGGATATGGCTACGCCGCACTTCCATGGCAGACACCGACAGTGGTCGTCGCGCACTCGGATGTGTATTCCTGGTGGGAGGCTACCCATGGCGCTGCTCCGCCGGCCGAATGGCAGCGTTATCACCATCGGGTGGCCGCCGGATTGGTAGCTGCCGACGCAATCGTCGCTCCTTCCCGAGCCATGCTCACCGCTCTCTCTCGCCACTATTCGATAAGTAAGCAAAAATCCGAAGTAATTCAGAACTTCAGCTGCTTACAACCAGTGCGTGCGCGGAAACGTAACCTGGTATTCGGAGCCGGGCGGCTTTGGGACCGCTCCAAAAACTTTTCCATCCTGAATGATGTTGCGGAGCGCTGCGCGTGGCCGATTCATTTGGCAGGTTCAACGCAGTGTACGGAACCTTCCCAATTCAACCGGCTTGTATTGGTCGGAGAACTAGGTCGGCAACAAATGGCAGAGGCCCTCGGGTCGGCATCGATTCTCGTGCATCCGTCTCTTTATGAACCGTTCGGATTGAGCATTCTCGAAGCGGCTAAGAGTGGATGCGCGCTGGTGCTCTCCGATATTCCATCGTTGCGTGAACTATGGCCGGATGCCGCGCTTTTTGCCAATCCTTGCGATTCAATCGATTGGACAAAGAAAATTAACTTCCTGATCGCAGATAAGAGTCTACGGCGCGAATATGGGAGGCGGGCGATTGCACGAGCGGCTCATTGCTCTATGGAAAGGGGCAGCAGCGCCTATGCGGATTTATATCTCGATCTGATAAGCGGGGCGCGCAGCAAAAGGCGCGTCTCGTAACTGGGACTATGAAACTTCGAATTGCATTGTTCTACCACTCGCTGGTTTCCGACTGGAATCATGGAAACGCCCATTTTCTCCGTGGAATTTGCTCGGAGTTGCTTTCCATCGGGCATAAGTTGGAAGTGTACGAGCCCGCCGACGCGTGGAGCCGGACCAATTTAGTCGAGCAAGAAGGAACGCAGGCGCTACGAGACTTCGAAAATGCCTATCCCCGGCTTCATTCCACAACGTACGATAGGCATTCCTTCGAAGCCGCCGCCGTACTAGGCGAAGCGGACCTGGCGATCGTTCACGAATGGACCGATAGAAATGTGATTCGTAGCATCGTCCGATTCAAGCGCGCCAATCCGGATTTTCGTATCTTTTTTCACGACACACATCATCGGGCAGTTACGGACCCGGCGTCGCTCGACTGGGAAAGCCTGGAGGAATTTGACGCCGTACTGGCGTACGGGGAATCCTTGAAAGAGTGCTACCGACAACGGGGATGGACCAGCAACGTATATGTATGGCATGAGGCTGCCGATACAAGAATGTTCTACCCGCGCACGCCCCGCACGGAGCGCCGCGATTTGGTCTGGATCGGAAATTGGGGCGATGATGAGCGGACACGCGAGCTCCAGACTTATTTAATCCAGCCTGCAGAAGCGCTGAAGCTGTCGGGCGCCGTACACGGTGTGCGCTTCCCGGTTTCAGCAGTCGCGGCATGCGAAGCGGCGGGTTTAGGTTATCGCGGATGGATACCGAATTATCGTGTTCCGCAGGCATTCGCGGGCCACCGAGCTACGGTTCATATTCCGCGGCGACCGTATGTAAGCGCTCTGCCGGGGATTCCCACCATACGTCCTTTTGAGGCGCTGGCCTGCGGCATTCCTCTGATTTGCGCCAACTGGGAGGATAGCGAGTGCCTGTTTCGGGTGGGGCGGGATTTCCTGGTTGCCCGGTCAGAAGCCGAAATGAAACGGCATCTGCGGGATGTTCTGGAAGACAAGGCGCTGGCGGCCAGTTTGCGCAAGAACGGTCTCGAGACAATCGAGAACCGGCATACCTGCAAGCACCGGGTGAACGAGCTTTTCTCCATCTATCAAAGAGTCCAGCAGATCGGCATCCAACAACCTGGCGCGCCGGATGAATTGGAGGCCGTAGCCGGATAAATCACCATGAAAATCGCATTCTTCGGATCGAGCATTCTATCGTCGTACTGGAACGGCGCGGCTACTTACTACCGCGGCCTTTTGAAAGCGCTCGCCGATCTCGGGCATGACGTGACGTTTTACGAATCGGACGCCTATGAGCGGCAGTTACACCGGGATATCGAGCCGCCGCGCTGGGCGCGTGTAGTTGTGTATGCGGCAGACGATACCGGTGAATTGGATGAGTGCCTCGGGGCGGCTTCGCGAGCGGATGTGGTCATCAAGGCAAGCGGCGTTGGCGTATTCGATGAGTATCTGGAGAAGCGAGTGCCGCGTTTACGGCCCGGTCAGATTTCACTCTTCTGGGATGTAGATGCGCCGGCCACGCTGGATCGACTCGCACACAACGCGGCCGATCCATTGCGGCGGCAGATTCCGCGATTTTCGGCCGTTCTTACATATGGGGGCGGCGATCGGGTACGGGAAAAGTATCTGCAATTCGAAGCGAGAGATTGCCAGCCCATTTACAATGCCGTAGATCCGGATACGCATCATCCCACGGCAGTGGACCCAATGTTTTCGAGCGACGTTTCTTTTCTCGGGAATCGGCTGCCCGATCGCGAAGCCCGTGTAGAAGAATTTTTTCTGGCTGCGGCACAACAACTGCCGGACCGCGGCTTTCTGCTGGGCGGCAGCGGCTGGTCCGACAAATCTTTGCCCACCAATGTTCGCAATATCGGGCATGTGTCAACCGAGCAGCACAATGTCTTTAATTCCAGCGCGGCTTTCGTGCTCAATATCAATCGCGAGAGCATGGCGAGCTGGGGATTCTCGCCGCCCACGCGAGTTTTCGAAGCCGTGGCGGCGGGAGCATGCCTGATTACCGATGAATGGCCGGGAATCGAAAGTTTCTTGCGGCCCGGAATAGAATTGCTGACGGCGCGAAGCGGCATGGATGTTTGTTCTATCGTGCAAACGATGTCGCGCGAGAGGGCGCGAGAAATCGGCTCCGCGGCACGCGCCCGAGTTTTGCGCGATCATACGTACGCATTGCGTGCCAAGCAGGTTACCGGTTTGCTGGATCGTCTTCGGACGAAAGCCGGTTGCGATGAGGCGGTTGCGGTATGAACAAGCGTTGGGATATTGTTGTTGCCGGCCTTTCGATCACGTCTTCCTGGGGCAACGGACATGCCACCACGTATCGGGGACTCTTGCGCGAGTTTGCCAAACGCGGCCATCGCATACTTTTTCTGGAGCGAGACGTTCCGTGGTATGCGGAAAACCGCGATATCAACGGGCTTCCTTTTTGCCAGATCGGTCTCTACGGAAGCCTCGAGGAGTTACGCGACCGGTTTCTCGATTCGATCCGGCAGTGCGACGCGGCGATATTGGGGTCCTATGTGCCGGAAGGCGTGGCGGTCGCGGATCTTTTGCTGCGCGAAGCGCGCGGCGCAGTGGCGTTTTACGATATCGACACGCCGATTACGCTAGCGGCGCTTCGCGCCGGCAAATGCGACTATCTTGCGGCCGAAACGATCCCGTATTTCGATCTCTATTTATCGTTTACTGGCGGACCGACGCTGGAGCAGCTCGAAACCCGTTTTGGAGCACAGCGCGCGCGCGCCCTCTACTGCTCGGCCGACGAGACGCTCTATTATCAGGAAAAGGTCGAACCCACGTGCGATCTGGGATATCTGGGAACCTATAGTCCGGATCGGCAAAAGACGCTGAATGCGCTGTTGGTGAAGGTAGCCCGTCTTTGTCCCGGCATGCGGTTTATGGTGGCCGGTCCGGAATATCCGAACCGTAGCCGTTGGCCGGCGAACATCGGCCATATCGTGCACCTGTCGCCGAAGCAACATCGCGATTTTTACAATTCGCAGCGGTTTACATTGAATGTTACGCGGGCGCGGATGATCCGGGCCGGCTATTCGCCGAGCGTACGGCTGTTTGAAGCGGCGGCCTGCGGCACACCGGTAGTAAGCGATTTCTGGGTGGGCCTGGATTCGTTTTTTACACCGGGCCGTGAAATACTCGTGGCTCACTCGACCGAGGAGTGCCGCGCCATTTTGCGGCGCGTTTCACGGGCTCAGCGGGAAGAAATCGGCAGATGCGCACGCAAGCGTGTGCTTCGCGAACATACGGCAGCGCACCGCGCGAGTGAACTCGAGAAGTTTTTGGAAGAGGCGACGGCCGCACGGCGGAAATCGTTGCGTCGCGCAGTCTAGGCGGCGTGGATGGCAGGGCGAAGCGGTTACGAACATGGATTTGCTCTTTTGAAGCAGCGCAAAGTGCGCGAAGCGCTGGCTTTTTTTGAACAGGTGAAAGACCCGCCGAATGAATGTCGTGCTGCGAAGTGGGAATGCCACATGCTGCTTGGAGATTTCGAGCAAGCCTGGAAAACCAGCGATGAGATATCCGCACACAATCCCCAACAAGAGGATTGCCTGTGGAATGGAGAGCCGCTCGCCGATTCGTATTTGATGATCCGCTGCCTGCACGGCTACGGCGATGCGGTTCAATTTATCCGTTATGCCAAGCCATTGCGCGAAATCACTCGCCGTGTCAGCGTGGAAGCGGCCGCGAAGCTCTTGCCCATTCTTCGATCGGTTGCCGGGGTCGACGAGGTGATCACCTGGGAGGATAATAACCGGCGCGAGCCCTTCTGGAACCAGCAAATTGAAATAATGGAATTGCCGAGAATTTTCCGGACCACGCAATCGAGCGTTCCGGGAGCAATTCCCTACCTTCGAGTCGATCCTTGTTTGCTCGATCGAGCTTGCAGGCACGTGCCGGAGGACGGCGCCTTGCACATTGGTATCGCCTGGACGGCGGGAGAGTGGAACCCGGTACGATCCATTCCGCCGGCCGAAGTGGGCCGGATCACCGGCTGCGAAGGATGCACATTTCATAGCCTGCAGGGAAGTTCGAAGGCGGCGAACGCCGGAAAACTTGCGGCGGGCGCCCGCCTCCTCTGCGGAGCGGGCGAGGATGAGGGATTGGATTGTGCGCTGGCGCTAATTGCCAAAA
>Ga0068856_100005889_pt1 | contig 12087 bp, 15 predicted proteins | sample KBSCornC62_FD_66595 | JGI IMG/M metagenome (GOLD analysis project Ga0068856, IMG submission 66595) | Corn rhizosphere microbial communities from Kellogg Biological Station, Michigan, USA - KBS Corn C6-2 | ecosystem: Host-associated > Plants > Roots > Rhizosphere > Soil ...
CTATCCTGTTTTATTGCAATCTATTTTAACAATTTTAAGTTTCTTAAATGTTAATTTTTATACAAAGGGGATAATAAATATAAGATGAAAGCTTATAGCATAAATAGAGTATAACCTATTGATAACAATGCTTCACCCCTTGAACCTGTTGACATAAATATGCCTGGACCATTATTAGGTGAAAGCCTTATTAAAATCTCCTGTTGCGGAGTTTGTCATACAGAGCTGGATGAGATAGAAGGACGCACATTTCCTTCTCATTTCCCAGTCATACCCGGCCACCAAATCGTTGGTACCATAGCGTTAACGGGCCCTAGCACTACACGTTTTAAGAAAGGCGACCGCATGGCGTTGCATGGATCTTTTCGGCTTGCGGCAAGTGCGACTATTGCGAAAACGGATTTGAAAACTTATGTGCTGAATTTAAAGCAACCGGAAGAGACGCCAATGGCGGATGCCGAGTACATGACTGTTAACGAAAAATTCATGTACTTTATTCCAGAAATTTTTTCGGATGCAGAGGCTGCACCACTTTTATGCGCCGGAGCAATCGGCCACCGTTCGTTAAAATTAAGTGGAATAAAAAATGGCGAAACACTTGGACTCACAGGTTTTGGAGCTTCGGGACACCTGGTGTTACAAACCGCTAAACATTTGTTTCCCGATACTAGTTTTTTTGTTTTTGCACGAAACCGTGAAGAAAGAGAATTCGCCCTGTCCTCTTGGGGCGTCCTGGGCGGGAGATATTTCAGACGTTCCTCCACATATGGCACATGCAATTATAGACACAACACCTGTATGGAAAACCGTAACCGGATCGTTACTTCATCTCAGGCCAGGTGGCAGACTGGTAATTAACGCCATTCGTAAAGAAGAAGCTGATAAGAATGAACTGCCGAAAATAAATTACCGGGAACACCTTTGGATGGAAAAAGAAATAAAAAGCGTTGCCAATATTACGCGCAGAGACGTAGAAGAGTTCCTTGCACTTGCTGCTGTCATTCCCATTAAACCGGCAGTGCAGCTATATCCATTTGAACAAGCCAACAATGCACTCATCGACTTGAAATATAAATCCATTAAGGGTGCCAAGGTATTGATGATGAAAAAATAAAATAAAAAATCCCGACCTTACGGGATCAGGATTTTTGCATTCAAAACATGCTTTTGTTAAGCCACTTTTATTTGCTTGGCAGGTTTTGAAATAGTTACTTCCTTTTTAGGAAGCACCAGGCGAAGAACACCATTCTCGTATTTCGCATCAATTTTATCAGGTACCGAATTGTCAGGCAAGGTGAAAGACCGCGAGAACGAATTATAAGAAAATTCTCTTCTCTTATAATTTTCATTTTCTTCTTTCTTTTCTTCTTTTTTTTCTGCGCTGATGGTAAGTACACCATTGTTTACTTCCACTTTAAAATCCTTCTTCTCAAGACCCGGAGCAGCAAGTTCAATTTTGAAATCTTTTTCGTTTTCAATAATGTTTGCACCCGGAACCAAAAGAGACCCGCCGTCAAAGTCAAACAAGTCGGTGTCAGCATCCAACAAACTCGGAAAAAGTCTTCCTGTGTTAAAAAAATCGCTTACCAATGAAGGAAGCGCAGCTCTGTTTCTTACTATTAGTGACATAGTTTTTAAGTTTTAAATTGTTAATTATTTTTAATTAATTATGATAACAAAAGTATCTCTGTAAACAGGCTGAGTAAATGACCTCTCTCAATATTTATAGTGATTTTAGTCACATTGGTTAAACGCAATACTTATTCATAAACTTTATTTTTTTAGCGCTATTCTTTAATCTCCATACTTTGAATTCTGAAAAATTCATTTTTAACTGAATCCATTTGCTGCATCATTTTTTTCATGTACTGTTCGTTTAATTCAAACCGCTTCTTGAAAAAATCCTCGTGAAAGAAATCATTGTATAATAATGAATCGTTAAAAAACAAGGTGTTGAAATTTTGATCAGTCATAAAAGGGAACTGTTCATTAAAAGCAGGTTTAAATTCTTTAAATAAACTATCCATTAAATTTTTATCTCTTTTTTTTGTTGAATAATAAGAGGTATAAGTGGAATCGTAAGAGATCAGATTTCCTTTTTTGTCGTACTTCTTGTTTACTTTGATATCCACCTTTGGCCCACCGGGGCTTTCCTTGTGCATGGAAGTAACAGTTCCATTTTTATTATCCTTGTGGCTTTGTCCGTTACATGAGGTACATACCACTGTGGCAGCAAGCATTGTGTAAATAACTGTTTTCATTTTGATAATTTTTAATTTGTAACTATTTAAAATGCATTTCACAAAAAAACACTTTACAGAAAATTTTTTCAATGACCTATGTCACTAATATCGTTGAGCATTTTCATATAAAACGATATGAATTAGCTATTAATTTGTTGTTAAAATTTATTCTGCGGATGAAAAGAATTACTGTACAAAACAATTTTTCGAAATATTTATTCAATTATTATAAGAAACAAGCTGAGTCGTTTGTTATACATATTGAAAAAGCGAAAAGTATTCCAGGTGAAAAAAACATTCATCAATTAAGGGTTGATATAAAAAAGTTGCGAGCCATTTTTAATATGTTGCAGCTTCTTTTTCATGATAAATTTAACGCTGATAAATATTATGCTGTATTTAAACCCATCTTTAAAAACGCTGGTAAAGTAAGGGAAGTACAACTAAATTCTGTTCTTCTTTCCAAATATAAATTATCCCCTTCCATCATAAAAGAGTACAATCTATTTTTTAAAGATAAGGGAGAAAGCAGCGCAAAAAAATTAAAAATAGCGCTTTCAGATTTTAAAACCGATAGGTTAGACAGATCAAAAATTAAGATTAAAAAATTATTACACGAAGTAAAAAATAAAAAGATAAGTGCCCGACATCATTTGTATATTATTACCGAAATTCAACAAATAGAACAACTGTTACCAAGCGGAAATGATCCGGCGATCATGCACAAAATAAGGATGCATCTGAAATCTCTTACCGCAATAGGTTTACTTTTTCATAACATGAGCCCTGACAAAGAACTCCAAAAATTACTCACCCTCTTAAAGAAAAATGGAACGATAATAGGTAATTGGCACGATAAAATTATGCTGGCAGAATCGTTAGAATTATTTTTAACTACAAAGAATAAATTAAGTACGGATGATTTAATTTTATTATCGCAAGTAGTGGAAAGAATAAAAAAGGAGAATAAATTTCTTGTTATAAAACTAAAAAACGGTATAGCCGAAATTTTAAAAACCGCTTACTCTTTTATTAACTTAAAGCATGTTTGGCTAAAATGTTAAAAACGCACCCCAACAAGTTTTCTTGATTTTTTATCCTCAAACAGCCTACCCACAAATAGCTACAAAAATTTAGTTGGAACAACTTTCCGGTCATTTAATATTTTTTAAGAATTTAAAATTTGGAATTTAAAAATCCGAGTTTTTAATTTTGTGACAAAGCACACATTAAAGTTGTGCGTTTTGTCATTTTAAATAAATACAACCAAACTTACTTTTGTATACAAAAAATAATTTATTATGAAAATTAATTCAGACATAGATGTTGTTTACAACATAAGCAAAAAAGATTTTGAAAAACAGTATTTAATACCTCAAAAACCGGTTGTTATTAAGGGGTTAATTGAAAATGAAATAGCCGGAAAGTTATGGACCATTGATCACTTTAAAAAAACAATGGGAGACTTAATGGTAGATGTTTATGATAATGGTTTAAAGAAGGATGGCAGTGCTTTTACATCAGCGGATTTAAAAATGCGGTTCGACGACTTTTTGAGCGTGATAGAAAAGGACGAACACACCGGTTTAAGAATGTTCCTATTTAACCTGTTTAAGTATAATCCCGAATTAAAAAAAGAATTCCCGTGCCCGGCTATTTTTAAAGGAATACTCGACAATATGGGGTTTACTTTTTTTGGTGGAAAGGATACTTCGGTGAGAATACATTATGACATAGATATGTCGAACGTGCTTCACACACAGGTATATGGACGTAAACGCGTTGTTTTAATTGCTCCCGAGTACAATGAATTATTATACAGGCTTCCGCTAAACACCTATTCGTTAGTAGATATTGACAAACCCGATTATGAAAAATATCCGGGCTTAAGATTTGTGAATGCCAGCGAGTGCATTCTTGAAGCGGGCGATTCCATATTTATGCCAAGTGGATACTGGCATTTAATGACCTACCTGAATGGAGGTATTTCTGTAGCATATCGAAAAATAGGAGTAACCAATAAAATAAGATTGCAAGGGGTGTTAAACCTTGGGTTGTTTTTACCGATGGATAAATTGCTGGGTAAACTAATGGGATATAAATGGCAGCTTTTCAAAGAACAGATAGCCGCCAAACGTGCAGAGGAAGCTCTTTCAATGAACCAACTCGCCTATTGATTTAAAAGAGCCGGCACAATATAAGTACTTTATGCCCCTTGTTGCTACAATAGTTCCAGAACGGCTCTTTCAATGATCGCATCATGGGTGCGGTCCTGTAAATTTAATTGAGCGGGGATATCAGCCGGAACACCTTCTTCAGCAAAGTTGTTTTTATTTAAATCGGCTGATTGAGAAATAGAGAATCTGTATGTCCACCCATTAGGCAATTGCCCACCGTTTGGCAGCCCACCTCCCCCACCGGTAGTATCACCAACCAATACTAAATTAGCTAATGCTTTTGTGGCTAATGAAAAATCATTGGTAGCACTGTACGAACCCCTATCAATAAGTACCATTACAGGTTTTAAATATTTTATATTTTCAGATGGGATCGCATAAAAAGGTTTGTAGTCACCAAAATCATTTCTGCCTTTGCCATCGCGAATTCTATTGTAAAGAACAATTGTTTTTTCATTAACAAACCGTCCCAAAAGTTTCGAAACGTTGGTAAGTGTACCGCCACCATTACTTCTCAAATCAAGAATAAGGCCTTTTGTATCAGCATATTTATTTAATACATAATCTAATTCATCATCTTTTATATCATTCATAAACGATTCATAACGTATATACCCCACTTGTTTGTTTGCAATAAAGTTGTGGGTAAACCCTCCGGTAATAGTTATACCCGGATTTAAATAAAATTCTCTTACTATCCGCGAATCATAATTTTGCGGATGTTTAAGATCAACCTGGTATACCGAAACATTAAAAGGGGAATACAGGTTAGTATGATCATCCTTTAATTCTTTTAACATATTTCCCAGGACGTTAAACAGCGAATCATCACTCATGTCGGCATATAACTGAGCACGATATCTTATTTTTATCTCATCCCAATTTACCTGCTTAATTTCAAAATAAGCATATTTCTGATCCACCTCATTCCATAAATAGTCAAAATTGGTGTATACATCCTTTGATGCTTTATCTTTTTTGAATACAATTTTTTCGCAGGATGTAAACGCACAAATACCCGCAAGCAATAACATAAAATGTTTCATAGCTTTTTTATTTTGTGTTAAACAATAATGAAATTTGAAATGTGTGACTTGCCATTTGAAATGCCTTCTGTTTACCCGGGGCATTATAAATATCCCAATAATAAGAGTACTGGATGCCATTGCCATTTGGCAAATATTTTACATAATTAATGTGCGATCCTAATCGATAGCCATTCATTGATAAAGCATAATCATTCATAAGATCACGTACGATCCCTTTAGAATCACCCGAGTATAAAAAAGGATAAACGGAACGATAGTTCAAGTTTATCAGCCCGATATTTAGTTGATAGGAAAGTGCTCTTTTTTTTATCTTAAGTTTCTTTTTTATAAAGAACAATTTCATTGTTTTTTCACTGGTTCGGGAAATATCGCGGGAAACCTTTATCACCCCCATTATATTCGTAATATTTTCGCCCTTAACAGCATCGTTGCCAAACGCCTCATTTATCCTGAGATTAGTAGTGGACACGATAGCCGCCCCCGCTTTTGTATTATACTGATTGGTGGATAATTTACATATGCGATACAACCGATGATAATAAAGTTCCGTACTAAAATAGCTAGCTCTATTGAACGTATTATTAAAATTATTGGAAGTAGCTGCAGCCATACTATTAAAATCAAAAAGTGCTTCTGTTTTTTTGTCCAATCGTAACCGACCTAAAAATAGAGAACCCTTAAATCCCTTGTAAAACAGAGGCGATGTTTCAAAATCGCGAAATAGTAAGCGCCCCGCTCCTGCACCTATTATAGTGTAGGCCGGTCTTGTTTTTCGTGTATAAACCTGTTCTGACGAATCGCATTGGGCATTGCATAAATAGGATGCAGTAACAATGTTGAAAAAGAATAAAAACAAAATCCTGCCGACCAATTTTTTAAAATGAACCATTGTACTGTAGCTTTGCAACAAAACTAATGAAACTTAATTTTACAACGTTTATAAAACTTGTTATTTTCAAAATGGCACAGCTCATTTGTTTTTATGATAAAAATCAGAAATGAAATTATTTTTACAGTGAACCTGGATGTTGGATATATGGATTACCATACTGATCCCAGCGCAAACCATCATCATACTCACTTAACTCATTTCGCATTTCTACAAATGAAATATTTTTTTCAACAGGTTTCTTTTTCATTTCATCATGTGAACTTAAAGAACCGAATTGCTTCCACAATTTAGTGAAGGCATTCATTTTTGCAGGTAAAGACAGTTGGCTCATGTTAATTATTTTTAATGTTTATAATTAAGCGTATGAATACATTTAATCACAAACAAATGTATGACAAGTGGCTATCCGCTTCTTTTGACATTGGTCACAAAACAGGATGATTTTTGATACATTAACCGCGAAGGAGAAAGAAAAGTATTTGACACGAATGGTACGAATTTTTCTCGTATTTAATTCGTGAAATTAGTATCATATTTGTTTGTAGCTAAAATATTTTTTTCGAGTTGGTCAATAAACCCAATCTGTCCGGGATTTATTTTTTCTTTCGCCTCACTCAAAGAGAACCACGCAGCTTTATCAATTTCAGGGAATTGTTTTACAACGCCCGATTTAGGCGGCCACTCCAATTCGAAAACATTACTCTCTATTTGTGTGGTATCTATATTTCCTTGTGAGGCCCACACGTAAATAATTTTTCCGCTTTTTTGCTTTAAGGGCAATAGCTCCATAAATGTACCTGTAACCGATATACCCAACTCTTCTTTAAATTCACGCTTTGCAGCTTCCAGCGGCTCTTCTGTTGTAAATTCACCTTTAGGTACCGACCATGCACCCATATCCTTCTTCATCCAAAATGGGCCGCCCGGATGAACAAGCAGCACTTCAGGAATAGTATTTGTGAACCTGAATAATAATATGCCTGCACTTTGTTTACTCATTTTTCACCAAGAATCTTTATCGGTTTAAACACCTTTCTTTTCTTCAGGTTGAATTGTTGAATGGCGGTTATTTGAATATGATCGATCGCTTCCTGTATGTTATCTGTAAACAAAAAAAGTTTTTTATCATCTGATGAAATGGTTTTTGCTTTTACCATGTTGTTAATATGCTCAATTAATTGTGTATGATATTCTTTTCCCATTATCACAACGGGGAATTTTTTTATTTTACCCGTTTGAATTAATGTAAGGGATTCAAAAAACTCATCCAGTGTTCCGTAACCACCCGGCATCACAATAAAGGCGAAGGAATATTTTGAGAGCAATACTTTTCTCACAAAAAAATATTCCATGTTCACCCATCGGTCAAGATATTGGTTATGTTCTTGTTCCCAAGGTATTGCAATATTACATCCAACCGATTTCCCTTGCGCTTCCTTTGCTCCTCTGTTAGCAGCTTCCATCAATCCTGGCCCGCCGCCTGTCATTATGGTAAAACCAAGGCGCGCAAGCTCTACTCCCATTTTCCGGGTCATTTCATAATACGGATGGCCTTCACCAAACCTGGCCGAACCAAATACCGTGGCACAAGGACCAAGAAAATGAAATTTCCGGAAACCGTTTATAAATTCAAAAAACACTTTGAAGGCAAAATAAAGTTCTTTTCCTCTCGATCGCGGTCCTTCAAGAAATAACTGTTCGTCGGAGATTTTTTGTTCGTTCTTTTTATCTAATGCCATTACTATATTAAAACAGTTGATTACTATTCTTAAATCTTATCAAAGATACATCAAACGCATTAAAATTTTAATAATCAAGATTTTTCAATCAGGGAAAGTTATGCCTGTTAATGAGTAAAAAACCGTCCAATACTCATATAAATATCTGGCGGTTTTTAAATTATTGATGCACTGAAATATTTTATATCATTAAGATTCTCTTAATTGATTTTCACACCAATTTATTTATCGAAATTTTATACGACTTAAATTAATGTGATATACGTCATATATAGCTATGTTCAAAATCATAACACCTCTTTAAACAGAGTCTTTATTTTGCATTGTAATTCTTTTATTATTAATTCTAAATCAAGTCCCATGAAAAAGCAAAAATTAATTCTTATTTCCCTTTCCGTACTTACTTTGTTTTCGTGCGTTAGCAAAAAAAAATATAGCTCTTTAGATTCAGAATATAAAAAGCTGCAAGCGGAAAGAAAACAATGTAAAGATGACCTTACAAACGTTTATGAAGCTAACAACGAACTAAAAAACAAAAACAACGAACTGAAAAATCAAAATACCGCACTTAGTACGGAGGTTGATTATCTAAAGAAAAATAGTAACCAGGTGTTAGGAGCTTTACAGGACATTTCGGTGATCTCACAAAAACAAGCGGAAAGCATAAAACAATCGTTGGAAAACATCTCTGAAAAAGATGCTTATATCAACAATCTGCGATCGGCCATTGCACGCAAGGATTCTATTAACATGATTTTGGTAATGAACCTGAAAGGTAGTTTAAGCGATATCAATGACAAGGATATCAATATTAAAGTGGATAAAGGTGTTGTGTATATTGACATTTCTGACAAGTTACTATTCAACAGCGGAAAATATGCCGTAACTGAAAATGCCAAGATTGTATTGGGCAAGGTGGCTAAAGTACTATCGGCATATCCGGATATAGAGTTTATGGTAGAAGGGCACACCGACTCTATTCCTATTTATAATAATTGTATGGAAGACAATTGGGATTTAAGCGTAAAGCGCGCCACATCGGTAGTTAGAATTTTACAGAAACAATATGGGATTCCTCCTGCGCGCATGACCGCTTCCGGACATAGCGAATACGTTCCTGTAGCAAACAATTCTACCGAGGAAGGCAGAGCGTTGAACCGCAGAACAAGAATAATAATTCTTCCACAGCTCGATCAGTTTTTTAAGTTACTGATAAAAAAATAAAAATTTAAAGAGATATTCATAAAAAACACCGGCAATAATTTGGCGGTGTTTTTTTATAAATAATTTGATCTCTCTACGCTTACACTCCAAACGGAAATGTTTCAGGCACCTGCTGACCGTCAGGTTTTATATGAATAGGATGAAGAGCCTTTGTTTCATCAATAAAAATAAAGGCATCATAACGCATTGGTAAAATACTTGGAACATAATTTCCATATTGTTCATATTCCGGATTGTACACCACACCAATGGCCCTATGATTGAAATGCTCATTCATACGTTCATTATTTTTTAATTTATCAAGCAGCACTAATTTATTTTTTCCGTTCGCTGTATAATGCAGTAACTGCTCCCAGCTTCCTTTAACAGCAGCCGGTACATTTATTTTATGCATTACATCCCCCCATCTTCTACCTGCAATAACACTTCCTTCATACGATCCAAAACCAACCAGCACAACACCATCAGCAGCATGTTGCTCTTTTACCAATTGCCCAATGTTCACCATTCCATCCCCTGCCATATCAGTAGCCCGGGCATCACCAATATGTGTGTTGTGTTCCCATACAATACATTTTGCATTTTTTCCATGAAATTTCATTAAGCGTTCAAGTGTACTGTTCATGTGCCTGTCCCTTATGTTCCATGAATGAGGCCCGCCATGAATCATTGCACGATAATACTTTTCAGCATTAACAGCCACCAACGCATTTTGTTCGGCACTAAAAACATTTTCATGATCGGAGTCGTAACGGGTAATATTCTTTCTTATTTCAGTTAGTAAAGCAACTACTTCATGCTCACACAACTCAGGCACAATAGCCGATGCGCGTGCATAGGACTGCCCTTCATCTGCTTTATAAGGCTCAAAACAATGCATCGCCTTCATCGCTGTTTGCAATGCTTTTGGATCTTCTTTTTTAAGATACTTAATAATTGCATCCATCGACTCCCATAAACTATACACATCCAAACCATAAAAACCCACCTTTTTATTTGCCGGCAAATCCTCGTTAAAATCTTTCATCCATTCGGTAAAAGCAACTATTTCCCAGTTTGCCCACATCCATGTCGGCCAACGGTTAAAGGCATGCAACACGTCGTATGCACTTTTTCCGGAATGCGCATAATTTTTCAAATAACGGTTCAACCTATAACAATCAGGCCAATCACCTTCAACGGCAATAAATGAAAATCCTTTTTCTTCAATAAGCCGCTGGCTTATTTTTGCCCGCCAGGTATAATACTCATGAGTACCGTGTGAAGCTTCGCCAAGCAAAACATATTTTGAGTCTCCGACAAGTTCCATCAACGGATCGAGATCGGAGCTTTTGCCCGTAAGCGGTGTTGAAACAGAAGAAATTAGATCACTTGTGTTTTTCACACCGTTATTATTGAAAACTATTTTCATCATAAAAATTTTATGCGAAAAAACAAAAAGAGATATAATGGGTAAATGACATAAATCACGATCATTATTGATTCATGTCATTTAAAAGGGAGCAGCTGTACAATACATTTGTTTTAATAAGTTATGAAACCATGAAAACAAGAGCCTTTATTATCATATCATTTCTTTTGGCTGTTACAATTCTGATTTCTGCAATTGTTTTTCAGCCAAGTCCCGTTGCTACCGTTGGACCACACAATGGAGTTATGAAACAATCAGGTAATTATTATATTGAAATGAAGGCTGGTTATCCGGGCTTCTATGCTTTTCTATTTGACAATAGAATTAAACCGATCAACAATAAAGGTATTTCATGTCAGGTTAAATTTGAGTTTTGGGATGAAACAACCTTTAGCGCTGTGCTAAAACCTTTTGGAGAGGACGGCTTTTTTATAGGATCTTACGCACCTAAATTTTCCTCTTGCAAAATTTCTTTCGATGCATTTGGAAAACACATAGCCGCAGAGTTTGAAAATGAAAACGTGATTGCTAAAAAAGATAAATAAAAAATGATAACAATTAAACATCATGACTGTGTTCGGATTCCAATAAACAAGATGCAACTGGAGGGAGAACTTATTATTCCATTTAATTCCGAATCATTGGTCATTTTTTCGCACGGCAGCGGAAGCAGTCGCTTTAGCACACGAAACAATTTTGTAGCGCAGGAACTGCACAAACAAAATATAAGTACCTTTTTATTTGATCTTCTGACAAAAGAGGAAGATGAACTGTATGCTAATCGTTTTAATATCGATTTACTTACCGAACGGCTTATTCTGACAACCAAATATATTACTTCGCTCCCTCAATGTGCGGGTTTAAAAACAGGATATTTTGGAGCAAGCACAGGAGCTGCATCGGCATTGCGCGCTGCTGCTACTTTGCCCGATATGATCGAAGCCGTTGTATCAAGAGGAGGCAGGCCCGATTTGGCAATGGACATTGCGAAAAAGGTTCACGCTCCAACACTCCTGATAGTGGGTGAGCTGGATTATGATATACTGGAACTGAATAAGGATGTTTATAAAATACTGACCTGCGAAAAAAAACTGGAAGTGATACCAAATGCTACTCATCTTTTTGGAGAACCCGGCACATTATACACTGCCGCTTTACTTGCAACAAACTGGTTTAAAAAACAGTTGATGAGCGCAACTAAAATCGGAATATGAATATCAATAAAGCTTGGCATGAAAAACACAAAATGCCAAAGAATCCTTCGGAAACCGAAAAAGAAAATGGCATCTGGCACACGCAAAGCATTGCGGATGCAGGCCACTTCCTGAAAAATATAAAACTGAAATAAAACC
>Ga0068856_100005896_pt1 | contig 12076 bp, 15 predicted proteins | sample KBSCornC62_FD_66595 | JGI IMG/M metagenome (GOLD analysis project Ga0068856, IMG submission 66595) | Corn rhizosphere microbial communities from Kellogg Biological Station, Michigan, USA - KBS Corn C6-2 | ecosystem: Host-associated > Plants > Roots > Rhizosphere > Soil ...
TGACCGGCCACGCTGTCCTGTGATTCACACAGTCACACCCTTCCGAATAAAGCACCCCCATGAGCGCGCTCGCTCCTACGTCATACGCGTACGACCCCCCTTTCTGCGGAGGCCGTGAATCCCCCTCCAGACAGGTTTTATATTGGGCTGGAATTGACACCCAGGCAACTGGTCCGATAGGCTGGTCCCCAGAACGAGATGAACGGCAGTGGGTTACCTCAGTTACTGGAACCGAAAAGTCCCCGCAGCCACCGCCGTACGGCGTCTTTTCTCGTTCGCAAGACGGCACAGACGGACGGCATCGGTACTCGCTACCCCCCGGAGCGCGGGTGCCGTTCGGCACCACCGAAAAACGCTCGGCGAGACACCCGAATTGAAGTAGGTCGGTTATCTGGCACTGATCCCGGCCGCCAACTGCCTTATTCGGGCGCCCAGCCAGCCGAGCGGCACTACTGCACCAAGTTGGTCTTCGGATCAGCCGAGATGAACGAGCGTCGGTTATCTGCTCAAACCAGAGTATCGCGGGTTCGAATCCCGCCCTCTCCACACTCGGGGAGGTGGCGAAGCGGCCTAACGCACTAAAACCCGGCAATCACCCAACTTTTCTCGGCTGGTCTAGACCAAGCATCATCCCGAACAACCCCGGCAGCTTGCCGGGCGAGATGAACGCAAGTCGGTTACCACTTTTAATGGAGTGTTGCAGGTTCGAGTCCTGTCGGACACCGAGAGGCGTCCGTAGCTTAATTGGCAAAGCACTTAACCCCGGCTAGCAACTGCTTTTCTCGCCCGGCCCGCCAGGTCCCGTAGCTCAACGGATAGAGCACCGGATTACGGATCCGGAGGTTATAGGTTCGAATCCTTTCGGGACCACACGGCTCAGCTCGTCCTCCCCCCAGGCGAGCTGGGCTGCAAGACCTGGGGGCGGCGGCTCGACACGGAATGTACCGTGTGTGTGGGTGCTCCCTGCCAGGGTAAAACCCGATCCGCCGTTCTCAGCTCAACCCCGGCGTCCCGCCGAAAGCGCAGATGCACACCCCGCTCGACCACTTGCTCGGGGTCAACCCGGTGAGTAAGCGGGACGCCGGATGTCAGCGTCTCATTCGTACTACGAATTGAAAGGGGAACGACACCCATGTCCAGTGCACTGTCCAGGCACAACCCGTTCGAGCCCAACCCGCGAGAGCCGCTGCTCAGGCGTGAGGCCGAGATGGTCCGGAACGCGGCGGGCGGTTACGCGTTCCCCAAGGACATCTGGACCCAGCTGGCGGACTTCCTGATCCTGGGCACCGAGGGCGGCACCTACTACGCCAACGAGCGCCAGCACACCTTCCGCAACATCTCGATCGTCAACCGGGCGATCCTGACGGACGGCGTCCGTACGGTGAAGACAGCGGTGGAATACTCCACCAGCAAGCCGCCGCGTGCTCCTCGCAACTATCCGGCGCTGTACGTCGTGGCGGCAGCCCTGGCCCTCGGTGACCTGGACACCAAGCGGGCGGCGGCCCAGGCCGTGCCTCAGGTGGCCCGCACCACCGATCACCTCGCCCACTTGTGGGGCTACTGGAAGCAGTTCAGCTCCAAGCCTGGGGGCAGGGGTGGTGTAGGGCGCGCGCCGGTCGGCGCGAACTCGCGTGCCGTCCGGCGCGCCTGGATCAACTGGTTCACCTCTCGGGCGCCGGAGCAGGTGGCGTACACGCTGCTGAAGGGCAGGCAGCGCAAGACCGGGTCGGGCGAGGACTTCCGGCCGGGCGACCTGCTGTCGCTGGCGCGTCCGGTGCCGTCCAACGAGACCGAGCAGGCGCTGTTCGCGCTGGCCACCCAGCGCAAGACCCCGATGGAGGTCTCGGGCCACTTCGCCGCCGCGAAGGCGTTCTATGAGGCGCAGCGGGTCAACACAGCGGCCGAGGCTATCAAGGTCATCAACGCCTACCACGTGCCCTGGGAGTTCTTGCCGGACAGCGTGCTGACCGACCCCCGGGTCTGGCGCACGCTGATTCCGCACCTGGGCATGACCGCGCTGATCCGCAACCTGGCCCGGATGACTGGTCTCGGCGTGTTCGCCCCGTTCGATCCGTCGATCCAACGGGTGGTCGATCGTCTGTGCGACCAGCAGGCGCTGCACCAGGCTCGCGTCCACCCGTTCGACGTCCTGCTGGCGCGGTTGACCTACTCGTCTGGCTGGGCCCAGCCCAACCTCATGGCACCGGCCCGTACCTGGGTGCCGGAAGGCCAGATCCTGGACGCGCTGGACCGGGCGTACACGCTGGCCACCGGTGTCTGCGACAAGTCTCCGGGACGGCTGACCGTAGCGGTCGACTCGTCCGGGTCGATGTACCGGCCGGTCATGCACGGCGGGTCCACGCTCGGGTCGGCCTATCACCTCGGCACGGCAGTCGCAGCCACGCTGATGCGTACCTTCTCGGGTGACTGCTACCCGGTGGAGTTCGCCACCAGCTGCGAGAAGTCGAAGCTGCGGGCCGGTATGTCGTTGTCCGAGATCTACAGCCTGCCCCATTCTGGCGGAGGCACCGACTGTTCGCAGCCGATCCAGTGGGCGCTGTCGCACAAGGTCGTGTGCGATGCCTTCGTGCTGATCACCGACAACGAGACCTGGCACGGGAACCGTCACACCACCCGGGTGCTGGAGGACTACCGACTCGCGGTCAACCCACAGGCTCGCGTGATCGTGCTGTCGATGACCGCCAACGGCACTCAGGTCGTCGACCCGAAGGACCCGGGCGTGCTGGCGGTCGCAGGCTTCGACTCCAGTCTGCCCACCCTGATCTCGGGGTACATGCGAGCCGGGGCCGGGTCCTGATGGCCGAGAACGCATTCTTCGAGGTGGGCAAAACCTACACCGACCCAGTGGGACAGGATATCTACAAGGCTCCGGAGGAGGCCACCGTGTTCCGGTGCGACGCGATCATCAGCCACCCATTCTTGGACCTTCGGCTGGCGATCGGGTGGGCCAAGCCGGGTGCGACTCCGGACAGCGAGTACCTGCTGGCGGCGTACCCCGAAGCATCCTGGTCGTCCGCGTGGACCGAAGGCGACAAGTGGCGGCGGGGTGGCGCAGGTGGCTAGGCGCGGGAACTTCGTTCGGTGGGACGGGGACAAGCGAGTTGACGACCCGATCGACGAGTGGGAAGGCGACTGGCAAGGTACGGCTGCCCGCGACATGACCGGGCGTGACATCAAGCCGGGCATGTGGCTGGTCAAGACCTACCAGTCCGGCCGGTCCTGTAACCTGGAGATTCGGCAGGTGCGCGAAGTTCGGACGGTGACGTCCAAGGACTGGCGCGGCAACAAGGTCGTGTCCGAGCCCCGGGTTTTCCTGGACACCTCCAAGGTGCCGGTGCAGTACCCCGGACGGTGTCTGATAGTCGACTGGGACCCGGATCTGGAGGCCATCCGTAACCGGTCGGGGGGAGTGGTGTAGATGGCGAACGTGTTCGAATCGGTGTTCCTGCTGTGTGTGGTGCTGCTGCTCGTCATCGGGGCCTGCATCCCGGTCATGAGCAGGCGGGGACAGGAACTGACCGGGTGGCTGGCCTGCGTGGGCCTGGCCGGATTGGTGATCGGGGCGGCGGGGTGGGCAGCGGAAATCCTGTCATAGGCAACATCGAGATAGTGTGGGACGGGATCCGGGTGTACCGGGTCCCCACCCCGCTGGAGATCGAAGCGCTGTCCATGAAGGCGCAGGGTTACGCCGCACAGCAGATCAGCAACCGGATCTACCCGGATCGCGGCGTGGACCGGGTCCAGGCCCGAATATCCTCCTTGATCGCCAAGACCGGCACGCGGAAGGCGTCCCAGGCTCTATACCAACTGTACCGGCTGGAGATCCTGCCCAGCCCCCGCAAAGAGCATCTGATTCCGATGCTGACCCCCCGAGAGCAGATCGTACTGGGGATGACCACTATCGACGGTCTGACCTACGAAGAGGTAGCGACAAAGCTGAAGCTGTCGTCGAAGACCATCGGGTCGAACATGACCCGGATCTTCCAGGTTCTTAGGTCTCACAATCAGGTACAGGCGCTGAAAGAAGCGGTCGCTCACGGAGATCTTGAGATCAAGCCGCCCAAGCAGCTGTGGCGGGGGGTGGTGTGACGGGCGGCCGAGCCGCCGCGTCCGGATAGGCCAACTGAATGAGTGCAGGCGGTGTCGGTGGCTCGGCCGCCAGCGCTCGGACCCCCGGCCCGTGTTACCTGGCGGGCGGGCTGGGGGTCTTATCCTGCTGGCTGTGGCAGCCTTCGTGGTCGGAGTAGTCTGCCTGATTCTGTTCTTCCACGACTAACTGAATGAGTTCGTGTCCCGGATCCGGCCCTACGGCACACGGACTGGCCCTGGCCTGTTGACCGCAGGCAGGCCGGGGCCCCTACTTGACAAGCTGACAAGGATGGGAATAAACTGCCCTCATGACACCCACACTCACCTGGGACCAGGCCGAGGACGGTTTGGCCAAGCACTGGGGCAGCTTCCAATCTCGGCCCCAGCAGCGCGCCTTCGCACATGCTGTGGCCGAGACGCTGCACGGCAACGCGCGCCACCGGACCCGGCTGGCTCAGGCCGGTGTCGGGTGCGGCAAGTCGCTGGGGTACTTGATCCCCGCGATCGCCACCGGACGCCGCGTGGTGGTCGCCGTGTCCACCAAGGCGCTGCAGGACCAGCTGTATCTGAAGGACCTGCCGATGCTGGCCGCGTCGCTGTTTCCGAATCTGAAGTACGCGATGCTCAAGGGCCGCTCCAACTACGTCTGCCTGCGGGCTTGCGACAAGTCCGGATCGGACGCCACCGTCCACGTTCTGAGCGCGGGCGAGCGCACCGACCTGGTGACTCCGGTCGACGACCAGCAGTGGCGCGAGATGGTCACCGACGCCGAGGGTTGCGTCGGCCGCAAGGCTTGCCCGTTCGCCGACCGGTGCTTCAGCGAGCTGGCAAAGCAGCGCGCGCTCGACGCCCAGGTCCTGGTTGTCAACACCAGTCTGCTGACTCAGGATCTGCGGTTGCGGGCGATGACCCGGGGCAAGGCTAGCCTGCTCGGTGACTACGAGTACCTGATCGTGGACGAGGCCCACGAGATGGCTGACATCGTGGCCGGTGGCCTTTCGGTTCAGGTCACGCTGCGCCGGATCATGGACACCACGTCCAAGCTCGCCTATCACCTGGACGCGGCCGACGCTGCATCCCAGGTAGAAAAGGTCAACACGCTGGCTTCCAGCTTCTTCAACGCGTCCAAGACGTGGTTTGAGCAGCAGCGCGACGCCCGCACCGCCGACTTGGCCGACGAGGACCGATCGTCGGTCGGTCAAATCGTGGACGCCTTGCAGCCGCTGGCCGACAAGGTGTCGCGCGCACAGTGCAACTGCGAGCCGGTGATCGACCCGGAGACCGGCGAGGAAGACCTGAAGTGCGAGTACAATCGCCGGGTGTCCTCGCTGATGTCCGACCTGTGCCTGTTTGCCGCTGCGCCTGACGGCGCAGACGGCGGGGGTGGTGTGGATGTCGTGTGGATGGAGACCACCGGACGGCGTGGCGAAGTGGCGCTGAAGTCGGCTCCGGCCGAAGTCGGGGGATGGCTGCGCAGCGTGCTGTGGGAGGGGTTCAGCACCGCTCGGGGAGAGGCTGAGATCCCGGCTGTACTGACCAGTGCGACACTGGCGGTCGGTGGTGATTTCACCTACGTCGCTCGGCGTCTGGGCATCCCGGCCTTCGACGACACCGACGTGGGCACCCCATTCGACTACGGCAAGCAGGCGGTCCTGTACCTGCCGCCGATCTCCGCCCCCAATCCTTCTCGCCAGCGTGCCGAGTGGCTGCCATGGGCACAGCAGCAGATGGCGCAGCTGGTTGACGCGTCGGACGGCGGGGCGCTGCTGCTGTTCACCAGCGTGTCCGCCATGCGTGGGGCGTACGACGCGCTGTCTCGCCAGTTCCGCCGGGACGGGCGGTTCTCGTACCTGCAGGGTGACGGCATGGACAACCGGGAACTGGCGAAGCGATTCGAGCAGGACCACAGCTCGGTGCTGTTCGCCACCCGCTCGTTCATGACCGGGGTGGATTTCGCGGGCAAGACCTGCCACCTGGTGGTGATCGACAAGCTGCCGTTCCCGGTGCCCGAGGACCCGGTGTTCAAGGCCCGGTGCAAGGCCGTCGAGCAGCGATTCGGCGAGCGTGCCAGCTTCAGCCGGGTCTCCATCCCCGAGATGTCGATGGTCCTGCAACAGGCGGGCGGGCGGCTCATCCGCACCGTTAACGACCGGGGTGTACTGGCCATCCTGGATCCCCGGATGCGGGCGGGATGGGCGGGCCCCATTCGCCGTAGCCTGCCGAAGATGCGGGACGTCCAAACCATCGAGGACGTGCGGGAGTTTTACGATGGTCTGCGGGTCGGGGCGTTCTGATGGACAGGGTTGCCAGGTTTTTCATGGCGGTCGTGATCATTTACGCACTATGGGGGGTACTGGACGCCTGTCACAAGGATCCGTGTCAGTCCACCGCAGCGCCCGGTGTTCAGTGCTCAAAATAGAACAGGTGGGGCGGGGGTGGTGTAGCAGGCCGCCCTCGCCCACCAGACAGGGGAGGGACGAGATGGCGCTGTACCATCCGGAACTGGACGATAAGTTGCTGATGAGCGCGGTCAACCGACGCGAACTGGCGTTGGAACTGAAGGCGCGGGCCGACCGGCTGAACAGCCAGGGCGACGCGGCCTTGGTGGACAAGCGCTGGGATCATTCGGACGCGTGCTGGCGAGGTGCGGCCCGGTGCATGAGGGCGTTCCAGGCGGTAGCCGGTGCTAAGCCCACCAACCCCGGGGACTACGAGATCATCGAGAAAGCGTGGGCGGCGGTAGAGAACCGGCGCCACAGCACGGAAGGAGAGCAGCGGAGATGAGCAACAGGCACACCACGGCGTTCACCACTGACCCGGTCTATCGAGCGCGCAACGAGATCCGCAACCGTCTGGAGCGGTTGCAGGACGAGGCCAGAGTTACAGCCAACGCGCTGGGGGCGTTCGATGCCGACAGCGCCGACGCCCGGATGTGGCGGCTCGTGGAGCAGATGTCCGGCGGTATGGTCGAGTCCCTGTCCGCGACCAACCAGGTCGAACGCCAGAACAAGACCGCCGCTGCGTCAGCGGCCCGACTGCAAGGGCCCTCCAACGTTGGGCACCTGCTACAGCCGCAGGAGGGGAACTGATGGACCGGGATGAGCACTACGCGGCGGGCGAGAAGGCGCTGCGCGAGGCCGAGGACTGGCTCTCGCCGGAGGGTAAGGCCGCCCGAGCCCAGGTGGCCCAGGCTCACTTCCTGGCGGCACTGGCGGCTCAGCCGCCGCTGCGGCTGGTGAACCCCGGTTCGGACCCGGGTGCCGTCCTGTCCTGGGGCGGGGGTTCCTGACGTGGCAGACAAGATGCGACTGCGCCGGGTGCTGGCGCACATCGAGAGCACCCCCCAGCTGTGGAACCAGTCGACCTGGGTCTCGGAGACCTCGTGCGGCACCGCCTACTGCTTCGCGGGCTGGGCGGTGGCTCTGGAGGGCATCCCGATCGTCGTTGACGACGGATCTCCGTACATCGACTTCCGGACGTTGCCGGAACCATGGCACAGCAAGTTGGACAAGCTGAGTCTGGCGTACCTGGACGGCGGCTGGCATCGAGCGGCGGTATCCGACGTCGCGGCCTTGATTCTGGGGCTGCACGACAAATGGGCGCTGTTCCGCGCTTGCCTCACCCTGGACGAACTGCGCGAGTCGATCGACCGGATCTGCGCGGACAACAGTGCGATACGAAGGGAAGCACATGTCGTCTGAGGAGCGGGGACGTCGGATTCGCAAGAGGCTGCGAAGTCTGGGGTCCACCGTCCCGGTGCCCGGCCAGTCGACCGGCAGCGGCGACAGTACCTGTTTCTACTGCCAACAGCCCTACAACCCCGGTCAGGAGGGCGGTCACCACTTCCCCGCCTGTGACATTTGCGGGGATCTAGGGCACGCAGGGTGTGAACACAGCTAAAATCTGCGCAAGACAATCGATGAAAGGGGAGAACGAGATGAGCATGTACCCCCTGGCGGCGGTCGCACTCGACCAGGACGGCGCCCCGTGGTACCCATTCCGGGTTTCAGAGGAGTCTGGGGCGACGCTGTATGTCCAGGAGCCGAAGCTGCCCAGCAAGACGGCGCAGTGGGCTCCGGTTCCGCCGGAGTACTTCGACCGGCCGCACATCGACCTGGACGCGGAGCACCTCGGCCAGCTGCTGTACTGCACCCGGCACCTCGGAGCAGACGAGGTCGACCCGAACACCGTGACCGCCGAGCAGCTGGCGGATCTGCTGACCAGCAGTCTGGCCGCCTGCGGGTGCGACCCGATCCGGCTGGTCAACCGGGTCTACAGCGAGGTCGGGCAGGCGGTCGACGGCGGGGGATTCACCCAGGTGATTCAGCTGCCAGCCTGTTTGGCCGCAGGCAAGCGGCTGGCTGCCAGCTGGTGACGGGGCGGGGGTGGTGCGGGCGGTGTCTCGCACCACCCCCGCATTCCATACGTTGAAAGGTTAGGCGCATGCTGGAGATCGCAAATACCGTGTTCAACATAGTGGTCTTGACTGCGGTGATAATACTGTCGATCAAGACCCGACGCAACCTCAATAAGCGAAATGAGAGGCGCTGAACATGCGGATCTATCACGACTGGGAATTTCTGGAGGACGGCTCCAGTGTCGCCCCGATCAGTGTCGGAATGGTTGCCGACTCCGGGGACGAGTATTACGCGGTGAATGCTGACATGCCGTGGGAACGGATCTGTGCTGACACCTGGCTGTGTCAGAACGTGGTCCCCCACCTGCCTCTGGCCGGGACCCGAGGCGCTTACCCGCTGCCGGTGCTGGATCTGCTGCACCCGACGGTGAAACCTCGGCGCCAGATCCGCGAAGAGGTTCGTGGGTTCATTCTGTCGTACCCCAGTCCCAAGCTGTGGGGCTGGTACTCAGACTTCGACCATGTGGCGCTGGCCTGGTTGTTCGGCCGGATGATCGATCTGCCGCGCGGGATCCCGATGCGGACCAGCGACGTACAGCAGGAGGCCGACCGTCTGGGCGTGACCGACCATCGGCTGCCCCAACAGAAGCAGGGTGTCCACGACGCGCTGGAAGATGCTCGGCACGCGCGCCGGGTTCATAACTTCCTGCTGGATCTGGAGCGGCGGCGGCTGGCGTGACCCGGCTGGCTCGGCAGGCGATAGACGTCCTGGTGCTGGGGGCGTTGCTGGCGCTCCCGGCGCTGCTGGTGTGGAGCTGGGACGGCAACCTACACGCGACAGCGGTGGTCTGGTTGGCTACGATGGCGGGCGCGGCCGGGGTCGACTGGGTTCGCAGGCACGGCGGTTGATCCGCCGCGAAACCGCCCGGTAGTATGAGACAGACAGCCGGTAGGAGGCTACTTGTGACGATATTCGGACCCGATATTAGCTCGTTTCAGTCAGGGCTGACGCTGAGCCGCCTGCGGTACGCCTCGTTCGTCATCGCCAAGACGACCGAGGGCACCTACTACACCGACGCGGACTACCAGTCCTGGCGTCAGCAGACCGAGAACCTCGGCAAGCCGTTCGTCTGGTACCACTTCCTGTCCGGTGAGGACGCGGCGGCCCAGGCCCGGCACACGCTGGCCAACGTCGGTGACGCCCAGCTCCCCGGCATGCTGGATGCCGAGCCTGCGGGCGATTACCACCCCACTCTGGGTCAGATCCTCGGATACATCGACGCCGCACACGCGGTTGGGCTGAATCTTCGGCTGTGCTATCTGCCGCGCTGGTACTGGCAACAGATGGGCAGCCCCGGCCTGGGAGGTCTGCTGGAACGCGGGGTGCACCTGGTGTCCAGCAGCTATCCCCGAGACATCGGCGGCAGCCCGGAGTATCTGTACCCGGGCGATGGCGCGGCCGGGTGGCAAGGGTACGGCGGTGTCCCGGTCGAGATTTATCAGTTCACCAATCAGGCGGCCGACGGCGGTATGTCGATGGATTACAACGCCTACCACAGCGACGTCGAGTCGCTGAGACTGCTGCTGGACGACCAGCGGCCCACATCAACCTCGGAGGATGACGACGTGCCCGCATTCGCTACTGGAGAGATCAAGCCTGGTCCCGGCGCGGTGACCATGGTGTGCCCGCCCCCGGCGAACCTGGGCGCCGCAGGCTGGGGCAACGTGTGGTTCAGCCTCGGCGCCGACTTCGGGGAGGCCCACGTGCGGGTCGCCATATTCACGCACGGCCAGGGCTGGTCGCACATCTACGACGACGTGGTGGTCCGGGCGACCGACGACCGCGTGAACCCGTTCGGCGGGCCCCTGCCCACCGGCGTGCAGAAGATCAGCATCGCGCGACGGGCGAACCCGGACGTGCCGCTGGCCTACCTGATCGAGGCGGCACGTCGATGACCTGGGTCGAGACCGGACATCGGGTCCGATGGTACAACGGTCCCAAGTATGGCCTGCACCGGGGGGAGGGGGTGGTGCAGGCCGTCGAAACGTTCAACGACATAGTTTACGCTCACGTTCGCTGGGACGACTCCGGGCTGGACGACGAGATGGTACCGGCGGCAGAGTTGTCGGTGGTACAGGCTCGGATGCTCGCGGAGCAGCCGGACCCGACCCCGAACGACCTGCCGCAGATTGCGGACCTGGTCAAGGCGGACATCGACGCCCGGCGCGCCAAGGGCGTCCAGACCTACGGGGCGGCCTTGCAGCCGATGAACGGCCGCAGCGCGTTGCAGGACCTGTACGAGGAACTGCTGGACGGCGCCCATTACGTCCGTCAGCGGATCGAGGAAGAGAACGAGCATATCGTTCAACTAGCGGGAGATCCGGAGGCTCCGGCGCGGGTGGCCGAGATCAGCTCGCTGGCGAACGGCATCGCCCAGAACGCACCGCTGACTAGTGCGGCACACGAGCTGGCCAAGGGCACGCTGTACCTGATGCAGCTGTTCTTCGCCCAAGGCCACGAGTTGCGTAAGGCGATCCAAGCGTTGGTGCAGGCGGAGCATCCGCCCGCCGATCTGGAGGTGGCCGGGTATCAGTACCGGATCGCTGGCAACGGCGAGGAGCCGATTTACGACCCGGACTGCTACGACCAGGACTGGATCGACCGCTGGTGTGCTAATTCGGGACGAGACGACGATCTGGTCGAGGGCTACTACCCCGAGTACCGGACGGTGTACGGGGGCGCGTGGCGTCCGGTGGACCCGGACAAGCCGCCGGAGCCCCCTGTCGGGGCCGAAAGCGCGCCCCCGGCCACCGAGACCCTGGCGAGCCCAGAGAGGGCGTCGGAGACGCCACGGGAGCTTGTCCTGCCGGTACAGGCGGTGGAGAGCCTGCCGTACCTGATCTGGAGAGCGTGCGACAACTCGGGCTACACCCGGAAGCGGGTATCAGATCTAACCGGGATTCCCCTCTCCCGAGTCATTCAGTTGTCGAACTATTATGTCCCGGTGTTCGACCATGAGGTGGCTCGGCTGGCCGAGATTTTCGACCCGTCGGATGAGGAGCTGGAACGCTGGACAGAGCTGGCCGCGCACAGCCGCAACCAGGATGGCTCGCCCTGCCCGAACCCGGGGTGTGAGCACAGACCCAGCCAGCACGTCCGCAATTGGGGCTGCAAGCGGTGTACCTGCAAGATGGGAAGGATACTGGACGACCCCGATTTGACAGAGAGTCAAGTTCTGCGGTAGCCTGGTGGGGATGAGACAGCCACCCAGGAAGAGAGCCGGAATGCTTACTGCCGCCAGCCGTCACGTCGTGTCGATGCCCGAGGTGAAGCGTTGAAGGCCGGACAGGCAACAGTTGTAGCGGTCACCAGCAGCATGGTTACCGTCGCAACCTGCTGCTTCGCCTGGTCGTTGACTCGCTGGGTGGACACCCAAGCGCTGCACTACACGGTCCCGCTGGTGGTGGCCGCAACTGTGTGGATGCTCACCATCATATTCGCATCCGGGGTTCTGTGGACCCTGGCCGTCCAACTTGGAGAGAAGATGGCCCGCCCGCCGGTGCAGCCTGGTCCCACCCGTCCCGCCGAGCAGCCGGGCGAGACCCCCC
>Ga0068856_100005897_pt1 | contig 12074 bp, 6 predicted proteins | sample KBSCornC62_FD_66595 | JGI IMG/M metagenome (GOLD analysis project Ga0068856, IMG submission 66595) | Corn rhizosphere microbial communities from Kellogg Biological Station, Michigan, USA - KBS Corn C6-2 | ecosystem: Host-associated > Plants > Roots > Rhizosphere > Soil ...
GGCGCGGCCAGCGCCCGGACCGGGCGGCCTGCGGCGGCCGCACTGGCTGCTGCGGCCGCTCCGCCCCTCGGCGGATGCGTACCGGATGGGCGGCGAGACGCGGTGACGCGCGCCTCGCCGGCGCCATCACTCGACGCGCAACGCCGCGTTCGGATCCACGCGTCCCGCGCGTCGCGCGGGTAGCACGCTGGCGATCACCGCCGCGGCGCCGGTCACGACGACCACGCTCGCGAACGTGACTGGGTCGGTCGGCGTCACGCCGTGAAGCATGCTCGCGAGCGCGCGCGTCAGCGCGAGCGCCGCGAGAATTCCGATCAGCAGTCCCGCGCCCGCCTGCCGCAGGCCCGTGCCCAGCCCGAGGCGCGTGAGCTGGCCGGGCGTCGCGCCGAGAGCGGCGCGAATGCCCAGCTCGTGCATGCGCGATGCGACCATCTGCGACACGATGCCGAAGATGCCGATCGCCGACAGCACCAGAGCGACGATCGCGAACACCGCGAGCGTTTGCATGGCGAACCGCTGCCCGCCGATCGCGGCGTTCACGATGTCGCGCATCGTCCGCACGTCCGACACGGCGAGCCGGGGATCGATCGCGCGCACCGCGGATCGGACCGGCGCGACGAGTGCGGCGGGATCGCCGGTGGTGCGCACCACGAGGCTCATCGTGCGCCGCGTATTGCCCGGCGCGACCGCGAACTGCGCGAGGGTGACGTAGAACTGCGGCTTCACCACGCCAATGAGTGTATTGTGATGGACGTCGTCCACCACGCCGACGATGGTGTACACGTGCGTGGTGTCGCGGCCGCCGATGCGCACGCGTCCGCCGAGCGCGGGGCGGCCGGCGAAGTACTGCGTCTCGAACGCGCGGTTCACGACCATGGACAGCGGACCGTGCATGTCGTCGCCGCGGCCGAGCGCGCGCCCCTCGCGCAGGTGCAGCCCCATCGTCTCGAAGTAGCCGGGCGTCACGATCTGCCAGTCGCCGGGCGTGCCCTGGTTCGGCGGCGGCGTGTACCCCTCGATGCGCAGTCCCCAATCGCCCATCTCGGACGCGAGCGGTAGAAGCCGAACCGCGCCGACCCCCGCCACGTGCGGCAGCGCGGCGACGCGCCGCTGCACGTCGTCCCAGAACGCGGCGACGCGGATCGAGTCACTATACCACAGCGACGGCGTCGAGATGCGCATCGTCAGCACGCCGTCGGAACGGAAACCGGGATCGATCGTGAGCAGGCTGCGCACGGTGCGGATCATCAGTCCCGCGCCGGCCACGAGCACCACGGCGAGCGCGATCTCCGCCGTGACGAGCGTCTGCCGCCACCGCAGGCGCGCGCGGCCGGTCGTCGCGCCGCGGCCGCCCTCGCGCAGCTCGTCGCTCAAGCCGAGATGATTCGCCTGTGCCAGAGGAAGCATCCCGGTGAGCACCGCCGTGAGCGCGGACGCGCCCAGCGCGAACGCGACTACCGTCCAGTCGAGCGACGTTTCGGCGACGCGCGGCAGGCCGCCCGGCGCGTTCGCGCGCAGAAGCCGCACGGCGACCCACGCGAGCGCGATGCCGGCCGCCCCGCCGGCGACGGCGAGCAATGTACTTTCTGTAATGAGTAAACGGGCAAGCCTCGCCGGGCCGGCGCCGAGCGCGACGCGGACCGCGAGCTCGCGGCGGCGCGTCTCGGCGCGCACGAGGAGGAGCCCGGCGACGTTGGCGCAGGCGATCAGCAGCACGAGCAGCACGGCTCCGAACACGACGAGCAGCACTGGCCGTTCACGCCCGGTGATCTGCTGCTCCACCGGCACGACGAACGCGTGGAAATTCACGTTCGCCATGTAGCCCTCGCGCGTGATCTGTTCGACGAGGTTGCTCAGCTCGGCGTTCGCGGCGGCGGCCGTCGCACCGGGGGCGAGCCGCGCGACCGCGTAGAAGCCGTGGCTCGCGCCGCTCGCGGGAAACGCCGGGCCAGGGAGCGCACCCTCGTTCTTCGCGTCCGTCGCGAGCGGAAACCAGACGTCCGCGCGGTCTCCATCGGAAAAGTCGAGCGGGAGCCGGAACCGCGGCGGCATCACGCCGACGATCGTCGTCGCGTTACCCGAGATCTGCACCTGCTTGCCGACGATCGACGGATCCGCGCCGTACCGCCGCTCCCAGATTTCGTGACTCAGCATGGCGACGCGCGGTCCGCCCGGCCGGTCTTCCTCGGCGGTGAAGTCGCGTCCCCGCTCGGGCGCCACGCCGAGGATCGGGAAGACGCTGCGCTGCACCTGCTCGGCGCGTACCCGTTCCGGCGCGTCGCCGTCGAGTGTCGCCGAGCCATCGGAGTAGAGACCGATGTCGGCGAACGCGGGAATGCGCGCGCGCCAACCTTCCCACTCGTCGTACGACAACCACGTTTGATCGAAGCCCTTCCACGCGCTCCACACCGTGACGACGCCCTGGGGCCGCGCGTAGGGGAGTGGTGACAGGAGCACGCGCTTCACGACGCCGAAGACGGCACTCGTGGCACCGATGCCGAGGGAGAGCGTGAGCAGCGCGGCAACGGCGAGGCCCGGGCGGTGACGCAGCGACCGCGCGGCGATGCGCACATCGCTCCACGCATCGAACCACCAGCCCGCGCCGCGTTCATCACGCACGGCGTCTTTGTGCCGATCGACGCCGCCGAAGTCCCGACGCGCGCGCTGCCGCGCCGCCTCGAGCGACATCCCCGCGTCGACGTGGCGCCGCGTCTCCATCTCGAGGTGGAAGCGCATCTCCTCGTCCAGCTCCGCGTCGTCGCGGCGGCGGCGGAAGAGCGATGCGATCGATGATGCGAGCTCGTGATACCAGGCCATGTCAGGCTCCCTGAAAGGCGTAGCGGAGGACGCGGTTGACCGCCGAGGAGGCGCGTTCCCACTCGACGATCTCGGCGCGGAGCTGCTTGCGGCCTTCGGCGGTGATGATGTAGTAGCGCGCGCGGCGGTTGTTCTCGCTCGCGCGCCATTCGGCGCGGATCCAGCCGCGGCGCAGCATCGCTTGGAGGGCGGGGTAGAGCGATCCCTGGTTGACGTCGAACACGTCGCGCGAGATCTCGCGGAGCTTGAGCGACAGTCCCCAGCCGTGCATCGGCTCACCGCTCACCAGCTTGAGCGCCAGCATCTCGAGAGTGCCGCGGAGGACTTCGGACCGGTCGTCGGTGGGTGGCATGCGATTCTTTTAGGTAACCAACAGGAAGACTTCTAGGTTGCCAACAGGAGTAGACAACGGGCGCGGCCAAGGGGTTTGAACGGTGGCTCGCTACTCGCGCGGCGCTTCGATGTCGCTCAGGCGCGCGAGGCGCCGGCGGACGTCGGCGACCTTGGGCTGCAGCTCGGGATCGGCGTTCTTCCAGAGCGCGATGAACTTGGCGTAGTGCGAGGCTGCCTTCTGCCGGTCGCCCTTCGCCTCGTACAGCTCTCCCAAGCGCTTGTGAACGCCGGCGAGGGCGAGCGCATCGCCGAAGCCGATGTCCGGACCGTACGAGCCGTGCAGCTTGAACCAGAACGGCGTGGCGATGTACGCCTCGTACCTGCTGATCGCGGAATCGGCCTGCCCCGCGGCGTCGAACGCGCGGCCAAGCAGGAAGTCGCGGCAGGGCGCGCATTCGCGCACGGGCAACCCGTCGTCGCCAAGGTCCCCGCGACGAAATTCGTCGACCGCCGTGCGCGGGTCGTTGCGCGCGAGGGCGATCTCGGCGAGCGCGTCGTGCAGGTCGGGCGCCTCGCGACGCATGAGCGCCGTGTCGGCGACGTCGCGTCGGAACTGCGCGATCATGGCCATTCCCTTGCCGGGGTCGCCGGCCACGGCGTAAGCCTTCGCGGCGCTGTAATAGGGCCGATCTTCAATCGGGAGTCGCGCAAAGGGCGTGGCGGCGAGCGCGTGGTCGAGCGCCTGGACATACGCGGGAGATGGCCCGTGGAACCACGCATCGATGGCCGCCTGCGTGATCGCATGCGTCAACTGCTCGGCGTCGGTGTACGGGGCGACGGCGGCGCCTTCCCGGTCATACCGCTGTGCGTCCACGAGACGGCCGTGCTTCAGTGACAGATCGACGAGCATGCCGAGCGCCCGCTCGCGGGGCGCGGGGTCGGTGCTCTGCTGCAACGAGTCCAGCCGCTCATGGAGGCGAAGCGTGTCCCCCGCCGCGTAGAGCAGGAGGGCCTCGTGCGACGCGTGGGATCCCGTCACGGGTCCGTGCTGCTTCCATCGCCGCAGCCAGTCCGCGGCCGCTGCGTCATGCCCCTGGTCCAGCTCGAGCTCGATGATATTGCCAAACGCCAGGCCCGACGTCGAATCCTTGCGGAGAGACAACACGTCCAGCGATTCGGCTTGCGCGTAGGCGCGCTCGGAGCGGAGGATCTCGCCCGCGTTGACGGCGGCGGCTTTGCTGTCGCCGCGCTGCCGCAACCCCGCGTAGGCGGTCAGCGCGCGCGCGCGATCGGCGTGCGGTCCATCGAGAAAATACGCGGCTTCCACGCGGAGTCGCTCGATCTCCGGCAGACGATCGCGCAGGCGATAGGCGCGCTCCATCGCGGAATCAATCGCCGCGCGCGATCCGTCGATGTTGCCAATGCCGATCGCCAGCGCCTCCCACGCCGAGGCAAACGTCGAGTCCGCGGCGACGGCCTGTCGCTCGAGCTGCACGGAGACGGCCGGGTCCTCCTCCATGCTATTGGCCCGCACGCCCTCGCTGTAAAGTCGGAGCGCTTCGAGCGATGCCGTGGTCGCCTGGACGAGCGGGGTCGTCGCCTGAACGCTGCGGAGCGATTCGCCGATCCTGGCGCGCAGCTCGCGCGCGGACTTGTCGGCCGCGTCGATCAAGCCGCGCGGACCATCGCCCGTTTCGCGGAACGACGCGAGCTCCGTCCCGGAGTCGGCGGACACCAGCCGAAGCGTGAGGATGTAACCGCTGCCCACGCCGGTCACCTGTCCGTCGACGACGGCCTTCACGCCTTCGCGCTGCGCCATCTCGCGCGCCGTCGCGAGATCGAGCCGCGTGTTCGCCGGCCGAAGCATCGTGCGCAGCTCGGCGGCGATCCGTTGCGGCGGAACGAGTGAGATCATCGTCGACTGCGACAACGCCGCGCGCACCGCATCGCTCACGACGGCACCGAGCGCGGTGTCGGTGTGCTGGACCGCGAAGTCGGCGATGATCACCGGCTCGCGCGCCGTGAATCGACCGCGGGCGAGCAGCGAGCCGGCGGGGCCGATACCGAGCCCGCGCAGCAGCATGAAGCCGCCCACGAGCAGCACGAACGCGCCTACCGCGTAGGCGCCGCCGAGCATCGTGCGGCGCCACGAGAGATGCGGACTCGCCTTGATGGCGATCGTCGCCATGGTCCCGCTGTTGGCGAGACTCGGCGTGCCGCCCGGCGTGTACGTGGGCATCGCCATCGCCGCGCGCCGCGCGACGAGCTGTGCGTATCCTGTAAAGAGGATTACTGGAAGTCCGAGCGCCATCACGATGAGCGCGCCGGGGAACACCCAGTCCGGCAGGCCGATGCCGATGATCGCCGCTTTGGCGAGGATGGCGACCGCGATGAACGCGATCGCGTAGACGCCGAGCGCGCGCCAGAGCATACCGCGCCCGCCAATGAGAATGCTGGGAAGCGCCGGCTGGTTGGCCGAGTCGCCGGTGGACACCGTCTCGAGCGCGGCGAGAAGCGCGTCGGCGGATTGCGGCCGCGCCTCGGGTTCCTTCTCGAGGCACTGCGAGACGAGTCGCGCGAGCTCCACGGGCGTGTCGGGCCGAAGCTCGCTCACCGGCCGCGGGCGCTCGCTCATGTGCGCGGCGAGGAGCCGCTGCGGCGACCGCGCGTCGAATGGCGGCCGTCCGGCGAGCAGCTCGTAGGCCAAGCAGCCGAACGCGTAGATGTCGGCGCGATGATCCGTGTTCGGGTCGCCGGCGGCCTGCTCGGGCGCCATGTACGCCGGCGTGCCGAGCGCGGTGCCGAGCTGCGTGAGCGTCTCGCCGCGCGCCGTGGCCACGGCGGACGCGGCGATCGCCTTGGCGATGCCGAAGTCGGTGACCATCGCCGCGCCGCGCGAGAGCAGCACGTTGTCGGGTTTGATGTCGCGGTGTACGACGCCGCGTTCGTGCGCGTACGCCAATGCGCGCCCGACGTCGCGGAGAATCGAGGTCGTCTCGCCGATGGAGAGCGGTCCGCGCTTGAGGCGCAGGCGGAGGCTCTCGCCGTCGACGTACGGCATCGTGAAGTACGGCGTCCCTTCGGCGTCGCCCGCGCTCAGCACCGGAACGATGTTCGCCTGCTGGAGCGAGGCCGCGAGCAAGATCTCCCGTTCGAATCGCTCGGCACTGATGCCCTGCATCAGCTCGGGCGACAGCACCTTGACGACGACCTTGCGATTGAGCCGGCGCTCGTCAGCGACGAAGACGCGCGACATCCCACCGCCGCCGAGCTCGCGCTCGATCGTGTAGCTGTCGCTGAGCGTTGTTTGGAGCTGGTCCCGCAGGTCCATCGTCGGCGCGAGTCCACAGAGGAGAGTCGCGCAAAGCTACGACCGAGTGCGTCACGAGGCCAGCTATGGCCGCGCGGATCAGTGGGCGGATGCCACCGTCGTCATTGCCGCGTGCGATCGTTGCGCCAGGCCAAGCGCGTACTGCGGCCACCAAGTGCCGGCGCTCGGGCCGCCATTGCACGTGCCGTCCGATTCGCCAGGCTGTTTGATCCAGAGCAGTGCGTCGACGAGCGTGTTGCCGGTATGCGTTGTCGGCGCGGCGCCGAGCGCCTGACCGGCGGGGTTGCACCACTGTCCGTTTGCCGAGGCGGCGCCGTTGCGGCTCGTGTCGATCACGAAGTGCTTTCCACCCAACAGGCGCGAGAGTGACACGCCGAACGTCGTGTTGTCGCTCGTCGAGAAATAGTTTGACACGTTGAGCGAGAATCCGTCCGCCTGATCGATGCCCGCTTGGCGCAGGCGCGACGCCATCTCGCTCGCGCTCACCCAGTGCGCGTTGCCCGCGTCGAGGTAGACGTGCGCGCCGGCGTGCGCGAGCGTTGCCACCGCGCCGCGGAGCATGCTGAAGCGCTCGCTCTGCGCGCTCGGCGAGAGACAACTGCTCCCCGCGATGGCGTCGGGCTCGAGGATGACCACGGCCGGTCGACCGCGCAGACCGTCGGCCATGCCCTGAATCCAGCGCGCGTAGCTCTGCGCGTCCTTTGCTCCACCCGCGGAGTAGCTCCCGCAATCGCGATTTGGAATGTCGTACGCGACGAGCACGGGAATCGTGCCGGTGCGCGCGGCGTCGCTCGTCAATCGGTCGACATCGCCGCGAATGTCCGTGTTCCAGTCGCCGAACCACGTGGCCGTGGGCTGCGCGGCGATGTAGTCCATGAACGCCGCGTCGGCGGGACGGCTCTTGCGCCACTGATCGGCCTGACGTGCCGCGGGCGACGAGGGGTTCACGTACAGGCGCATCGACAGCGGCGAAGGCGTCGCGGCGTGCGCTGCGCCGGCGAAGAGCATGGTAGAGGCGACCGCGATCGCGGCCACAACGGCATGAGCGTTCGCACTGAGTGTGCGAGCGCAAAGAGCATATGCTTTCAAAATTCCTCCGGCAGTCCGGCTGGCGTAGCCATCTCGGCTGTAACCGAGATAGCGTTAGCCCCGCGACTTTGCGTGGCGGCCTTTCAGCCGCGTTGCCCTTGGTCGGGAATTGACGTGCGCTTTGCTTGCCTGGTACGCTATGAAATATAGCCGACGCGCAGTGGCGCGTCAATATAACTCTTTGATATTAAAAGAGTTATCGAGCTTAGCGGTATGCGGCGAGCGCTACGGTGCGACGGTCGCGCTGTCGATCAACGGCCGGCCGCCGCGCAGCTCGTAGAAGGCGACCTCGAGCAGCACCGACGCGCTGTTCACGTCGAACGTCTTCGTCGACGCGCGCGTGTCTTCCATTACACCAGTCGCCCAGCCGCGGTTCGGATCATGAGCGTTGGCGACGTACTGGACCGCGGCGCGCGTGTAGTCGTTGGGAAGAATCGCGTTCCAGCCGAACGCGGCTTTGGTGCTCACCCAACGCGGCCGTGACACCTGAGCGCCGGACGACGCGTTCTCCACCACGAAGGCTTTGCCGGAGCAGTAGACGCAGTAGTAATAGAAATAATCCGGCGGTACGGCGACGGCGTCTTCCGAGACCATCGTCATCTTCCCGTCGGACTTGTAGCGCGCTTCCTCGAGCGCGAGCACGTTCTTCGCGAGCGATTCGACGTCGGCGGGCATGCCGAGCTCGATGCCGTAGAGAATGAACGGCTCGCTCAGCAATCGATCCTGCTGCCGCTTGTCAGCGAGGATCGGGACGCCCATCACGGTGACGGGCTCCGCGTTCTTGTGTACGTCGAGCGCGTTTCGAACATCGGCGCCCCAGCGCGCGAAGCCTTGGGCCGCGTACTGCTCGTAGCCAATGCGGCCTTCCTGATACGTCCACGGCTTGCCGTTCGAGCCGAGGAGCTGGCCTTGGAGATAACCGTCCTTCACAATTTGTGAATAGTCCATTCGCTTCGCGATACGCGCCAGCTGATCCGCGTACTGCGGCTCGCGCGCGGCGAGGATCTTGAGGGCGACGAGAAAGCGCCCGAGGTCGGTGGCCGACCATCCTGGCCGTCCCTCGCTGCTGATCGCGCCGGTACGCGTGGAATACAGCTTCGCGAACGCCGTGTTCTGATACAGCGGCATGCGCTCGAGCGTCGCCAGCGTCTTGCGCGTGCGAGCGTCGTAGTCGCCGGCGGTGATCAAGCCGAGCTCTTTCGCCGCGTGAAAGCCGAGCAGCTCGGCGCCGATGTCCCACATGGTGGTGTTGTACCAATCGGGCGTCGCGCTCACGAGGCCGGTGTTCGGCTGCCAGTTGGCGGTGAGATAGCCGAGCGACTGCTTGGCCATTTCACGATAGAGGGCCTTCTCCTCTGGGGAGAGCGGCGGTCGCGCAGGCGTCGAAGCGATCGCGGCCGCGGACGCGACCGAGGTCGTATTCGGAGCCGCGCGTGCGTACGCCGGCGCCGCGTCGTGAGACGACCCGCACGCCGTCAGCACGGCGAACACCAACCCGAGAATGCAGCCGCCCATGTTCATGTGTGCCAGAGTTCGATGAGCGCGCCTCGTGCAAACCGCGGGCCTTTTGTTGTCTCACTCGTCAGGCGACGATCATCACAGTACCGGGCATAGAACTCGCTAAACGCATGGTGACTTGTGTCACCGTTCGCCGTGGCGTCGCGAGGCAGAGACGCCGGCCACCGTAGCCAAAACGAAGCATGCAGCTGGAAGGACAGGGAGCGGCGGGCGCCCCCGCGAGCTCGACCGACATCACCGCAGTTGAGACCTCCGCCGCACACGCCGCGGCGGATCGGCGCGAGAGACCAGTCCGGTGGGTTCAGGCATTCGCCATCCTCGCGCTCGCTTATGCGACGTACTGGATCGGCTGGCGCTGGACACACACCATCAACACCGATCCGAAAGCTTTCGTCCCATCCATGATTCTGCTGCTCGCGGAGACGTGGGCCTACATCAACATGTGCTTGTTCGTGATGTTGACGTGGCGCCTCACCGACCGCGAGCCTGGCCCCGCCCCAGATGGCCGCACCGTCGACGTCTTCATCACCGTGTACGACGAGCCGCTCGAGATCGTGCGGCGCACGGCAGTCGGCGCGCGAGAGATCCGCTACCCGCACCGCACGTACATCCTCGACGACGGCAAGCGCGACGAGCTGCTCGCGATGACGCGCGAGCTCGGCATCGGGTACATCCGCCGGGTGGGCAACGCCCACGCGAAATCAGGAAACTTGAATTACGCGATCAGCGTGACCCGCGGCGAGTTCATCCTTCAGCTCGACGCCGACCACGTGCCGATGCCAAGCATCCTCGATCGGCTGCTCGGCTACTTCAACGATCCGCGGATGGCCCTGGTTCAGTCGCCGCAGGACTTCTACAACGTCGACTCGTTCACGCACGTGCGGAACGACGAAGGCCGGCGGCTGTGGGAGGAGAATCGGATCTTCTACTCGTTGATCCAGCCAGGCCGCGACCACTGGAACGCGTCGTTCTTCTGCGGGAGCTGCGGCGTCATCCGCCGCTCGGCGCTCGAGGAGATCGGCGGCTTCGCGTCGCAGACGATCATCGAGGACATGGAGACGACGATGCAGCTCCATGCCCACGGCTACAAGTCTGCGTATCATCGGGAGACGCTCGCGTACGGTCTCGCGCCGGGCGCGGCGGGCGCGTACCACGTGCAGCGGCTGCGCTGGGGGCAGGGCGCGATGCAGATCCTGCGGAAGCTGAAGCCGCTCACGATGCGCGGGCTCACGCTTCAGCAGCGACTCGCGTACTTCGCGGGCACGGCGTGCTATTTCGAAGGCTGGCAGAAGTGCGTGTTCTATCTGATGCCGCTCTTCTATTTCTTCACCGGCATTCTGCCGGTGGGCGGCGATCAGCACGCGTTTCTGATCCGGCTCATTCCGTACATCCTGATCTCGATCGCCGCGTTCGAGCTGCTGTCGCGCGGGACCGGGTATCTGTTCCTGAGCGAGCGGTTCACGATGGTGCGCGTGTGGACGTACATGATGGCCGCTCTCGCCGTCTTCACGCGCAAGCCGCTCAAGTTCAACGTCACGCCCAAGGGCCATGCGGCGGTCCCGCGCATGGCGTACATGCCGCAGCTCACGCTGCTCCTGCTGTCGGTGGCCGCGCCGGTCTGGGCGACGGTGGCCTATCGCGCGCACTGGATTGACTATACCGCGCACGGCTGGGGCTCGTGGGCGTTCTGGATGAACGGCGTGTGGGCGCTCTGGAACTGCTGCTTCGCGTACTACGTGGTGCGCCACAGTCTCACCATGCGGCAGCGGCGCGACGATCATCGCTTCGAAGAGCAGATGGTGATCGACGTGCAGATCGCGGGCGAAGGCGAGACCATTCTCGTTCCCGCGATGACGTTCGATCTCAACTCGGCCGGTCTGGGCTTCCGCGCCACGCAGCCGGTTCCGGTGGGGACGAAGGTCAGCATCGCGCTGCCGCTCGGCGAGAAGACCATTCCGACAACGGGCGAGGTGCGGCATGTCGCACCCGTGCGCTCGCATCTCGGCGCCGTGTACTCGCACGGCGTCGACTTCACCGCGCTGCCGATCGAGGCGCGGGACACGATCGAGCTGTTCTGCACCAATCACTCGATGGCCGTGTGGCGCATGCGCTACCGCCAGTCGATCGACATCGTGCAGCTCGCCGGCGAGCGCATTCGCAACCTGCGCGCGGGGCGCCGTCGTCTCGTCGGCCTTCCGGCGATGGTGCGCGCGCACGCCGCCGAACCCGACGGTGGCGCGGCGCTGACGCACTCCCTCGTCCTCGAGGAGCTCGGCGAGCGAGGCGCGCGCCTCATTGGCAACATGGCGTTCGCGCCGGGGACGCAGGTCACGTTCGAGGTGCCGGGCTCCACGATCCACGGCACCGGCGTCGTGCGCCACGTGCAGACGCATCGCACGTCGATGGCGGTGCTGTTCAGCCTCGGCGTCGAGTTCAGCGACGGGACGCGCCGGCCGTCGCGATGGCTGCCGGCGTCCATCACGTCGCTCCTCCCCGGCGGCGGCGAATCCCACGAACCGACGGCGCGGGCATCATGAGCATTCCTGAATTAGAGCCGCTCGATCAGGCCGCGGAGCCGATCGTCATTCACGTGCCGCCATTCGACGACGCGGCGCCGGCCGCCGGCGTGGCGATCGTTCCGGATACGCCGAGCACGCCGAAGCGCGGGCCGAAGCGCAAACGCAAACGCGGACCGACGCCGAGCGCGCCGCCCGCATCGCTGCCCGCGCTCGCCACCGTGCCGCTCGCGCTTCCGAAGACGTCGACGGCCGATGCGCCGGCGCCGACCGTCGACGTGGAGCCCAAGCGGGCATCCAGCCTCGATGCGCTGCGCGGGCTCTTCCTCGTGAGCATGACGTTCGGCTTCACGATCGCGAGCGACCACCTCCCGCTCTGGATGTATCACCGGCAGTTCCCGCCCTCGGCGGGCGACGTGCCGGCGAACGTGGCGGGCATCAGTTGGCGCGACCTCACGTACGTCTCGTTC
>Ga0068856_100005899_pt1 | contig 12065 bp, 10 predicted proteins | sample KBSCornC62_FD_66595 | JGI IMG/M metagenome (GOLD analysis project Ga0068856, IMG submission 66595) | Corn rhizosphere microbial communities from Kellogg Biological Station, Michigan, USA - KBS Corn C6-2 | ecosystem: Host-associated > Plants > Roots > Rhizosphere > Soil ...
CCATCTGCTGACGCAGATCTTCCGCTTCTTCACCCAGGCCGACGTCGAGGTGAACAACTGCTACATGCGGCACTACAGCCGCGTCTTCAAACCGACCGAGGTGCAGATGATGCTGGCCGCCTTCTCCGCCATGGAGACGGTGCACGTCGCGGCCTACAGCCACCTGCTCGACACGATCGGCATGCCCGAGACCGAGTACACCGCCTTCATGACCGTCAAGGAGATGAAGGACAAATACGACTACATGCAGGGCTTCAACGTCGAGTCCAAGCACGAGATCGCCAAGACGCTGGCGGTGTTCGGCGGCTTCACCGAAGGCCTGCAGCTGTTCGCCTCGTTCGCGATGCTGATGAACTTCCCGCGCTTCAACAAGATGAAGGGCATGGGCCAGATCATCTCGTGGTCGGTGCGCGACGAGACCCTGCACTGCAACTCGATCATCAAGCTATTCCGCACCTTCGTGCAGGAGAACCCGGAGATCTGGACCGAGCCGCTGCAGCGCGAGATCTACGTCGCCTGCTCGACCATCGTCGACCACGAGGACGCCTTCATCGACCTCGCCTTCAAGCTCGACGGCATCGAGGGCATGACCGCGACCGACGTGAAGCGCTACATCCGCTTCATCGCCGACCGCCGCCTGATCCAGCTCGGCCTGCAGCCGATCTACGCCAAGGACGCGAAGAACCCGCTGCCCTGGATGGACCAGATGCTGAACGCCGTCGAGCACACCAACTTCTTCGAGAACCGCGCGACGGAGTACTCGAAGGCCTCGACGCGGGGGACGTGGGAAGAGGCGTTCGGTTAGACTAGCGCCTTATAAAATCCGGAACTGTCCGCGTTCGGGGGTGAAGCGGACATCGGGCCATGCACCCCCCGAGTGTCGCGTCTTGACCCCAAAGCGGACTTTGTGGCGCCAATAGCTACTTGACGACATCGGCGGCGCGGGCAAGTGATCAAGCGAGGTTGGCGAGCAGCATCACCTACCTCGCATCACCGCGCTCTGCGTCACTACCGCTACAGCGGCGCTTAACGCATTGAGCCGTGATGGAAAGCCCGCACCGATCAGGCTAATATATTCGGCAGCTTGCGTGGGGGTCGTCAATGGCACGCTCATGTTCACGCATCGGCGCATCGCTCTTGTTCGGGTTCCTTCTGACCTCGGCCGCGATCCTGGAGGCACACGCCCAGGACCTCGGCAAGCCGCCGCAGAACCTCGACGACACCTCTGTGACCAAGGTGTTCAAGGAGCCGAGCTACTCGCCCTATGCTGGGCGCAACTTCCCGACCCTGGTGTTGTGGGGCAACCAGCATATGCACACGTCGATCTCGCTCGACGCGGGTGTGCTCTGCGTGCTCGACGACGAGGCGGCCTACCGCTACTCGCGCGGCGAGGAGGTGATCACCACCACCGGCCAGCGCGCCAAACTCTCCCGTCCGATGGACTGGCTGGTGGTCAGCGACCACGCCGAGGCCTACGGCGCGATGGTCGAGCTGCGCCGGGGCAACCCAGTGCTGCTGGCCGACCCGACCCTGAAGCGCTGGTACGAAGGAATCCAGAAGGGCGGCAAGGATGCCTATGCCGTCGCCTGGGATATCATCCGGGCCAACTCTGAGGGCAAGATTCCGCCCGTGCTGGCGAGCCCAGCCATCACCAAGACGGTCTGGGAGCGGCACGTCAAGACCACCGAGAAGTACAACGAACCCGGCCGCTTCACCGCCTTCCACGGCTGGGAGTGGACCTCCATGCCGGGCGGCGACAACCTGCACCGCAACGTGGTGCTGCGCGACAACGCCGACCGGGCAATGCAGGTGCTTCCTTTCTCTGCACTGCAGAGCGACAAGCCCGAGGATCTGTGGAAGGCGCTGGCAGCCTACGAAGAGAAGACCGGTGGCCAGGCGCTCGCCATCCCGCACAATCCCAACATCAGCGGTGGCCGCATGTTCGAGCTGGTCGACTCTTACGGCAAGCCGTTCACCGCAAAGTATGCCGAGGACCGCGCGCGCTGGGAGGTCCTGCTGGAGGTGGTGCAGACCAAAGGCCAGAGCGAAGCGGCGCCCTACCTTTCGCCCAACGACGAGTTCGCCAACTTCGAGCTCTGGAACAAGATGAACCTGGGCGGCCTGGTGGCGCACAAGGACGACTTCTACAAGTATGAGTACGCCCGCGAGGCCTACAAGATGGGGCTGAAGCTCGAGCAGGATCTCGGCACCAATCCCTTCAAGTTCGGCCTGATCGGCGGCACCGACCAGCACATGGGCCTGTCGGCGATCGAGGAAGACAACTACATGGGCGTGACGCCGCTCGACGAGCCCAAGTCCGACCGCTGGAAGGGCGTCTTCACGACGCTGAAGGACACCGACGTCAAGATGTTCGACTGGGAAATGGGCGCGGCCGGCTACGGTGCGGTGTGGGCCACCGAGAACACGCGCGAGGCGATCTGGGACGCCATGAAGCGCAAGGAGACCTACGCCACCACCGGCACGCGCATGGTGATCCGCTTCTTTGGCGGCTGGGACTTCCAGAAGGTCGACGCCGAGACGCGCTATCCCGCCAATGTCGGCTACACCAAAGGTGTGCCGATGGGTGGCGACCTGCGCACCGCGCCCGCCGGCAAGACACCGACCTTCCTCGTTGCGGCGCTGAAGGACCCTTACGGCGCCAATCTCGACCGCATCCAGGTCGTCAAGGGATGGGTCGACGCCAAAGGCCAGCTGCAGGAGAAGGTCCATGACGTGGTGTGGGGCAGCGCCGACAAGCGCAAGCCCGGCGCCGACGGCAAGCTGCCGCCGATCGGCAACACAGTGGACGTGGCCAATGCGCTGTGGACTGACACGATCGGCGATCCCGAGTTGATCACGGTGTGGCGCGATCCCGACTTCGATCCCAAGCTGCGCGCCTTCTACTACGCGCGCGTGATCGAGATCCCGACGCCACGCTGGACGGCCTACGACGCTGCGCGCTTCAAGGTGACGATGGGCAAGGAAGTGCCGATGACGCTGCAGGAGCGCGGCTACACCTCGCCCATCTGGTACACGCCATGACATGAAGGCGCTAGCCGCCTTCTGCCGCCACGCCCTGCGCGAACCGCTGGTCCATTTCCTCGTCCTCGGCGCACTGCTGTTCGCCGCCTACGCGGGCCTAAGCGGCGATCGGCCGGGTTCCAGCCGGATCGTCGTCACGCCGGGCCAGGTCGACGCGCTGATCGCCGCCTTCACCCGGACCTGGCAGCGCCCGCCCGGCGAGCAGGAGCTGAAGGCGCAGCTCGACGATTTTGTGCGCGAGGAGATCGCTACGCGCGAAGCCATGGAAGCGGGGCTCGACCGCGACGACCCAATCGTCCGGCGCCGCCTGCGCCAGAAACTCGAGGCGATGGTGGTGGACATCATGCTCGACGCCTCGGCGGCGAGCGACGCGGAGCTGCAGGCCTGGCTCGATGCGCATGCCGACCAGTTCCGCCGCGAGCCGCAGCTTGCCTTGCGCCAGATCTACCTCAGCCCCAAGAAGCACGGCGCGGCGCTGGCTCATGACGCCGGCGCCTTGCTCGAGCGGCTCGCCGAGGCCGGGCCCGAGGTCGACATCGACGGGCTAGGCGATCCGCTGATGTTGCCGGATGACATGGCGCTCGCCGGCTCGGGCGATGTCGCCCGGACCTTCGGCTCGGAGTTCGCCCGGCGGGTGCTGTTGCTCAAGCCGGGCCGTTGGTCCGGGCCCGTGCCCTCAAGCTACGGCCTGCATATCGTCTTTGTGCGCGAGCGTGTTGATGGCCGCCTGCCGACGCTTGCCGAGGTGCGGCCGCAGGTCGAGCGCCTGTTCGACGCCGAGCGCCGCCAGCGCAAGGTCGATGAGATGTACGGCACGCTTCTCGAAAAGTACCAGGTCGTGATCGCGCCACGACCCCGACCGCGACCCGACGAGAAGAGCGCGCCATGACGGCGAGGATGCTTGCCCTCATCCTGGCCCTTGCGCTGGCGTGCGCGCTGCCGGCCGCCGCGCACGATGCGCGGCCGGCATACCTGGAAATCCGGGAGACGGCCGCCAGGCAGTACGCCCTGCTGTGGCGAGTGCCGCTGCTGTCTGGCCTGCGCTTGCCGGTGGGTATGAAGCTGCCCGACGAGTTTGCGAACCTCAGGGATCCGGTGGTGCAAGAAGGCGGTGACTGGCTGGTCGAGCGGCGGTGGATCGCGGCAAGCCCCGGCGGACGATCCGAAGGCCTCTCCGGCAAGCGCATCGAATTCCCCGGCCTCGAATTCACCAGCCTCGATGCACTGGTCCGCATCGAGCTGAAGGATGGCACGGTGTTGACCGCCATCGCCCGGCCGGCACAGCCGTGGGTCGAGGTTCCCGCCGCGCAGACGTGGCAGGAAGTGGCGTGGACCTACACGCTCGAAGGCATCGACCACATCCTGACCGGGGCCGATCACCTGCTGTTCGTGTTCGCGCTGCTGCTGCTGGTGAGTGGCGCGCGCCGTCTGGTGGCGACCATCACCGCTTTCACGGTCGCGCACAGCATCACGCTGGCCGCCGCGACCCTGGGCTGGGTCCATGTTCCCACGCCGCCGGTCGAGGCCTGCATTTCTCTCAGCATCATGTTCGTCGCAGCCGAGATCGTGAACGCAGCGAACGGGCGTCCGAGCGCGACAGCGCGTTTCCCGTGGCTCGTCGCCTTCGCGTTCGGGCTGCTGCATGGCCTGGGCTTTGCCGGGGCGTTGAGGGACGTCGGCCTGCCGCACAACGCTATCCCAGCGGCGCTGCTGTTCTTTAATGTTGGCGTCGAGCTCGGTCAGCTGATGTTCATCACCGCCATGGTGAGCCTCGGCCTTGCGGTCAGTTGGGCCATCCGGCGGCTGCCCCCGGTGCGTCCTGACGCCTACGCCGCCCTGACACAGCTCGTTCCCGCCTATGCGATCGGCGGAGTGTCGGCGTTCTGGGTGATCGAGCGTTGCGCAAGCTTCTGATCGCGGGCCGCGCTTGCCGCATTCCTCTAAAAACTTCCTCGCTTGGCCCCAGTCCTGAGCTGGAATGAGCACGCGAGAAATCTTCTCATAAAACTCATCCCGTGAGCCTATTGCTCACCATCGATCAAGTATTCGATGCTGCCATCGACGGTTCGACGCTTCAACGCCACTTCTTCGCTCAGCCAGCGCTCGACGGCGGCGTCGCGCTCCCGCAGGGCGCGCAGGCCCGCTCGGACGACCTCGGAGCCCGACGCGTAGGCGCCGTCCTCGACCTTGGCGTCGATATAGGCCGCCTGTTCGGGCGGCAGGCTGAACGTTCGCTTTGCGACCTTGGCCAGCATCACCTCGCGGTGAGGAGGTATCACACCGGCTGCGCAGTTACATTCGCCGCGTTGCCGGTTGGCGGGGTTTCCCTTAATCGAGAGGCATGCCCATCTGTCGTCCTGAGTCGCGCGGATCTGATCCGCGCTTCAGCCAAGGACCTCATCGCCGTTTCAGGCGGCATGAGACCCTTCGCTTCGCTTGGGGCGACAAGAGGCTGTTGGCGGTCGCAGTCTTTGCCTGCAGCCTGCTCGCCGCACCGCTTGCGCAGGCCGCGGGGCTGGTCAGCCATTCGGTGACCTACGACGTCAAGGTGCCGGCCGACGACAAGAAGGACTATGCCGAGGGGCAGGGCACCTACAGCCTGACCCGGAGCTGCCAGGGCTGGACGCTGGGCGAGGTCTACCAGTTCGGCGTCGAGAAGGGCGACAAGGGCCAGCCCAAGCAGCTCGGCCCAAAGGCAGACCGGCTCGAGGAGCGGCTGACGGCGACCGAGCCGGCCGACGGCTCGCAGCTTGCCTACCAGGTGCGGCTGCGCCTGAACGCCCGTCTCACCACCGCCAACGCCAAGGCGACGATCGGCGCCGACGGCGGCAAGCTGCGCGCCGATCTCGGCACCTACAAGCAGAACAGCGACCTGCCGGCCGGCACGCTGCCGCCGGCGGCGGCGCGGAAGGCGCTGGTCGATGCGCTGCTCGCCAACCGTCCCGACCCGATCGACATCAAGACGGTCGAGATGCTGCGCTTCCACAAGCCGATCGTGGAGCACTACCAGCGCCTGCCGCCGGGCTACATGATCCCGACCGACCTGCCGAAGGACCTCAAGGCGTCGGACAGGAATTTCGCCCAGGGCCGGACCTTCGCGGTGCGCCGCCGGGTCGGCGACTTCAACGAGTTCGGCGACGAGTTCTGGCTGCTGCACGAATCGGGCGCCGTCCTGCGCCGGCTGATCAAGCGCCAGGACGTCGGCATCCTGCTCGAAGCCCGCGAGGTGACGCTCTTCCCGCCGCCGAAGTGCGATTGAGACGTCGCCAGGCCTGTGGATAAGCCTTCTCGGCGGAGGTGCTTCTTGGGCAATGGAACGTGATTCGCTTCCTGACATTCGGGCAGAAAATTCATGGCCATTGCCCGTAATAGGTGTTCGCCGCGTGATCATGCAGAGTCGCGCGGATGATGATGTTCATCGGACCGCGCCACTCCAGTGGCGCTCATAATTCTCGGGCACCACTGCAGTGGCACGCTCAAATGAAGGTGGTTTTTCAGGGGGGCGGGGTAGCAGGATTCGTGGACTCTTGGCGCAAAACCCTTGTGCCATAGGCATCGAAGCGGTCCACGCCCGTGTGGACTCTCGTGGACTGCTGCCAGAGTGGAACGCGGAACGGAACGCCGGAAGGTCAGGCCCAGCCGCCGGCGTGCGGCAGGACGTGGCCGGTGATGAAGCCCGCGCCGGCCGAGCACAGGAAGCAGATCGCGGCGCCGAGCTCGGCGCTCTTGCCGAGGCGGCCGAGCGGGATCTGCGCCGTCATCTTGGCCATCGCCTCGTGATTGGCGAGCAGCTGCGGCGGGAAGTAGTCGGGGTTCTCGACGTAGTTCGAGCCGACCGCGTTGACCGTGATGCCGTCGCGGCCGAGCTCCTTGGCGAGCGAGGAGATCAGGCCGTTGGCCGCCGCGCGGGCGGAGACGTAGGGCGCGTAGTTGGCGATGCCGCGCAACGGCGCCGCCGACGACACGAAGACGATGCGGCCCGACTTCCGTTGGCGCATCGACGGCGCCACCAGCTGGGTGAGGCGGAGCGGCTGCACCGCCATCGCCTCGAGCGCGGCGCGGAAGTCCTCCATGCGCGCCTCGCTGAGCGGCGCGCGCAGGGCAGGGAAGGCGTCGTTGTTGACCAGCGCGTCGATGCGGCCGTGCCGCTTGAGGGCCTGCTCGACCAGCGCCTCGGGCTCGGCCGCGACGAGCGCGTGCGCGCCGGGGAAGCGGCTTTCGTAGGTGCGCCGCGCGGCCGCCTCCTGGAACGAGGGATCGTGCGCGATCACCGTCGCGCCTTGTGCGAGGGCCACCTCGGTCGTGCCGGGACCGGCGAATTTTTCGACATGGGTGATGAGAATCACCCGGTCTTTCAGCAGCATGCCGATTCCTCTAGGTTGGCCCGATGACCGAGCCCGCCGACACTCCAGCCGATCGGGCCTCCTTTGGCTACCGCGACGTGCCCGCTGCCGAGAAGGCGGGGATGGTGGCGCGCGTCTTCGAATCGGTGGCGCCGCGCTACGACCTCATGAACGACCTGATGTCGGCTGGCGTGCACCGGCTCTGGAAGAACGCCATGGTCGACGTGCTGCATCCGCGAACGGGCGAGGCGTTCCTCGACGTCGCCGGCGGCACCGGCGACATCGCCTTCCGGATTTTGCAGCGATTGGGGGAGCGGGCGGGCAGGGGCACGCACGTCACCATCTGCGACATCAACCCGGCGATGCTCGAGGTCGGCCGCGACCGCGCCGTCGACCGCGGCCTGCTGAAGGGGCTCACCTGGACGACCGGCGATGCCGAGAGCCTGCCGTTCCCCGACCGTTCGTTCGACGCCTATACGATCGCCTTCGGCCTGCGCAACGTCACCGACATCGACAAGGCGCTGGGCGAGGCGTTCCGCGTGCTGCGGCCGGGCGGGCGGTTCCTGTGCCTCGAGTTCAGCAAGGTCACCTCGGCGCCGATCGGCCGCGCCTATGACGCCTACTCCGAGCGGGCCCTGCCGCTGCTCGGCCGGGTGATCGCGCGCGATGCCGAGTCCTACCGCTACCTGCACGAAAGCATCCGCCGCTTCCCCTCGCAGCGCGAGCTGGCGCGGCGCATGGGCGAGGCGGGCTTCGAGCGGGTCGGCTGGCGCAACATGACGCTCGGCGTCGTCGCCCTGCATACGGGCTGGCGGATCTAGGCATGCTGCGCGCGCTTCGGAACAGCTGGCGCCTGTTGCGCGTGGCGCTGAGCTTCGCGCGGCATGACGCGCTGTTCCCGCTCGAGACGCTCGGCATCGCGCCGGCGCTGATCGCCTGGGCGCGCCTCTTCGTTTGGCGGCGCGACGGGCGGCGGCCGGGTGAGCGGCTGGCAGCGGCGCTGCAGGAGATGGGCCCGAGCTTCATCAAGCTCGGCCAGGCGCTGTCGACCCGCGCCGACCTGTTGAGCGCCGAGGTCGCGAGCGATCTCGCGAGACTGCAGGACCATCTGCCGGCGTTCTCCGGCGCGGAGGCGCGGCGCACCATCGAGGCCCAGCTCGGCCAGCCGATCGCGGCGCTGTTCGCGAAGTTCGAGGACATCCCGATCGCCGCCGCCTCGATCGCGCAGGTCCATTTCGCCGTCACCACCGACGGCCGCCCGGTCGCGGTGAAGGTGCTGCGGCCCGGCATCGAGGCGGCGTTCGCGCGCGATCTCGACCTCTTCTACTGGATGGCCGAACTGGTCGAGCGCACCCAGCCGCGCTTCCGGCGCCTGCGGCCGGTCGAGTCGGTGAAGGCCTTCGCCGACGTGGTGCGGGTCGAGATGGACCTGCGCATGGAGGCGGCCGCGGCGCAGGAGCTGGGCGAGAACTTCGCCGACGATCCCAACTACCGCACCCCCGAGATCGACTGGGATCGCACCGCGCAGCGCGTGATGACCCAGGAACAGGTCGACGGCATCCCGATCGGCGACCGCGACGCCATCATCGCCGCCGGCCACGATCCGGACGCGATCATGCAAAAGAGCGCCGAGGCGTTCTTCTACCAGGTGTTCCGCGACGGCTTCTTCCACGCCGACATGCACGGCGGCAACGCCTTCGTCGACCGCCAGGGCTGCATCGTGCCGGTCGACTTCGGCATCATGGGCCGGGTCGACGAGGACACGCGCGGCTATCTCGCCGAGCTCCTGGTCGCCTTCCTGCGGCGCGACTATCGCGCGGTCGCCGAGGTGCAGTTTCGCGCCGGCTACGTGCCGGCCGACCAGTCGATCGAGATGTTCGCCCAGGCCTGCCGCTCGATCGGCGAGCCGATCTTCGGCAAGCCCTCGCACCAGATCTCGATCGCCCGCCTGCTGGCGCAGCTCTTGCGCGTCACCGAGCAGTTCGAGATGACGGTGCAGCCGCAGCTCCTCCTGCTGCAGAAGACCATGCTGATGGCCGAGGGCATGGGCACCCGGCTCAATCCCAACGTCAACATCTGGGAGCTGGCGCGGCCGCTGATCGAGGTCTGGATGCGCGACCATTTCGGCCCGCGCGCCACCGTCCAGCGCAGCGTCGGCGACCTGATGCAGGGCCTGCGCCGCGTCCCGCGCCTGATCGACAGCCTGCACCTGATCGCCGAGCGCGAGCGCCAGAGGGTCGAGCGCGTCGAGGCGGAAGTCGAATCGGTGCTCACCCGCTGGACCCGGGATGTCGGTTTCGCCGAAATCATCGCCGTCCTCGCCCTGATCGCCGCCGTCGTGGCCTGGCTGCGTTAAAATGATTGCGATGGAGCGGTCTTCCGCTGGGGGCGCGCCACTCCAGTGGCGCGTCTTCTCTTGCTCATTGGACCGCGGGCCTCCAGGCAAGCTCATGAGCGGAGCTGAAGCTCCGCGGTCCGATGACCATGACGCGCCACTGGAGTGGCGCGCCCCCAGCGGAAGAGCAGGGCCGTGCTGTCCCGGCCCGGCCGGTGTGATAGGGTGAACACCATGCTCAAGGGCAAGCGAATCCTGCTGGTGATTGCGGGCGGCATCGCGGCGTTCAAGTCGCAGGAGCTGGTCCGCACGCTGCGCAAGCGCGGCGCGGCGGTGCGCTGCGTGCTGACCGCGGCGGGCGCGAAGTTCGTGACGCCGATGGCGCTGCAGGCGCTGACCGAGGACAAGGTCTATACCGAGCTGTTCTCGCTCACCGACGAAAGCGAGATGGGCCACATCCAGCTCTCGCGTGACGCCGACCTGCTCGTCGTGGCGCCGGCGACGGCGAACATCCTGGCGCGCATGGCGTCGGGCCTGGCCGACGATCTCGCCACGACCGTGCTGCTCGCAACCGACAAGCCTGTGCTGGCGGCGCCGGCGATGAACGTGCGCATGTGGACGCACGCCGCGACCCAGGACAACGTCGAGACGCTGCGCAACCGTGGCGTCCACTTCGTCGGGCCGAACGACGGCGTGATGGCGTGCAACGAATACGGGCCTGGCCGGATGTCGGAGCCGGAGGAGATCGTCGCGGCGATCGAAGGCCTTCTCACGACCGAGAAGCCGCCCCTTGAAAAGCCAATGGCCGGCAAGAGTGCGCTCGTCACCTCGGGCCCGACGCGCGAGGCGATCGATCCGGTGCGCTACATCTCCAACCATTCGTCGGGCAAGCAGGGCCATGCGATCGCCGCGGCGCTGGCGCAGCTCGGCGCCGAGGTCACGCTGGTGAGCGGGCCGGTGAGCGTGCCCGATCCGGCCGGCGTGAAAGTCGTGAAGATCGACTCGGCCGACCAGATGCTGGCGGCGTGCCTCGCCGCCGGCAAAGTCGATGTCGCGGTGTGCGCCGCCGCTGTCGCCGACTGGAAGATGGCCAAGCCCGCCACGGCGAAGATCAAGAAGAAGCCGGGGGCCGCGCCGCCGGCGCTCGAGCTCACGCCCAACCCCGACATCCTGGCGACGCTCTCGAAGCGCGGGCCGGTCCGGCCGACGCTGGTCGTGGGCTTCGCCGCCGAGACCGAGAACGTGGTCGCCAACGCCATCGAGAAGCGCAGCCGCAAGGGCTGCGACTGGATTGTCGCCAACGACGTCTCGCCCGCGACCGGCACGTTCGGCGGCGAGCGCAACACCGTCCACCTGATCACCGCCGAGGGCGTGCAAGCCTGGCCGACCTTGCCGAAGGACAAGGTCGCCATGCAGCTCGCCGGCGCGATCGCCTTGCACCTCACCCGCCCGCGGCCGGCCGAGGCCGCCGAGTGAGCGCAGAGCCCGTCGACATCGAGATCGTTCGCCTGCCGCACGGTCACGATCTGCCGCTGCCCGACTACGCCACCGTGGCGTCGGCCGGCGCCGACCTGCTGGCCGCGATCGAGGGCGAGATCGAGCTGAGACCGCTGGAGCGGAAGATCGTGCCGACCGGCATCTCGATCGCCCTGCCGGTGGGCTTCGAGGCCCAGGTCCGCCCACGGTCCGGGCTGGCCGCCAAGAACGGCATCACCGTGGCCAACGCGCCGGGCACGATCGACGCCGACTATCGCGGCGAAGTGGGCGTAATCCTCATCAATTTGGGCGCCGAGCCGTTTCGCATCACCCGCGGCATGCGAATTGCACAGCTGATCGTGGCGCGGCACGCCCGGGCGGTCTGGCGGGAGGTTTCCCAGCTCGACCAGACGGCCAGGGGCGCCGGTGGATTCGGATCCACCGGCGTGAAAGCGGAGGCGGCGCAACGCAAGTGAAGGGGTCAGGGGGCCGCCCATGCCTCGGCTCAGCAAGAAAACGATGTTCGCGATCGAAGCGGTGCTCGACGTGGCGTTCCACGTCGGCGAGCACCCGGTGCGCAGCAACGACATCACCGAGCGACAGCGCATTCCCAAGCGCTATCTCGAGCAGGTCCTGCAGCACCTGGTGCGGGCCGGCATCCTGAACGGCAAGAGGGGCCCGCGCGGCGGCTATCGGCTCGGTCGCGACCGAAGTCGCATCACCCTGGGCGAGGTGGTGCGCGTGGTGCGCAAACTGGAGGCCGAAACCGAACCGAACGACCCGTCGGTGGGCTCGCCGCTGGCGCACGAGGTGGTGTGGCCGATGTGGGAGCATCTGCGCGAGGAGATGATGACGCAGCTCGACACCAT
>Ga0068856_100005900_pt1 | contig 12064 bp, 10 predicted proteins | sample KBSCornC62_FD_66595 | JGI IMG/M metagenome (GOLD analysis project Ga0068856, IMG submission 66595) | Corn rhizosphere microbial communities from Kellogg Biological Station, Michigan, USA - KBS Corn C6-2 | ecosystem: Host-associated > Plants > Roots > Rhizosphere > Soil ...
GAGAACAAATATCCGGCCCAGCTTTCCGGCGGCATGCAGCAGCGCCTGGCGCTTGCCCAGGCGCTCATCATGCGGCCGAAAGTGCTGCTGCTCGACGAACCCTTCGGTGCGCTCGATCCGGGCATCCGCGCCGAAATCCATACGCTGATGAAGCGCCTCTGGCACGAGACGCAGATGACAGTGGTCATGGTGACCCATGACATGCGCGAGGCCTTCACGCTTGCGACCCGCGTCGTCGCCTTCGAGCGCCGCCGCGACCGGCCGGAGGAGAAGGAGCGCTACGGCGCGACCATTACCAAGGACATTTCCATCTGGCCGCCGCGCATCGCCGGCACAGCCTCGATCTTTGGCCCCGACCGGGACGGCCCGGTCTCTTCCCTGGGGCGCCGCCGGGACGACCTGGCACCATCGGGAGACATTTAGCCATGCAGCACGTCAGACGTTCACCGGAAGAAATCGCCGCCAATCGCGCGCGGTATGAAGACCATCAAAGGAAGGGGCTGGAATTCGCGCCCAAAGCATTGCCGGCGCCAAGTCCGCTTCCCGCTCAGCCGATCGACCCCGCCCTGGTCCTCCACCGCGAGACGCTGCCCGGCGGCTGGTACTGGTCGACACGTGTCAAGACGGGTGAGACGCTGCGCATCGCGCAGGAGCATGCCTTTTCCGCCGTATCGCTGATCGCCTGGAACGCGGCTGATCCGAGCGAGCGGCTGAACCTTGTCGACACGGTCAAGGTGCAATGGACGACGGCGCTGTCGAAGGGCCGCGTGATCTTTTCCGACATGGGCCGCGTCATGTTCTCGGTGACGGAAGATTCGTCCGGCGCCCATGATTGCCTGATGGGAGGCTCCACCGCCGCCTCAAACGAGGCAAAATATGGCCAAGGCCTGCGCAACAGCCGCGACAACTTCATCCTGCTAGCAACGAAAGCAGGCTTGGATCGGCGCGATATTCCCGCCGCCTTCACGCTTTTCGCGCCCGTCCGGGTCGATGCGGACGGCAAGTTCGTGTGGAAGCCGGAACTACTGCACGATGGCGACTATATCCATCTTCGCGCCGAAATGGACATGATCGTCGGCTTTTCCAACTGCCCTCACCCGCTCGATCCAAACCCGCATTACGCGCCGAAACCGGTGACCGTGACCCGCATTGCCGCTCAGCCTATCGCTGAAGACGATCTGTGTCGCACGGCCACCGCCGAAGCGGTGCGCGGCTTTGAAAACAACGCCTTCGCCAATCTTTGAGCCGGGAGAACGATCATGAGCGATTTCATTCAGACCGCGCCGTCCCGCACGCTCGACAAGGCGGTGCAGGATCATTTCATCGCTGCCGAGGCGCCGTTTTCGACCATCGTGCGCAAGGGCCAGACGCTGCGCATCGAGGATAGCTACGGCCAACAAGCGATCGACACGCTGTTCTACAATGCCGGGGATTATTCCGAGCGCTACTCCAACCAGGACACGATGCGCGAACAGGGCGCCGCCTATATCACCACAGGCACCCGAATCATCTCCAACGAGGGGCGCGTCATGCTGACGATGACCGCCGACAGCTGCGGCCGTCATGACACATCGGCGGGCGCCTGCTCCTGCGAGAGCAACACGGTGCGTTTCGGCCACGGCACGAAATATCTTCACGCCTGCCGAGACAATTTCGTGCTGGAAGTTTCAAAGCACGGCATGGGCAAGCGCGACGTCGTTCCCAACATCAATTTCTTCATGAATGTGCCGATCGAACCGTCAGGTGAAATGACGATCGTCGACGGCATCTCCGCTCCTGGCGACTATGTCGAGCTCAAGGCCGAAATGGACGTGCTCCTCGTCATTTCCAATTGCCCGCAGATCAACAATCCCTGTAACGGCTTCGACCCGACGCCGATCCGTGTCCTCGTATGGGACGGTGAGGCCTGAGATGTTCAAGAAAATATTGATCGCCAATCGCGGCGAGATCGCCGTCCGGATCATCGGGACGCTGCGGCGCATGGGCATTGCCTCCGTCGCCGTCTATTCCGATGCGGACCGTTTCTCAAAGGCACCCCTGATGGCCGACGAAACCGTCAGGCTCGGCCCGGCGCCGGCCTTGGAAAGCTATCTCAATATCGACGCCGTCATTGCCGCCTGCAAGGCAACCGGCGCCGAGGCGGTGCATCCCGGCTACGGCTTCTTGTCGGAAAACATTGGCTTTGCCGAACGGCTGGCAAAGGAAGGCATCGTCTTCATCGGGCCGACGCCGGACAATATCGCCGCCTTCGGGCTCAAGCACACGGCGCGCGAATTGGCGCGCACAAGCGGGGTGCCGCTGCTGCCGGGTAGCGACCTCGTCGAAACCAGCGAAGCCGCGCTCGCTGCCGCGGCGGAGATTGGCTATCCGGTTATGCTGAAGTCTACGGCCGGCGGCGGCGGCATCGGCATGCAGCTCTGCGAGGATGCTGCCAGCCTGAAGGCCGCCTTCGACAGCGTGCAACGCACGGCAAAAGCAAGCTTTGGTGATGCCCGTGTCTATCTGGAGCGCTTCGTTTCCAAGGCTCGGCATGTCGAGGTACAGATCTTCGGCGACGGCAAAGGCGGTGTGATCGCGCTTGGCGAGCGCGATTGCTCGTTGCAACGCCGGAATCAGAAGGTGATCGAAGAGACGCCCGCGCCCGATCTTTCGCCTTCGGTGCGCAAACGTCTCCATGCAGCGGCGGTAGCACTCGGCACCTCCGCCCACTATCAGTCCGCCGGCACGGTCGAATTCATTTATGACCCCGCACGCGAGGAATTCTACTTCCTCGAGGTCAATACGAGGCTTCAGGTCGAACATCCGGTCACGGAGGCTGTCTACGGCATCGATCTCGTCGAGTGGATGATCCGCCAGGCGGCCGGCGAAGAGGTGATCACAGGCAACGATCGACTTGTTCCGAAGGGTGCGGCGATCGAGGCGCGCATCTATGCCGAGATGCCGCATGCGGGCTTCAGGCCAAGCGCCGGCCTTTTGACCGAAGTTACTTTTCCGGAGGGCACGCGCGTCGACGGCTGGATCGAGACGGGTACGGAGGTCACTCCCTATTACGATCCCATGCTTGCCAAGGTGATCGTCGCGGCCGAAGACCGGCCGGCCGCGATCGAGAAACTCAAAACCGCACTTTCGCAAAGCTCCATCTCCGGCATCGAGACCAACCTCGACTATCTGAAGGCAATTGCCGGATCGGAACTGCTCGCCAGCGGCAAGGTGGCAACGACGGCGCTGAAGGATTTTCCCTTCGTGCCCGACGTGATCGAGGTGGTGGCGCCCGGCGCGCAATCGAGCATTCAGGAGCTTCCGGGCAGGCTGGGGCTCTGGCATGTCGGCGTGCCACCGAGCGGGCCGATGGACGAGCGCTCGTTCCGCCAGGCCAACAGGCTGGTCGGCAATGCCGATGAGACCGCGGCTCTGGAGCTGACCGTCTCAGGCCCGATGCTCAAGATCCTCTCCAAAGTCACGATCGCGCTTGCGGGCGCCCATATGCCGATGAGCCTCGATGGCGTTCCATTACCGCATGGTGAGGCCGTCATCGCAAAAGCAGGGCAGACGCTTGCCATCGGCGCCATAGAAGGCCCGGGCCAGCGCTCCTATCTCGCTGTCTCGGGCGGTTTCGCCGCGCCGCTTATGCTCGGCTCCAGGGCAACCTTCGGCCTCGGCCGATTCGGAGGCCATGCGACCGGTACGCTCCAGACCGGCCATGTGCTGCGACTGGCACGGACATGGCAGCCTGAGGCCAAGCCTGCGGACATGCCGGCAGCCCTCACGCGCACCTGGGAGGTCGGCGTTGTCTATGGACCACACGGCGCGCCGGACTTCTTTCTGCACGAAGACATCGAGACGCTGTTTTCGACCGACTACGAAGTGCATTTCAACAGTGCCCGCACCGGCGTGCGCCTGATCGGCCCTGCCCCCAAATGGGCACGTAGCGACGGCGGTGAGGCTGGTCTTCACCCCTCCAATCTTCATGACAATGCCTATGCGATCGGCGCGATCGACTTCACTGGCGACATGCCAATCATTCTTGGTCCCGATGGACCGAGCCTTGGCGGCTTCGTCTGCCCGGCCGTCATTGCGCGCGACGAGCAATGGAAGATGGGCCAGTTCAAGCCGGGCGACAAAATCCGTTTTCACCCGGTGCGGCGCAGTCAGGACGCTATCGCCGGTCCGACAGTTCGCCGTGCACCCGAGGAGACCGGATCGGCGATCGTCGGCCAAAGCCAGGATGGGCCAGTGCCTGTCGTCTATCGCCGGCAGGGTGATGACAACCTGCTTATCGAATACGGGCCGATGACACTTGATATCGCCCTGCGTTTGCGCGTGCATCTGCTGATGCAGGCAATCGTCGAGGCACGCCTGCCTGGGATCATCGACCTGACGCCCGGCATCCGTTCGCTGCAGATCCATTATGACGGTACGACGCTGACGCGGAAACGCCTCGTTGGCCTTTTGACCGAGATCGAAGCAAAACTGCCGCCGGCGCAAGAGGTCAAAGTCCCAAGTCGGATCGTGCATCTGCCGCTTTCCTGGAACGATCCGCAGGCCGAGCTTGCTATGCGTAAGTATCAGGAGCTCGTGCGCCCGAATGCGCCATGGTGCCCTTCCAACATCGAGTTCATCCGCCGCATCAACGGTCTGCCCGACGAGCAGGCGGTGCGCGACATCGTCTTCGATGCCAGTTATCTCGTGCTCGGTCTTGGCGATGTCTATCTCGGGGCTCCGGTCGCCACACCGATCGATCCACGCCATCGGCTGGTGACGACGAAATACAATCCGGCGCGCACATGGACACCGGAAAACGCCGTCGGCATCGGCGGTGCCTATATGTGCATCTATGGCATGGAGGGACCGGGCGGCTATCAGCTCTTCGGCCGCACGATCCAGGTCTGGAACAGCTGGCGGCAAACGCCGGTCTTTGCCAAGGACAAGCCATGGCTTCTCAACTTCTTCGACCAGATCCGCTTCTTCCCCGTCACGCATGAAGAGCTCAATGAAGCGCGTGCAGCCTTCCCGCACGGCGGCTATCCGATCAGAATAGAGGAGACTGAATTCTCCTATGCTGCCTACGAGGCTGGTCTCGCACGTGAAGCTGCTGCGATCGGTGCTTTCAAGTCGAGGCAGCAGGCAGCCTTCGAGGCGGAACGGCAACGCTGGAAGGAGCTGGGGCTCGACAGCTTTTCCGTTGACGAAGGAGCGAGCCCTGCCCTGGCCGGAGATATACCGGAAGGTTGCTTCGGCATCGAAAGCGCGGTGCCCGGCAATGTTTGGAAGATACTTGTCGAGGAAGGCCAGCCGGTCGCAGCCGGCGATACTTTGGCCATCATCGAGTCGATGAAAATGGAAATCAACGTCACCGCCCACGCTGCGGGACGCGTCCGCGATCTGCGCGCAGCACCTGGGCGCAACGTCAAGGCCGGCGACGTGCTTGTCATTCTGGAGGAAATCTGATGCTGCCTACTATTCTCGACCTAACCTCGTTGAAAGAGGCTTATGGAGCAGGTCTATCGCCGCTCGATCTCGTGGAGGAGATTATCGCCCGATGCGGGGCGTCAGATGATCCGGCAATCTTCATCACGCCGACATCTCCTGAGGCCTTGCGAGTTGCGGCGACGGAATTGCTGACGACGGCACCCGAGCCCAATAGCCTGCCGCTCTGGGGCATACCTTTTGCAGTCAAGGACAATATCGATGTCGCAGGTCTGCCGACAACGGCCGGCTGCCCGGCCTTTGCCTATCATCCCGAAGCGGATGCGACAGTGGTTGCGCGTCTGCGGGCTGCCGGCGCCATCGTCATCGGCAAGACCAATCTCGACCAGTTCGCAACCGGCCTCAACGGCACGCGCTCGCCCCATGGTGCGCCCCGCTCAGTTTTCGATCGCGCCTATGTTTCCGGCGGCTCCAGTTCCGGTTCCGCCGTTGCCGTGGCGGCAGGTCTTGCCAGTTTCTCTCTCGGCACCGATACGGCAGGCTCCGGCCGGGTGCCGGCCGCCTTCAACAATCTCGTCGGCATCAAGCCGACGCCGGGGCTTGCTCCCAATGTTGGCGTCGTACCGGCTTGCCGCAGCGTCGATGTCGTCACGGTGTTCGCCGCGACGGTTGGTGACGGGGTCGCCATTCGCCGGATCATGGAAGGCTACGACGCCCGTGATCCGTTCTCGCGAGAAGCGGCTCCAGCGAGCCTACCGTCGGCGCGCCCGCGCGTCGGTGTGCTGGACGGAGCCGAGCGCGAATTTTATGGCAACAGGCATGTCGAGGCCCTCTACGATGCCGCCATCGACAGGGCGAGATCGCTCGGGGCGGAGATCGTACCTTTCGACTATGCGCCTTTCCGCCGGGCTGCCGAACTGCTCTACAACGGCCCCTGGATTGCCGAGCGCCTCGCGGCGGTAAAGGACTTCCTCGCAAGCAATGCCGGCGATTTCGATCCGACCGTCAGAACCATCATCGAGGCGGCGCGAGGCTATGATGCCGTTGCGGCCTTCGAAGGCAAGTACAGGCTGGAGGCATTGCGGCAAAAGACGAAGGCGGAGTGGGAGAAGGTCGATTTCCTGATGCTGCCGACATCGCCCACGACCTATACGGTCGAGGAAATGCAGGCCGATCCGATCGTCAGAAACAGCCATTTCGGCCGTTATACCAATTTCGCCAACCTGCTTGATTGCGCGGCGATCGCCATACCCGCAGGCTTCGATGCAGACGGCCATCTGCCAGCCGGTGTAATGCTCGTCGGGCCGGCCTTTACCGACGACGCTTTGGCGCCTTTCGCCGATGCCATGCATCGAGCGGTAAATAGCGGAATGGGTAGGGATCGCATGGCGGCACTGCCGGACGGAAGCCGTGTAACACCCGAAGCCGCTGACGTCGTTCCGATCGTCGTTGTCGGCGCGCATCTGACCGGTATGCCGCTCAACCACGAGCTCACCGGAAAAGGCGGATACAGAATGATGACGGGTCGAACGGACGGCAGTTACCGACTTTTCGCCCTGCCGGGGACGATACCACCCAAGCCGGGTTTGGTGCGCGATCCGAACTTTGCCGGCAACGGTATCGAAATCGAGGTATGGGCGTTACCGCCGGCCGCATTTGCCCACTTCGTCCAGAATATTCCCGCCCCGCTGGGGATCGGCAAGATCCGGCTTGAGGACGGCAGCCATGTTTCCGGATTCCTCTGTGAAGCCCATGCCACAGCCGGTGCCAAGGATATCACCGGGTTTGGCGGCTGGCGAAATTTCATTCGCGCCGCGAATGCCACGGCTTAAAGGAGATACGAGATGAGAAAGATTCTCCTGCAGGCATTGCAAATCGTCCTTCATGGCCTGATCGCGAGAACCCAGGCAATTGGCAGCCATGAGCTGCCTCGCTCGCAGCAAAGCAGCCTCGGAGACCAATAAAATATTTTGTACGCGGCGGGTTCACCGATGCCGAAGGGAAAACGCCGACGAGTGAGTGCCGTCATACGAGATGATTGCACTCACTCCGGTCACCACATCAGCATCAGAGCAACATCGATGCACCACGATCGAGATAGGTATCGAGGAATTGCTCGAGACGAGGATTTCTCGGCTTCTTGAACACTTCTTGGGGCGGCCCGCTAAACAGCACCTTGCCGTGATCGAGAAAGATGATCTGCTGGCCGACTGTCGCAGCGAAACCGATTTCATGCGAAACGACAACCATCGTCATGCCTTCGGCTGCCAGGTCGCGCATGACGTTCAAGACCTCGCCGGTCAGTTCCGGATCGAGCGATGATGTCGGCTCATCAAACAGCATGATCTTCGGCTTCAAAGCGAGGGCGCGGGCGATCGCCACGCGTTGCTGTTGTCCGCCGGAAAGTTGCGAGGGATAATGCCCGGCTCTCGCCTCAAGCCCGACCTTGACGAGTTGCACCATGGCCGCATCCTCGGCTTGCTTTCGGCTCATCTTGTGAACCGTCTTCAATGCCTCGCTGACATTGCCGAGCGCCGTCATATGCGGCCAAAGATTGAACTGCTGGAACACCATGCCAATCTGGGCGCGGATCGAGCGATTGGTGGCTGCCGAGATCCGTTCACGACGCCCTTGAGAATCCTCGGCAAAGCCAAGGACCTCGCCATTGATGGAGATCGTCCCCCGCGTTGCCTCTTCAAGAAAAGCCATGCATCGCAAGAGCGTGCTCTTGCCGGAACCGGATGGACCGATCAGGCAGGAGACCTGCCCCGGCTCGATGGCAAGATCGATGCCATGAAGGACCGTCGTCTCTCCGAAGGTCTTGACGAGATTCCTGACTTCTATAGCGGGGACGCTCATGCGTTGAAAAACCTGAATCTGGAAAGTTTCGTTTCTGCAAGGTTGCCAAGCCAGCCGGTGACTTCGACAAGCACCCAGTAGAAGAGCGCCAGGGCCGAAAGCGCCTCGACGAAGGCATATTGCTGCGATCCGATCGCACTGAGCGTCGCCGTCAATTCCGGCACGGTGATGATGGAGAGGACTGCCGTCTCCTTCATCAGAATGACGGTCATGTTCACGCAGGGCGGCAGCACCAGCATCGTCATCTCGGGTAAGAGAATGCGCCTGATGATCTGCCCCCGCGTCAAGCCGACGCATTCGCCAGCCTCGATATGGCCTTTCGGCACGGCCCGAAATCCGGAACGGAAGATTTCGCTGAAATAGGCTGCGCCATAGATCGAAATGCCGATCAGTCCAGCAGGCACTGGATCGAGCTCAAGGCCGACGAAAGGGCCGCCATAATAGACGAGGAAGATCTGGATAAGAAACGGCGTGCCGCGCAGCACCGCCACGATGGCACCCAGCGCCTTGTCGACCACCACGCCGCCATATTGCCGGGCAACCGCCATTAGGAAACCGATAATGGCCGCGGCAATGGTGCCTATAATCCAGATCATGATCGTTACGCCGGCGCCGCTGAGGATGGCGGGCCACTGCCCGATCAGCACGTTGATGTCGAAGGTCATCGCGCTACCCCCGGCAATCTGCTTTCGATCAGGCCGCCGGCAAGCGCGACTACCCAGTTGATCCCGAGATAGATAAGGCCGGCCGAGGCGAAGATCTGCAGCGGCAGAAAGGTGCTGCCGGCAAGATCCTGGGCCATACGGGTCAGTTCTACGATGCCGACAACAGAGACCAGCGACGATGCCTTCAGAATGAGGATCGCCTCGTTAACAAGAGCCGGAAAGGTTAGCCGCAGCGCGATCGGAACCTTGATGCGGCGAAAGATCTGGCGCGGCGTCAGGCCAACCATCTCCGCCGACTCCACAAGGCCCAACGGTACGCTGGCAAAGCCGCCGCGCAGATTCTCTGCCTGGTAGGCAGCTGTGCAGAGCGACAGGCCGATGACGGCGGCGACGATGCTTGGCACGTTGAGGCCGACAGCCGGGAGCAGATTGTAAATCAGCAGCAACTGCACCAGCAGCGGCACGCCGCGAAAAAAGCTGATGAAAAACTGGGCAGGTCGCACGAAAAGGCTACGCCCCGTCAGCAACATTCCCGAAATCAGGATCGCAATTGCAAAACCGATAAAGATCGACACAAAGCTGATCGTCACCGTGTAGATGGATGCCTGCACAAGCAATCCAAAGAGCTCGATGGACATTGTTGAGTGTTCGCCCGCGTGGTGACCAGGAAGCTGTGATCTCGCTCGTCAGCCGTGCCCGACAAGAAAGCGGGCACGGCCGATTTCCGAGGACTGATCAGAATGCCGGGTCCTTGACAGCGTCAGGCGTGTCAAAGCTTGCGCCGAACCATTTCTTCTGCAGCGTCGCCATGCGGCCGTCGGCCTTGATCTTCAACATGGCGGCATCGATGGCGTCCATCAGCGGCGCGTGATCGGCGTCCTTCAGGCCGATGAAGCCGAAATAGGACTTCTTGCCGAAGGGCGGCAGCACGACTTCGAACGTGCCTTCACGCTGTTTGGCGACGAACGCAATATTCGGCAGCGAATTGGCAACGCCGGCGATACGGCCGGCTGCCAGGTCGGCGTAGGATTCCGTAAAGGCCGGATATTCGCGGATATCGGCTTTCGTCGGCAGGGTGTCAGAAAATTCCTTGAGCTGATCGAGCTGCGCCGTCGCCTTACCAACGCCGATCTTCTTGCCGGCGATGTCTTCCGGTTTGCTGATCGTCTTGTCACCCGCCTTCTTCAGGATCGCAATGGTCGCTTCGGCCAACGGCGGCGTGAAGCGATAGCGCTCCATGCGCTTCTTGGTGATCGTCGCCGGACCGGCAACGACGTCGAACTTTCCAGCTTCAAGCGCCGGGAACACGCCGTCCCATGGGAGCGTGACCCATTCGATCTTCACACCCAGCTCCTTGCCGATCTCGTCGAAGAGGTCGACGTTCAAGCCGACATGCTTGCCTGCATCGATGAAATCGAACGGGGCGAAGGCCGTCTCGGTGCCCACCTTGAGGGTGCCGGCGGCCTTGACCGCGGCAAGCGTGTCAGCCGCATGGGCCGAAATCGTTGCGCCAAACAAAAGTGCGGCGCCAACCAACCCCTTCAGAAGCGAATTCTTCGTCATGTCTTTCTCTCCAGTTTTGTGCCCTTCCTTCGGAAGGTTCAGGTTCCCCAAGCATTGTCCCGTCAGGCCGATTTCTATGACCTTTTTTGTCTATACAAATAGATACAGCCTCGCCTACACTGTCAAATACAAAACATAACGAACGCAAGAATTATGCCGCATGATGCCCGATGGATCTGGCAGAAGCGGTTTTCACGGACATTGAATTCATTGCCGGAGCAAGGCGAGCGTTGGTCCCAATTCATCAGAAAATTCTGAAGGATATCGAAAGCAGGATCATGAGCGGCATCTGGCCGCCGGGGTACCGGATACCTGTCGAACATGAGCTGCTTAAAGAGTATCGATGCTCTCGGATGACCGTGAACAAGGCACTTTCGACCTTGGCTGAGCGTGGCATGATCATACGTCGTCGCAAGCTCGGCTCCTTTGTCGCTTCGCGGCAAATCGACCGCACGGTCATGGACATCCAGGACATTTCCACGGAAGCGGAGTTGGCGGGACATGAACATAGCCACACGATGCTGATGCGGAAGGTCGAAAGGCTCGATTCTGCTACCGCGATGCGGCTCGGCGAAACCGTGGGGGCGGAAATCCTGCGGCTTCACTGCCTGCATGCGGTCGACGGCAAGGCGAATGCGCTGGAGCGGCGCATCATCATGCTGGACCTGGTGCCTTTAGCAAGAACCGAGAGTTTCGCTTCGGTACCACCAGGCAAATGGTTGCTGGACATGGTGCCCTGGTCGAAAGCCCGGCATGTCATTCGAGCCGTCTCGGCAGATGCCGCGACGGCGCGCCTGCTTGAAACCGAACGCGGTGAAGCCTGCCTGACGCTCATCCGTCAGACATGGCAGAGCAGCCGCACGGTCACCTATGTCGAGTTCATCCATCCCGGCGATCGTTTCCAGTTTGCCGGCGACTTTTATCCGAATGAGAGAGCCGTCACCGATCAACCGTCGCGGGGAGATGCTTCTTGAACGAGAACCGGATCAGCAAGGCAATTCCGCTCAAAGGTTTGCAAGCCTTTGAGGCCGTCGGCCGTTGCGGCAGCGTGAGCGCCGCAGCCTTGGAGCTGAAGGTTTCGCCCGGAGCGATCAGTCAGCAGATCCGCAAGATCGAAAGCTTTCTCGGCGTCACCTTGCTTGAGCGCAATGGTCGAACGGTGGAGCTCACCCAATGGGGGCGGCTCTATCATCAGGAAATATCGAAGGGATTCGAACAATTCGCAGCCGCGGAGCAGATCCTGGAACGGGCTCGCAACGAGAATGCCCTGGTTCTCAGCGCGCTGTCTTCCGTCGTCAACAAATGGATCGGGCGCCGGATCTTCGACTGGCAGGCCCTTCATCCAAATGCGCATGTCAGGATCGTCGGTCGCGACAAGGAACCGCGCATGGGCTTCGACGACATCGATTTCCGCATCAGCTACGGATCGGACGTACTGCAGCATGAACATTATACCGAGCTGTTCCGCGATTGGGTGGTTCCCGCCTGCTCGCCAGCCCTGATCAAGGGCAAAGCGCCTTCTGCGACGCAACTTCTTCAATATCCGCTCC
>Ga0068856_100005901_pt1 | contig 12062 bp, 12 predicted proteins | sample KBSCornC62_FD_66595 | JGI IMG/M metagenome (GOLD analysis project Ga0068856, IMG submission 66595) | Corn rhizosphere microbial communities from Kellogg Biological Station, Michigan, USA - KBS Corn C6-2 | ecosystem: Host-associated > Plants > Roots > Rhizosphere > Soil ...
TCGCCTCTCCTGATCCAGTTGCGAATCGTGCGATCTGAGACGGCTAGATAGGCGGCAAGGCTGCGCTCCGTGAAGAAGGTGATTGACGAGGCATTTCTCTTCATGCCCCCGTGGTGCCGATAGAGGCTCCGCTTGATCCACTTGTTCGGAAAAGGACCGAAGGTCAGGGCTCCTGCCGGGCCTCCATACATGCGGCCTCCGCACGGCGAAGCCGTGCCACAATCGGCCGCCGGAGGCACGGCCGGAGTCGCCAACGCCATCACGTCCGAGCCTTTCTGACGTTTGGGATTACCAAACTGCGGCCCAGGCACGAACCGGAGGGGTTCGTAGTGTGTCGGCTGTTGGGTTGTTGCTGTTTGAGTTCTTCTTTTGGCTGCCTCTTTGGGTCCTTCTTCTTGCTTCTCTTGGCTTTCGGTTTTGGCTTCGTTCTTTGTTGGCTTGCTTGTTGTTTGGCTTCTTCTTGTCTTTGGCTTGGTTGGTCTTCTTTTGCTGTTGGCTTCATTGCTTGGTCTCATCGGCCCGCCGAAAACCTCCGCGCGTGAACTCGCCGGGCTGCCAGTCGATCCCGTCGAGCAGGCTGGACGTGGGCACCCCCAGGGCACCGGCGAGCTTGGCGAGGGTGTCGATCCGAGGGATACGGCCGCCGCGCTCCAGCAGGCCGATCTCGGTGCGATGCAGCGAAGCGCGAAAGCTCAACTCCTCCTGGGTGATGCCGTTGCGCTCGCGCACGCGGGCGAGGTTGGCGCCGAAGGAAGCCGCGACCACATTCATCTCCCTCCCCTCCCCCGAACTGCGCGAGGAGGCCGTGCAGTGCCTCGTGCTCTTCGACGACGCGGCCGTACTCGTTGGCTCGATCGACGATCCCGGCAAGGTCTGAGAGCAGATCGCGGATGTCTCGGTCGGGGACGATCACCAGCTCGTCCAGCGCTGTCAGGAGACGCGCGTAGGCGTCCTCCTCGCGTTCCAGGTGCTTCGGGTCTAGCTGGTTTGGGAATTCCTCCAGCTCGTCTTTGACGCCGGCTCGCGCCTGCTCGAAGGTGCTCCGCAGGAAACGAGCCTGATCGGCGGAGATGCTGAGGGGAACGGCCGAGCCGCGACCCGTAGGGTTCTCATCAGCCATAGGGAGTCCACTCTCCTTGTGGTCAAGCCCTCGGTTGGCGTTACCGCGCCGGCCGGGGGCCGCTTTGTGAATGGCCGCCAGATTAGCAGTTTGTAGTCGGGGGACTACAAACTGCTATTTCTTGCCGAGCACGTTCCCGACACGAGTCCAATGCAGGTCTGCGGCCTCACCGATCTCGCGGAGCGTCAGCCCAGCTTTCCGCGCTCGCTCGAAGCTTTCGCGCCGAGCCTGGCGCGCCTCCTCGACCTTGCCCTGCGCGCCCTCCAGTTTGGCTTGGGCACGGCGCACGTCCTCGCGTGCTTTTTGCCGTTGATCCTTCGCCATTGGCACGGAGCCTATTGGCCGCTCTCGACGCCGCCGAGATGACACCAGGATGCGACCAAGACCTTGCGGAACGCCTCGGAATCGCCCGGACGGGCGCGGAACGGCAAATCGAGGGTGAGCGGCGCAATTGGCTCTGCACCGGGCATAGAACGGCATCGCGAGGAAGGCGACGAAATGCGCCCGGAGAGAATCGAACTCTCGACCTCCGGCTTGAAAGACCGGCGCTCTTTGGGGCTCGTTAAAACCCCGTTGACCACTGAGCTACGGGCGCTCACGCATCCCTGCGTAGGCAGATTATGCCTGTCTCAGAGCCCGAATGTCTTGGCGATGATGTTGCGCTGAATCTCCGAAGTGCCGCCGTAGATCGTCGAGACGAGGGCGCTGCGGACGAGGCGCTCCATGTCGTACTCGGAGGCGTAGCCGTACCCGCCCATCATCTGCATGCCTTCGAGCGCGGCGCGCTTGGTCGTCTCGGTGACGAAGAGCTTCACCATCGAGGCCTCGCGGGGCAGCATGCGGTCGGGGTCCTCGTCGACGAGCGTCGCGACCCAGCGGGTCATCAGGCGGGCGGCCTCGAGCTCGGTGGCCATGTCGGCGATGCGGTGCTGCAGGGCCTGGAAAGAACCGATCGGGCGGTCGAACTGCTTGCGCTCCTTGACGTAGACGATCAGGTCGTCGAAGACGCGCTGGGCGATGCCGAGCATCGTCGCGGCGAGGATCAGGCGCTCGACGTTGAGGCCGGCCATCAGCTGGGTCCAAGCCTGGTCGACCTGGCCAAGCACGGCGCTTGCGGGAGCGGCGACGTCGGTCAGGTAGAGGTGGTTGGTGTCCCGCCCGCCCATCGTGTCGATCGGGACGATCTCCAGCCCGTCGGTCTCGCGCGGCACCCAGATCATCGTCAGCCCCTCGTGCTTGGACGCGGAGCGCGTGGTGCGGCAGACGACGAGAATGTGATCCGCGATGTGGGCGTTGGAGCAGAAGACCTTCTGACCGTTTAGGACGTAGCCGCCGTCGACGCTCTCGGCGAAGGTGCTGAGCGAGCCGACATCGGAGCCGGCCTCGGGCTCGGTCATCGCGATCGCCTCGACCGCGCCACCGGCGATGCCGCCGAGGATTTCGTGCTTCTGCTCCTCAGTGCCGAAGCGGTTGGTGGCACCCGCGACGATCAGGGTCGTCGCGTAGCCGCCGATCGGGGCTAGGGCGCGCGAGGTCTCCTCCATGAAGATGCAGGCATCCAGCATCGTGCCGTCGGAGCCGCCGTACTCCTCCGGGATCGTCAGCCCGAGCCAGCCGAGTTCGGCCATCTCCTTGTAGATCGTCTCGTTGTGATGCTCGGTGTAGCCCTCGGTGAGGCGCTCGCGCTGATCGGGCGTGCCGCACTCGTGATCGCAGTAACGCTGGATCGCGTCGATGAAGTCCTCTTGCTCGTCCGTGAGGGCGAAGTCCACGAAGCGGCAGCCTAACGATCGGGGAAGGCTGAGGTTTGACCGGGAAGGACGCCTGATCCGCGCACCACAGGCGAGAAGCCCAGGACGAGACTCGAACTCGTGACCCCTTCCTTACCATGGAAGTGCTCTACCAACTGAGCTACCTGGGCGGGACGCTCGATCTTAGTGGGTCGCGGGCGCTCCACGGAGGACGATTTGGGGTTACCGATTTTGGTGAAGCTGCCGATAGAGGAGCGATGACGCGGGTTCAGATGCGCGGATGGCAGGGGGTCTGCGGGGCGCTTGGCGTGCTGCTGGCCACGCTTGCCCTGGCCGGACCGGCCGCTGCCTCGCCGGAGGCGACCGCCTCGATCGTCGGTGGCAGCACCGCCCTCAGCGAAGAATGGCCCTGGGCCGCCTTCATCCTCGCCGCTGACAAGAAAGGCGAAGGCTTCAGCTGCAGCGGCACGGTGATCTCGCCCTACCTGATCCTCACGGCCGGGCACTGCGTCGAGGACATCGAAACCGGACAGAAGACTCCCCCCGCTCAGTACGTGGTCGTAACCGGCAGCTCCGACATCCGCGACGCGGCCTTGCGACAGGTCTCGAAGGTGAGCCGCACGATCATCAACCCGTACTTCAACCGCTTCAAGGTCCACGGCGACGCCGGGCTGCTGGTGCTGGCGACGCCAACCACGGTCCCCGCGGTTGCCCTTGCCGGACCAACTGACGCGGCGCTGCTGGCCCCGGATACGCCGACCTGGATCGCCGGCTGGGGCCTCAGCGGCCCGCTGAGGAAGCTGAAACGGACGCCGGTCCTGCGACGCGGCGCGACGTTCGTGCAGGAACGGCTCTACTGCCGCAACCACGTCCGCGCCTACTACCCCTTCTTCAACTACTCCTCGCAGCTCTGCACGATCACCCCACCCGGCTTCTCGATCGGCACCTGCCACGGCGACAGCGGCGGCCCGGCCCTGGCCTTCCGCGAAGACGGCACGCCAGTGCAGATCGGCATCACGAGCCTCGGCGCCGCGGACTGCGACACGCACCTGCCCGACATCTTCACGCGGATAGACCGGATCTACCCGTGGATCGCGGAACAGATCGCCGCGACGGCGACGGGCTAGCCGCCGCCGTCACAGCCGATCTTCATGCCTGGATCAGGTGAACTTCGAGGGTTCGAAGCGGCAGTACTTGAATTCGAAGGCGAGGACCTGGTTGTTGGCCTGGTTGGCGTTGTGATTGAGGCGAATCACGGTCGCCTGCGCGGCGGTCTTGTTGCCTGCCTTGAGCTGCTTGGCGCCTTTTAGGAAGAGCTTTTCCTCTTCGCCGACGTACTTGAGCCACTTGGCGAGCTTTGCTTCGTCGGCAGTTGGCTGGGGGACGGCCTTGAGCTGGACGATCGCCCTGTGCAGCGCTTTACCGGCCTTTTCGAACTGCGTGCCAGCGGCCTTCAGCTTGCCGGACTTGACCTTCTGGCGAACGCCCTTGAGGATCTTTTCGTTGGCCTGCGTATTGGTCTTGCAGATCGGCTCAACCGCTTCCTTGTAGCTTTCGCGCGTTACTTCGGCTGCCTCGGCGAAAGGCGCAGCCAACATCGCGAGGGTCAAAACGACGGTGCTCAGCGCGGCAAAGATCTTCTTCCCCACCAGATACCTTTCTCTCGTCCCAGTTTCCCGGTCTCGTTCCCTATTCCAGGCTTCTCATCTTCCCAAACACACGTGGGTGCCCAGTGACTCGGCAGCTTAGGGGATCGTTAAGCGGGGCCCTGAGCCGACGGATCGCCGCCCTGTCGAGAACCGCCGGGCCGCCAGAGAGGCTCGTCGGGACCGTTTGCCTCGCGAGCCAGGATGAAGAGGAGGTCGGAAAGCCGGTTCAGGTATTGCAGCGCATCGGGATTGGCGTCCTCGACCCTGAAGGCGAGCCGCTCGGCCCGCCTGCACACGGTTCGGCAGATGTGCAGGTGAGCGGCCAGCAGGGAGCCGCCTGGGATGACGAAGGAGCGCAGCGGAGGCAGCCCCCCGTTCACCTCGTCGCAAGCCGACTCGATCCACTCGATGTAGGCGGGAGTGATACGCAGACGTTCGCGGTCCCCATCCGAAGGCGGCATCGAGAGGTCGGCGCCGAGATCGAAGAGCTCGTTTTGGATCCGTTCCAGCCAGGCGCGCCGCGGCTCAGACACCTGGCAGGCGGCGAGCGTGAGGCCGACGGCGGCATTCAGCTCGTCGACCGCCCCATAGGCCTCGATCCGGGGGTGGATCTTGGGCACTCGGCTCATGTCTCCGAGGTGGGTCTCACCGGAATCGCCGAGGCGCGTGTAGATGCGGGTGAGGTTGACCGTCACGCCCCGATCTTAGTCGGGCCCAGCCGCTCCTAGTGGGCGCTGAGGTCCGCGCACCTAGATCAACAGCACCAAAACTGCAGAGATGACCACGGAGGCGGCCGGGCGCCCGGCGCCGAAGGGAACGCCGGCGCGCCGACCAAGTGTGTCGTCAGGGAGTGGTTGCGTCCTTCGCCTTGCGCGGACCACGCCCCTGAGAAGTCCTCCTCAAAGGCCGAAATTCATTTGGCTCGTCAATCCGTTCATCAGCTGGGCGCTGAGAGCGTTCCGTCGAGAGAGGCTGGGGCGCGGGCGCCGAGGGCGGCCGTGCCTGGTGCATGAACTACCCCTGCCTGGGCCCCTCAAACACCGGCAATGGGACCGGGCTCGTCACCCTCGCGACCGAGGTGGAATACCTCGGAGGAGACGTCGACGCAGGTGTCGATCCCGCTGACGAAGGCACGCACCGGACGCCCCGTGATCCGTTCGATCACGCCGCGAAAATTCTTCTCAGTTGCGTGCTGGAAGTACATGCGGGTGTCGCGCAGACGCTGGTGCTCGCCCATCTGCACGAGGCTCTGCTCGGCCGGAGTGAGGCTGTGCTCGAGCGTGCAGATGACGATGTCGGGGCCGGCGAACTCAGTCCTCGCTTTGGTCGGGCCACGGCCGAACTGCTCCTTGTAGAGACGGACCATCTCGCGTGAGATCTCAGCCCGCACCGAGTCGAAGCCGGCGGGCTCGGGCTCGAGGACTTGGGGTTGGGGATCATTCATAGTCAATCCGTTACCCGATTCCAAGACCGCTATTCCGACCCGCTACGATCGGGGAGAGCTTCGGACTCAGCGCCGAAGCGTCCTTTTGACTTGTTGAGGCACGCGGACCGGCCTACTGGACTCGCGGACTCTTTCCCCAAAACTCCACCGGGAGGGTCCATGCCTCACCATCATCACCCCCACTGCGAAACTGACTTCGCGCTCTCTGAGAAAGACATCTGGCCCGGTTGCCGGGAGCTCGAGGTCGAGGGCGAACTCGATCTCTCGGTGAGCGAGCGCCTGAAAGCAGCGATCGAGCGGGCAAGGGATGAGCGCCACCATCTCCTCGTAAACCTCACGCGCTGCGACTTCATCGACGCCAGCGCTTTGACCGTGCTTGTCGAGGGCCACCGAGGTCTACGGGAGTGCGGTCGCCAGCTTCTGCTCTACGGAGTACAGGGACAAGTGCGCCGCCTGCTCTCGATAACCGGCGTCACCGAGACCGGGCTGATGGCCACGACCGCAACGCCAGACGCCCCACCAGCCTTCTGGAGCGATCGACTCGGGACAAACGGCATGGGACGAAGTCGGAGCCGCGCCGCGTAGTCGGTGCGGGGGGCTCTGAAAGCGGAGGGGGTGGGATTCGAACCCACGAGCGCCTTGCGACGCCAACAGTTTTCGAGACTGCCCCGTTCAACCACTCCGGCACCCCTCCGGGACTCAGTCGGCGCTGATTTTACGGCGGCACGGCTCCGGGGGTCTGCGGCCGCGCATTCTGGACTCAAGGATCTGGGGGGTTGCGCCGATGGAGCCGCGTGGAAAGCGGCGCACAGACCAGGCTTGGGCGGTTTTTCGACCGCCATCCCGCACTGCTGCGAACGCTGGCAATCGTCGCTTTGCTCTGGGGCGTCGGCTACCTGATCTGGCGGATCGGCTGGAGCAGCCAGGGGGCCAGTCCGGTTGCCTACGGCATGCTGCTGCTGACCGAGATCTACGGACTCTGGGCGCTAGCGACGCTGGCGTGGTTTTCGTGCTCGCGACCTCACGCGGTGCGCCCCCCGGCGACGCCCGGGCGCACTGTCGACGTCTACGTCTGCACCTACGACGAGCCCGAGGAGGTGATCGCCGCCACCCTCGCCGGCTGCCGCGCGCTCACCTATCCGCATACGACCTATTTGCTCGACGACGGCAAACGGCCGAAGATGGCGGAGCTGGCTCGCCTCGCTGGCGCCGAGTACCTGACCCGGCCCGACAACTCGCACGCCAAGGCGGGCAACATCAACGCGGCGCTCCCCCGCACCGAGGGCGAGCTGGTGCTGATGCTCGACGCCGACCACGTGCCGATGCCCGACGCGCTCGACGCGATGGTCGGCTACTTCGACGACGAGCGCATGGCCCTGGTGCAGAGTCCGCATGACTTCTTCAACCACGACTCGGTCCAGCACTACGTCGTCGGCCGCCACGAGCAGTCGCTCTTCTACCGGGTCGTCTGCCCGGGCAAGGACCGCCACGGCGCCGCCTACTGGTGCGGCTCGGCGGCGCTGATCCGCCGTGAGGCGCTGCTTGACATCGGCGGCGTCGCCACCGAGACCATCGCCGAGGACTTCCACACGACGATCCGCATGCAGCGCCACGGCTGGAAGAGCCGCTATCACGACGAGGTCCTGGTCCAGGGCCTCGCCCCGCACGACCTCGACGGCTACCTGCTGCAGCGCGATCGCTGGGCGCGGGGCAACCTCGCTGTCTTCACCCTGCCCGAGTCCCCCCTGCGCGCTAAGGAGCTGCGGCCGCTGCAGCGCCTCTCTTATTTCGCCAGCCTCTTCGCCTACCTGGCGCCGCCAATGCGGCTGCTGCTGATGGCGACGCTGGGGCTGGTGATGTGGACCGGCGAGCTGCCGATGAAGATCAGCGTGGTGGCGCTGGCTGCTCTCTGGCTGCCCTACGTGACGCTCAACCTCGGCGCCGGCTCGGCCCTTGCCCGCGGCTACATGAAGATCGGCGAGACCGCCCACTACGAGCTGCTGACGATGGAGATCTACACCCGTGCCCTGCGCTGCATCTTCCGCCCGGGTCACACGGCCTTCAAGGTGACGCCCAAGCAGGGGACCGGCGGTGGCGGGCTGAAGGCCGTCCGCAAGCTCCGCCTGGTTCTCGCCTGCGCCGTCGTGGTTGGCGCAGGCACCGTGCTGCGCCTACTCGATCTCGCCGGAGTGGGGCCGCTGCCCGACCTGCCCGGCATCGCCGCGGTGGTCGTGCCGCTGCTCGGCCTGATCGAGATGCGGCGCATCCTGCGCACCCTCTTTGCCGTCGGCCGCCGCCAGCAGCGGCGCCTCATCTACCGCTTCGAGGGCGACGCGGCAGCCGAGTGCTACTCCGACGACGGCCACGTCAGCGGCCGCCTGATAGACGCCAGCGCGGCCGGGGTCGGTCTCGTCCTCGAGGCCCCGCTGACGGTGGGCGCCAAACCGGCAATCCTGCTCCAGCTCGAAGACGCGGCCGGCGACGCTCACGAGGTCGCGGCGCAGGTCGAGGTGCGCTCCTGCCGTGAAGCCGAGGGACGCCACCTGGTCGGCGCGACGATCACCGAAATCGACTCGGCCTCACGGATGCGGCTGATGGAGTGGTGCTACGTGGTCTGCAATCACGAGCGCCTGCGCGGCCACCGCCCGGCACTGCCCGCCGGCGAGGGCGAGGCGATCGTCCTCACCCTGCCGAACCCGCAGCAAGCGGCGCCGCAGACTGCCGTCGCCTAGCCGCTTGCGGGCGACAAAGCAATACCCTTGACTCACCACGGAGAGGTGTCCGAGTGGCTTAAGGAGCGCGATTGGAAATCGCGTGGGCGGGGTTAACCCGCCTCGTGGGTTCGAATCCCACCCTCTCCGCTTCGCCGCGCGGCGAAGAAGCCGCGCAATAGACCAGCACACTCGGCCTCGAGCACGCCGCCACTCACCTCGGGGCGGTGGTTGAGCGCCGGCTGGGCGAGCACGTCGAGGACGCTGCCGGCGGCGCCGGCCTTGGGATCGAGAGCGCCGAAGACCACGCTGGGGATGCGGGCGAGGACGATCGCGCCTGCGCACATCGCGCAGGGCTCGAGCGTCACGTAGAGGGTTGTGCCGGGCAAGCGCCAGCCGCCAAGAGCCTCGGCGGCAGCGCGGATGGCGAGGATCTCGGCGTGGGCGGTGGGGTCGGCGCGCAGCTCGCGCTCGTTGCCGGCGGCCGCAAGCACCTCCTCCCCGCGGGCGACCAGGGCGCCGATCGGCACGTCGCCATGGCTCTCAGCCTCCCGCGCTCGCTCGATCGCCAGCGCCATCATCCGCTCGGGCAGCAGCTCTGCGACTGGGTTCTCCATACATGGGGGAGTATGTGGGACTACAACTTCATCGGCGGGCCGGTGTTAGGGAGGGGCCCGTTCGATGCAGGGGACTCCCGGCAACGCAAGATGAATCGACGCTTTCCGATCGCCGCTGCAACCCTGCTTGCGGCCGTGACCCTCGTGCCGGCGCCGGGCCAGGCAGCGGTGGGCGTCGCGGCCGCACACGGCTTTGCCCCCCACGAGCTGGTCGTCAAGCTCGCGCGGTCCGAGCAGGCGCAGACCGTCGCCCTGCCAGGGGGGGCCAGCGTCCGAGAGGCCGCGGCCGCGCTGCAAGCCAACCCCGATGTCGAATACGCCGCGCCCGACTACATCGCCACCGCCTCGGCCAGCGAAGAACCCACGGTTCCCAACGACCCCGGCCCGCTCAGTGGGCCGGCCGGCCCTCCGGGCGGCTGGGTCTCGAAGCAGTGGAACTTCCTGCCCTGGGAGGGCCTGGGGACGCCGCTGGCGCCGATCTCCGCCGGCGGCATCGACGCGGTCGGCGCCTGGGAAAACCTGGCGGTGAGTGGGCACCCAGGCGGCAAGGGGGTGACGGTCGCCGTGCTGGACACCGGGATCGCCTACCGCTCGCTCGGCAAGCGCTTCCGGCGCAGTCCCGACTTCAGCGCCGGGCAGTTCGTGAAGGGCCATGACTTCGTCGACGGCGACCGCCTGCCGCTCGACGAAAACGGCCATGGCACGCACGTCGCCGGGACGATCGCCGAGAAGACCAACAACGGCATCGGACTCACCGGCCTCGCCTTCCGAGCCAAGCTGATGCCGGTGCGGGTGCTCGATGCTCAGGGCCGCGGCCGCGCCGATCAGATCGCCAAGGGCATCCGCTTCGCCGTCGCCCACGGCGCCGACGTGATCAACATGAGCTTCAACTTCGGCTGCGGCCGTGAAGTGCCCGGGGTCGACGAAGCGCTGCGAGAGGCCTACCAGCAGGGGGTGATCGCGGTCGCCTCAGTGGGCAACCTGGGTTCGGAGACCTGTGTCGCCCCCCCGGCGACCAGTCCACATGTGATCGGCGTCGGCGGCAGCACCGAGGGCGGCTGCGTGGGCGCTTACTCGTTGTCCGGTCGCGACGTCGACATCGTCGCCCCCGGGGGCGGCCCGCCGCTTCCCGGCTGCTCATCGATCTCGTCGGGATCGATCTACCAGGTGACCCTGAAGGCGGGCAGCACCCGCCGCTTCGGCGAGCCCGGCAGCTACGTCGGCACCTCGATGTCGGCCGCCCACGTCTCCGGCGTCGCCGCCCTGGTGCTGGCCAGCGGCACGGTCAGCCACAAACGCACGCCGGGCCGGGTGGCGGCAGTGACGAAACGCCTGCGCCGCACCGCGCGCAGTCTGGGGCAGCCACCGACCCGCGAGGGCGCCGGCCTGATCGACGCCGCGCTGGCGACCGAGCCACGGGGCCAGGCGCACGCGACCCGCAGCGACTGACGACCCTAAGTTGTTCGAACGATGATCACGCTGCAGGGCGCGTGATGGGAGACGTTGTTGGGAACGCTGCCGAGCAGGAAGCGCCGCGCCCCGGTCATGCCCTTGTTGCCGACCACGATCAGATCGGCGTTGGTCTCTTCGGCGACGTTGAGGATCGCCTCGGCCGGGTCTCCCTCAACCGGGTGCGTCTGCACCTCGACCCCCTCCTTGCGAGCGGTCGCGGCGGCGGCGTCGAGGACCAGGTTGACGTCCTCGCGCGGGCCGATCTCGTACTGGACGTCCGCGGGGGCGCCTTCCTTCTCGCCTTCGACCTGCCGCTTCGAGATCGGCGCGTAGGCGCTGACGATGCTGATTCGAGCGCCGGCGAGCTTGGCGAGGTCGACGGCCTGGCGGACCGCCTCGGCGGCAGTCTCGGACCCATCGGTTCCAACCACGATGCGAGTGAACACGCCGCCTCCTCTGCTCGGTCGCTGAACGGAGCCGATACTAACGGGAGCCGTGGGCGCGAACAGGCAGGCCGTGGAAGCGGTCGCCGAGGATTTCGGTCGGCGTCGTCGCGAGGCGGTAGATCGCGATCCCCATCGAAGCAAGCAGGCAAATCAGCAGCACCGCCATTCCGGCTTTCCATAGAGTTGGCATTAGGCTGATCTCATCATGGAGAAGGTTGCCGACGGGGTCTGGCTGCTGCGCGGGGATTTCCGCAAGGCGATGAACATCTACTTCCTTGAGGACGGAAACGGGGTCGTGCAGTTCGACGCCGGCACCAAGTCGATGGTGAAGAAGGCGCGCGCGGCGGCGCAGCAGCTGGGCGGGCTGAAGCGCGTCGTCCTCGGTCATGCCCACGCTGACCACCGGGGCACCGCCGCCTCGATGGGGGTGCCGGTCCACTGCCATGCCGACGAAGTGGCCGACGCCGAAGCGGGTTCGGCGATCGCCCCCTATATGGACCTCTCGCAGCTGCCGGTTGCGCCGGTGCGCTGGATCTATCCACTGCTGCTGCGGCGCTGGGACGGCGGGGCGGTGAAGATCGACGACACCGTCGCCGAGGGCGACGAGGTGGCGGGTTTCCGCGTCATCCACTTCCCGGGCCACGCCCCCGGCCTGATCGGCCTCTGGCGCGAGAGCGACCGCCTAGCCCTGGTCAGCGACGTCGTCTACTTCGTCGATTCGGCTCGCCTCAAACCGCTGCCCAAGGGCGAGGCAAGCGTCCCCCACCCCGCTTGGGCCTGGGACCACGCCAAGGCGAAGGAGTCGGTGCTCAAGCTGGCGGCGCTGGAACCGAGCACGGTCTGCGCCGGTCACGAGGGCCCCCTGCGTGGCG
>Ga0068856_100005902_pt1 | contig 12062 bp, 8 predicted proteins | sample KBSCornC62_FD_66595 | JGI IMG/M metagenome (GOLD analysis project Ga0068856, IMG submission 66595) | Corn rhizosphere microbial communities from Kellogg Biological Station, Michigan, USA - KBS Corn C6-2 | ecosystem: Host-associated > Plants > Roots > Rhizosphere > Soil ...
ATCAGTAAATGAATGTGTTGCTTCATTCCATTCTACCTTTTTGCCGGTACGATAGGCGATATTGCCCATTTGAGCCACGGTAGCCACATGTGCGGCGGCCTGTACCGGGCAATGCAAATCCTCCATTTTGCGTGATTTGACTACGCTGATAAAGTTTTCCCAATGCTTATCCAGGCCGTTGTCTGACTTGGCTACATACGGTTTGCTCACTTTGCTCTTGCTCTGCCGCTCTTCAATCACCTCCCAGCCTTCGCGATTCAATATCAGCGTTCCGTTGTTGCCGATATAGGCGATGCCGTGATCGCGGTTGTAAGAACCATTATCAATTCCCATCGCCGAATCCCAAACCATGTTGAAACCGTCGAATTCATAAACTGTGGTTAACGTATCGGGCGTTTCTTCATACAGCTCAGGATAAGCAAAACGGCCACCGGCTGCGGTTACTGTCTTGGGAATAGGCGATTTCATGCCCAGCAGACCATAATCGAGCAGGTGGACACCCCAGTCGGTCATCAAACCGCCTGCATAATCCCAAAACCACCTGAAATTGAAGTGAAAACGACTTACATTAAATGGCACCGTTTTAGCCGGACCGAGCCACGCCGCATAATTTACTCCTGCCGGAGGCGCGCTATCAGGCACAACTGCAGCGGGCCTCATCCACCCCTGGTAGCACCAAACTTTCACAGTGCGAATATTGCCCAACTGCCCGCTCTGCGCAAAATCAACCGCATCCTTAAAATGCTGCTGGCTCCGCTGCCATTGCCCCACCTGCACTGCTCTATTATACCGCTGCTGCGCTGCCACCATCGCTTCGCACTCGCCGATGGAATTGCCGACGGGTTTTTCTACGTACACGTCTTTACCGGCCTCACAGGCATGGATCATGATAAGCGCATGCCAGTGATCGGGCGTACCGATGATGACCGCGTCGATATCTTTTTGATCGAGCAAAGTTTGGTAATCATCATACTGGCGCACTTTAGCGGTATCATAACCCATCTTGGTCAAATCCTTCATTCGCGCGGCGAGGACATTCTTATCCACGTCGCAAATAGCTACCAGATTTACGCCTGGCACTTTCAGTGCTGATGTGGTATCGGCCCAGCCCATACCGTTAATGCCGATAGCGCCAATGTTGATCTGGTCGGATGGCATGATGCGGTTTTTAAAAATGGCAAAGGCATGGTTATCTAAAGCCGAAGCCAGCACAGCTCCGCCTGCAAGCATGGCGGATTTCTGCAAAAAATCTCTGCGGGAAGTCATAAAATAAGATAATTGGTATTCGTAAATATAGAGTATTTTAATTGTCCTGGTTACAATTGTTGAAATTGCAGGGTCGTAGGCAAATATTCTATTACAAATTGCAGCGATTATACTATTCCAATCCGTACTCTTTAAGCTTGCGATAAAGCGTCGCAACGCCTATATTCAACAGCCGGGCGGCTTCGGCGCGGTTTCCATGGGTATGATTAAGCACGCGCTGAATATGAAGTTTTTCAACAGATGAAAGGTCAAAGGCCGATAGCGTAGTTGATGCTTTGGTATTAGCGTGCTGAATTTCGTAGGGTAAAAGCGTTTCGTCCAACTCGTTACCATCGCAAAGGATAACGGCACGCTCGATGATATTTTTCAACTCGCGGATATTACCGGGCCATTTGTAAGCTTCAATTTTTTCAATGAAAATGGTCGACATGCTGTTTACCGGCTTTTTCACTTTCGAGGCAAAGTATTGCATAAAATACTCAGCCAATAAGGTGATATCCTTTGACCGTTCGCGCAGTGCCGGTAATGTGATAGTAAAAACGGATAAGCGGTAGTAAAGATCCGAGCGGAAGTGATTGTTTTCGATCTCAGCCTGAAGATCACGGTTAGTGGCAGCAAGGATGCGCACATTTACCTGTGTCGGTTTCGTATCGCCAATCTTCAAAAACTGTTGCGATTCAAGCACACGAAGTAGCTTGGCCTGGAGTTCCAAATCAAGCTCGCCCATCTCATCAAGAAAAATTGTGCCGCCATCGGCCTCTTCAAAAAGACCTTTTTTATCTTTGGTTGCGCCGGTAAATGAGCCTGCTTTGTGGCCGAATAACTCACTTTCCAGCAACTCTTTTGTAAAGGCGCTGCAATTCACCGCCACAAACGGCTTCCCTTTCCGTTGGCTCGCCTGGTGGATCGCTTCAGCAAAAACCTCTTTACCCGTGCCTGTTTCGCCTAACAATAAAACGGTGGTATCAGTCAAAGCAACTTTTTGCGAAAGTTTAATAGCATCAATGATAGCCTGCGATCTTCCGATAATACGATCAAAACCAAACTTATCGTTCAGCTTATTTTCCAGTTCCGCAACACGCTGCTGCAACAGGGCTTTATCCATCGCTTTGCTCACCAGCGGGATTATCTTCTCGTTATCGTCCCCTTTGGTGATATAGTCAAATGCACCAACCTTAATTGCTTTTACACCATCATTGATCGTTCCAAATGCCGTCAACACAATTATCTCTGTAGCGGGCCAGCCTTTCTTGATCTGCCCGGTCAGTTCGATGCCATTGCTGTCGGGCAACTTCACATCGCTCAAAACTACATTCACGGCTTCGTGCTGTAATTTGCGAAGTCCCTCCTTTCCCGTGGACGCCGTAATAACATCATAGCCCTCCAACTGAAGGATGCGTGCCATCAGATTCCGGAGCCTATCCTCGTCGTCAATGATCAAAAGTTTACCTTGTTGCATAAGCAAGGAGCAAAATTGGTGAATTACATTAAAACTGTCGCTATCAATTATTAGTTTAGCAAATATTCGGCCTATTGTTACATTCCAATGCACAAACCGGTTGCTGCAAAGCTGGCAATTTGTTCGTTGCTGGTTGTTTTTATTACTGGACGCGATACAGTCCTGGCTCAAAACAATCAGAATAGCATTGCAATTATGCCATTCTATGGACTCTCTATTTCATCTCCTGTCAACGATCAATTCAAGGGCAATTTTTTCGGAACCGAATTTGCTTATCAACTCAACATGGCTGGCAATGATACCCGATGGGTCAATGCGCTAAATGTAAAAGACATTGGTTTTGTATTTTCTTATTTCGATCTCCGGAAACTATCGCTTGCTTCAACCCCCAATACAAATGGATTGTTGGGCAGCAATTTCGGACTTCTGACATGTGTTGATCTGTCTTTTTATCATATTGGCAAGATTGATTTCCTGTTTTCTCCGGCCATCGGTCTTAACTATGCCACACAAACCTATTACACAACAAATAATCTCATCGTTGGCAGCCACATTAACCTCGTAATTCAGGCGGGCATCAAATCCCAAACTCCAATTTCGCCGTCAACGCGTCTGCAGATATTTTTAAACTTTTTTCATTATTCCAATTCGGCCTTTAAGTTGCCGAATGACGGCGTTAATACATACAACGCTTCCGTCGGCATTGTACAAGATGTTGACACAAAGGGCTCCGTGAGGCAAAAAGCCACTTTCGGCATTAACGAGAAGCGGAGTTTCGAATTTGGCATAGGCATTGGCCGGAGGGGGCTGATACAGCCCGTTGAGCCACTTATTAATACGCAAACCGGCAAACCAATCCCACCTACCGACACAACAGCGCAAAAAAAAGCGGTGTCAAATCTATACCAGGCAGGCTTATATGCAGGTTATAATTACAGGATCAGCGAGGTTTTCAGCGTGAAAGCCGGCACCGACATCGTGTACTATTTCAGGCCCTTCTCGTACCAGGACTTTTACCAAACTTACCAGGAATCGGGCACATCCTTCGATAAATTCAGTGTGGGTTTGAGCCTTGGTACCGATCTGTGGCTGGGCCGTATGGCGTTTATGGCTAACTATGGTTACTATCTTCATTTCGTCTCAACCGAGCCGACGCATACCTATTGGACCCTCGGCGGCAAATATTATCTCAATTCTTTTATGGCCATCAATGCCAAAATATATATACATACCCTGGAAGCACATTATGCCAATTTCGGATTGATATTTAATCTGAAGGATTAGAAAATCGTTAGAATTTATCTTTTTTGTTTCTCCGGCTTAATCCTTTTGCCCCAAATCCTATCCAAACTATAACAATCGCCAATAAGCAAGTGGTTGGATACTAAAACATACCAGGAAAATGAAAAGGAAAGTAGTTGGTTTAGCGCTTTTAGCAAGCCTTATCATATCAGTAACTTCAGGATGTATTGTTAGGGAAGATTATTATCACCGCGATCATTACCATCACGACCGCGATTATCATGACCATGATCGCGATCATAACTACCGCGGTTACTGATCTGTCTTTATATAATAATTTAGTTAGTTGAGTGTGAAAGAGGGTCCCGATTCGCCAGCCAGCGGACGGGGCTCTTTTATTTTTTGACCCTTTACAATTACTAAAACCATATTTTTTATATTTAGCAGAATTAAAAACAACCTTAAATCTTTATGGAAGATAATATGTGGCATAAAACAAAATCGTGGCATCAGCACCACAAGGACTCTTTGAACTTCGGCCAAAGACTTGCAGACTCTGTTGCCAACGGGATGGGCTCGTGGCGGTTTATCATCTGGCAAACAGTTATTGTTGCAATTTGGATGATACTGAACGTTATAGGCATCGTTTACCAATGGGATAAGTACCCCTTTATCCTGCTCAACCTCGTGTTCTCTACCCAAGCCGCTTACGCCGCTCCTATTATTATGATGGCCCAAAACCGTCAGAACGAGCGCGACCGGGCGCAGGCCGACGCTGACTTTAAAACAAATTGCGAGGCTAAAGTCGAGATCGAAGACCTGCAAAAACGCCTTGCTGCGATAGAAGTGGACAAGTTGGATAAGATCATCGCAATGATTGAAGAAATGAAGACCCAAAAAGCCTGATGACGGCAAAACCAATAAAAGCGATAGTAACCGGAGCAACCGGCATGGTTGGTGAAGGCGTTCTGCATGAATGCCTTCAACACCCTTTAGTTGAAGAAGTGCTTATCATCAATCGGAAACCATCCGGCATACAGCACCCAAAGCTGAAGGAAATAATTCATGCCGATTTCTTTGATATAACACCTATACAAGAACAATTACGCGGTTACGATGCCTGCTTTTTTTGCCTGGGCGTTTCTTCCGTTGGGATGAAAGAGGACGAGTATTATCGACTGACTTACACACTTACACTCAATTTTGCCAAAAAGCTTGTTTCAGTCAATCCCAACATGATTTTTGAGTATGTATCAGGAGCAAGTACCGATGGTACCGAAAAGGGGCGCAGCATGTGGGCGCGGGTAAAAGGCAAAACAGAAAACGACCTTGCCAAGCTGCCATTTAAAAAGGTTTATAATTTTCGGCCGGGGTATATGCACCCCACTCCCGGGCTCAAAAACACTAACAAATACTACAAGTACATTACCTGGCTTTACCCGATTCTGCGTGGCATCTCTCGCAACATGGTAAGCCGGCTGAGCGAAATGGGCGAGGCTATGATCAACGCCGCGCTGTACGGCTACGAAAACCAGATCCTGGAGGTAAAGGACATCAATTTGCTGGCCAGGAAACAACCTAACCCCGAGCCTCATTTTTGAAAAAAATTGTTGCCTTTTTGCCATAATCCTAAAAAAATGGCTTTTGCATATTTTTATCATCGGGTAAAGACTTATTTTTAATTCGTCCGCGCTAAAACTCTGATGTCAAAAGCATTTTATCTCCGCAGCCTGATCTTACCGGGTCTTGTATTACTGTCGTCTGCCCTTTTTGGTCAGGACAGGATGGACTTCGAAAACTACACCCCTAAATCGACACTTGTAGTAAAACAGCATCTAATAAAAAGGGCCAAATACCCTTTTATTGATGTACACAATCATCAATGGGATATGCCCGACCAGGACCTGAAGGCATTGCTCAAAGAAATGGACGGCCTGAACATGGTTGCCATGGTAAACCTGAGTGGCCGTGGTGGCACAGAGATCAGCAATTACCACGGTAATACATTGTTTACCGTAAATGGCCCGGAGTATTTTGACCGGACCATGGAGAACGTGAGGAAGAATGGCGAGGGCCGCATTCTCGTTTTTACCAATATCGATTTTACAACCATCGATGAGCCCAACTGGACTCAAAAAACTGTTGAGCAATTAGAGAAAGACGTAAAGAACGGAGCCGCCGGACTCAAAATTTATAAAGAACTCGGCCTGGAGATCAAAGATAAAAATGGCAAACGCATCCACGTTGATGACCCGCGTCTGGATCCGATTTGGGAAAAATGCGGCGAGCTCCATATTCCCGTGCTCATCCACACCGGCGAGCCTGCCCCCTTCTTTGATAAACCCGATGCCAATAATGAGCGCTGGCTCGAGCTTAAACTGCATCCGTCACGGGCAAGGCCCTCATCGCGCTACCCAAGCTGGAAGGAAGTAATGGCCGAGCAGCACAATATCTTCGCTAAACACAGACATACCACCTTCATTGCTGCCCACTTCGGCTGGCTGGCCAACAACCTGGAGGCATTAGGCAAGATGCTTGATACCCTGCCCAATGTCAATACCGAATTTGCGGCGGTGATGGAAGAAATCGGCCGCGAGCCCAGAACCGCCCGTGCGTTCTTCATAAAATACCAGGACAGGATCATGTTCGGTAAAGACACCTGGTCGGTGCCTGAATATGGTTTCTACTTCAGGATGCTGGAAACCGAAGACGAATATTTTCCGCCGCTGAGACGATACCATGCCTTCTGGAACATGTACGGCCTGGGGTTACCTGATGACGTACTCAAAAAGATCTACTATAAAAATGCGCTAAAGCTTTTCCCACAGATAGATAATTCGCTATTTCCGCAATAATCTGTTCTACAAAACTATTGTACCAAAACCGGACACTTTCCGTTCGGATGCGAACAATGCACCCGCTTCGTAGATTGTTTCAAAATATTGAATATCAACAAATTACAGTATCGGCATGATATTGATATAACGTTTGCCTGACTTCTTCTAATCTTGACTCCATAGACCATGGTCAATAGTCCATGGCAGAATTAATTGCTATGGACTATGGTCTATCGACTATGGACTAAATATGAATTAATGAACTAACATCATGCTCAAGAACTATCTCAAGATCGCGTGGCGAAACTTACTCAAAAACAAGGTACATACTTTTATTAATGTAACCGGACTCTCGGTTGGTATGGCCGTGGCAATGCTTATCGGTCTGTGGATCTGGGACGAACTTTCCTACGATAAATATTTTCAAAACTACAACCGCCTGGTGCGCGTAATGCAGCACCAAACCTTCAATGGCGAGCGGGGCACGCAGGGCTCCATACCGCTGCCCCTGGGGCCCAAGTTACGGGATGAATATACCGGCCCGTCAAAAGATTTTAAATATGTGGTGATGTCCAGCTGGACACAGGGCCATATTCTTGCCTATAAGGATAAAAAGCTTAATCAAAGCGGCAACTGCATTCAACCGGAAGCACCTGAGCTGTTTGCCCTGAAAATGTTGAAAGGCTCCCGTGCGGGCCTGAAGGATCAATCGTCCATATTGCTTTCGGCGAAACTGGCCAAAGCGCTTTTTGGCGATGCTGATCCAATGAACCAGGTAATTAAGATTGACAATAAAAGTATAGTAAAAGTTACAGGCGTATATGAAGATTTCCCGCGAAACACTTCATTTAACGATATGGCGTTCATGCTTCCATGGGATTTTTATCTTGCTAATAATCCCTGGACTAAGGGAAACCTTAATGAATGGGGCAACAATTCATGGCAAATATTTGCCCAGCTAAATGCCAATGCTAATGTCGATAAGGTTTCCGCCGATATCAAAAACCTGAAATTGATAGCAGTGACAGCCGCAAAGGATAAACTGAGTCTCAGCTTTAAACCGTCTCTTTTCCTTCACCCGATGAGTAAATGGCACCTGTATTCCGAATTCAAAAACGGGGTGATCGTTGGCGGGAAGATCGAATTTGTGTGGCTGTTTGGGATTATTGGCGTCTTTGTGCTGTTGCTGGCTTGTATCAACTTCATGAACCTAAGCACTGCCAGGTCTGAAAAGCGGGCAAAGGAAGTCGGCATTCGCAAAACATTGGGATCACCGCGCCAACAGCTCATCACACAATTTTTCAGCGAATCGTTGCTGGTATCGGTCTTTGCGTTTATATTCTCCATTATTTTGGTACAATTGTCACTATCCTGGTTCAACCAGGTTGCCGACAAACAGATGACCATACCCTGGTCGACCCCGGCATTCTGGATCACAGGAATAGTTTTCGCGGTGTTAACGGGATTAATTGCAGGCAGTTACCCGGCATTTTACCTGTCATCCTTTCAACCGGTAAAGGTATTGAAGGGGACTTTCCGTGCCGGACGTTTAGCTTCCTTGCCGCGTAAAATATTGGTGGTACTGCAATTTACGGTTTCAGCTACGCTAATAATCGGCACAGTTGTAGTTTTTACGCAGGTGCAGTATACTAAGAATAGGCCCGTTGGTTATAGCCGGGCCAATATGATACAAACGTACCAGCAAACACCGGATATACATAACCATTTCGAGGCCGTAAAATACGATCTTCTGAAAACGGGGGCCGTATCTTCCGTTGCCGAATCGGGCAGCCCGGTTACCGACATCTGGTCGGACCAGAGCGGCTTTTCGTGGGAAGGTATGGCGCCGGGCTTGCAGCCTGATTTTAACGTAGTTCACGTTTCGCCGGAATTTGGCAAAACTATCAACTGGCAGATCAAAGAGGGCCGCGACTTCTCGAAAGAATTTTTAACTGATTCCTCGGCGCTTATTGTCAACGAAGCTGCGATAAAATTCATGGATTTAAAGGGCGACCCTATAGGAAAGACGATCAAATGGTACAGGCCGTTCCACATCATCGGCGTGGTGAAAGATATGGTGATGACCTCGCCGTATGAGCCCGTTACACCGACCGTATTCAGCGAGTTAAACGGCGATCAAGGTCTTACTAATATCAGGCTGAATCCGCAGGTGAGCACAACCGAAGCGTTGAGTAAAATAGAAGCGGTATTTAAGCAATACGATCCGGGAAGCCCGTTCACGTACGAGTTTACCGATACCACCTATGCCAAAAAGTTTGCCGATGAAGAACGCACCGGCAAGCTTGCAGGCTTTTTTACCCTCCTCGCCATTTTCATCAGTTGCCTTGGCCTGTTTGGCATGGCCTCTTTCATGGCTGAGCAACGCACCAAAGAGATTGGAGTGCGCAAAGTGCTGGGCGCATCCGTAGCCAATCTTTGGGGGTTAATGTCAAAAGAATTTGTGGTGCTAGTAGCTATTTCACTCATCATTGCCACCCCGATAGCCTGGTATTTTATGAACAAATGGATATTGAATTATAAGTATCACACCGATGTTTCATGGTGGATATTCGCTGCCACAGCGGCCGGAGCTTTAACTATCACGCTGCTTACCGTCAGCTATCAAAGCCTCAAAGCCGCCATGGCCAACCCGGTGAAAAGCCTAAGGTCAGAGTAGCAGTAGCAGTAGCAGTTTTAAGATCTAGAGTTTAGGAATTAGCATTTAGAGTTTTAAGAACCATGATAAAGAACTATCTAAAGATCGCCTGGCGAAACTTACTTAGGAACAAATTCTCATCACTGATCAATATCGGCGGCCTTTCTGTTGGCATGGCCGTAGCTATGTTTATCGGTTTGTGGATATGGGATGAGCTGTCATTCAATAAGAATTTTAAAAACTACGAAAACATTGCCTGGGTAAAACAGAATAATACTATGAATGGTGAAGTGAGCACAGGTGAAGACGTCCCCTGGCCCATGGGTGAAGAGTTGCGCAAAACTTATGGCGGCTATTTCAAAAACATCACCATGGCCACCTATAATAACGGACACATCCTGGCTTACGGCGATAAGCTACTGACCGTCAACGGCACTTATTTCGAACCCGAAGCATTGGATATATTGTCAGTCAATTTACTAAAAGGCACCAAAGCCGCGCTGAAAGACCCTTCATCTATCCTGCTCTCAGCATCCACAGCAAAAACCTTTTTCGGAGACTCGGACCCGGTAGACAGAATGATGAAGCTGGACAATAATACCGTGCTGAAGGTAACCGGTGTTTATGAAGACATGCCTCGAAATTCGTCTTTTGCCGGCGTAAATTTTATAGCCCCCTGGGAGTTATTCTCCAACACAAATCAATTAGTAAAACAGGCTGACCCCTGGCGTTGCAACTGCTTCTTTACTTACGTGCAAGTTGCTGACCATGCCGACATGAAAGCTATATCAGCTAAGATCAAAGACATCAAGCATTACAAGGTCAACAAAGCCGAACTCAGGCAAAAGAACCAGGTTTTCCTCGACCCGATGAAAAACTGGCATCTATATTCCGAATTTAAAAATGGAGTAATTGCTGGTGGCCGCATCCAATATGTTTGGCTTTTTGGCATCATCGGTGTATTTGTTCTGCTGCTGGCCTGCATCAATTTCATGAATTTAAGCACCGCACGCTCGGAAAGGAGGGCTAGGGAAGTAGGCATTCGCAAAGCCATTGGCTCTATGCGCTGGCAACTGATCTGGCAGTTCATGAGCGAATCTCTTCTGACAGCGTTTTGCTCTTTTGTCATAGCCATACTGCTGGCCAGGCTTACATTGCCGTTTTTCAATCAGGTGTCTGGAAAAATGATGTCAATTAAGTGGCATAGCCCGACATTCTGGTTGTTAGGTTTCGGCTTCACTCTGGCAACGGGGCTCATTGCCGGAAGTTATCCCGCCCTGTATCTGTCATCATTCAGGCCTGTAAAAGTTCTCAAGGGCACATTCAAGGTTGGCCCAATGGCTGCCATTCCCCGTAAAGTTTTGGTCGTTTTGCAGTTCGCGGTATCCGTCGTGCTCATCATCGGCACAGTCGTTGTCTTTAAACAAATACAGTACGCCAAAAACAGACCGATAGGATACACGCGCAATGGCGTCATCGCTGTATCTATGCTCACCGCGGATATTCATAAGAAATTTGATGTAGTTAAAGAGGAGTTGATCAGAAATGGGGCCATTACCCAAATGGCGGAGTCGGGCAGCCCCACCACCGGCGTTTATTCAACCAATAGCGGCTTCGATTGGAAAGGAAAGGATCCTGCCCAGGCAGTCGAGTTCCCCAACATTGACGTAACTTATGATTACGGCAAAACTGTTGGCTGGCAATTCGTTAGCGGGAGAGATTTTTCCCGGGCGTTCCTGACAGATTCTAATGCGTTTGTCATCAACGAGGCAGCAGCGAAATTTATTGGTCTCAAAAACCCCATCGGCGAAACACTTAAATGGGATGGTGTACCCTATAAAATAGTAGGCGTTATCAAAGATATGGTGATGCAATCGCCGTACGAACCTGTGAGACCCACACTCTTTCATATATCAAAATGGGGTGGCGATTTTGTTATCCTTAAGATCAATCCAAAATCGGGCGCTCACGAAGCCATTGAAAAGATACAAAGGACTTTTAAAACCTATAATCCGTCCCAGCCTTTTGATTATCAGTTTGCAGATGATGCATATGCACAAAAATTTGGCGATGAGGAGCGAATAGGCACCCTCGCAAGCTTATTTGCCGGGCTGGCAATTTTTATTAGTTGCTTAGGCCTGTTCGGGATGGCATCCTTTATGGCCGAGCAGCGCATTAAAGAAATAGGTATACGAAAAGTACTCGGTGCATCCGTGTTGAATTTGTGGGGCCTGCTATCGAAAGATTTTATAGGATTGGTGATGGTGTCTCTGACGCTGGCTATGCCGGTAGCCTACTATTTTATGCATAACTGGCTGCAAGGCTATAATTATCATACAGGAATTCCGTGGTGGATATTTGCCCTAACCGCTTTTTGTGCGCTGCTGATCACTGTAATGACCGTGAGTTATCAGTGTATAAAAGCTGCGTTGACCAACCCGGTGAAGAGTCTTCGGTCGGAGTAGCAGTGGCGGCTGCAATTGTCTATAGACCATGGTCGATAGTCCAAGGCAAATACAAAATGGCTATGGACTATGGTCCATCGACCATGGACCAAATAAATGAACCAATGAACTAACATACCATGATAAAGAACTATTTG
>Ga0068856_100005904_pt1 | contig 12061 bp, 11 predicted proteins | sample KBSCornC62_FD_66595 | JGI IMG/M metagenome (GOLD analysis project Ga0068856, IMG submission 66595) | Corn rhizosphere microbial communities from Kellogg Biological Station, Michigan, USA - KBS Corn C6-2 | ecosystem: Host-associated > Plants > Roots > Rhizosphere > Soil ...
AGATCAGCGGGCTCATGTCGACGGGCTTGGCATCGAGATCCTTGATGTCGAGCAGCGTCTGTCCCGTCGGCGTCAGCGCCCCCGAGAGGCCGCGCAGGAACATCTGCGCCGCAAGCTCGTTGCGCTCGCGCGCCGACGATGCCCCAAGCACGACCGCGAGCAATTGCCGGCCATTCCGATCGAGGGTCGCGACGATGTTGAGTCCCGACTCGCAGATGTAGCCGGTCTTCATGCCGGTGAGCCCGGCGAAGTGTTCGAGCATGGTGTTGCTCGCCTCGAGCTTGTGGTCGCCCAGTTGCACCGCCTGCGTCTGGAAGATCGGCATGTATTGCGGGAAGTCGCGCTCGACGTAGAGCGCGATGATCGCCAGGTCGCGCGCCGTGCTGATCTGGCCGGGACTCTTGAGCCCGTTGGCGTTGTCGTAATGGGTCGCGGTCATCCCCATCTGCTGCGCCATCAGGTTCATCTGCGCCACGAACGCCTTCTCGCTGCCGCCGACCGTCTCCGCCACGGCCACGGCCATGTCGTTGGCCGACTTGACCAGCATGATGTAGAGCGCGTCCTTGAGCGTGACCGACTGCCCGACCGCGAGCCCGGATTTGGCCGGCGCCTGGTTCCAGGCATGCTGGCTGATGGTCACGGGAGTATCGAGCGTCACGCGCCCGTCCTTGATCGCCGCGAACGCCAGATAGGCCGTCATCAGCTTGGTGACCGAGGCCGGATGCCAGGGCTGCCCCGCATCCTCGGCGTAGAGCACCTGCAGCGTCTTGGCGTCGATCAGGAGCTGGGGAATGGCATAAGCCGGCGCGATCGTCGTGAGCAGAAGGGCAAGGCCAATAACAAGCTTCTGCGCGAATCGCGTGGACTGCATCAAACCATTCCGAAAAACCCGATGCAGCGCTTCTAAACCGTCAAGTGTGACCGGCTCAAGGTTGCATGTCCCCCCTGACGGGATTTTGAACCGCTCGTGCCCGATCCTGCCTGATCCTGACCGCTCGCGACGTCGCCGGCGGGGAGACCGGCCCGCTCAAGGTCGGCTGCAGCACGCGGCCGGGGACGAACAAACCGAGCCCTAGGCACAGACAGTAACCTACCCTATATTGGTGTCACCTTCAGGAGAATTCCAATGCGTGAGACCGGCGGGGACCAGGTTCAGATCTGCGGCGCCATGGGCGACATCCTCAACCGCATCGGCGACAAATGGAGCGTCATGGTGGTGGGGCACCTCACCCGCAAGACCATGCGCTTCAACGAATTGCGCCATTCGATCGGCGGCATCAGCCAGCGCATGCTGACGCTGACGCTGCGCAACCTCGAGCGCGACGGCCTCGTGATCCGCACCGTCTACCCGGAAATTCCGCCGCGCGTCGAATACCAGCTCACCGAGCTCGGCCGGACGCTGACCGATCCGCTCGATACGCTCTGGAACTGGGCGGCCCGCCACATGGGATCGGTGAACGAGGCCCGCGCCAATTACGATCGCGCCCACAATCCCGATGCCGAACCCAAGATCGAGCCGCGCCGCTATGCCGGGGCCGCCAACTGACGGCGACACGGCGCAGCCTCGCGGCTGATATGCGGGCCCTCGGGCTGGCCCCGGGCGATGCCGTTCTTGTGCACGCCGCCCTCCGCAGCATAGGTCCCATCGTCGGCGGCACGGACATGGTGCTTGCCGCCCTGCGCGACGTGCTCGGCCGGGACGGAACGATCCTCGCCTACACCGACTGGCAGAGCGGCGAGGAGGTTCACGCCGGGGGCGCCGACCGGAACGACATCCCACCATTCGATCCACTGACCTCCCGCGCCACCCGCGACAACGGCTGGTGGCCCGAGCTGGTGCGTACGACGCCCGGCGCGTTACGCAGCGGCAACCCCGGCGCATCGATGGCCGCGCTCGGCGGACGTGCCGGCTGGTTCACCGCCGACCACCCGCTCGACTATGGCTATGGACCCGGCTCGCCGCTCGGCAAGCTGGTCGAGGCCGGCGGCAAGACGCTGCTGCTCGGCTGCACGCTCGACCACATGACGCTGCTGCACCATGCCGAGCATCTTGCGGACATCCCGCACCGCATCAAGCGCTACGAGGCGCCGTTGCTGATCGCCGGAAAAACCGTGTGGCGCCGGTTCGAGGAGTTCGACACGTCCGATCCGCCGGGCGAGCCGGGCGAACTCGCCGACAATTACATGGCCGAGGTGGTCGAAGACTTCCTCGCCACCGGCAAAGGCAGGCGCGGCACCATCGGCGCCGCCCCCTCGGTCCTGGTCGAGGCAGAGCAGATCGTGCCGTTTGCCGTGGCTTGGCTCGAGCGGCAGCTCAAACCAGCTTCTTGATCGGCTTCTTGCGCCAGAAGAACCAATAGTAGCAGGCCTGCAGCACGCACATCGTGCAAAAGCTCGTGGCATAGCCCGTCCAGATGCCGTTGAGCCCGAGCGACGTCGTCGACAGGTAGATGGCGAGCGGCGTTTCCACCAGCACGATCGTCCCCAGGCTGATCAGCATCGGGATCAGCACGTCCCCCGATGCCCGCATCACGCCCGACAGGATCACCGAGAAGCCGAACATCAGGACGCTCCACAGCACGATATGGAGCAGCGTTTCAGTGATGCCGATGACTTTCGGATCGGTGATGAACAGCGACACTACCGCTTCGCTGAAGATATAGGCGAGAAGGATCAGCGTCCCCGTGATGATGAGGTTCATCATCAGCGCCGTCCGCGTGATGCGGCCGAGCTGGTCCTGCTGCCCGGCGCCGATCGCCTGCGCCCCGAAGATCGAAGCCGCGATGCCGATCGACATCGCCGGGAACTGCACGTAGCTCATCACCTGGCCCACCGCGCCATAGGCGGCGGTCGCATCGGAGCCGAAGCGGTTGATGATGCCGACGACCACCACCGCGGCGACCGAAGAGACGATCATCTGCACGCCGGCCGGCACGCCAAGCCTGAGGATCGTCCGCAGCAGGACGAAGTCGATGCCCAGATGTGTCAGCAGCACCCGGTCCGGAGCCAGCGGATGCTTGCGCCAGCGCAGGTAGAAGAACAGGAACACCAGCACCACGACGAAGCCGATGATGAACGCCACCGCCGCGGCCAGCACGCCGAGCTTGGGCAGCCCGCCCCAGCCGAGGATCAGCGACGGCGTCACGATCAGCCCGACGATGATCGACATCACCAGCGCTACGAGCGGCGTCGTGGTGTCGCCGACGCCCCTGAGGATCGAGGTCACGATCAGGTAGACGAAAAAGCCCGGCATGCCGATGAGGATGATGAAGCCGTAGCCGGTCGACGCATCGAGGATGTTGGGCGGTACGCCGAGCACCCCCATGATCGGCCGGATGAAGAGGCCGCCGAGGACGGCGACCACGATGCCCGCAAGGAACGTTACGGTGAGCGTGGTGCCGGCGATCTCCTTCACCTTGAGTTCGTTCTTGGCGCCATAGGCCTGCCCGATCAGTACGGTCGAGCCGGAGGCCAGGCCGATGATGAAGCTCATCAGGAAGAACAGGATCGGAAAGAACGCGGCGGTCGCCGCGAGCGCGTCGACGCCCACCAGCTGGCCCACGAAGATCGAGTTGATGGTGCCGCTCATCGCCTGCAGGATATTGCTGACCATCAGCGGCACGAGGAAGATGAGGAACCGCTGCCAGAGCGGCCGATGCGAGGGGGCCATTCGAAACTCCCGTGATGAGAACCCGTGCCTGCGACGCGACACCAAGGGGTCCGGCCGGAGCGGACGGAAGGCCACTTCACGTCCCTCGCGAGGAAGGACGCCGGCGGGTCAGGGCTCAGGAAATTGGAACGCGCGGGCGTGCTGTGTATCTGCGCCCTTGGGCAGCGTCAATTCCCCGCCGCCAGCTTCCCGTGGCGTGGCAGGATTTGACCGATGATTGTCATTGCTGCCAACGTCGAACCGGCCGATGATGCCGCGCAGTCCTCGACATCCTCGGTCCGCCATGAACTTCGCTTCGTTTGCCCCGCACGGCCCCGGCAGCCGCAACGCCTTCGTCCTCGCCGTGAGCCAGGGCCTCTATGTCTGCGGCATCTCCGTCGACCTGACGCTGACCGGCATCACCGGCTACCAGCTCGCCCCCGACAAGACGCTGGCGACCCTGCCCTTCGCCCTGATCACGGTCGGCGCCGCCGTCGTGACGGTCTTTGCGGCCTACGTGATCGGCCGTATCGGCCGCCGGCTCGGCTTCGCCGTCGGCTCGCTCTGCGGCACCATCGGCGGCCTGGTCTCGGTGTTTGCGGTGTTCCACGCCAATTTCTGGCTGTTCTGTCTCGGCACGGCGCTGATCGGCGCCTATCAGGGCTTCGCGCAATACTACTCCATCGCCGCCGCCGACTCGGTGACCGCCGAGTTCAAGAGCCGCGCCATCTCGACGGTGCTCGCCGGCGGCGTGCTCGCGGCGCTGGCCGGGCCGGCCCTCGCGGCGCTGACCAGCACGCTGATCCCCGGCGTCATGTTCGCCGGCGCCTACATGCTGGTGGCGGTGCTGGCGCTGCTCGCCACCGCCACCGTGCTGGCGCTCTACCGCGACATCGAGCCCGTGGCGATCGTGAGCGACGTGCCGCCGCGGCCCCTCCGCGACATCATCCGCCAGCCGATCTTCGGCGCCGGCGTTGCCACCACCATGGCCTCGGCCGCCGCCATGACGCTGGTGATGACCGCGGCGCCGCTCGCCGCCGTGGCCTGCGGCTACCCGATCGAGGACGGCGCCCACATCATCCAGTTGCATCTGATCGGCATGTTCGTGCCCTCTTTCTTCTCCGGCCGCCTGGTCGCGAAGTTCGGCGTCTGGCCGGTGCTGGCGGCCGGCATGGCCCTGCTCGTCGTCTGCGCCGCCACCGCCATCAGCTCCACCGCGCTGCCCGCGTTCTTCGCGGCCCTGTTCTTCCTCGGCGTCGGCTGGAACCTGATGATCGTTGCTGGAACGACGCTCCTGGCGCAGTCCTACCGGCCCAACGAACGGCCGAAGACGCAGGCGATCAGCGGGCTGTTCAACAACCTCGCCGGCTCGGCCGGAGCGCTGTCGGCGGGCGTCGCGCTGCAGACCGCCGGGTGGAACCTGCTCAATCTCGGCATGGCGCCGATCCTGGTCCTGAGCCTCATCATGATCCTGCGCTGGGTGCGGGCCCGGCATCGGGAGCCGGCCCTTGCCTGAACCATCGCGCCCGCGCGACCGCCTGGTGGTGATGCTTGCCTTTCCCGGCGGTAATCTGATCGACGTCGCCGGCCCGCTGCAGGCGTTCGCCAGTGCCAATCTGCTGCGACCCGCCGGCACGGCCGCCTATCGGCTGCTGACCGTCTCGGAACATGGGGGAGCCATCGCGACCGCGCCCGGATTGCCCCTGCTGACCGAACCGCTCGGCGCGCTGACCGGCAAGCGCATCGACACCTTGATCGTGCCCGGCGGCCTGCCGCCGGACGGCCCCGTCGGGCTCGAGGCATTGATCGCCTGGATCGGCCGCAACGCGCATCGGCCGCGCCGCATCTGTTCGGTCTGCACCGGCGCGTTCCTGCTGGCCGATGCCGGGCTGCTCGACGGCAAGCGCTGCACCACGCACTGGTCGCGCGTCGACCAATTGCAGCGCCGGCGCCCCGCCCTCCGGCTCGACCGCGATGCCTTGTACGTGCGTGACGGCAATATCTGGAGCTCGGGTGGCGTCACGGCCGGCATCGATTTGTCGCTGGCGCTGATCGAGGATGATCTTGGTCCGGCGGTCGCCGTCGCCACGGCGCGGCAACTGGTCATGTTCGTCAAGCGCCCCGGCGGACAGTCGCAGTTCACGGCGCCGCTGCCGCTCGAACGGCGCCGGCCTGGCTTCGCGGCGCTGCACGACTGGATCGCTGCAAACCTGGCCCGCGACCTGCGCGTCGACCGGCTCGCCAAGGAGGCCGGCATGAGCCCGCGCACCTTCGCCCGCCTCTATGCCGCCGAGACCGGACAGACTCCCGCCAAGGCGGTCGAGCTCATGCGCGTCGAGGCGGCCTGCCATGCGCTCGAACAGACCGGATTGCCGCTTAAGCGCATCGCCACGGTGACCGGCCTGGGCAGCGAACAGAATCTTCGCCGCGTCATGCACCGCCAGTTCGGCATCAGCCCGCAGGACTATCGCGCCCGCTTCAGCAGCGGCCGCCGCGGAACGCAATCCGCCCGCCCGGAGTTTGCCTGACAGTCGGCGCGCGATCCCCTGGCGCGCCAGATGCAGCAGATTTCGAGAGGGAGTTCTCATGCGAACCATCACCGCGCTATTCGATACTTACGATCACGCCGCCTCGGCTGTGCGCTCGCTCAGGGACGCCGGCATTCCGAGCGCCGACATTTCCCTCGTCGCCAATGCAACGGGCTATGCCGCCGACGAAACCGGCGCCGAGGAAGGCGCGGCGGCTGGTGCCGGGGTTGGCGCGGTGGCCGGTGGCGGCGCGGGCCTGCTCGCGGGTCTCGGAACCCTCGCCATTCCCGGCATCGGACCGGTGATTGCCGGCGGCTGGCTGCTGGCGACCGCCGTTGGCGCCCTCGCCGGCGCAGCCGTCGGTGGCGCGGCCGGCGGCTTGCTCGGCGCCCTCGCCAATGCCGGCGTGCCCGAAGCCGAAGCGCACGTCTACGCCGAGGGCGTACGCCGTGGCGGCACGCTGCTCAGCGTGCGCGCCGAGGATGCGCGCGCCGACAGCGTCGCCGCGATCCTGCGCAATGCCGCCGGAGTCGATATCGATGCCCGCCGTGCCGACTACCTCGCCGAAGGCTGGGCCGGCTTCGACGAGGACGCCCCGGCTTATTCCGAGCAGCAGATCCGCGACTATCGCAGTTCCTACGGGAACCAGGCGCCGCCGATCGTTTGACGGCTATCTTCGCAGCGTCCCGTCCTGCGAATAGAGCAACGCCGTGATGCCGACCAGGACCGACACCAGCGCCGGCCCCGCCGTCGCCGCCAGCGGCGGCAGCACACCGGAATTGCCGGCGCGGATCGCCATCTCGTTGATCGTGAAAATCACGAAGCCGGCGACGATGCCGAATAGAACGACATTTCCGTAATTGACCTTGCGCCGATACCCGGACGCGGTCGCGAAGCCGATGAGCACCGATCCGGCCACCATCAGCGGCAGCATCAGAGTGCGATAGAGGCTGGTCTCTGTCACGAAGCGATACTCCGCCTCCGACAATGAGCTCGCGACGCTCTCCAGCAGCTCCGGCAGGGTCAGATCACGCGCGCCGGTGGCCTGTAGATAAAGGTCGGCGCGCGTCGTCTGCGTGGCAATCGAGAAGTTACTCAGCTCTTCACTGCCGGAATCGAGTCTGTACCGCACCGCCGTGCCGAAGACCCACTTGCCGTCGACCAGATCGCCGCGGTCGGATTCGATCCGCTCGCGCTCTGCGCTCCGGGTCATGAACAGCGTAACCCCATAGATCGCAGGGGGGTCGGCAGTCAGCCGTTCGGCATGAAGGAGGTAGATGCCGCTCTTGCCATGCTGTTCGAGCCAGGTCGACCCCGCCTGGTTGTTGATCGGCTCGCCCGGCATTGCACGGTTGCCGAGAATGAGCAGGGTCTCCCCGCCCATCGATGCGAACGCCGTCAGCAGCAACACCAGGATCAGCGGCGCGCGCACCACGCGCCAAATGGAAATGCCGAGCGCCTGGACGATCATGAATTCGCGGCGCGCCTGCAGGTCGAGCACCCCCGCGATGGTGCCGATCAGCACCGTCACCGGCAGTGCTCCCAGGGAGTTTCGCAATGCCGACAGGACGATCCCCGCGGCCGCCAGCGGCGGCCCGCCCAGGCTGTTCAGTACCCGAAGCTTCGTGGTGTTGAGCGACTCGACCAGCGCCAGCAGCGCGAAGAAGATGACGAGCGTCAGGGCGATGCGCGCCATCACCCGGCGCAGGACCAGCCAGTCGATCCGGCTCACGCGCCGCTCCCCGCATCCGTCACCTGGTAGCCGGTGCCGAGGTAGATCTCGAAGTTCCAGATTTGCCGCCCGTCGAGCATCACCGGCACGTCGGCCAATTTGCTCACGCTGTGGAAGTGTCCGCTCGAGAGCGAGATGGAATTGGTTCTGTCGGCCACGATGATCGCATCCTGACCGATATGGTCGGCGGCTGTCCACCACAGGTCATACTGCGATCGCAGCGGATTGATGGCAGTAACGTCGAGCCGGTGCAGGGCGAAGCTCAGTTGCGCCGCATAATTGTACTTCGTCGCGGCCAGAAAAGCGCCCGGGTGCTGCTGCTCAGCCGCGATGACCGCACTGGCGACCTCCGGCCAGCCGAAATTGGCTTCCGCTCCGGGGTCCTTGAACCCGGGCAGCAGCCCTGGCGGATGCGTGTAGCCCATCACCGCCGCGGCCAGCAGATACAGCGTCACCAGCACATGCGGCCAGATCAGCCAGCGGCCCAGCGCCCAGACGCCGATGATGCCCAGCGCGACATAGGCGACGATGTTCCAGTGCAGCAGCACATCGGTGAACAGCGACAGCGCGAACATGATGAGCGTGGACGCGACGAACACGCTGCCGGCAATCGCGGCCAGCGTGCCTTCGCGGGTATCGGACCTCGACCTCAGCAGCCGCGGCGCCCCGAGCAGCAGGAACGGCCCGGCGGCGGCAATTCCATACAACAGGAAGAACAGGCCCTGGCGCAAATCGGGCCGGGTCCAATGTCCGGACGGCCGCTCGACGAAGTGAAAGGACAGCGTCGCAAGGCCGTCGGTCAGGTTCCAATAAATGACCGGCGCCTGCATCGCCACCGCAAGAAGTGCCGCAAGATAGGGATGGTACCGCCTCAGCGCCGTCCTGAGCTTGGGCCTCGCCAGGAACGCGACGAGGTATCCGACGCCGAGTAGAGCGCCATTGTACTTCGACAGGGTCGCAAAGCCCAGCAGCACCGCGGCGGCATAGAGGTTGCCGATCCCCCTGCCGCTCTCCTCCCAGCGTGTGGCGAACCGCCAGAAGCAGTAGATCGACGCAACCGTGAAGAACACCAGCAGGTGGTCGTGGAACGCTGGCATCGTGAACAGGGCTACGACCGGTACGCTCAGCAGCACCAGCATGGCGCGCAGCGGCCACGCCGTACCGCCCTGCGCGGGCCGCAGCTCGCCGCCCATCAGCCACAAGACGATGAACGTGCCTGCGAAGCTGAGCCATGTGAGCAGCCTGAGGCTCACTGCCGACCAGCCGAAGAGTGCGGCGATGCCCGCCTGCAGCCAGGCATCGAGCGGTGGATGGTCGAAATACGACCAACCCAAGCGCTGTCCCCAGATCCAGTAGTAGGCCTCATCCCCCATCGGCGGGGTGGCGGCATCGAACCACAGGCGCAGTGCAATAATCAGGGCAATTGCCAGAGCCGGAAGGGCAATGCCCAGACGGGTTTGCTGCACCTGCGGCATCCTCCGCCCCAACCAACGGGCGTCCGCCCGCAAGATTCAGGTGGTGCCCCCGGTCGGACTCGAACCGACATGCCTCGCGGCGGAGGATTTTGAGTCCTCTGCGTCTACCAATTCCACCACAGGGGCGCCCTGAAGTGGCGCGAGATAAGTCGAAACCCGGGAAGTCGTCAACCGGAACCGCCGCCGCCCTCTGCCGGTTGTAAGCCGCATGGCTCGGCTCGGTGATGTACGGATCGGTGTGTCCGGCTGGACTTATGGTCCCTGGCGCGGCACCTTCTATCCCAGGGGCTTGCCGCAAAAGCGCGAGCTGGCCCATGCCGCCGCGCAGTTCAACGCCCTCGAAATCAACGGCACCTTCTACGGCATGCAGATGCCGCAAAGCTTCGCCAACTGGGCCGAAGCCGCGCCGGACGACTTCGTCTTCGCCGTCAAGGGGTCGCGCTTCCTGACGCATATGCTGCAACTGACCCGCGCGGAAATCCCGCTGGCCAACTTCTTCGCGTCGGGACCGCTGGCACTGGGCGGCAAGCTGGGTCCGATCCTCTGGCAGTTTCCCGAGCGCTTCGTGTTCAATCGCGGGCGCCTGGTGCAATTCTTCGAGCTCCTGCCGCGAACGCAGCGGGAAGCGGCCGAGCTCGGCGCACGCCACGATCACCGCCTGCGCGCGGCCGCCCATCTCGACGTGCTTGAGGATCGGCCGCTGCGCCATGCGATCGAAATCCGCAGCGACAGCTTCCGTGATCCTCTCTTCATCGAGCTGCTGCGGAAGTACGACGTGGCGCTCGTCTGCGCCGACACCGTCGACTGGCCGTTGCTGATGGATTTGACCGCCGGCTTCGTCTACTGCCGCCTGCACGGGTCCACCGAACTTTACCGGTCTCGCTATTCCGACGAAGAGCTCGACCGCTGGGCCGCTCGGATCAAGGCCTGGTCCTCCGGCGCGAAAATGACCGACGGCGAATTCGTCGTGCCGCCACGCGACGACGGACAGCCGCGCGACGTCTTCGTCTTCTTCGACAACACCGACAAGCTGCAGGCCCCGGACAATGCCCGAGGCCTGATGCAAAGACTTGGCGTGACCGCGGCAGTGGACCGGACGCCGACCACTGCGGCGTAACGTCCAGCGAACGGCCGCGAGCGGGGCAGAGACGGCTCCTGCTTTCGGGCTTCGCAAATACTGCTATGACTTGCGGGCGCGGCAGAGCGCTGCACTCGAGCGGACGACCGACAATGGCAGGCAGGATCAGAACCGGCATGGCCGGCTGGGTGTTTCCGGAGTGGCGCAACGGCCAGTTCTATCCCGAGGGTCTCAAGCAGAAGGAAGAGCTGCACTGGGCCAGCCGGCATGTGACGGCGATCGAGATCAACTCGACCTTCTACCAGAATCAGAAGCCCGCGAGCTTCGAGGCCTGGGCGGCGGAAACGCCCGGCGATTTCGTCTTCACCGTGAAGGGGCACCAGGCCGTAACCCACATCAAGCGCTTGAAGGAGGTCGAGCAGCCGGTGGAGTTCTTCTTCAACTCCGTCGCCGCCCTCGGCAAGCGCCTCGGCGCCGTGTGCTGGCAGTTGCCGCCGAACATGAAGTTCGACGCGGCGCGTATCGAAGGCTTCCTCAAGCTGCTGCCCAGGACCATCCGGCAGGCGATCGAAGTCCGCAACGCGACCTTTGCCGATCCCGCCTTCATCGACCTGCTCAAGGCGCACAACGTCGCACTGGTCATCGCCGACACCGCCGAGTGGCCCTATGCCGACCAGACTGCCGATTTCACCTATTGCCGGCTGCAGGGACCGCCGGGAGGCGAACATTATTCCTCTGCTCAGCTCGATGCCTGGGCCCAAAACTTCAACGCATTGAGCGCCGGCAAGACCATCGACGGCAAATTCGTGGCCCCCATGAGGGGGGTGCAGCCGCAGCGGGACGTGTTCGCCTATTTCGTCTCGACCGACAAACCCAACGCGCCGCGCAACGCGCTCGGGATCCAGGAGCGGCTCGGGATCGCTCCCGCCGCATAAAATCGGCGCGAGACCACTTGCTTTCGCGCCGCGATCGGCCTCAATCCGCCGCAGGACCAACGGATCAGACAATGACCAGCATGAGCATGAGCACCGCGAGCCGTCCCCTTCCCGCCGACAAGATCCTGGTGGCTATTGCCTTCGTCATCGGCCTCGCCACGATCCTGGGCGCCTGGGGCAGCCAGATCTTTGGCGGCCTCATGCCCTGCGAGCTCTGCCTCGCGCAGCGCCAGGCGTACTACTGGGGCCTGCCGGTGCTGGCGCTGATCCTGATCTTCTGGAACCGCATCCCGATCGCCGTCTGGTACATCGTTATGCTGATCGCCGCTGCGATCTTCGTGTGGTCCACCTACATGGGGACCTATCACGCCGGCGTCGAATGGGGCTGGTGGCCGGGGCCGACCTCGTGCACCGGCACCGGCGGCAACCTCAGCTTCGGCGATCTGTCGAGCGGCAACATCGCCAAGGTCATCCCCTGCGACCAGGTGCAATGGCGCGACCCGATCATCAGGTTCAGCCTCGCCGGCTACAACGCGTTGATCTCGGCCCTGCTGGTGGTGCTGCTCGTGGTGGCGATGATCACGCAGGCGCGGCGCAAGGCGGCTTAACCCTCGGGGAAGAGCATCCGGATGTGGTCCCGTGCAGCGTGGACGATGTGGTCGAT
>Ga0068856_100005905_pt1 | contig 12060 bp, 8 predicted proteins | sample KBSCornC62_FD_66595 | JGI IMG/M metagenome (GOLD analysis project Ga0068856, IMG submission 66595) | Corn rhizosphere microbial communities from Kellogg Biological Station, Michigan, USA - KBS Corn C6-2 | ecosystem: Host-associated > Plants > Roots > Rhizosphere > Soil ...
CGGCGGAGGTGGCTGAGATCGAGCCGCGTCGTGGGTTGTTCCGGATCGGACGCCATTCGTCGCCTCAGGTGTCGATAATCATGCCCGTTCGGGCTCGCAAGCCCTCGCGTAGAGGCTCGAGATGTTTGGGTTTCTCTCGATGGAGTCGTCGGTTCCCTGCGGCGCAGCCGTGCAATGATGCTCGCGCGATGAAGACGATCACGATCGTTGCGCGTGCGTCGGCCGTGTTCGTCCTCGTGCTCGGGGTGTTCGGTGTCGGAGGTCTCGCGATCGGCACGATGCTCGTTGCGGGTGCAGCGAAGGTCGCCGCCGCCATGCACGGAGCGAGCGCGAAAGGCATCGCGGTGGCCGGCGTGGTGGTGATCGCGGCCTCGCTGGCGATCACGACCTGGACCTGGCGGCAGCTCGGGGCGGTGTGCGCGCTCGAGATCGCCGAGAACAACGTGTGGACGGTCATCACGCGACGCGGCAAGCGGACCGTCGTGCGGCCGACGCGCGCGTCTCTCGAGCTGCGCGGGTTCAACGTGTGGCTGTTCTGGGGTGCGCTGCCGCGACGGATCAACGTCTGCGCAGGCACGCTCGTCCTCGACGACCGGCGATTTCGGCTAGCGCAGGTCGCACCGACCGCGTACGACCGCCTGCTTCAGGCGCTCGGGATCGCGTCGAAGGCGCCGCGGAACTCGCGCGAGCGCTACGACGTCTTGCGCGCCGCGTAGTACGCGGTCTTGATCTGCTCGAACGCGACGGCTCCCCAGTGATCGCGAAGCTGCTCGAGCTTGGGTCGAAACAGTGCGGCGGCGTGTGGGTCTCCGATGCGGTCGCCGGCTGTCACCCAGCCGACCGCGAGCGAATCGTAGGCACCCGTGCGGTCTCCTCGAGCGTCGAGCAGGTCCGCGATCGCAAAGGCCGCTGCCGTGTACTGGAGCACGGCGTTCGCCGCGAGCGCGTGTTGGCGCGCTGCGCGCGCGTGGGCGAGGGCGGCTTCGGTGTCGCGCGCAGCGAGTGAGCGCGCGGTTTCGAGGAGCTCGAGATCGGCGAGCGCGTGCGGGGCGTTCTCGGCGGATACGCGCGCCTCTGCAAGGGCCTGGGTCGCAGCGAGTCCGGCGGCGACGAGTGCTGTTGCCGCTTCGACTCGAGCGGTCGCGGCACCGCTCGCGTGACCGCCCGCTTCGAACAACTCTGCAGCGCGGCGCGACGCGTTCGCCGCGAGCTCGGGGTCAGGCAGCATCGTCGCTGCGAACGCGATCCGGCGATGGAGTGCGGCCTGGACCGTCGGCAGCAGGCCGAGGTCCGTGCCGCACCGGAGTGCGGCCTCGAACGCCGCGATCGCCGCGCGCGGGTGGCCCGACATCAGCTGGCCTTCGCCGAGCTCGGTCTGCGCCGAGACGAATTGCGGCGATGCGGGAGGCGCGAGCTGGATCGCCTCCTCGGCCGCGGCGACCGCTGCCTCGATCTTGCCGATCGCCCGCAGCGCCGTCGCGGCGGCCTGCGTGCAGCGCGCTGCATCTGCCGGGCGTCCGAGCTGAGCGTGCAGGCGCGCAGCTGCGGCGAGGTCGTCGATCGCCTCGATCATGCGGCCGGCCTCGAGATGATCGCCCGCGCGCCGCACATACGCATGGGACAACCCATCGGCATCACCGGCGATTGCCAGCGTCGAGATCTCGTCTAGCTCGTCGTTCACGACGCTCGCCTACTCGTGCTTGTCTTCGCCGCCCTGTTTCGAGGCCGTGCGGAGCGCCTTGTGATTCTGCGCCCACGCGGTGAGCTGCGCCATCAGCGCCTTGTACTCGCCTTGACCCTTCTTGGCGTTCGCATCCGCTTGGGTCTTGCCGGCGTTCGCCTTCTGCTTCTCGGCGCCCGCGGTGGTCGCGTTCTTCGAGATCTTCTGGTCGAGCGTCTTCACGCCTTGTTGCGACTTCTGCAGCGTCTGGTCGGTCTGCGCCGCCTTCTGCTTCGTCTGATCGTTGGTCCTCTTGTCGGCGTCGAGCTTCTTGCCGCTCTCCTCGGTGTTCTTCTGCGAATCTCCGAGGTTCTTGCTGATCGCCGCGAACTGGGCGAGCAGCTTGTCTCCGTCGCGGGCGAACGTCTCCGCGCCCTTCCAGATGCCACCGACGAGGTGGGCAAGGCCCGTCACCACGCCGAGCGGGATCGTGACCGCCGTGATCCCGGCCATTCGCTGGCTGCGCTCCGCGATCGTGCGGCCGGCGTCGGTGTTCTTCGCCTTCTGCTGGTCGATCGCGGCCTCCTTCTCGTCGACCTTGCCCTTGTGACCTTTCGCGGCGTCCTGGGCTTCCTTGCCCTTCGCGTCGGCCTTCTTGAGCTCATCCGAGCTGTGCTTCTCGTCTTGCTCGGTGGCCGCGTTCGCGGTCTCGTGGCTCGCGTAGACGCCCCGTGCCTTGAGATCCTTCGCGATCTTCTCCTTGATCTCTTCGAGCTGCTGCAGCGTCCCCGGCGGATCCGGCAGCATCACGCGCGCCTTCTTGGGGCCCTCTTCGAAGCCCTTGTGGAACTCTGTCCACGGGGCCTGCTTGTCCTTCTTCTCTTCCTTCTTTTCCTCGCCCTTGGTGACGAGGCCGGCGCCTTCCATCGCGGGCTTCACGGCCTTCTTCTCGATCGTTCCCTTCAGGAGCGATAGGTCGACATCGTTGCCGGCCTTCTCCTTCGCGGCGTCCCACTTGTCGGCGCGCGTCGGGTCGTAAGCGCCCACCTGCGCGGCCTTCGCCTTCGCCTTCTGGACCGCTTCCTCGGCCTCGCGCTGCTCCGCGTCGAGCTTCCAGTCTTCCTTGCGCAGCTTTTTCGCCTCGGCGGCGAGCTTCGCCGCTTCCTTCTTGCCGGCTTCGTCTGTCGCGGTCTTCACGTCGGCGTTCGCCTTCTTGTCGGCGGCGGCCTTCTCGTTCTCGTTCGCTTCGCGCGCGGCTTCCTTCTGGCGTTCGACGGCCTTTTCCTGTGCCGCCGTCTCCTGCGCTGCCCGCGTCTTCGCCTGCTCGATCTTCTTGTCTGCCTCGAGATCCGCCTTCGCCTTGGCCTGCTCCGCGCGAGCCTCGATCTTCTCCTGCTCGGTCTGGAACTTCGCATCGGCATCCGCGTCGGCCTGGACCCGCTTCGCGTTCGCCTGGTCCGTCGCGGTCTTCTTCGCCGCTTCCTTCTGCGCTTCGAGCTGGCGCTTGGACTCGCTGTGGCTCTGCTCCGCCTTCGCGAGCTCCTCGCTGCGGATCTTCTCGTCCTCGATGCCCTCGAGCTGCGCCTTCTCCGCCGCGTACTCCGCGTCGAGCTTCTGCTCCTCGGCACGGAACGGCTTCTCGTCGGCATCGATCGCCTTTTGCGCCTTCTCGGCATTCGCCTGCTTCGCCGCGTCGCGACGGCCCTCGGCGTCGGACTTCGCGGCGTTCGCCTTTTGCTCGGCTTCGGCGTGTGCCGCCTGCTTGTCGGCCTCGACCGAGTCCTTGATCGCCTTTTCCTGTTCGGCGTGCTTCGCCTCGAGCGCCTTCTCGTCCTCGGCGGCCTGCTTGTCGATCTCGTCGAGCTTGTCCTCGAGCTTGCGATCGCTCTCCTCGCGCTTCGCCTTCGCCTCCTCGTCAGCCTTCTCGCGCGCCTTCTCCGACGCTTCCTCGCGCGCCTTCTCGATCTTTTCCTTCTTCTCGTCGCCTAGCTTCTCGCGCTCGTCCTCGACCTTCGTCTTCCTCTTGTCGATCTCTTCTTTGGCCTTCTCGGCCGCGTCGATCTTTTCCTTGGCCTGCTTCTGATCCTCCGCCTTCTTGGCGTCGTTCTCGGCCTTCTGCTCCTCGGGCGTCTTCTTGTTCTCCTCCGGAGCCTTCTCGTGCGGCTCCTCGGGCTTGGCTTCCGATTTCGGCGTGGGCTCCGGCTCGTGCGGCGCGGGCTCGTGCGGCGCGGGCTCGTGCGGACTGCCTTCGCTCGTCGGCGTCTTCGCGGACTCGCCCGTGCCACCCTTGGTCTTCGCATCGAGGTCGGGCGCGTCCTCCTTCTTGCCGCCCACCGCGCCCATCGCACCTTCGGTCGCCTTCGCGGCGAAGAACGAGGCCGCGTCCGACGCCGCTTCGCTGATGCCATCGCCCATCTCGGCGACATCGCGCGGGTCCGCCTGCGACGTGAATGCGTGCATCGCGCGGAACACGAGTACGAGCGGCTGGATTACGCCGCGGTTGATCATGTCGAGGATCGTCGTGACCGCGACGATGCCCGCAGCGAGCGACGTGCACGCGGCGGCGAGCGGCGTCGCGACGCCGACCGTGAGGATCGTGATCAGCCACATCACACCGGCGGCCACGACGAGCAGGCCGGCGAACACGTTCATGATGTTGACCGCGATGTCGAGGATCTCGCCGATGCCGGCGAGCGTGTTCGCGATCTTCTCGTAGCCGTCCGCGCCTTGCCCGATCGCGCCGATCTTCGCCCCGGACTCCTTCCAGTCCTTCGTCGCGAGCGCGTACGCCGACATGCCACCGGCGAGGAGCGGTCCGATGCCCGGAACCTCCTTGCCGACGATCTTCGTCGCGCCGTACTCGAGCCCCTTCGTGATGCCGGTGCCGACGACCGTCGTGAGGACGCCCGTCGCCGCACCGGTCGCGAAGCCCTTGCCGGCGGAGTCCGCGATGAACGCCGCGCGGTCGTAGCTGCCGGCATCGCCGACCTTGGTCTCTTCCTTCGCCTTCGCGAGCTCGCCCTTCCACTCCTCGTGTGCGGTGAGCTCCTGCTGGATTAGTGCGAGTCCATCGTTCGAGGTGCTGGCTAGATCGGGATCCTTCTCGGGAGGTGCGGGCTTCGCGGGCTCCTTCGCAGGTGGCGTCGCCCCCTTCGCGGACTTCTTGCCACCGGCTCCGCCACCCTTGCCCTTGCCGCCGGCGTGCTTACCGCTTTTCGCGGCGCCACCGTTCGTCTTGCCGGTCGTCTGGCTGGTCGCTGCGTCCGCACCTTTCACCTTCGGTGCCGCGGCGTTCCCGGGCGGATTCGCTTGGATGATCTCCTTCGCGTCGTCGACGCTGAAGTTGCGCCGCACCGCCGCCTCGACCTGGCTGCGCCCTTCGCTGCTCGCCTTGCGGAGCATCGACCCGGCCTTCGCCTTGTCCTTGCCCATCGCACTCGCGATGTGGCCGACGATCTCGTCGTTCGAGATGTTCTCGTTGCGGAACCGCACGCGCGGCGCCGCGTACGGGACGCGGACCTGCTCTCCGGGCACGTGACGCATCGCGGCCGCGCGATCCGCGAACTCCTCGTGCGCCGCGTCGCCACCGTAGCGGACCTCCGTCGGCTGCGCACCGCGGTGCTGGGCGGCGTGCGCCGCTTCGTGCGCGAGCGTATCCGCATTCGCGCCGCCGGCGAGGTAGATGCGTCGGCCGTAGGTGAGGCCAGCAGCATTCACCGAACGGACCATCCGCGCGGCGCGCGCATCGTCGTACACGCGCACGTCGGCGAGCGACTGGCCGAGCGTCGCCTCGAGCGACGATGCGATCGAGCCGGGCAACGGGCGACCGTCGCCGTGCGGGGTCGTGAGATAGCGAGTCAGCGCGCGACGGCCGAGCGCGACGTCGTCGTCACGCTCGGCGTCGCGTTCGCGCGTCTCGTCAACGTCGTGGTCTGGCCGGAACGTCGAGTTGATGGACGCCATGACTCCCCCGCGTTCGTTATACTGCCCCGGCCGATGATAACTCCCTATCCGCCCAACGAATATCCGTGGGACAGGGGGGGCATCGTCGCGCAGGTCCTGGACCTCACTCCTGCGGCGACCGACCAGGTCAAGGAGGCGGCGCTGGCCATGGGGGTGGAAGGGCTTGGTGATGCACAGTTGCGGCGTCTCGGTAGGTGCGTGTTCGCGGAAGGCGAGGTCCTGCCCGAGGCGCTGTCGGACCTAGCCGCCTGGTGCGTGGGGCGTCTGGATACAGGTCCGCACGGCGTGGGGCTCGTGCTCGGCGCGATCAGTCAGGTCTTGGGGCACCGTGGCTGGGCCGTCGTCGCGGCCGCAGCGGCGATTGGCGAAGCGGCGGATCGCCTGCCGCCGTTCGACGACCTCGTCGCCGCGGTCTCGAGTGAGCTCGATCGCCAGCTCGCCATGGCGATCGAGCCCATCGTTTCCGCGTCCCCGCCGGCGATCGCGGCAATTGCCGACTCGCCGCCTGGACACGAGTTGGTCCGCGGGGCGCTCCGGACGCTCGCGAGCGCGATCGCCGAGCTCGAGCTGCCGATCGCACCGACCCCGACGGGTGCGCTCGAGCGCGCGTGGGTCGCCGCGCTCGCCGGGGAACCGCGGGCGCCACTCGCGTCGCGGTCCTCGGGCGTCGAGCGCGAGGAGCTCGCAACCGCGATCGTCGAGCTGGCTCGCACCTGGACGTTGACGGATTTCGAAGCGTGGCGCACGGGAGATCCGTTCGTCGCGGCACGCGCGATCGCGCGTGCGCATGGCCTCGGAGTGTGGCTCGAGGCATTCGAGAGCGTCCGTGCCGATGTCTCGGCCTCGCTGGACGACGAGCTCCAAGCGGCATGGGCGACCGCACGAGCGACCGCGTATGCCGCGCTCCAGGCGCCGTCGCCCGACCCGCTGGTCGGCGCGATCGCCACGCTCGCGCGAAACGCCGCCGTCGTCGCGGCGCGGATGCTCGCGGAGCGACTCGCGGCCGGGCGGGCACCCGACGCCGCATGGATCGTCGAGCTGCTCGGCGATCCACGCGCACATCCCGAGCTGTGGCGCGACGCAGCGCCCGCGATCCTCGCCGCGATGGAGCGCCGATGATGCTCGACCCGCTCGAGTTACTCGCGCGTGCCACCGCGGTCGATGCCGACGCGGACCGTCGCCTCGCGGTGATCGCCGCGCTCGCCGCCGATGCCGATCGACTCGGGGTCGAGGAGCTCGCCGCAGCGATCGCCGATCCCATCCCCGAAATTCGCCTGCTCGCGCAGATCGGCCTCGCACTCGCCGGCGATCGCGACGTCGAAGCACTCGAGCAACGCCTCGTGATCGAGCCGGACCTCGGCGTCTACGCGGTGCTCGCCGCACGTGCCGCGCGGCTTCCCGTGTCCACCGAGGCGCTGACCTCGCTCGGCGCGCAGGCCGCATACCTCGGCACGCCGGGCGAGCTGCGCGCCGGTTGTTGCTGGAGCGTAACGGCGCACGATCACGACCGCGGCGGCTGGCTCGCGGGCGCGCTGCTCGCCGATCTGGAAGGAGCGTTCTGGCTCGCCTCGATCACGGCGCGCCGCGGCGGTCCGCTCGCGTCGCTCGTCGGTGGCCTGCGTGCGCGCCCCGATCTCGATCGGGTCGCCGAGCTCATCGCGCTTCCCGAGCCCTAGCGAGCTGTGCCGCGAGGTCGAGGTTCTGCGCGGCGCGGAACGCGTGGCCCATGTCCGTCTCCAGGCGGCCGAGCAGCAGCGCGGCCACTTCGATCGAGCGACCGGCGCCCTCGACACCGCGCCCGTACTGGAGGATTTCGCGGCACAGCTTGCGTGCAAACGCCGTCTCGCCGATCGCGGCATGAACTTGCGCATCGAACACCGATGCGCGAAGCACGCCGAGCGCATCGTCGCCGACCGTCAGGTGTACGTCCTCGATCAACTCGAGCGCCCGGTCGCGATCCTCGCGCGCGACTGCGACTGCTTCACCTCCGAGCGAGTCGATGGCATCTCCCGCCGGCGAGCCGCGTCGCGCGAGTGTGATCAGCTCGGCGATCAGGGCCGCATCGACGTCCGGGCCGCTGACCGGAATCGCGCGCCGCGATCCAGAAACGTGCTCGCGCACGAGCGCGAATGCGCGCCGCGTGGTGGTCCACAGTCCGCGATTCAGCTCGCGCTCGAACGCTGTGCGCATCCGGTCGGCGTCGTCGCCAGCGCCCCAGTTCCACAGTCGCGCCAACTCTCGGCCCGGATCGCTCGCAGTGATCGTGGCGAGCGCGCGGAGCTCATCTCCCACGTGACCGCGGGCGGCGCACAGCTGATCAAACGCTAAGAGGTCACTGATCGCCGAGACCGCTTCGCCGAGCGGTTCTTCGTACTCATCGTTCATTTGTCCGGCGGAGCGTCGTTCTTCGTCTCGACGACCTGCGCGCGCGGGATCTTCTTGGATCGGATCTGCGCGAGCCTCTTGTCGTGGCGCGCCAGTTTCCGGCGCATCCTCCAACTCGAGTATTTGATGACGAGGGAGAGAAGCGATAGAGACTTTCCCGTGAGCCTCTCGACGACGTAGGACAGCACAATCAACCCGAGGAAAATGAACAAGCCACGTTGCAGCCAATCGGGCTTTCCAGGCGGGTACGCGATGCTCACGCGATCTTTGCGCTCTGCATCGAGCGTGACCAGCTGCCATGTGTGGTCGATGTCCTTGCAGTCGAATTCGTCGACCGGTTCGGTCGTCAGATAGTCGTGTGCGGTCGTTGCTCCCTCGAGTAGCTCCTGGCTCGCGTCCTGCGGGGCGTGGTCCAGCGTAGTGCGCGGCACCTTCACGGTGAACGTGCAGTGGTACTTGATGAAGTCGACACCGGAGCTCCGGATGTTGACGTCCGAGATGTATGCGTACGTTCGCGCGGGGTCGGCGGCGGCGGTCGCGCTCATCATCGCCAGCACCAGCACCGCAGGAGCGAGCGACCGGATCATGAAACGACTGTACCCCAGCGTGCGATGACGCGTCGGGCGAGCTCTTCGCGCGCGGCAGGTGATGCCTTCTCGGCCGCTGCGACGATCGCATCCGCAGTCGCGCGATCCTTCGCGAGATCGAGTCGCGCGCCAGCGGCGAGGGCCACCAACGCAGGGTCTCCGGCGGCGTCGCCGATCTGCTGCGCGAGCTCGAGGTCTTGTCCCGCGCGAACTGCGTGACCCATCTCCATCTCGAGTCGGCCGAGGTGGAGCGCAGCCCAGCCAATCGCGTACCCGGCACCGTCGACATCGCGGCCGTACTGCATGATCTCGCGGTACAGCTTGCGCGCGCGCGCCGTGTCGCCGAGCCGCTCCTGGATCTGTGCGTCGAGGAGGTTCACCCGGATCACGCGCAGCGCGTCGTCACCGGCGACGAGATGCGCGCGTTCGAGCAGCTCGGCCGCGCGCTCCTCGCCGCCGGGCACCTGGAGCCGCGCGAGCGCCTCGTCGCCGAGCGCACCGATCTCGGTGTCCACATCGCCGAGCTTGGCCGCGAGCTCTGCGATCTTCGGCGCGGTCTCGATGATCGGTGCGAGTGCACCGCCAGCGATCGCTGCGAGCTCGATCCGCGATGCCGCCGCAGCGGCGAGGCGAACCTGCTCGGCCGCGAGTGCCGCGTCGAGCGCTGCGTGCCAGCGCTCCGCCGCGCCGTGCTCGTGATCGCGCAGCGCGGCCTCGGTGACGGCGAGCTGGGCCGCGCGCAGCGCATCACCGCGCGTGACGGCTTGGGCGCGCGCCTCCGCGACGAGCGTCGGCACACGCGAGAATGCGCGTTCCGCCTCGACAAGCGCATCGCGGTGGCCGCGAAGCGAGGCAGCGTTAGTCGACGCCAGGGCATGATCCATATCGGCGCCGGCGCGTTCGAGCATCCGATCTGCCTCGGCGATCGCGGCGATCGCGTTCTCGAGCGCCGCGAACGGCGCGTCGTCGCCGAGCACCGCGAGTGCGTCGTCCAGCAGCGCGACCAACGCGGGATCGGCGTCGGCCGCCGCCGCGGCGCGGGTCCGCTGGCCGATCGCGGCGAGATGCTCGCGGCCTTCGCGGATCGATGCGAGCGCCGCGCCGGCGCGTCCCGCGGACCCCGCAATCTGCGTCGATGAACGGAGCAGCTCGTTCACATGCGCGCGTTGCTCCGCGCTGGTCGTGGTAACTCCGCGCATCGCATTTGCGATCGCAGCCTCGGGATCCGGCGCGTCGAGCGCGGCGCGGACCTCGGCGAGCCGGCCACGCTCCTCGCCGGGCGCGGCTGCGACCGCGGCATCGAGAACACCGGCGGGCAGGGCGCGGACAGCGTTCAGGATGCCGCGCGCGCGCTCGCGGTCACTCGCCGCCACCGCCGCTCGCCTTCATCGCTGCACGCTTCGCCTCGAACGCCGATTGCCACGTCGTCGCGCGACTCCAGCCCTCGTTGAAGATCGAAGCTTCCGACTCCGCCTCGTTGCGCGCCGCCGCCTCGTCGGCGAGCGCCTGCGCCTTGTGCTGGCGGATTTCGTCGCGGATCCCGAGCTCCTCGCGCGACTTGCCTTCGAGCGACTGGATGTTCTTCGCGACCGACGCTTCCTGACGGCCGCGCAGCTCGAGCGCCTGGTCGAGGAACTGCTGCTGCGCCGAGGAGTGGCCCTGCGACTGTTTCGATCGCTGCTGACCTTCCTGCGACGCCTTGTCCTGGCTCCCCGCCATGTCCTCGCCCTTGACGCCACCGGCATCGGGCTTCTGGCTCAAGCGATCGGAGTGATCGGCGAGCTTCGAGATCAGCTGGACGACGAGCCCGCCCATCTGCGAGTCGGCGCCCTTGATCTCGCCGGGCTCCGCACCTTGGAGCCCGCTCGCGCGCTCCTTCTCGTCGCTCTTCGACTTCTCGATCGGCGCCTTCATCTCCTGCGCACGCTTGTGCATCGGCTTGCCGGACTCCGCCATCTGCTGGCTCTGCTCCGCGAGCTTCGTCACCGTGAGCTCGGCCTGGTAGCACTTGTACGCCCAGGCGTGGCTATCCTTCGCCTTCGTCGCGGCTTCGCCGGCGCGCTTGCGGTGCTCGCCGAGCAACGCGATGTCGTGCGGCGGCCGCAACGCCAGCAGCTCCTCGAACATCGCTTCCTTGGCGCCGCTCTTCAGCGCCTCCTTGCGAACCTCCTCGAGCTCTTCCTCGCGGCTCTTCTCTTCGCCGCCTTCGCCGCCTTCCTTCTTGCCCTCGGGCTCCTTGCCCTTCTCGTCGTCTTTCTTCTCGGTGGTTTCCTTCGGCTCGGCTCCGGGCTCGGCCGGCTTCTTGTCGCCCTCTTCGCCGGCCTGTTCCTTCTTGGCCTCGTCGGTCGCTTCCTCGCCCTCCTTCTTCCCTTCGCCCTCTTCATCCAGACCGAGCACGGCGTACTTGTCGTGCTCGCCTTCCTTGTCCTCGTGTCCCGTGATGACCGACTTCAGCTTCGTGTAGAGCGCGCCCAGCGCCATCATCGGAAGGTCCCAACCGATCTCGAACAGCAACTCGAACTTGTGATCGAGGCTGAGCACGATCGACAGCAGCTCGGCGCCCTTCTCCATGCCCAGCTCGGTGCGGCGATGGTCGGCCTTCGCGCGGCGGAGGCGGGCGGTCTCGTTGTCGAGATCCTTCGCTTCGTCCTCGAGCTTCTCCTGCTCGTGACGCTTCTCGAACGCCTCCTGCTCCTTTTCGTCGAGCTCCTTCTGCGCCTCTTCGACCTCGCTGCCCGCCTTCTTGCCGGGCGCATCCCACTCGGCTGCGGCCTTCTTGGTCTCTGCCCACTTCGCCTGCTTCTTCGGCGTCTTGTAGCGCTTGCCTTCCTCCTTGCGGATGCGGTTCGCGTCCTCCACGAGCCGGCGACCGTAGTCACCTGCAGGTGCCTTCTGGTCGCCCATCTCGGTCTCGAGGTCCGACTTCGCCTTCGCGAGCTTTTCGGCCTGCGCCTGGAAGTCCGACGGTAGCTCGGCGCCCTTGACCTCCGCGGGCTTCACCGTCTTCGCGGGACCGCCGGCGGCCGGCTCGACGGTGACTCCCTCCGGACCGAATCCGGTGATCTTGTGCGGCTCGCCACCGACCTCGACCGATTGACCGATCGTCTTCTTGAGGCCGCCTTCGGCCGCCTTGCGCCGCGCCTCGGCGCTCTTGATTCGTCCCGACTTCGCCGTCATCTCCGCGGCGCGGGCCATCGCAGCCTCGTGGTCCGCAACCTGCTTGCTCGCGTCGACCTTGTCCTTGTTCGCCGGATCCTTCGCCTCCTCGGCCTTCTCCGCGTCGACGTGCGCTTTCTCGGCCTTCGCCGCATCGAGTGCCTTGCGCGCCTCGACGACGTCCTTCGCGAGCTGCTCGTTCTCGGCCTTGACCTTCTTGATCTCCTTCTTCGTCTCCTTGAGCTCGTCCTCGGCCTTGCGCAGCTTCTCTTCGTTCGAGTGGTGCGAACCGTTCTCGTCCTCGGCGGA
>Ga0068856_100005910_pt1 | contig 12056 bp, 8 predicted proteins | sample KBSCornC62_FD_66595 | JGI IMG/M metagenome (GOLD analysis project Ga0068856, IMG submission 66595) | Corn rhizosphere microbial communities from Kellogg Biological Station, Michigan, USA - KBS Corn C6-2 | ecosystem: Host-associated > Plants > Roots > Rhizosphere > Soil ...
CAGAACACTCCAAGAACGATTCCGGGACGTGGCGCCGCCCGCGGTCTGAATGCTCAACCGCAAAACAATCAATCACAGCCAACTGATGAACAAATCGAGCTGAACAACGGTCGCAGGCTCATTGCCGGTCTACAGTCGACATTGCCTGCAATTGATCAATACCTGCCGAGCAAAGCAAGTGCAGTGCGGCAGAAGCTTGCGGAGTTCGGGTTTGGAGACCAATCCCGTGCGAACTTTGGTCAGGCGATGAGCGTCCTCCAACAACCGAATCCTACGGCGGACGCATTGTTACAGGCGGCTCAAGCAGCTCCTGCACAGTTGCAGCCGCGGCTTTATGGACAGGCTGCCAGTAAGGCGATGGACGAGGGAAACACTGATCAGGCCAGGCAGATCGCCACCGATCACCTGCAGGGAAGTCAGCGCGATTCGATGATTCAGCGGATCGAATTTCGTGAGATGGTGAAGAAATCTGACGGTCTGAAACTCGATGAGATTAGACAGAGCGTTTCCCGACTCTCGAACGACAGTGACAAGGTTTCACTACTACTCCAAATCGCGAATGATCTGCAGACGGAGAATCCGAAGGCGCAGCTGCAGGTACTGGAAGAAGCCCGGACGGTCGTAAACCATCGCGCCGCAAACTACGACCAGTTTGAGGATCAACTTCGAGTTGCACGAGCCTTTTCTGCGGTTGATACGGCGCGAAGTTTTGAAGTCATTGAAACCGGAATTGGACAGTTGAATGAACTGTTATCGGCGGCCTCGGTCTTGAGTGGGTTTGAAGTGAACATTTTCCGAGACGGCGAAATGAATGTGACTCAGGGAGGCAGCGGACTTAACTCGACAATTGGCCGTTATGGTCAGGAGTTGGCGCTGTTGGCAAAAACTGATTTCGAACGCTCAGAGACTCTGGCCGGCAGATTTCAATTCACAGAACCCCGGATCATCGCGAGACTGTCGATCATTCAAGGAGCGCTCGGGGTTCAATCGACAGCACCAAATACAAATGTAATCCGCAATTTCGGTGGCACTTTTGTGGGCCGGCCGAATTAATGTCCGATATGCTTTAGCTTGTCGTGACGCAACCAACCAAGCTCCAGCATATCAAGAGGACTTGCTGATCGACCGGGGCTTAGTTTGGTTGCGTCACGACAAGCTGAAGCATATCGGACATTTTCCCTAGCACTCCGATTGCTTACCTCACACACCTTATACAACTGTGCATTCTTTTCAATCACAGCGCGTCCCCGCGTTGGACGGAATCCGCGGTATCGCGATGATCCTTGTCCTCATTCATCATCAACTAATTCCACTCTCACTCAACGGCGGGTTTCTTGGCGTAGATCTGTTCTTCGTTCTCAGCGGGTTTTTGATCACCGGCCTTTTATTGAAAGAGTTCAAAGCAACCAACTCGATATCACTAATGAATTTCTACGCGCGTCGAGCGTTACGCTTAGCGCCGGCTTTTCTAATCTATTTAATTGCAGCTCTCATCCTTACCTATAAGCAACATCCTGAAGAATTCGCTCGTGAGATTAAGCTCGTAGGTTTATCGCTGGTCTACCTTACAAACTGGAGAATGGCGCTCGGGTGGGACTATTCATTAGACCCAACTGCGATCATCTGGTCATTGTCGATCGAAGAGCAGTTTTACCTCGTGTGGCCACCGCTGTTGTTTCTTCTTTTGAGTTGCAGAGTCAAATATTCGCATATCGGCGTTGCTCTCGGTTTGATTGTGGTCGCAGTTGCTATACATCGTGCGACCCTATGGACCAATGGTGCTGAGCTGAATCGAATGTATTACGGCACGGACACGCGAGCTGATGCTTTGTTCGTGGGGTGTCTATGTGCATTCGTGGCCCAACATCGGTTACCTGCAAAACTTGAATCAACGCTACGCATGTTGGGGCTGGTTGCCGTGGGCTTCCTCGTTTATTTGATAAGTACAGTATCCTTCACCGGACAATTTCTTTATAGAGGTGGCTATACCCTGGTCGCGCTGGCCACCGGATTGCTAATTTGGAGTGTCAATGATTCTGAACACAGCTGGTTAGCACCACTGCTCACGTTCTACCCATTTCGCTGGTTTGGACTGATCTCTTACAGCCTTTACCTCTGGCACTGGCTGTTATTAAGAAATGTTAGCTTTTACTATGTGGCTGGCAAATGGGACTCGTGGGCAAAATTTGTCGCGGCGGTCACTATTGCTGCATCGTCCTTCTATTTGATTGAGAAGCGTATTAACAACCTGAAGAGCCGATTTAGTTACTCGACCCCTCGTATCCAACCAGACGCGAAAAAGCAATTGCCTCTGGTCGGTCCATTCGTTCAGCCATCCGAACAAAACACTTGAACTACTCAATGGAAACAGACAGACCAACGCCGCCGCCAACTGCTCCGTACGACCCATTCGATCCGGATCAGGACCCCATTCCTCTTCCGCCGGATAGCAATCCGGAACCTGAGCCGGTACGCGAACCTGATCAGCCGCAACCCATAACCGATCCACAACCATCTGAACCAACGCGACTGTACGACAGGCTGTCAGCCTGTCGCGCCCGTTCGGGCCATGTGTCACGCCGAAGAAACGCAGCAAACCCCACGGCAGGTTAACAGCCTGTCGTATACATAAATTCGTTCAGTGAACATTAACTCCCTTTTCTTCATTGGTTCGTCTCTCTGGCTGCTGCGTTTCTTTCGCCGCTTAGGTGTTTTCGGAATTTTCCTGTTCAGTGTCCTGGACTCCTCATTTCTGGTGTTTCCGTTCGGAAACGATGTTTTGCTCATCGCTTTGACTAGTTCAGAACGCAGTAGCGTTGGTTGGATTGTTTATGTTCTGGCTGCCTCGGTCGGTTCGATTCTTGGAGTGTTGACAGTAGATGTGCCCACCAGAGCCGCTGGTGAAAAGGGACTGCGACGTTTTGTTTCTCAGCAGAGAGTAGACCAGCTGAAAGAGAAGTTGGAGAGAAAAGCCGGCATAACGGTTTTCCTGGCAAGTGTGTTACCGCCACCGTTCCCGTTTACCCCGGTGATCATGACTGCGTCAGCTTTGCAGTATCCGAGACCAAAGATCGTAGGAATTGTCTTTGGGGGCAGGCTCTTGCGCTACACGGTAGAAGCGATTCTCGCGCTATATCTCGGGCGCCGGTTAATACGATACATAAATTCGGAGATCTTCAGTTATGTCGTCTATGGTCTAATCGCTGTTGCGATAATTGCCAGCGTGTTGTCGATTTTGAAGTTGATTAGTAAACGGCGGACTGCGGCGCCGGTTGTCTAGGATTTCAGTTAGTGGTCAGTAGTCAGTGGTTAGTCATAGATCGAATAGATCATGTCGGTCCTATTAATGCCGTGTTAGAATCCCCGCTCCAGAATCTCACGAAGGGAGCAAGAGCATGCCGGAAAGAAGGGGAGTGCAGGCCACAGAGGAAATCAAGGCCGAATGGTCCGTTGCTTACAAAATCTACCTCAAGGCGCCTGGCGATCGTTACGACAAAAAAAAGGACCGCACGTCACGTATCGATTTTGTTGCTCAGGAAATGAAACTAACGCGCAAGCAGGCCAAGCGGCGAATTAGGAATTACGAGGCCTGGCAGCGAAACATCAAAAAAGGGATTGCGAGCCCCTGAAGAAAAGACCCGATGGTTGCCTAAACCTCACTCATTTATTCTGATGCTGGTTTATATGTTTAGGCGATGTTACGCGGCGTTATTCGTTTACGTGCGATGACATCACAGTTCGCACGATCGTCTGTCTTTGCTCTGGTTCTTGTCTCACTTGTCATGCCCGGATGCTCTAATCCACTTGGCAGGTTTACGAAGCAATACAAGTGTGAACTGCCAGGCAAGTCTGAACCGAAGACTGCCTACGAGTTTGTCGAACGCGGAATGGAGCATGTGCGTGCCGAACAGTTTGACTGCGCGCTCGGTGCTTGTTCTGAGGCAATACGACTCGATTCTCGTTTGGCGACGGCATATGCCTGCCGCGGTGGTGTTCTCGGGAATACAGGCGAGTTACTAAAGGCCCTGAAGGATTTTGACCAGGCGCTGAATCTGCAGCCAGATAATGGAGACTTTTATTACAGTCGTGCTCAGGTAAATGACAAGTTGGGAAACACTGACCTGGCACTCGCAGATTTAGCTAAAGCAGTTGCTCTAATTAAGTCGGAATTCGGTCGCTCTGTTGCTTTTGCATTGAGAGGTCGCATCTATCAGAAGTCGGGCAAACTCGATGAGTCGATTAAGGACTATACGGAAGCAATTCGGTTAGCTCCCGATTTTGCATACCATCACGCGAACCGCGCTGAGGTCTATTTCGACAAGAAGGAGTTTGACAAAGCGATCGCTGATTACTCAGAAGCAATACGGCTGGATCCTAAGAATCAATATTTTCGTCAGGATCGCGCGAAGGTGTTTCACGCGGTTGGAAGAGAAGACCTGGCTGTTCGGGATGAAACGAATGTTGGAGAAGGATCGCGTCAGGTCTCAGCTGATTGCAAAGAGACCATTATCAATGCTGGTGATGTGACTAACCTTGCCGTTTACCTGCCCCAGCCTTTGTACCCGACATTAGGCACGAGAGTTCGCGTCTCCGGACCGGTTGTCATTGAAGTGATTGTTGATCAGAAGGGACTGGTAGTCTCTGCACACGCTATTTCTGGTCATCCATTACTACAAGCTTCATCGATCGATGCAGCTCGAAGGGCGACATTCAAGCCGTGGGTTGCATGTGGAAAACCAGTTAGGGCCAAAGGAACGATCCGCTTTGTGTTTACGAGTCCCAATTAAGAAGCTCATACCCTCGTTCTTATTTGTGTCGTTTCGTGTGATTTCGTGGATCGTTGTTTTGCCTTCGAGGAGAGCGATCCACGAAATCACACAAAACGACACGAACAACTCAAAGGGACTAAGACCAATCACTTCGCCAACTGTTTTGTCAGCAAGACCAACTCCTCCAGCAACTGCCTGATCAACTTCTTTGCCGTATCGTCAGTAAGATTACCCTCAGCATCGAAATGTTTGTGAGCCTGAGAAATCATCACTTCGGGCTGATTCACGGCGAACATGTTCAGGAACACAAACATCTGTCGAAGATGGTATTGCGCTCGCGCCGTTCCCAGAGTTCCGACTGAAGCACCCATGATGGCCACGGGTTTCCTGGTCCAGGCGCTGTCGCCATACGGTCGGGAGGCCCAATCGATAGCATTCTTCAAAACGCCGGGTACAGAGTAGTTATATTCGGGAGTGACAAGGAGAATCGCGTCCGCGTCGCGAATCCGCTGCTTCAATTCGACCACCTGGGCCGGGGGAGTTGTTTCGTCATCCTGAGAAAAGCCAGGGAGGCCTTTGATGTCAAACGTCTCGATCGTGACTCCTTCCGGTGCAAGCGTTTGAGCTGCCCTCAATGCCGCTCGATTGTAGGACCCTTCACGTAGGCTCCCTGCGATTCCGAGAATTAACATTGGTTAGTCCCCCCCGAGATATTTAAGGTTGAAAATTTAAGATTTCAGATTGGGGGCGTTGAAGATAGGACAGATAGGACCTATGTGACCTATTCGATCAGCTGCTCAGTGAGCCCGCAATCTGAAATCTTAAATCTTCAATTCTTAATTCCTTTAAGCTCCTTGTACATGTCCTCGACATTCGGTGTTGCGAAATTTTGAAATGCGAATGACTTATATTTCTCAGGCAGTTTCAATTGCTCTTTCGCCTGATCTACTGACAACCCGCCAGCAATTGCCTGTTTCACGCGTGAACGAAGGTCATCCAGATAATCTCGAAACTCGCGAACATCTTCAGCCGTCGCAACTTCACCATGACCCGGAACAAACTTCGCGGTTGGATGATCCTTCAACAGTGTGTCCAGTGACGTGATCCAATCGTTAACCGTGGCATCCACGAGATTCGGCAAAGTCTTTCGCCAGCTCATGTCGCCCGTGAAGACGACGTTTACGTCAGGTACGTAAGCCAGGATGTCGCCACCCGTGTGACCTGGCAGGGTGAATAACACTACTTCGCGTTGACCCAAATGCAGGTGCACAGTTCCGGTGCTGAAGGTCACCGTAGGATTCGTCAGCTTGATGGTCAGCAGCGCATCTATTCGATGAAGTTGTCGTTCAAGTTGCGCACGTTTGGCAGTCTGATCGGATGGAACCTCGGAGAGTTGCTTAGCAACATCGGCGCGTCTCTTCTGCAACTCTTCGGGCGCGGGAAGGAAGCGACGATTCTTCGTGGTCTGCCAAAGCATGACGTTGTCGTGCGCGATTATTGGAATCGAACGACCCGCGAAGACCTGGTTTCCACCCGAGTGATCTAGATGGTAGTGGGTATTTAGCGCGTATTTGATCGGCTGTTTAGTTTCTGTGCCCATCGAGTCGATTAACTCTTCAGCGGCCTGCGGGGTGAAGAAGGTGTCAACGACAAGGACACCATCGTCACCTACGATGAATCCCGCGTTGCCAGACGCAAGTCCACCTGATTTCGCAACTGCGGCATAGACTCCATCCGCCACTTTTACCAGCGTGAAGTCGTCTTCGACTTTGGGTGGAACAGCGGAATCAACTTTTGGTACCAGCGATAAGACAGCGAATAAAAGAAGAACCAGGAATAGAGTTTTCATGATGATGTGTGCTGGTTAAATAACACACGTTGGCCCAGATTGCGAATCAATCGTGAAGGTCCAGCTCTGCGCCACCTCTGCGTGCTCTGCGTCTCTGCGGTAAGAAAAAATCAAGGCCTCCTAAAACCGCAGAGACGCAGAGCACGCAAAGGTAGCGCAGAGAAGATCTCCCTCTTCGTTTGAACCATCAACGGTCCATTGGTTATATTGGTGCCTCCCCAAAAGTCCCCAAGCAAATGTCTCTAACGGAGGTCACGAGTGCATGACTCACACTCGCCAAATTTTACTGGGCGCCTTTCTGCTTCTTACGTCAGGACTAATGCTTATGTCGTCTTGTACTAATGTTCCAAACACTGGAGGAACTGCGAACGCAGACGAAGCTGCCAAATTTGTGGCGAACGTCGAGAAACGGCTGATGGAACTGAGCATCAAATCTGGTCGCGCTGATTGGGTGCGGAGCACCTACATCACTGACGACACGGAAAAAATCTCTGCCGACGCAAACACCGATTTGATAGCGGCCACAACGGAGTTTGCCGAAGAGGCAAAGAAATTTGATGGCGTGGATCTTCCCGCCGATCTTCAACGGAAGCTCAAATTACTAAAGCTGTCTTTAACTCTACCCGCGCCAAAGAACGAAGCCGAGCGCAAAGAGCTGACTGAAATCGCAGCCCGAATGGAAGGCGATTATGGAAAGGGCAAATACTGTCCCGAAGGCGACAAGGGAAAGTGTTTGAGCTTGCCTGATCTCGAAGAGATCATGACGAACAGTCGTGATCCCGAAGAGTTGAAGAAAGCGTGGGTTGGTTGGCATCAGATTGCCGTTCCAATTCGCAAAGACTATGTGCGGTTCGTTGAGCTCAGCAACAAGGGCGCGCAGGAAATGGGCTTCAAAGATACCGGTGCGATGTGGCGTGAGAAATACGACATGCCACCTGACGCATTTGCTGCGGAGATGGAACGCCTGTGGCAGCAAGTCAAACCTCTATACGATTCTCTTTACACATACACGAGACGCAAACTGTCAGAGAAGTATGGCAGCAACGTGGTGGCACTGGACAAGCCGATTCCCGCACACCTGCTCGGAAATATGTGGGCGCAAACGTGGGGGAATGTTTATCCAATCCTGGCGCCTGCGAACGCGGATCGTGGTTACGATCTAACCAAGATCCTAAAAGCTCGAAACACCGATGCAAAGCAAATGGTCCGTTACGGTGAAGGGTTCTTCACTTCACTTGGATTCGAACAACTGCCGGCAACTTTCTGGGACAGATCTCTCTTCGTGAAGCCCGCGGACCACGAGGTGGTCTGCCATGCCAGCGCCTGGGATATCGATTACGAGAAAGACGTCAGACTCAAAATGTGCGTCAACATCAACGAGGAGGATTTCAGTGTCGTCCATCATGAGTTAGGCCACAACTATTACCAGATGGCTTATGACAACCAGCCGTTTTTGTTTCGTGACAGCGCGAACGATGCTTTTCACGAAGCGATCGGCGACACTATTGCGCTTTCTGTGACACCTCCTTATCTCAAGCAGTTGGGGTTGATCGATACAGTTCCGGAGCCGAGCTCCGACATTGGGTTCCTGCTCAACCGTGCTCTCGACAAGGTGGCATTCTTACCTTTTGGCTATTTGGTCGATCAGTGGCGGTGGAAAGTGTTCTCGGGTGAAGTAAGACCAGAGGATTACAACAAAGCGTGGTGGGAGTTGCGTGAAAAGTATCAGGGTGTTGCGCCACCGGTTCCACGCAGTGAACAAGACTTCGATCCTGGTGCCAAGTACCACGTGCCGGCCAACACTCCTTATGCTCGTTACTTCCTCGCCGCTATCCTGCAGTTTCAGTTTCATCGTGCATTGTGTCGCGAGGCTGGGTTCAACGGTCCGCTCTATCAATGCTCGATCTATGGCAACAAGAAAGCAGGGGAGAAACTACGGACGATGTTGGCGATGGGATTGAGCAAACCGTGGCCGGAAGCTCTAAAGGCGATGACAGGGGAAGACAAGATGGACGCGACCGCCATTATTGACTACTTCGCGCCGCTGAAGACGTGGTTGGACGAGCAGAACAAGAAATGATCACAGATCACAGATCTCAGATCTCAGATCTCAGAACTAGATTGACTTGAATGTCGAATTAGCGGTTTTGATCTGGGATCTGGGATCTGAGATCTGTGATCTGAGATCATCTGGAGATCCGACGCAGGTTCGCATCCGTAAGCTGATAGTGCTGCACCTTCGTCTCTGTGATCACTTTCGAAGACCAGAACTTTTCGAAGATGGATGGAGGCCAGACGCGGTGAGATTCGCCCTCACGTATTGTCGCGTGATTAACCCGCATTACGTCCATAGCCGTGAGGCGAGGCACCAGGGTTACAGATAAGGTTGCAGTTGGTGAGATCGATTCGAGCCAACCGTCAAGAGATTTTCGCAGACTGCCGGGTTTCGCGAATTCAGATTTTGCGGCCTGAATTTGAACGGCCGGTATTAACGAAAGGTGACTTTGTTTCTGGGCAAATACTCTCACTTTCATTCCCTCCCGTATGATAAACAACGTTCAATAGGGATCACTTTCCAGTTTTTTATGCCAAAAAGACGAATGCCACGACCGCTCTACTAGAGCAGTCGTGGCATCCGGATTCGTACGACAGGCTGTTAGCCTGTCGTTGCTGCCACCAATACCACGACAGGCTAACAGCCTGTCGTACTACTAATTACTTACCAGGGCCAAATACGGCCATTTCCCCATCGTCCATTGTTACCGCGGCGGTTGCGACCACCGTAACGTTGGTAACCTTCGTTGTAGCCCTGCACGAACGCATCACGAAAGACCTGTTTGGACTGACCTCGATCGTAACGCGAGTAGCTGGATCCGTCAGAACCGTTCTTCCAGAAGTGTGATCGTTGTGGATTGTAGCTTTGGCCCCGCTGGGCGTCGGCCGCACCGGTCGAAAGACCATAGCTGTAGCCTTGCTGTCGTGCATATTGGTATGAGTTGTTGCCATACCGATCATCATATCGATCGTTTCGGCGATAGCGATCATCACGGTCTCGCCTGTAATCACGGTCCCGGTCCCGTCGGTAATCAGGATACTGCGCCTGGGCAGTACTGCTACCAATTGCCGCAACGCCTAAGACGACGAAGAATGCCAGTAAGAGTCCACCCAATTTTTTACTCGAGTAATTCACGTGTTTTGATACCTCCCCTGCCGAAGTCATCGGCAACTGCCGTGCCCATCGGCGGTAGGGCTAAAAAAGCGATGTTTTGTAGCGTCAACGTTCGCAATTAACACGATATCGTGCGCACGATAACCGACATCGTAAGCCAGGCGAAGGTTGCAAAATCGTAGCAGCTTAATTGTAGGTAGTTAGTGGTCAATTGTGAGGAGTATAGGACCTATTTGACCTATAGGACCTATTCCACTGACTACTACTAACACTACGCGGGTCTTTGAAGATAGGATCTTAACTCTGGTGGTGTTGCCTTCCTGACGAGAGCCGCCTTTGCTTTCCACTCAGTAGCGCGACTCAATTCAACGAGGAACTTAGTTTCGCCTGACTCAAGCGACGCGACGGCCACCCCATCGTGATACAAGATGCGATTGCTTGTATGTGAAGTAATCCGATTCCCGGGTGTGATAATTCCGACCACATTCAAAGGGTCTGCAGCGCTGACAGAAATTAGACTGTCTTGAACACCCTGGCGACGCATCGATCTCAACATTCCCACCGCATCGGGTAAAGCAAACTGTTCACCTGAAATTCCTGCTACAAAGCGTCCACCACGAATCTCGCCGCGCGCTTCCAGGCGGTGATACACGCGCAGCAGCACTCTCCACGGAATCGACATCCCTTCGCGTTCAAGCAGCCGCTTGAAAACCACACCATAACGTTTCAATAAAACCCAGGCGACTTCTTCAGTCGTTTCAGGATCAAACACTCTTTGGGACGAAGCAACTTCGACATCTGTGTTGCGATGTAGTATTGACCAGCGACCCGCACTGGCCATGTCGTACACAGGTTGACGCTGCTTTCGTCGAGCCGCTGCCTGGGTCTTTCTACTGCCCGGCGTCAACAATGCTCGAAGACCTGTAAAACTGTCAGACACAACAACGCCATTCGCAACCAATTCCGCCAATGCCTCTTCAACCTGACTTCGAAGTAGCCGAGTGTTCTCGACAATGTCACTAAAGAACGAGGCTCCTCGATCTTGCAGGTATTCAAAAACCATCTGAGTCGTTGTTGAGAAGTCTGACTCTTTCACAGCCTGTGCTGGCGACGGAAAGACCGAGCGCCAGAGTGCAAAATTCTTTCTTCGTAAGATCGCGATTGGTGTGTTGCGAACTGGTGCCCCACCTCGTCGTCGCTCCGTGCCTTCGTCGGTGGAGCGAATCGGTGGTGTTAGTCGTGCCCAAACAACTTCACCCGATAAACATAACGCGTCGAGCCATGCCGGATCGTATTCAACCAGACGGCTCGGCAGCAGCTCGCCTTCCCATGCAGCAGCTGGCGCTTCGAATCCTTCCAGCTGCTCGATGATGGCTCGGACACTTTCAGGCCCCTCCATTTGATGCTCAGGCGCCAGTTTTTGCCAGGCCAGCATGAATCGCACGAAGTCTGCACTTGAAACAGGTTCAATCTCCTGCCGCAGACGGTTAAGCGTGTAGCTATGGATACGCGCTAAGAGTCGTCGCGCACACCACTCAGTTTCGGTTGTTCCAGGTGTAAACAGACCTCGAATAACAAAACCTTCCGACTCCAACTTAAGCAAACCAGTTTCGATCTCGAGCTTGTTCAAGGCCGAAGACTGAATTAGCTGTGGGACGGTCACAGGACCCAGACCTTCCAAACGTCCGCGCAAAATCTCTACCAGCGCGCCGTCGAACTTCCATTCAGTTCGGGAGACGCTCTCTGGAGCAGCAATCGCAGGCTGCAAATTGGCTGCGGGGTAGACTGCGTTGATTTGAGGTAAACGTTCAGCAGCGATCCACAACCGCGTTGTTGTTTCGGCAGATGTTAGCGTGGCTGCACGATTCTCAGCTTTTAATTCATCGAAGAACTGCTGCCACTGAGCGCCCTCGGCTTCGGTAAGAAATCCAAGTTCAACCAAAGCATCGTGCAGTTCGTCGGCATTCCTTGGTTCGGGCCAAACCTCATCACGGACCCGATCGATCGCGGACTGATCGAGCTTTCCCATATCGCTGGCTTGTTGAGGATCCAGCCAGCGACGCTGAAACACAGCTCGTGTCCGACGCTCTTCAAGTGGAGCATCATCGAGATATGCATAAGGCCTGGCGTTAAGGATCTCCTGGGAAAGAGGTGATGCTTCGATTACATCGCGGGCGAAAAGATTCTTTTCATTCCGTTCAATGGCTACAAGTAGTTTTTCGAGGCCGTCAATGTCCATCGCCTCTTCCAAACAATCCTTCACCGTTTG
>Ga0068856_100005917_pt1 | contig 12045 bp, 5 predicted proteins | sample KBSCornC62_FD_66595 | JGI IMG/M metagenome (GOLD analysis project Ga0068856, IMG submission 66595) | Corn rhizosphere microbial communities from Kellogg Biological Station, Michigan, USA - KBS Corn C6-2 | ecosystem: Host-associated > Plants > Roots > Rhizosphere > Soil ...
GCCAATTTTTGCAGGAACACCGGTTTGCACGACGCGCAGACGCGCAGGTTGCCGTGCTGGATCATTTCGTCGATGGGAAAAATCTGGCCGCATTCCGCGCACACGGCTTCGTTTGGATTCACGGGCGGCGGGGCCTGCGTGGGTGGCGGCGTGAAGGGAGGATCAATTTGGAGACCGGCCTGATGGAACGCGGTCCAACCTTGCATGCCTTCATGCCAGACGAGGGTTTCCTCCGAGATTTTGCCTTCGCGAACGAGCGCCAAAAGCTCCTCCTGAGTCAGGGGCCCGGCCTGCTGTCCCTGGTTCACGTAATACCAGTTCATAGGTTCGTATTGCGCAACTGATTTTCCCTTAACCGAATGCAGTTACAGTGCCAGACCGCCAGTTAAATGGGAAAACAATTCTCCCCGTTTTAGGCCCGTTTTGCTTCAACGCTCCGGTAATTCGTTAAGGAATGCCGGGCCAACGCCGCTGACCCAGACAACCTCCTTGTCAATTTTTGTGGCAGCGATCGTCCGGGCTTTGACAATGCCCCAGATAATGCCAAACAAAAGAGCCGCGGTGCCGGCCAGCGCGATGAAGCCGGACTCGGCGATGGCTCCGCCAATGATCATGCCAATCCCACCAAGCACACCGGCGGTGCAAATGAGAATCCCAATCTTCCGCTGTTTGCGATGCGCTTCGCAGAGCCCGATGTGCAACACGGCTTTTTTGCGCACGATGAGAACGACAATCAAGAGAACGAGAATATTGCAGAGCAGCAGCAAATAGTATGCGGGATGATGCCAGTATAAAACTCGCTTCAGTTTAAAACCATTGGTGGGCGCATTGCATTTTATGCAGCGATCTGGGAATGGCGTTTCTGACCGCGTGACTAATTTCTTGCCTTCACGCCATAATCCCGCGCGGCCGGAGGCGGGAACCCCTTCGGTCATGCGCTGGAGAAAGACCGGTTTGCACTGCGCGCAGACGAGGGATTTGTTAAGTGTGACCAGTTCGTCTGGAGGAAATGAGCGGCCGCATTCCACGCATATGGCCGCGCCAGGAATTGCAGGCAAGCCACCAGGCCGCGCTGTCGAAAGTGGCTGCCAGTCAGCCATGCCTTCGCGCCACACGGGCGTATTTTGATTGATTCTTCCGGATTGAAGCAGGTTATCCAGTTCGGTATCCGACACCGGTCCCTGTTGCTGTCCTCCTGAGTGGTAGTACCAGGTCATGGGCTCGCAGATTAATATTGAGACCCGTGGGATTTCAAACGAAATCAATGAATTGGCCAGTATGATTAGTGGTGGGTCAGGTTACCGCGCTCTTTCTCGCTCGTCATCCTCGAAATAGTGAGACTTCCGATGATGAGGAGGAGGGACGAGAACGAAGCGATCAACCCGCATTCAATCATACCCCTTTCCACTTGTTTGTTGAACCAAGTGTGGTAATTCAATTTCCCACGCGGTATAACGACTGTTGGACACAATGTTTCCTACCTTCAGCTTCACGAAAAGACGTCCGGGCGGGGTAGGGCGAATCGCGGTTTTCGCGCTGGCGTTAATCGCGTTGGTTTCTACTGCCGCAGCGGAGGGGAGCGACCTCATCTTCACCAACGTCGCGCAGTTGCGTTCTGCGCCGCCGGAATTGTTCATGGGGCATTGCGGCCTTCAACTCAGCGGCGTGGTGACGCTGATCGATACCAATCGCGAATTGCTCGTATTGCAGACGGACACGGGCGCCGTGGCCGTGAATCCTGCCGCCGGCCTGCGCAGCCTCGGCGTTAATCTGGGTGAAATGGTTTCGCTCGAAGGTTCCGGGTGTGTGCCTTATTTTGTGGGATTTCCCAATTACCCCTACCGGCCGTCTACGAATGAGATTTGCAGTTCATTCGAAACTCCCGCGGGACTGGGAGAATATTATCTGACGCGGATGCGCGGTTATCTCCATCCGCCGGTCACGGGCGAATACACGTTTTGGATTGCCAGCGATAACTCTTCGCAGCTTTGGCTCAGCGCGAGTGATGATCCGAAGAAAACGAAGCGCATCGCCTTCATCGCGCGCTACAATTGGGTTTCGCCGCGGGAATGGTCGCATTATCCCTCTCAGCGTTCCGAAACCATTCTGCTGAGGGCCGGGCAGTCGTATTATATTGAAGCCTTGCAGGAGCAGACCTCCGGTGACGACCATTTGGCGGTGGCGTGGCAGGGCCCGTCTGAAAAACAAGCGGTGATTGACGGACGCTTCCTGACTCCGTGGATTGACCCGGACGCCACCGCACCGGTGACTGCGCGAAACGGAATCTTGCGCGAGTTCTGGCGCAATTATTCCGCGGGAGACCTGGACATGCTTTCCGGTTTGCGGCCGTTTGATTCCGCCCTCAGCGTCAACAAATTGAAAGTCACGTCCCGAACTGCCGCGTCCACGCCAAAGCCGGTGACCATTACCTTGAATCAACCATTGCGTCCGGAAGAAAAATTCAGCTGGGTGGAGACACAGGGAGAAGTCACCTTTGCCGGCGAGGACGAGCGCGGAGGTTTCATTGAGCTGTCCGATGATGAAGCGCAGGTGCAAGTGCGTCTCTTAAGCAGCGATGCCCAGACGTTGCGCGGCATCCGCAATTCCATCGTGCGCGTGAAAGGAGTTTGCGAACCTGTTTACGACCAAAGAAACGTGCTGGTGCCGGGATCCATTTGGGTGGCCCAGGAAGGGTGTATCTCAGTGATTGAAGGCGCAAAGGCAAATCTGACCTCCTCTCGGCAATCGTCGAAATCGACGGTGACCAACGGCAATGAGCCCATGGGTTTTTACAATGCCCATGGCGTGGTGACCTTCAATGATCGCGTGTTTGGCAACCGCGTCATGTTCGTGCAGGAAGACAATGCGGCGGTCTTCGCGTCAATGAATGGTTTGGACTTTGCGGACCGATACGAAGTGGGGCGATGGGTCGAGCTGGGAGGCGCTTCGAGCGCCGGCAAAAATATTCCCGTGCTTTCGCCCCTTTCCATCACCGAACTGGGTTGGCGCTCGTTGCCGACTCCGCTGCCGCAGCCCGTGCAAACTCCCATTCCCGGAAATCGCGATGGCCATTGGACGGAGGCTGACGGCATCGTTCACTCCTTCAACACAAATGGAACCCTGACGCTTTCCGGCGCGGGCGGGTTGCTTTCAGTTTGGGTCGGCAAAACCACGCCGGATGCGCTGAAACGATTGGTCGATGCCAAGGTCCGTCTGCGCGGGGTGCTCTCGCTCACCATTCAGGATTCGCCGCTGTTGTTGGTGCCGTCAACGACGTTCGTTTACGTGGAAGAAGAAGCGCCCGGTGATCCGTTCGCGCTGGCAGCGAGCGCGGTGACGAACGTGTTTGCCAATGATGACGATCAGGCGCTTTCCCACCGCGTGAAACTGAAAGGCAATGTCACGCTCAGCAACGGGCATTCGTTCGTCATCCAGGAAGGTGAGGTGGGCGTTCGGGTGGAATCCATGGGGCGTGAGGATTTGCGCCTCGGTCAGGTGGTTGAAGTGGTCGGTTTCCCGGAAGTGACTGGTTCCACCCGCACATTGACGAGTGCGTTGGTGCGGCCCGCCGGGGCTCTTCAGGAAGTGGCGCCGCGTCAACTTGATGCCGGTGACGGTATTTCCTTCCGTCACTCAGGTTCGCTGGTGCGGGTGAGCGCTAATTTGATCGCGCAGCGGAAGAAGAACGGTCGCCAGTTGCTGGAACTACAGGAAAAGCAGCGCGTCTTTGAGGCGGAACTGCCAATGGATCAACCGGAGTTGCCGCCGTTCCAGCCCGGGAGCCGGCTGGAAATTAGCGGCGTGGCTGATTTCGTGGCGGTGGTCGGCAATCCCCCCGGCGGCGCGGCGGCGGAAAGTCTTTCCACCGGCGCGTTGAAAATCTGGCTGCGCAATCCTTCGGATGTCGTGCTGCTGGGCGGCCCTCCCTGGTGGACGTGGAAATACACCACGGTGTTGGTGGGTTCATTGGTTCTGATTGTGGCTGCGTCGCTGTTGCGCATTCAACTGTTGCGCCGCCGTCTTGAACGGCATCTGGAATTGTCGCGCCAGATTCTTGAGAGTCAGGAGAGCGAGCGCCACCGCATTGCGGCCAATCTCCACGACAGCCTCGGCCAGAACCTGCTCGTGATTAAAAACCAGGTGCGGCTCGCAATGCAGCCGGCCGAGGAAACCGTCCTGCGAAATCGCCTCGATGAAATTTCCGAATGCGCCTCGGAAGCCATCGCCGAAGTGCGCGAAATTACTTACGCCCTGCGGCCTTACCAGCTGGATCGGCTCGGCTTGACCCAGACGATTCGCGCGACCGTGAATCGCGCCGCCGAGAACAGTTCCATTCTCTTCGCCAGCCACACGGACAATGTTGATACGGTATTTGACAAAGAGTCGGAAATTCACGTTTATCGCATCGTGCAGGAAGCGGTGAACAATATTTTGAAACATTCCGGCGCCACGGAAGCAACGGTCGTCGTCAAAAAACTCGACGCCACGGTGTCGTTGTCCATTCGCGATAACGGCCACGGGTTTGATGCCGCGGCGATGGAAAATTCCGAATCCCTCGATGTCGGCCACGGCCTCAGCGGCATCCGGGAGCGCACGCGCATTCTGGGAGGAACTTTTGCGATTGATGCGCGAGCCGGCCAGGGCACCACCCTTAGCATCGAAATTCCCATTCACGTCTCCAGCCATGCAGTCGAACGAGATTAAATTATTGGTAGTGGACGATCACCCGGTGTTTCGCCGAGGGTTGCGCGAAATTATCGCGGAGAATCCCAATTTCAGTGTCGTCGGCGAGGCCTCGGACGGTGAAGCCGCCATGCGGATGATCCTCGATCTGAAACCGGACATCGCCGTGGTGGACATCGATATGCCGCGGTTGAATGGGCTTGAGATGGTGCGTGCCCTGCGCAAAATCGATATTCCGATCGCCACGGTTTTTCTGACGATGTACAAGGAAGAGGATATGTTTAACGCGGCAATGGACATGGGTGTGAAAGCCTACGTGCTGAAAGAGAATGCGACTGATGACATTCTGACGGCACTGGAAAAAGTCGCACATGGTGAAACTTTCGTGAGTTCGTCGATGTCCGTCATGGGTCAGCGTCGCAGCGATCGCGTGCAGGAACTGCTTTTGAGCAAGCCGCAAATCGATGACCTTACCGTGGCGGAACGGCGGATATTAAAACTCATCGCCGAGGACCGCACCAGCAAGGAAATCGCCGATCTGCTGCGCATCAGCATCAAGACCGTCGAAAATCATCGGCTGAACATTTGCCGCAAGTTGAATCTCCACGGCAGCCATAGCCTATTAAAATTTGCCTTCGACAATAAATCTTATCTCTGAACGCATGCCTCCGATTGAGCTCGATTTGAATTTCAGAAGCGCACCGCTATTTGAGCTTTGTTTTCCGAATCTTTTTGCTCGCGTAGGTGTTTCCCCCTATATCCGTCAACATTCTGTTTGATAAAACAACAATATGGCCAAAAGTTTCAGTGCAGGGAGCCGGGAACCGAGTCTTGTTCGGCGCAAGATCGATCTGGATAATTTCAAAGTGGCCAGCGTCAAGACGGCTCGGGACATCAATCGCCGTATCGTCCTTAATTTAATACGCAAGCATCAGCCGATCTCCCGCGCGGAACTCTCCCGGCACTCGCGCCTGCAACGCAGCACCGTCTCGGTGATTACCCAGCAGTTAATCGCGGAGCGCTGGGTGAAAATGGGTGCCTCCGGGAACCTGCCGCGCGGCCGAAAGCCCAAGTTTCTTCATATCAATGGTGAACGGTCCGGCATTATCGGTGTCGATGTTCGCCCTGAGAAAGCCAACTTGATGCTGGCGGATTTGGAGATGCGCAGCCTGACGCAGGATTCCTTGCTCACGGGCAGCGACCCCGAAAAGTTCGTTTCGGAATTGGCCGGCCGCGTCCGGAAATTGATGCATGTTTATTCGCGCCTGACGTTCGAAGGCATTGGCATCGCGCTGCCGGGACGCATCGATCCTCATTCCAATCGTTTGATATTTGCGCCCAATTTGCCTTGGAAATCCTTCGATCTCAAAAGTGAACTCGAACTGGCCACCGGCCTCCCGGTGGAGTTGGAAAACGCCGCCAACACTTGCGCCCTGGCGGAAATTTGGAGCGGTTCCCATTCCGAAAATGTGCAGAACCTGATTGCGGTGACCGTTTCCGAGGGTATTGGCGTGGGGATGATTCTGAATGGCCAACTCGTTCGAGGAACTAGTGGCTTGGCCGGAGAATTTGGCCATGTCACAATCCAGGAAGACGGCCCGCTTTGTAGTTGCGGCAATCGTGGGTGTTGGGAAATATCGGCTTCCAACGGCGCGGCGCGGCGTTATTTTGCGGAAGCGGAATCTTCATCGACTAATAGTCATGGCTCACATCGGCCCACGTTCGAATCCATACTTGGAATGGCACAGGAAGGCCACCCACATGCCAGCGCGGCCTTGGAGCGAATGGCTCGCCAGTTGGGTGCAGGTGTAGCGATGACGGTTGCGGGCATCGCGCCGGACGTGGTAGTCATCATTGGGGAAGTCACCCAGGCGTGGGATCGCGTTGGCCCGATCATTGATGAGGTGATTGCCAGGCGTTTGACCATGGGATCCAAAACGCGCATTATCGCAACTAATCCGGATACCCAGCCGCGACTGCGAGGAACGATTGCTTTAGTGCTGCAAAAACACTTCGGGATGCCTCACTTGGTTTGATTTAACTCCTTCAGAATCACCTATCAACGCGCAAGAGCTCTTTTCGCGGCGAAGATTGTTGTTGATGCGAATTATATAGCCATACAAATACGACGTTTGTCGGATGGTATATGAGTTTGGGCTTGTGGCACTATTTCTTCCAACGTTCCAACCCATGTTGTGCCTGAATCAGTACCCCCAGCCGGGTCGAAGCTAGCAATTAAATTCAAGCAGAGAATCGGCGTAAATAGTTGATAAACAGGCAACTAAATAGCACGTCTCAGACCTCCAAACTGTATGAAAATAGCAACCAGACTACGGAAACTACTTCTTGTGTTCGCCTGTACGGCGTTTTCTACCGCTGCCTTCGCGCAGGTGACTCAGATATTTGACGGGCATTCGCTTACGAACCTCCCTCTGCCGGCAGTTACGAATATTGACCAGGCCACGAATTATGTCGGCGGAGTGTCTCCCAACGCAGGCAATGGCGACACGGCTCAATTCGACGGCACGTTGCCTGGCCCTCTGAGCTTAGGCTATAACGGCGGTTGGCAAAGTGGTCCGGGTCAGTCGGGTGTCAGCTTGTACATGACTTCCACTCAGACTAATTCGATCACCATCGACAATCTTGCGCATTTGGGCAATCCCCCGAATTTCGCTTTCAATAACATTACGATGGATCCCGGCGCGGGTGCGCTGACGATTGCCGATAGCACTAACGTGTTCAATTATGCGGGACGCCCGGGGGGTGCCATTCACCAGATCATCAACAATACGACCAATTTGATGACGATCGGAGCGCCGTTCCAAATGGTTGCAGGTGGCGGCACGCCGTTCACGTTTGATTTTTCGGGAACCGGAAACTTCCTGATCAAAACCTTTTTGGTAACTCTCAACACCCCGAATAACAACACCACGTTCCAGGTGGATACCTCGGGAACGGTGACCTGGACGCCGACGTTTGATTCGCGCCTCAACTACTTGAATGCGGTTGCCTCGGTCATCGTGAACAACGGTTTGTTGATCATGACGACGAACCATCCGAAAATCGGGAACACTCCGGTGCAGATCAATAACGGCACGTTCCGGTTTGATGCTCCGGGCGCGGCACAGACCATCTCGGGTGTGCTTTCCGGTGCCGGTGTGTTGCAGGTGAGCAACGGTACGCTGACCTTGGGTGGTCAAAGCACGTTCTCCGGCACAAACCTACTCAGCGGCGGTACTTTGGTTGTCAACAGCGCGGAAAACACTGGTGCTGGCACCGGCCCGCTCGGTTCTTCCAGCGTGATTAGTTTCGCTGGCGGCACGCTCGCTTACACGGTCAACAATGCGTTCGATTATTCTCTGCGCTTTGATACCGCGGCGGGGCAGGTTTATAAATTCGACACGGCTGGCCAGACGGTCGCGTTCAGCAACGCCCTGACCAGCGTCGGCGGCAGCCTCACCAAACTGGGCGCCGGCACGCTTAACCTCGCCGCGGCGAATACTTACACCGGTCCGACAACGGTCAGCGGCGGCAAGTTGGTGATTCAACGCTTGAGCGGCACGGGTGCCATCACCGTTGCCGACGGCGCGATCCTCGGCATTTCGGAGAACGATTCGCAAGTCAAGCCCACGGCCTTGAATCTCGGATCCACGACTGGCGTGACCTTGGAATTCAATAACGTGACCAACAAAACCACGGCATCGCTCGTGGCGGGCAGTGTCACGGCGGCTGGGCCGATCACTATTAACATCAACAGTGGTATTTTTGATACGATTGGTCAGAGCTATCCGCTCTTCTCCTGGACCAGCGGTTCGGCACCGGCCGTTACCCTCGGTTCAGTTAGCGGCGCCGCGGGCGCTCTGAGCACCAATGGCAACAGCATTGTGCTGACCATTACTTCCACGCCCTATGTCTGGACGGGCCTTAGCAGTGGTAACTGGGATACCTCGAGCACCGGCAACTGGGTGCAGAGCGGCAACCCGGTGGTTTTTGCCGATGGTGTTCTGGCGCTGTTTGACGATACGTCCACGCTGGGAATACACGGCGTCAATGTTATTGGTGTCGTTCGCCCGGCGAGCATCACCGTGGACAACGACACGACTGCTTACACCATCGCAACCTCGGCCGGCAATTTCATCGGTGGAAACGCCAGCCTGACCATGAACGGTAATAATGTGCTTACGCTCTTCGGTGGAGCGAACACCAACAACGGTGCCACGACGCTGAACTCGGGCACGGTGAGCGCGGGAGTGCTGGCAAGCGGCGGATTCCCGAGCGATATCGGTGCATCGAGCAGCGGTGCGTCCAACCTGGTATTTAACGGCGGCGCCCTGCAATACACCGGTCCGGCAGTGGATCTCGATCGGCAGTTCACGCTCGGTTCCAGTGGCGGCACCATCGATTCCTCGGGCTCGGGCGCGTTGCGTTTGACCAATGCCGCTCCTGTTTCGCTGAGTGGCGGTGGTCCTCGCAACATCACATTGACCGGCACACTCTCTGACACCAACACGCTGGCGGCGGCTGTCATCAACAGCCCCGGCGGCAATACCGCGCTTACCAAGAGCGGCCCCGGAACCTGGATTCTCACGGGAACGAATTCGTACTCCGGTTTGACCACCATCAATAACGGTGTTCTGCAAATTGGCGTTGGCGATACCAACGGCACGATTGGCAGCGGCACGGTGGAAAATAACCGCGCGCTCGACTTCAATCGGGCGGGCACGCTGACAGTTGCGGGCTCCGTGCTTGGCACCGGCTCCGTCACCAACGACGGGCCTGGCACTGTGATCCTCGCCAATAACAACAGCTACAGTGGCGGCACGTTCATCAATGCCGGAACCCTTCAGATCGGCAACGGCGGCTCCACGGGTAACTTGAGCGTGGGCGGCCGGGTGGTTGACAATGGCACGATCATCTTCAACACCACGAGCACGGTTATTATCTCGGGCTTCGGTGCTAACATCAGCGGCACGGGCAATGTGCGCGTGGCCAAAGGCACGTTGAAAGCCACGGGTGTCAATTCCTACACGGGCTGGACCCAGATTGATCCGGGTGCCACGTTCCAACCCTCGGACGGCAACGCCGGCCAGTTCATTGGCCTTGGCTCCGTCATTACCAACAACGGCACGATCTTCATGACTCGCCAAGACGCCGCTGTGTTTGGCATCAGCAACAATATTGTTGGGTCAGGCAAAGTGGTGGTCGATACCGGCAACCAAAATTCGGGGCTCGTGAACCTCGCGGGCACGAATACCTACACCGGTAACACTTGGATTGGCGGATCGGGAATCATCCTCGGCGACGGCATCACCCCGGGCGCGGGAACGGTCGTTGGTTCGGTTATCTTTACGAACACTACCGGGTCGACGGTTAACACCTTCGGCCAAAACAAGCGATTGATGGTCAATCATCCGGAAGACTACGTTCTCGCGAATAACCTCATCAGCCGCGTAACCGATGGGTCAAGCGCCGCCAACTCTGGCTCGCTCGAGCAAATGGGACCTGGCGTGCTGACGGTTACCGGCAATAACGATTACCCCGGCGGCACAACCATCGATACCAACATGACGCTCGTCGTCAGCAACAACGGCACGCTCGGCACGGGCGGGGTATCCATGGGCGATTCCACCTTCCTGATATTCAACCGCTCCGGCGGCGCGACGACTATCGGCGGCCCCATCACCGGCAACGGCTCGGTTTACCAGATCGGTTTGGGCACCGTCATCCTCGCGGCTTCCAATACCGTCGCGGGCGACACGACCATCAGCAACGGCACATTGGTCGTCAACGGCTCATTCGGCAATATCAACGTCGAAGGCGGCACTTTGGCAGTCGGAAACATCAGCATCCCGACGAACTTGTTCGTTGCGAACATCATCAACCTCGACTCCGGTAAGTTGCTGGTGACGGTGAACAAATCGTTGGTGCAATCCAACAGCTTCATCACCGCCGCCCAGATCAACTACAACGGCGGCACCTTGGTGGTGACGAATTCCGGCCCGAGCCTCAAGGCGGGTGACCGGTTCGTCCTGTTCAGCCAGCCCTTGCCCAACGGCCACTTGATGCCGATCGTTTCGACTTACGCCACGTTCCAGAACAATCTGGAGACGGATGGATCGATCACCGTCACCGCGGTGCAGCAGCCTCCCGCTCCGACGTTTAAGGCACCGTTCCTCTCGAACGGCACGAATATCGTGATCAGCGTCACGAATAACTTCGGGTCGGGTGGAACCTACACGCTGTATGGCACGAACAACCTCGCCGCGCCGCTGTCCACCTGGCCGGTGATCTCAACGGGTCAGTTTGATCAGAGCGGCCAGTTGTTCATTACCAACGCCGTCAAGAACGGACCGTTCTTCTACGACGTGCGCCAGCCTTAAGGCGCTATCGAACGGGCGCTTGATTCAAGCGCCCGTTACATAAAATCAGTTGCAAGTGGGTGGTGCGTTGGCACCACCCACTTCAGCTTTAAAGAGCAGATCTTCTGCTAACTTCCAATCACGCCCCGTAAAGCCCCTCGCGCCGAAACCTCAGAAAGTAATGCTTGCCAGGGATTTTTCTTCGTAGTAATCATTAAGTAATCCCGCAAAGAACCCCGACCAGAAATGGTTCACCCCATGAACAATAAGTTCAAAAGCGGCTTCACATTAATTGAACTACTTGTCGTAATCGCGATCATCGCCATTTTGGCTGCCATGCTCCTTCCGGCGTTGGCCCGCGCAAAATTGCGCGCGCAGGTGATCAATTGCACCTCGAATTTCAAGCAGTGGACCACGATGGGGACGATGTACGCGGTGGATAATCATGATTTTCTGCCTGGCGCGGCGGCGAACTTTTATCCCAACAGCGGAGGGAATCCGTGGGACATGAGCACTAATTTCATTCCCGCAGTGGCCAACTTCGGTTTGTCCGTACCGATGTGGTTTTGCCCGGCACGGCAGCGCGAATATCTCGCTCAAGTGCAGAACGCGCAAAACACGTATCATATCAATCTGGCCACGGTCGTGGACCTGAATAACTACATGTCGCAGTTCTTTGCGGGGAACGGCTTTGTCGTGATGAACCAAAACTTCTGGGTGCAGCGTAGGTCAAGTTTTGGCGTTTCGTTCCTGGCGGTCAGTGGCAATGTGCCGGGCACCGATCCCGCAACTTTCGGCTGGCCATCCAAAACCACCGATCGCGCGAGCGGTGTGGTTCCCTTTGTCAGTGACGCTTGCTTTTCCGGTTACGGTTCGCCCTCGACCCAGAACGTCAAGGATGTGAACACCAGCTTTGCCAACAATGCGCCCCTCCCGCCGGCGCAAAAATACTCCGGACATTGCGTTGGCACGGCCTTGAAATCCGTGAATGTGGCCTACGTGG
>Ga0068856_100005924_pt1 | contig 12032 bp, 10 predicted proteins | sample KBSCornC62_FD_66595 | JGI IMG/M metagenome (GOLD analysis project Ga0068856, IMG submission 66595) | Corn rhizosphere microbial communities from Kellogg Biological Station, Michigan, USA - KBS Corn C6-2 | ecosystem: Host-associated > Plants > Roots > Rhizosphere > Soil ...
TCATTTTTACGTTTTACGTAATACGTTAGACGTTTTACGTTTTTTTTCAGTCTATCCCCACGTACAACGTCGAACGTACAACATTTTTTCGTCAATCTATCCCACGTACAACGTACAACGTCGAACGTACAACATCTTACACTTCGAATTGCAACTGGCTCAGATAACGGTATAGGCCATTCTCGTTGCTCACCAATTCGTCGTGACTCCCGCTTTCGATCACTTTACCCTTTTCGAGCACTATAATCTTATCCGCTTCGCGGATGGTCGACAACCGGTGTGCAATAATAATAGAAGTTCTGTTTTTCATCAACTCCTCTAAAGCTTCCTGCACCAATCGTTCCGATTCGGAGTCGAGCGAGGAGGTGGCCTCGTCCAAAATCAATATCGAAGGGTTTTTGAGCAAAGCGCGTGCAATCGCAATACGCTGTCTTTGTCCGCCTGACAATTTAACACCGCGCTCGCCTACGATGGTATCATATCTTTCAGGAAAGGACACAATAAATGAATGGGCGTTCGCTCGTTCCGCTGCTGCTATAATTTCTTCTTCAGTTGCTTTTAGCTTGCCATAAGCAATATTTTCTCGGATCGTTCCGCCAAATAACAACACATCCTGCGGCACGATAGCTACCTGGTTGCGAATATCTGTCAACGAATATGCTTCAGCTGGTTTGTTATCATATAATATCGTCCCGCTCTGCGGCTGATAAAACTGGAGGATCAATGAGGCCATGGTAGATTTACCTGAACCACTAGGCCCAACAATAGCAATTTTCTGCCCGGTTCTGGCTTCAAAAGAGACACCTTTTAATACTTCAATTTCCTTGCGGGAAGGGTAGTGGAAGTTGACATTCTCGAATCCAAGGTTGCCCCGTATCTTTTGTTTGATCTCGTTATCGGCTTCAACAATCGATACATCTTCGCTTCGCTCGGCTAAAATCTCCAGCACGCGTTCACTGGCGCCAACCGCACGCTGCACATTAGCGTACATTTCAGGAAAGCTGCCCATAGCACTGCCTACGAATGCAGCATATAAAGCAAATTTAAATAATTCACCAACGGTTAATTCGTGACGACTTACAAGCAGGCAGCCATAAGCAACAACGGCTACAATCGCTCCAAACATGCCAAAGACAATAAATGAAGCGAAAAGACCCCGATACTTAGCACCTCGAATGGCAATATTCGCAACGTCTTTGATATTTCGTCCATAGCGACCGGCTTCAAACGATTCGTTTACAAAAGCTTTCACATTGGCTATACCTTGTAGTGTTTCTTCAACTATTGTATTAGATTCAGCCAGTTTGTCCTGAGCTGAGCGGGATAGTTTCCTGATAAATCGCCCGAAAAATATCGCGATCACAATTAGTATCGGCAGCACCGCCAATAGCGACAATGTTAATTTTATCGATATGATTGCCAGAAATGCGATACCACCAACCAGAAGCACCAACTGGCGTATCATTTCGGCGAGCGTAGTGGTAAGGGTATCCTGAATTTGGGAAAGGTCGGCAGAAATACGGCTGTTTAATTCTCCTACACGCCGGTTAGAGAAGAAATTCATTGGCAACGTAATCAGCTTAAAATAAGTATCCCGCCTGATGTCGGCCAATGATCGTTCTGCTACCTGTACAAACCACAATATCCTGAAGAAAGAAACAAAAGCTTGACTAAACAATACGATCAACGCCAAAACGCCTATACCCTGGATAGTTTCAGGCAGAAATTTGCTGGTGTGTTTACCTTGTGCGGCATCTATGAGTGCGCCTATAAATGATGGGAAGGCTAAGCCAACCAAGCTTGATAGAAATAGGAAAAGCATCGCAAATATGAATTTGCCTCGATACGGTCTCAGGTACGACAATAACCTTGAGATATTCTTTAAGGTTTGCCGGTTAAGTTTTGCTTTAGGTAATTCTTCTCCTTGCTTACCGCCACTGTTCAAACTGCTTCTGCCTCTTGCCATTGTTTAAATATAAACCCGGCAAAATTACGCCACAACTCGTTTCTTTCTGAATAATAAAAACAAAATTGACCCAAGCATGAGAACAAAGATGATGTAATGCAGCCTGACAGAGCTTTGTTGCTGCTTCTGAGCAGTTAGTTGGTCCTGTTTCATCTTATCAATCTGGTCGCGCAGGCGGTTGATTGTATTCATGTATTTCAAGCTGTAGTCTTCGCTTTGCGTTGATTTTTGCTCCGCTTGCTGCTGCTGAAAGGTGCGATAACTGAGCAGTATTTTAGTTTGGATAAAAATACTGTCGTCGGTGCGCGCAATGTCCATCAGGATGTCGTTAGAGCGTCTTATATCCTTTTTGGTTTGCAAGCCGAAGATACCGGTATGCATTTTCAGGCTCTGATCATACTGTCCAAATTTGCGATGACGGGCATCAAGCATGGCATTGATCTTCTGGCGCTGCGTCTGATACATCAGCGAATCTGGGTTCTTTGTTTTGGTTTGTGCAAAAATGAGAGCATGCCAAAGGCATACCATTGCGAATAGGGCAAACTTTTTCATAACAGGTAAGGCTGATCACTCAAAATTGATAATCACTGTGTCGCCGAGACTCAAACCCAGCAAACCGCTGGCATTGCCTTTATTAATGGCTATCTCCAGGTGGTCACTGATACCGAACAGGCAGAGCTTTTCGCCTTCGGGCACTTCGTTGTAATACCAACTAAGGTGGTTAATTGTTTCGTTACGTTTGAAGGATAACGTAAAGTTACGTCCCTGCTGCACCAGGTTAAAGAACTCTTTGGTGATATTGGTGATCACGTTCTGGAACGAGTCGATATAGATGACAGCACCTCTGATCTGGCTCTTTTCCACGACAGGCTGCAGGTTCATTTTTTTCTCGATAGAAGATACAGGCAGGCCTATGTCCTTTAGCTTGCCATTATCGGCGAGATGGCAGGCCGCCTTAACAAAAATATCCGCAAGGGGAAAGTGCAGAAATTTGAGGTCCTGCATAATGTTGATTTCGACCACTTCCTCAGGGTCGGTGTCGAACATCAATGAAAAAATACCGTTGTCTGAGCCGACAAAGAAGTGTTTTTTGTAGAACACCGCAAGGTACTTGGTGTCCTTGTTAAAAACAGTATCGATACCTATCAGGTGCACCGTTCCATCAGGAAAATAATGGAAACTGTTTTTGAGTATAAAGGCGGCTTGTTGCACGTTAAAGGCTGACACATTGTGCGTAATGTCGACAATGCTCGCCGTTGGCAATAATTTTAAGATACTTCCTTTAAGGGCAGCCTGGTAAATATCCTTGTCGCCCAAATCAGTAGTTAAAGTTATTATTGCCATTAATTATTCAAATATTTATTGCTAATCTTGTGCAAGCTTTAGAAGCTACAAATATTCAATTTTTAATTCATAAAAAGTCCGTTACCCAAAAATCTATTACTGCTTGACAGAACTTAAAATATCTATCGATAATGTGAACCCGGCCGTTTTGTGGGGACCCAATAATGACCATTTCGAGATCATAAAAAAGCAATATCCCAAGCTCAAACTAGTTGCCCGTGGCAATGAACTAAAAGTTTTGGGCGACGACCATGAGTTATCTGTGTTCGACGAAAAGTTTAGCCACCTGCTGAATCACGTTGAAAAGTTCGAGAACCTAAATATTACCGACCTGGAGAGAATCCTGGGATCCAAAGCGCAGCCAAGTACACCGGCTGAAGCGGTTCCGGCAGATAAATCATCTACCGGCGAGGTAATCGTTTTTGGTCCGAACGGCATATTGGTTAAGGCCCGCACGGCAAACCAGCGCCGGATGGTGGAAGGAATTGGCCGCAACGATATTTTATTCGCGATTGGCCCGGCAGGTACCGGTAAAACCTATACCGCCGTTGCATTGGCCGTAAGAGCGCTAAAGAATAAGGAGATCAAACGTATTATCCTTACCCGCCCTGCAGTTGAAGCAGGGGAGAACCTCGGTTTTTTACCCGGCGACCTGAAGGAAAAGATCGACCCATACCTGCGTCCGCTTTATGACGCATTGGATGATATGATTCCGGCTGAGAAACTAAAAGTGTATTTGGAGAACCGCACTATCGAAATAGCACCATTAGCCTTTATGCGCGGTCGTACCCTCGATAATTGCTTTGTGATATTGGACGAGGCCCAGAATGCAACCGATATGCAATTGAAGATGTTCCTGACCCGTATGGGACCATCAGCCAAGTTTATCGTAACCGGTGACGTGACGCAGATCGACTTACCAAAAAAACAACAGTCAGGTTTGCACACTGCGTTGAGGATATTAACCGAGATCAAAGGCATCGAGATCATATACCTCACCGGAGAAGACGTAGTGCGCCACAAGCTGGTAAGGCGTATACTGGAAGCGTACGGGGATATACAGTGATGGAGATTAGAGATTAGTTAATTAGAGATTAGGTGTTTATTGCGCAGGTAAAACCAACTAATCTCAAATTAACTAATCACCAATTAACTAAAACATGAACGCAATAAAAGAGACTCATTTTCATTTTCCGAAGCAAACCGCTTTTTATAAAGGCAAGGTGCGCGACGTATATACAATAGAAGACAAATACCTGGCGATGGTAGTTACCGACCGTATTTCGGCATTTGACGTGGTGCTGCCAGAACCGATCCCTTATAAAGGACAAGTGCTGAACCAGATTGCAGCCAAGTTTTTGCACGATACATCAGACATTGTGCCTAACTGGGTTGTAACAGTACCTGATCCGAGCGTGACCATAGGCCGTATTTGTGAGCCTTTTAAAGTGGAAATGGTGATCCGCGGTTATCTTGCAGGTCATGCAGCACGTGAGTATGCTGCGGGCAAAAGAGAACTGTGCGGCGAGAAATTGGCAGAAGGTTTAAAGGAAAATGACAAGCTGCCGGAACCTATTATCACGCCTACTACTAAGGCGTCGGTAGGGCATGATGAGGATATATCAAAAGAACAAATTCTTGCGAAAGGAATAGTTTCACCTGAGGACTATGCCCAGCTTGAAAAATATACTAAGGCCCTATATCAGCGTGGTACCGAAATAGCGGCAAAACGCGGGCTCATCCTGGTGGATACCAAATATGAATTTGGCAAAGCCGATGGAAAAATATATTTAATAGATGAAATTCATACGCCCGACTCATCCAGATACTTTTATAAAGAAGGGTACGAAGAAAGGCAGCAAAAGAGCGAGCCGCAAAAACAACTCTCCAAGGAGTTTGTAAGAAAGTGGCTTATCGAAAATGGCTTTCAAGGTAAAGATGGTCAGGTAGTTCCGGAAATGACGCCGGAGATCGTGAACTCGATTTCGGACCGTTATATAGAACTATTTGAACAAATAACCGGCGAAAGCTTTGTAAAGGGAGATAACGAACAGGTACTGAACCGTGTTGAAGGTTCAATTAACACAGCGTTAAGGAATTTGTAATTTTTTATTGTAGATAAAAAAATTATATCTTAGTAGCATAATTAAAAAAAATGAAGTTTTCTGTTGATAAGCACGATAAGTACGTATTGTTGAAGTTGAACGAGTCCAAATTGAATTCGTTGGTAACTCCGCAATTAAAATCTGAGTTGATATTGATCAACACCGAGGGGCAGAGGAATATCATCATGGATCTTTCGCAGATCAAGTTTGCTGATTCATCAGGATTGAGCAGTTTGTTAGTTGGACATCGTTTATGTAAAAATGCATCCGGGGTGTTTATCCTGGTTGGTTTAAATGACGCTGTTGCACGCCTTATCACCATTTCACAATTAGATAGCGTACTAACTATCGTACCAAGCACTGAAGAAGCCATCGACCTTGTTTTTATGGAAGAGGTGGAAAAACAGCTGAAGAAAGAAGCAAAGTAACAACTAATATTGTTTACCTACCTATATGAAGTTTGAGGTAACAATATTAGGAAGCAGTTCGGCGACGCCAATTTTTAACAGGAATCCATCCTCGCAGGCGTTAAATATTAATGATCATTTATACCTGGTTGATTGCGGCGAAGGCACGCAACAGCAAATGCTGCGCTTTGACGTTAAACCAAGCCGGATAGATCATATCTTTATCAGCCACCTGCATGGCGACCACTATCTTGGGCTGGTTGGTCTGTTGTCGTCTATGCATCTTAATGGGCGAACCAAGCCGCTGAAAATGTTTTGCCCGCAGCAGCTTAAGGAAATTATCGATATTCAGCTGGAGTATTCGGAGACCACGTTGCAGTTCGATATTGATTATTATTTCACAAATCCCGTTCAACCCGAAACCATATTGGATAACCAGGATGTTATGGTTGAATCGGTGCCGCTTGATCATCGCATAGCCTGTACAGGTTTTTTATTCCGCCAGAAGAAACGGTTGAGAAAGCTGATCAAGGAAAAGGTAGCCGAGTTTAACATACCTGTCGAATACTATTCAGCTATTAAAAAAGGAGCGGATTACACTGCGCCGGATGGTACGGTTTACAAAAACGGGGATATTACTTTAAATCCCGAGACTCCTAAAACTTACGCGTATTGCTCGGACACGCAATACAACGAGAACTATTTTAAACAGATCAGCAATGCTGATATGCTGTATCATGAAGCTACTTTTATGCACAGTATGTTATCGCGGGCGAAGATTACTCATCATACCACTGCATTGCAGGCCGCTGAGATAGCGCTGATAACAAATGCCAAAAGGTTGCTTATCGGACATTTTTCAGCGCGGTACAAAACTCTGAACGAACTTTTAGACGAAGCATTAAAGGTTTTTCCCGAAACCGAACTGGCCCTGGAAGGGAAGACGTTTGTGATTGGCGAGGATTAACTCAGAGTTTGCAGTTTGAAGTAGGCAGTTTGCAGAAATCAACTGCAAACTGAGAACTGCAAACTGATCTATTTATCTTTTTTCCCAAAAACAGAGAAACTCACGTAGCGCTTCGGATGTGCCTTGAGGTCAATAAATAATTTATTCAGATTGCTGGAGGCGCTGTCGAGGTTGCGATACAGGTGGTCATCGTTAATCAATAGGCTCATAGAACCTTTGCCATCGTTAATCTTGGCTATGGTGGCTTGCAAATCGGTAACGGCCTTATTAGCGTTATCCAGTGTTTGTTTGACGTTGGAGTGTGACAGATCGCTTGTAAATGTTTCTGCGTTGGTTGTAATAGCGTTTAAATGAGAAGTGCTGGTTTTTAGATTGTCAGAAACTGATTCTGCATTTGATAAAATTCCGTTGATGTGGCCGGTTTCTGATCCTACCAGGTTGTCAATCTTTTTGGTAATGCCATCAATGGTTTGCAACGAATTGGCTATACTCAGAAAGCTTCGATCCACATTCTTTTGAAAATTTGGATTAAGGACTTTGTTGATGGAAGCCAGTGAGGAATCCAGTTTACTGATTAATGATTCTGCTTTCTTTTGTATTGGCTGCAGGCTTTCGGCCAGGCTGCCTTGTATATCGGCTTTCAGTGTGTCCTTATCGCTTGCATAGGTTTTGCTATTTCCCATCTCGAATACGATTGCCTTCGACCCAAGCAAATCGGTGCTAACCAATTTCGCCAATGTATTATCGGGTACATTATATTTCGATTCGATTTTAAATTCAACTGTGGTACGGCCGTCAGGTTGCAGCGTCATATTTGAAATGTGGCCTATAGGAAAGCCATTCACCAATACAGGTTTTGACACCGACAAGCCATCAACACTATTGTAAATAGCATAGTACCTGTTTGAGGTGGAAAATACGTCGTTGCCACGTAAATAACTGTAGCAAAGGATCAGAATTGTTATGGCGATGGTGGTTAGTACACCAATTTTGGTTTCGTTTGAAATTTTCATAGTTGAGATGTGAAATTTGAGATGTTAGATGTGAGACGAAGGTAACTTGAAAAAGAGACATTGCATCTATCCTCACATTTCACTAACACTTGCTGATATTGTCTCATATCTCAAACCTAATACCTCAAATCTTATTTAGATACTTCCTCGACTTCGTCTTTATATTTCTGTATAGCTCTAACTATTGAAGCTGCCACTTCGTTTTGTCCTTTTTCAGAATTCAGGTAATCCTCGTCAGAATGATTATTAATATAACCGGTTTCAACTAGAACAGATGGCATTGCAGTATGATCGAGCACAAACAATACCTGCTCACGCACGCCATCACTTGGGCGACCATCGCCCTGAATAAATTCGTTATTGATCAGGTCGGCAAGATGGATGCTTTGCTTCCGGAACTTATTCTTCATCTGGTTCAGCATGATCATCGCCATTGGGTCCTCGGCCTTGTTTTCGGTTGAGGTTACGGCTTTGTTATCATCACCAATTTCCTCGTTTTCCAACAGCGCCTCATTCTGTGGGCCAATCCTGTTAGTACTGTAAACTAATAAAAGCACACCTTTACCAGAGCGGTCCGGTACGCTTGCATAGTGATAAACTGGTTTATGATGCTTGTGTCCAACAATTTCACGGACTGTTCTGTTAGGTAGAGAGTTACAGTGAATTGAGATAAAAATATCGCCGCGATTGGAGTTTGCAATTTCAGCGCGCTTCTTAAAAGGTACATCGTAATTAGTGGTACGCGTCATTACTACTCTTACATCAGGTATCTCTTTTTCTATTTGCGCCTGCAATTTCTTCGCTATAGCCAGCGTTACATTTCTCTCGAAGGAATAGGAGCCCTCGGCTCCGGGTGAAAAACGGCCACCTTCGGGCGAGCGGTCGCCGTGACCGGCGTCGACGATTATGGTTCTGATACGAAAACCACTGTCGGCACGCCGTGAGGTAGTGTCGCTTTTTATGGGAGTTGTTTGTTTAAAGGAGCAAAGCGTCAGTAAAATAACAATTATAGGTAAACCATAAATCAATCTTTTCAATGCCTTATTTTTCATTTATATCATTTATTTCTTTAACGGCCACAGGTCTTCCAGATTATTCGTTACGATTTGTAATGAATAATCTGACGGTTTCATTATTTTTGGACGCTGTTAACAATACCTGCAAAAATACTATTCATAATCGATTTTGAAATTCGTTAGCCTGCTTTTTCTGCCCGTATTATTTTTAATGGCCAACGTAACAGCATCTGCAAAGACAGGCAAAGTTAACGGCTCAAGGCCTTCTATTGACACTATCATTAAGCTGGACACTATTAAAGACAAGAAACTGCTTAAAGGTAAGAAATCCCCTTCAAATGCGGCGACTAAAAAGGCTGTAGAGGATACGACCAAAGGAGGGCTTAAGTCGATGGTTACCGCTCATGCCGAAGACTCAACCTATTACGATGACGTGCACCAGATACTTTACTTATATGGTAAAGGCCGCGTAACCTATGAGGACTTTGAGCTGGATGCCGATTACATCAGGGTAGATCAAAAGAATAAACTGATTTTCGCCAGTGGCAAAATAGATCCGCAGACGCATAGATATCTTGGCCGGCCCATTTCAAAACAGGCAAAGGAAAAACCGGTTATATCCGACTCACTGATCTTTAACTATGAAAGTAAAAAGGGGAAGGTGTATAATGCAGCGTCCAGCCAGGACGGCAATTTTATCTCAGGTGGCCAGGTAAGAAGGTTAGGCGGTGACGACGCAGCTTACGATCACGTGATTTTCAGCACCTGCGATTTGCCATACCCGGATACGCACTTTGGTATAGTAATAACAAAAGGCATTGGCGAAAAGAATCAGATTTTCTCCGGACCCGCATTCCTTGAAGTTGAGGGCATTCCATTACCTCTGGCTATTCCGTTTGGCTTTTTTCCAAAGCCCAATGCGAGATCATCCGGTGTGATCATACCAACCTTTGGCGAGGATCAGAGGCAGGGCTTTTACCTACGGAATTTTGGCTACTATATCGCCCTGAACGACTATATCGATCTTACAAATACAGGTACGCTGTATTCAAAAGGTTCATATGAAGCGAGTACATCCGCACGTTATTTTAACCGTTATAAATTTACCGGCACTTTAACGTTAAGCTACAGTTCAACTAAGACCAGCTCCATTCCAAGCGACCCGGCGAACAAGGACTTTCACATCGATTGGTCGCACCAGAGTAATCCAAATGCGCACCCGGGCACCACTTTCAGTGCATCGGTTAATGCGGGTACCTCGGGATTTTATCAGCATAACGCGCCGACCGAAGGATACAATCTTCAAACATTAACCCAAAATACCCTGCGGTCGAGTATAGCATATGGAAAGACATGGGCCGGAACTCCTTTCAATTTAACAGTGAATTTATCGCACAGTCAGGATCTGACTAACAAAACTGTGAACCTCGAACTGCCTTCGATCAACTTCAACATGTCGACCATTAGTCCATTTGATTCCAAAGACAGAGTCGGTACGCAAAAATGGTATCAGCGGATTACAGTAGGATATAGCCTGCAAGGTACCAACAGGGTGACCAGCGTGCCTGAATCCGAGCTGTTTCAAAGTCAGACGTTGACCAAAAGATTCCAGAACGGCTTTGAGCACACTATCCCAATTGGTTTCAATCAAACCATATTGAAATACTTTCAGTTTAGCGCCTCCGCAAACTATAACGAGTTCTGGTACTTCCAGCATATTAAAGAATCATATGCAAGGGGAAGCGTTCCCGGACATGATTCACTAGTATATGACACGATCGGTGGTTTTAAACGCGCTGGTCAATACACCTTCGGAGCTTCAATGTCGACAAAAATTTATGGCATTATGGCTTTTAAAAGCGGCAACGTACAGGCCTTGCGTTATGTGGCCACACCATCGATAGGCGTCAGTTTCCACCCGGATTTTTCCGATCCGAGATTTGGATACTACCAAACTGCCTACAGCAACGCTACCATACCATATCAATTTTCATCGCAGCGATATTCTATTTTCCAAAATTCGGTATACGGAGGGCCGGGAGCCGGGAAGTCGGCCGCATTGACGTTTAGCCTGGACAATAATATAGAGGCCAAATTACGCCCCAAGAGTACGGATACTTCGAGCACAGCCAAAAAAGTGAAGATATTGGAAGGGTTCACCATATCAACGGCTTATAATTTCGCAGCCGATTCGTTTAAGTTATCGCCAATATCTTTTTCGGGACATACGGCGCTCTTTAAGGATAAACTGAATATTAACTTCAGCGGCACTTTCGACCCATATACAACGGTTGTGCGGGACTCGATTATGAGTGGTCAGGTGACCCATTATAAAATTCCGATAAATCGCTACACCTTTCAGGACGGCAAATTCCCGTCATTAATACAGGCTACGGTCTCGGCCAGTGCGAGTTTAAATCCGGCTTTGTTCCACCCGCAGGCCCAACCTGCTGCGCCGGGAACAACGTTGCAGACTATGAATCCTGACCAGGCAGCTAAACTTGCTTTGCTCAATAGCGATCCGAGTGCTTATGTGGATTTTAATATACCCTGGAATGCTTCTATCAACTACTCATTCAGCTACAGTAATCTCTATACCGCAACGTCGATAAGTAATACCATCATGCTCACAGGGGATGTAAGCATAACTCCAAAATGGAAGGTACAATATACTACCAACTACGATTTAAGAAAGGGACAACTGAGCAGCGCCACATCTTTTGGTATATATCGGGATCTCCATTGCTGGGACCTGTCGATGCAGTGGCTGCCGTTTGGGTATTATAAATCGTACACAGTTACTTTGAAGGTAAAAGCCGCTATATTGCAAGACTTGAAACTGACCAAACGAAGTGACTACACCAACAATCAATACTATAACCCATACCAATAATGCAGGCTGAGATAATAACTATAGGCGATGAGATACTGATAGGCCAGATAGTAGATACCAATTCAGCCTGGATAGCACAGAAATTAAACGCCATTGGCATTCGTGTTAAGCAGATATCATCAGTATCTGATGACCGTGAGCATATCCTGAAAGCTTTAAGAGAAGCACACGAACGTGCAAACATTATCCTGATAACCGGTGGCCTTGGCCCCACTAAAGATGACATCACCAAAAAGACGCTGGCCGAATATTTTGGCGTGAAGCTGGTGGAGAATAAAGATGCCCTGGCCAATGTTGAGGCCATTTTCAGGCGATTGAGAG
>Ga0068856_100005927_pt1 | contig 12027 bp, 15 predicted proteins | sample KBSCornC62_FD_66595 | JGI IMG/M metagenome (GOLD analysis project Ga0068856, IMG submission 66595) | Corn rhizosphere microbial communities from Kellogg Biological Station, Michigan, USA - KBS Corn C6-2 | ecosystem: Host-associated > Plants > Roots > Rhizosphere > Soil ...
GGTCAAGCGCCGGCGGCTGGCCATCCGCTACCGCAAGAAGCGTGACGGCGTGGCGAGCGAGCGCGAGGTTTCGCCTCAGCGCCTCGTGCACCACCGCCATGCCTGGTATCTGGATGCCTGGTGCCACGCGAGCGACGCCTACCGCCGCTTCGCGCTGGACGGCATCGAGGCCGCGGCCCTGCTGGAGGCCGAAGCCAAGGCCGTGCCGCTGGCTGAGCTGGAAGCCGAGCTGGACCAGGGCTACGGCATCTTCGCCGGCGGCGTGCCGCGCGAGGCCGAGCTCGTCTTCAGCGCCGAGGCGGCGGCCTGGGTGTCGCGCGAGGAATGGCATCCGGCCCAGCGCAGCGAGTTCCTGCCCGACGGCCGCTGGCGGCTGCACCTGCCCTATGTGGACGACACCGAACTGCTGATGGACCTGCTGCGCCACGCGGGCCAGGTCGAAGTGGTGGCACCCACCGCCTTGCGCGACGCCTACGCGGTGCGGCTGAGGCAGGCGGCGGCCGCGCTGTAGCCCACGAGGGAGCCTTGTAGGACAAGCCCGCGTCATTTGAGCTGGGTCATTTCAGGCCACGGGCAATCGCGTTAGGCTCCCGGCATGTTTCATTCCCGACCGAGGAGCCCGCGATGAGTGACGCAACCCAGGCCAAGGAAAAGCTGGCGTCGGATTTCCGTGCCGTGATGGACGACATCGACGCGCTGATGACGGCCACGACCCAGAAGGCGGACGGCGAGGTCAAGGCCCTGCGCGCCCGCATCCAGGACCGCCTGAGCGGTGCCAAGGAAAAGATCCTGGACGCCCAGCACGAAGCCGTGCAGCGCGCCAAGGATGCCGCCGTCGCCACCGACGACTACGTGCATGCCAACCCCTGGCAGGCCATCGGCGCCGCGGCGGCCATCGGGCTGGCGCTGGGCGTGCTGATCGGTCGCCGTTGATCTGGCACCGCCCTTGAGCGACACCAGGGAACCCGTCTCCGCGCCGCTGCGGCGGCTCGGGGTGTCGTTGCTGACGCTGAGCCGCATCCGGCTCGAGCTGTTCGCCATCGAGGCCCAGGAGGAAAAAGAGCGCATCGCCAGCCTGCTGCTGTGGGCCGTGCTGGCCGCGCTGCTGGCGGGCTTCGGCCTGCTGATGCTGCTGGTGCTCGTCACCGTGGCGTTATGGGACAGCTACCGGCTGCTCGCCCTGGGGGTGGGCACGGTGGTGCTGGTTGCCGCCGCGGTGGTGGCGGTGCTCAAGGTCAGGGGCCTCATCGCCCAGCCGGCCAGCCTCTTCCAGTCCAGCATCTCGGAGCTGCGTGAGGATGCCGACGCGTTGCGGCGCCGGCAGGGGCCATGATTCCCCGCATTCCGACGGACCCGGCGCAGCGCTCGCGGCGCAAGGCCGATCTGCTGCTGGCCTCCGGTCTGCTGCGTGGCCAGGCGGCACTGGCGGTCGACGACATCGGCCAGCGCGCCGACGGCTGGGCGAGGCGCGTGATCGCCTGGCGCGACCTGCTGTCCAGCCCCATCGTGCAGGCGGCGGCCGGCATCGGCGCGGGCCTGTTCGCCGCATCGGGCTCGAAGCGGCGCGGCACGCTCTGGAGCGGCTTGCGCTGGGCGTGGCTGGCGTGGCGGATGTGGGGCCGGCGGCGCTGAAGCTCAGCGTTCAACCAGCGGGCTGTCGCGTCCCCGCGTGTGCGCCGGCACCGTGTCCAGCTCGTGCAGCCAGGGCATGCCCGAGCTTCGCCAGACCTGCATGACGGGCTTGAGCTGGGCGCGTTCGTTCACGCAGCCCAGCCGGAAGTTCAGCGTCTTGGGCGTGTCCGCTTCCGTCGCGAACAACTGGGTGCCGCAATCGGCGCAGAAGGCCTGGGCGCGCCGGTTGCCGTTCGCCGCCACCTTCACATAGTGCTTGGGCGAGCCGGTCATCTCGACCTGTTCGACCGGCACGGCGATGACCGCGCGAAAGGGCGCGCCGGAGAAGACCTGGCAGTCCGAGCAGTGGCAGACGAACACCCGCCCGGTGTCCACCGCCGTGGCGGTGAAACGGACGGCGCCGCAGTGGCATTGGCCAGTGATGTCCATGGAGTTCCTCTCGGTCAGTTGTCGGCCTCGTCGAGTCGCTTCATGCGCTCGCTCTGCCAGTAGACATCGTCGCCGCCCAGGCCGTCGAGGTTGGCGCGGTTGAGCACGCGGGCCAGCACGAAGAGCAGGTCGGACAGGCGGTTCAGGTACTGGCGCGGCGCGGCGCGGATGGCTTCGGTGCCGGCCAGCGTGATGACCGCCCGCTCGGCGCGGCGGGCGATGGTGCGGCAGACATGGGCGATGGCCGCGCTGCGCGTGCCGGCGGGCAGGATGAATTCCTTGAGTCGCGGCAGGGCGGCGTTGTAGTGCTCCAGCGCTTCGTCCAGGCGCAGCACGGCAGCCTCCTTGATCAGCTCGCCGCCCGGCCAGGAGAGTTCGCCGCCGAGGTTGAAGAGCTCGTGCTGGATGACGATGACGAGGTCGCGGATGTCGTCGGGCAACGGCTCGGCCAGCAGCAGGCCGAGGTTGGAGTTCAGCTCGTCGACATCGCCCATGGCCTGCACGCGCAGGTGGTCTTTGGGCACGCGGCTGCCGTCGGAAAGGCCGGTCGTGCCGTCGTCACCCGTGCGGGTGGCGATCTGAGAGAGTCGGTTGCCCATGGCGGTCTTCGGTGATGCGAAACCGCCATTCTCGCGATGACTTCAGTGCCTGCGGCCGGTGCGGTGAAAGGCGGGTTTATGCACCGGCGCGTCATGCGGCTGGAAACCCTGCGTGGCCGTCCATCGCGGCGCTGGCGGTGCGTCGTGTGGCGGGGGAGACTCGCGGCCCATGACCTCCCGCCATCGCGCGCTCAGCAGGTCGAAGCGAACCGCACCGAAGAGGATGAGGACGGCCGCGGCGAGCAGCAGCAGCCAGGTCAGGGTCGGGTCCATGGGAACTCCCGGGTCAGCGCGATGATGCTGTCACTAAGGCCGGCGCCCTGCAAGACAATTCCACGTCGCCCGTGGAGCCGCCCACCATGAACGCGCCCGAACACCGCTTCTCCCCCGCCCCGCCGCTGCCGGCGGCCCTGCTGGACGCCCTGCGTGCCGATTTCGCCGAGCGCTGCTCGACCGCCCAGGCCGTGCGCGAGCAGCATGGCCGCGACGAATCCGTCTTCGACGTGCCGCCGCCGCAGGCCGTCGTCTTCGCCGAGAGCGAGGCCGAAGTGACCTGCGTCGTCGCGCTCTGTGCCGCCCACCGCGTGCCCGTCATCCCTTACGGCGCGGGCTCGTCGCTCGAAGGCCATCTGCTGGCCGTGCGCGGCGGCATCAGCCTGGATGTGTCGCACATGGACCGCATCCTGCGCATCGACGCCGAGGACCTGACCGTGACGGTGCAGCCCGGCGTCACGCGCAAGGCGCTGAACGAGGCGCTCAGGCACGAAGGCCTGTTCTTCCCCATCGACCCGGGTGCGGACGCGTCCCTCGGCGGCATGGCCGCCACGCGCGCCAGCGGCACGAACGCCGTTCGCTACGGCACCATGCGCGAGAACGTGCTGGGCTTGCGCTTCGTCGGCGCGAACGGCGAGGTGGTGCGCACCGGGTCTCGTGCGAAGAAAAGCAGCGCCGGCTACGACCTGACCCGTCTCGTCATCGGCAGCGAAGGCACGCTGGGCGTCATCACCGAACTGACCGTCAAGGTGCATCCGTTGCCAGAGGCGGTGTCAGCGGCGGTCTGCTTCTTCCCCAGCATCGATGCTGCCGTGCGCACGGCCATGCAGGTCATCCAGATCGGCGTGCCCATTGCGCGCTGCGAGCTGTTGGACGCGAACGCCATCAAGGCCGTCAACGCCCACGACAAGCTCGGCCTGAAGGAACAACCCATGCTGCTGATGGAATTCCATGGCAGCGAGGCCGGCGTGGCGGAGCAGGCCGCCACCGTGCAGGAGGTCGCTGCCGACCACGGCGGCGAGGCTTTCGAGTGGGCCACCACGCCCGAGGCCCGCACGCGGCTGTGGACGGCGCGCCACCACGCCTACCTGTCGGGCCTGCAGATGCGCCCGGGCTGCCGCGCCGTCACGACCGACACCTGCGTGCCCATCTCGCGCCTGGCCGAAAACATCGAGGCCAGCATCGCCGAGGTCGAGGCTGCTGGCCTGCCCTATTTCATCGTCGGCCACGTGGGCGACGGCAACTTCCACATGGCCTATCTGCTGGACCCCGCTCAGCCCGAGGAACTGGCCACGGCCGAGAGGCTCAGCGCGCAGATGGTGGCGCGGGCCATCGCCCTGGAAGGCACCTGCACCGGCGAGCACGGCATCGGGCTGCACAAGCAGGGCTTCCTGCTCGACGAGACGGGTGAGGAGGCAGTGGCGATGATGCGAGCGGTGAAGGCGGCGATGGATCCATTGGGGATATTCAATCCGGGGAAGATCTTTGGATCCCAAGGCGCAACGGAAGTTTGATGAAACTGACGCTGTCCATCACGAATCGGAGCGAAGTGCCTCGTCCGGTCTATGTCGAGCCGGAGGGCGCGGACTATTGGATGTTCCCGGAGCAAGTGTTCGAGTTGCGCGCAGAGGTGGCGCACGACACCGATCGATTCGAGCTTTGGGACAATGGCGACAGCATTCAGGTGTGGCCGTCGGCGGGCATGGGGTTCATCGCCGTCTTTTCCGAAAGCCAGGAACTGGCATGCGGATACCAAAGACCATCGACCAAACTTGCTGATTAGGGACTGCCTGCCATGCTTAACCGCCTCATCCAGCGCGTGATCGTCACTGCCTTCGCCGCTTTTGCCGTCAACGCAGCGGTCGGTGCATCACGCCAAGAACAGGAAGTGATGGCCGTCACCCAGGCTGCCTGCGACGCCTTCCGCTTGCGCGATCTCGCGGCGCTGGAGCGGCTGCTGGCGCCGGACTTCACCCTCGTGAGCTCGAGTTCCGAAGTGCAGAGCCGTGCGCAGGCCGTGCAGGAAGTGCGCAATGGCGACCCGCAGTACGAGCGCTTCGAGAACCACGACATGACGGCGCGTGTGTATGGCGATGCGGCCGTGGTGCAGGGCATCACCTCGCTGAAGGGCTTCTCGCACGGCAGGCCCTTCACCGTCGACGTGCGCTTCACGGACACGCTGATCCGCACGCAAGGCCGTTGGGCCATCGTGGTCAGCCACGTCACGCGCATCCCGCCGGCCTCCACAAACTGAACGAAGCCGACTCGAGGCGGTCTTCCTAAACTCGGGCGATGGACAGCACCACCGCCCCCACGACAGGCGCGCTGCGCCGCTTCGACGACCTGCCGGGCCCGCGCGGCGTGCCGGTGTTCGGCAACCTGCTGCAGATCGACTCGACCAGGGTGCACCGACAGGTGGAGGCCTGGTGCGAGGAGTTCGGGCCGCTGTTCAAGCTGCGCCTGGCCAAGCGGCGCGTCGTGGTGGTGGGAGACCATGAGCTGATCACCACGGCGCTGCGTGACCGGCCCGACGGCTTCAGGCGTACCTCGCGGATGGAGGAGATCGGCAAGGAGATGGGCCTGAACGCGGGGCTCTTCGCCTCCAACGGCGAGGCCTGGAAGCGCCAGCGCCGCATGGTGATGGCCGGCTTCGACCCCGTGCACGTGAAGCGCTACTACCCCTTCCTGCTGCGCGTGGCGGGGCGCCTCGTGGAGCGCTGGCAGGTGGCAGCGCAAGGCGACCATCGCATCGACCTGCAGGCCGACCTGATGCGCTTCACGGTGGATGCCGTGGCCGGCCTGGCCTTCGGCGAAGACGTCAACACCCTGCAGTCCGACGAGGACATCCTGCAGCGCCACCTGAACCGCATCTTCCCGGCGCTGTTCCGGCGCATCTTCGCGCCGCTGCCCACCTGGCGCTGGTGGCCGAGCGCCGAGGACCGGGCGCTGGCGCGCAGCGTTGCCGAGGTCAACGAGGCCGTGCAGGGCTTCATCCGCAAGGCCCGCCGGCGGCTGACCGAGAACGCGGACCTGATCGAGGAGCCGAGCAACCTGCTCGAAGCCATGCTGGTGGCCGCGGATGCGCCTGAAAGCGGCATCGACGACGAACAGGTGGCCGGCAATGTGCTGACCATGCTGCTGGCCGGCGAGGACACGACGGCCAACACCCTGGCCTGGATGATCTGGCTGCTGTGGCATCACCCTGAGGCGCTGGCCCGCGCGCGTGAGGAGGTGGACCGCGTACTGGGCGACGGCACGGCCCTGCCGACGCTCGAACAGCTGGGCAGCCTGGACTTCGTGGAGGCATGCGCCCACGAGACCATGCGCCTGCGGCCGGTCGCGCCCATCAACGTGATGCAGGCCATGCACGACACGCGCGTGGGCGACGTGCACGTGCCCACCGGCATGATCGTCATGGCGGTGATGCGGCGCGACGCCGTCAGCGAGCGTCACCTGCACGACGCGACGGCCTTCGACCCCGGGCGCTGGCTGGCCGACGCCAGGCAGGCCGGCGCGGCCAAGCGGCTGTCCATGCCCTTCGGCGCCGGGCCGCGCATCTGCCCGGGGCGCTATCTGGCGCTGATGGAGATCAAGCTGGCCATGGCGGCGCTGCTGAGGCACTTCGAGCTGGCTGCCGTGGACACGCCCGACGGCCAGGCGCCGCGCGAGCTGCTGCAGCTGTCGATGGGGCCGGTGGGGCTGTCGATGCGGCTGCGCGAACGCGGCTGAGCCTGCGTCGCCGGATTGCGCACAATCCGCGGGTTCCAAAAGCCAGCGAGTCCACAGCCATGTTCAGCCACGTGATGGTCGGTACCAACGACATTGAGCGCAGCAAGCGCTTCTACGACGCGGTGCTTGCCGTGCTCGGTGCGCCCGAAGGCTTTCGCAACCAGGCCGCCTCGGGCCACCAGCGGGTGTTCTATCGGCACGGTGGCGGCAGCTTCTGCGTGAGCCAGCCGATCAACGGCGAACCGGCCTGTTTCGCCAACGGCGGCACCATCGGCTTCAAGTGCGAGTCGCCCGAGCAGGTGAAGGCCTTCCATGACGTGGCTGTGGCCCACGGCGCGCAGTCCATCGAAGAGCCGCCCGGCCTGCGTGAGAGCCCGCTGGGCGCCATGCACCTGGCCTATGTGCGCGACCCGGACGGCAACAAGCTCTGCGCGCTGTATCGGGTGCCCAAGGCGGGTTGAGGAGTCGGATACAGAAATCTGTATCATCTTGGCCATGAAGACCACGCTCGACCTCAATGACCAGCTGCTGGCCGATGCCAAGGCGCTCGCCGCGCAGCAGCGCACCAGCCTGACTCGGCTTATCGAGGAGGGGCTGCAATGGCGTTTGCGTGCGCAGGCCGCCAAGCCGACGCGGCGGCGTCTGCGCCTGCCGGTCTTCGACGGCGGCAGCGGTCTGGTGGCGGGCGTGGATCCCAGGAGCAACAAGGCCCTAATGGACGCTCTGGGCGATGACGCCTGACGTCAACGTGCTGGTGGCCGCCTTCCGCGCGGACCACCCTCACCACCAAGTGGCGCGGGATTGGCTCGAAAGTGCGCTGGACGCCGCGCAGGCGGGCGCGGTTTTCACAATCATGCCGATGGTGCTGGCAAGCCTGCTTCGCCTGGTGACCAGCCCCAGGATTTTCCTGACGCCCACACCCATGGCGGACGCTGTTGCGTTTGCGGAGTTCTTGCTGGCCGTGCCTGGCGTGCAGCAGGGTACGCTCGGACCGGAGTGGCCCAAGCTGAAGGCCCTTTGCACAGCCAAGACGCTCAGCGGAAACGACGTGCCCGATGCCTGGTTGGCTGCAGCGGTTGAACAGTCCGGCGAACATCTCGTCAGTTTCGACAGGGATTTCCGCAAGCTGCTTCCACGTGGGCGTTTTACTCTGCTCGAGGCGTAGCCGCACTGAGCTGCCGTCGGCGAGGCATGAAAAACGCCGCCCGAGGGCGGCGTTTGCTTTGAAGCCTTTCAGGCTCAGAACAGCGCCTTGAACTGCACGCCGTAGGTGCGCGGGTCGTTGATGAAGCCCGTGAGGTTGTTGAAGTCGATGGCGCCGGTCACGCGGATCTGGTTGGTGATGTTGCGCACGAAGCCGGCCGCCTCGTACTTGCCGTTACCCCACAGATAGCCCACGCGCAGGCCGCCTTCGGTCGTGGCCTTGCCGGTGAACTCGGTGGCCTCGTACAGGAAGAAGTTGACCTTGGAGCGGTAGGCCCAGTCGGTGTAGACGTAGACCTCGTCGCCGCTGGCCAGCGGGATGCTCCAGCGGGCGGTGAGGTTGGCGGTCCACTTGGGCGCGTTGGGCAGCGGGTTGCCGTCGACCATGGCGTTGCCGTTGACGATCGGGTCCTGCACCGTCGGGAAGGCGCCGGCCACCTTCAGCGAGCCGCCCGGCGGCACGCCCAGCGTCGGGTCCTTGATCTTGGTGTTGTTCAGCGAGCCGCCGAAAGTGAGCAGGAAGTCCGGCGTGATCAGCGCTTCGAGGTTGAGTTCGGCGCCGTTGCCGGTGGCCTTCTTCGCGTTGAGCAGGCGCGTGGCGTTGCTGCTGCCGCCGACGGCCGTCAGCTGCAGGTCCTTGACGGTATAGGTGTACAGCGAGCCCGACAGGCGCAGCGTGCGCTTGAGCAGTTCGCTCTTGAAGCCGATCTCGTAGGAGTTGACGTTCTCCGGGCCAGCTTGCGACTGGCCAGCGAAGGCCGAGGCGTTCTGCATCGACGAGGCGCGGAAGCCGTTGGCGTAGCGGGCGTAGAGGTTGGTGGTCTCGTCGAGCTTGTAGGTGGCCGACAGGTCGCCGCTCCACTTGCCGTCGTCGGTGTGGGCCGTGGTGCCGGCGGAGGTGTTGAAGAGGCCCGAGCCGGCGTGGGTGGTGGAAAGGTCCTTCTTGTCCTTGGTGTAGCGCAGGCCGGCGCGGAGCTTCAGCTCGTTGCTGACGGCGTAGTTGATGGAGCCGAAGGCCGCCCAGGCCTTGTTGCGCTGCTCGGAGTAGATGTGGTCGTTGTCGACGTGGGTGGTGGTGTCGTAGGTGATGTTGTCGATCGTGTACTTCTCGTCGAAGAGGTACACGCCGCCCTGCCAGCTCAGCGGGGCGGCGGTGTCGGACTCCAGGCGCACCTCCTGCGTGAGCTGGCGGTGGCCGTTCATGCCGCTGCCGGTCTCGGACTGGAAGGGGATGCCGGGCGCCCCGGCCACGCCGCCGTCGATGTCGCCGCGCGACAGCGGCTTGACGTGCTCGCCGCCGGTGATGGAGTAGATGTTGAGGCCGGGCAGCGACCACTTCAGGCGCAGGCTGCCGCCGCTTTGCTTGAGCGTCTGCTCGTTGACGCCGTTGAAGGCGACCTTGTCGGCCTCGAAGCCGTCGACCAGGTCGTTGGTGCCGCGCTTGATGATGTTGGCGCGGAAGAGGCGCGGGCTGCCGTCCAGGTCGCGGAAGTGCACGTTGGCCAGGGCGCTGAACTCCTTGTGCGGCTCGAACAGCACCTGTGCACGCACGGCGGTGTCACGGTAGCCCTCGGTCTTGGGCGTGACGGCGTTCGGGGCGGTGTTGTCGACCCAGTCGCTGCGGCGCTGGCTCTGCGCGGAGATGCGGGCGGCCCAGTCGCCGGACAGCGGCAGGTTGGCCGCGCCCTCGACGTTGACGGTGCCGTAGTTGCCGACGGTGAGGCTCGCGTAGCCGTCCTGCCTGTGGCTGGGCTTGACCGAGTCGAACTTGACGACGCCAGCGGGCGTGTTGCGGCCGAAGAGGGTGCCCTGCGGGCCGGCGACGACTTCGACGGCGGCGGTATCGAAGATGGGGAAGCCCTTCAGGATGGGGTTCTCCTGGATCACATCGTCGACGATGACGCTGACCGGCTGAGAGGCGTTCAGGCGGAAGTCGGTGTTGCCGTAGCCGCGCAGGTAGAAGCGCGGAAAGGCGCGGCCGAAGCTGGACTCGATGTTCAGGCTGGGCACGCGGCCCGACAGGAAGCGCAGGTCCTGGCCGCCGGAGGCCAGCACGTCGAGCTTCTCGCCGCTGATCTTGCTGACGGCGTTGGGCACGTCCTGGATGTTCTCGGCGCGGCGCTCGGCCGTGATGACGACGGTTTCGAGCTGACTGCGGTCCTTGGGCGCTTCTTGGGCCAAGGCGGGCAGGGCGGCGCCCAGCGCGAGGGCCAGGAGACTGAGGCGGGGTGCATTCATCGGACAACGGCTCCAGAAAAAGGAAACGGCCCCAACTGCAGGGCCGGCGGCGGCGATTGTGCGAGGCATGCCGCAGGGTGGCGGCGGTCACGGCGTGGGTGTTGCGCGAGTCTGACGGAACAGTCAGTTTGGTGACGGTCCATGAAGGTGAGGCCTGCGCCAGGTTGGGGCGTCGGCGCACGAGAATGCGGCACATGAGACGCCGCCACCTGCTGGGCCAACTGCTGGCACTGCCCACCCTGCCTGCTGCCTTGCCTGCCTCGTCCGCCACGGCGGACTTCGCCGCGCTGGAGCGGCGCGTGCATGGGCGCCTGGGTTTCTTCGCGCTGGACACCGGCAGCGGCCGCACGCTGGCGCACCGGGCCGACGAGCGCTTCGCGACGGCGTCGACCTTCAAGATCCTGCTGGCCGCCCGGGTGGCCCAGGGCGTGGAGGCCGGGCGCTGGGGCTGGAACGCCGAGATCCCGCTGAGTGAGCGTGACCGCGTGCCGCACTCGCCGGCCTTCGACCGCCTGCTGCCGCGCGGCCATGGAACGCTGGCCGAGCTGGTGAAGGGCATCGTCGTGGAGAGCGACAACCCCAGCGCCAACGTGCTGCTGCGCCACTGCTGCACCTCGCCCGCGGGCCTGACGGCCTGGCTGCGCGAACAGGGCGACACCGTCACACGGCTGGACCGCTGGGAGACGGCGCTCAACGAGAACGCGCCCGGCGACCCGCGCGACACGACCACGCCGCGTGCCTTCGCCAGCTCGCTGCGGCATCTGCTGCTCGGCGCCGGGCTGTCGCGCGGCAGCCAGGCGCGGCTGTGGGCGGACCTGCAGGCCTCGCAGACGGGGCTCGCGCGGCTGCGCGCCGGCGTGCCGGACGGGCGCTGGCGCGTCATCGACAAGACCGGCACAGGCGAGCGCGGCGCGGTCAACGATGTGGCGCTGGTCTTTCCGCCGGACGGGCGCTCGCCCTGGGTGGTCGTCGCGCTGCAGTCCGACTCTTCCGCCTCGACGGACGAACTGTCCGCCGCGCTCGCCGAAGCGATGCGGCGGCTGGTGCGCGCCTGGGCCTGAGCCGACCCTTCAGAGCAGCGGCGCGAACTCGCTGACCGTGCGGTCCCGCCCCGTCTGCTTGGCCTGGTAGAGGGCGCGGTCGGCGCGCTCGATGGCCAGGTGCAGGTCTTCGCCCGGCGCGCACTCGGCGACGCCGGCCGAGAAGGTGATGCGCAGCCCCGGCACCAGGCTGTCGAAGGAGGTCACGGCCAACGCGGCGCGCAGCCGCTCCACCAGGGCGGCCGCCGTGTCGGCGCTGGCCTGCGGCGTGACGACGAGGAACTCCTCGCCGCCCCAGCGGCCGGCGAAGTCGGTGCTGCGCAGGGCGGCCTGCAGCGCCGTCGCGAAATGACGCAGCACGGCGTCGCCGGCGGCGTGGCCGTGGCGGTCGTTGACGCTCTTGAAGTGGTCGATGTCGATGAGCACCAGGCTCATGGTCTGGCCGCTCTGGCGCTGGTTGAGCTGTTCCGCCGCGAGCCGCTCGCTGAGGTGGCGGCGGTTGCTGATGCGGGTGAGCTCGTCATGATGGGCCAGGTACTGGATGCGCTCCAGCGCAGCGCCGAGCTCGGCGGTGCGTGCGCCGAGCTTGGCGCGCAGCCGCGCCATGTTGACCGACAGCACCGAAACCGCCGTCATCAGGATGGCCGCGAAGCTGAAGTGCAGGGCCTCCACCGCGGGGGAGAAGCGCAGCGGGTCGGTCAACGCGCCCCAGGCCATGGCCACGGCCAGCCCAGCCAGGCCGAAGAGGTAGAGGCCGAAGGCCTGGCGCTGCGACAGCACGAACATGCCCCAGACGAGGTTGAGCAGCATGATGGCGATGACGGCACCCCGCAGCGGCGGATCGATGGCATAGCCCCAGGCCGTGATGGCCGCGCCGAAAAGGG
>Ga0068856_100005928_pt1 | contig 12026 bp, 13 predicted proteins | sample KBSCornC62_FD_66595 | JGI IMG/M metagenome (GOLD analysis project Ga0068856, IMG submission 66595) | Corn rhizosphere microbial communities from Kellogg Biological Station, Michigan, USA - KBS Corn C6-2 | ecosystem: Host-associated > Plants > Roots > Rhizosphere > Soil ...
GCAAAATCTCAAGGTTTAACTCATTTTATCGGAAGACTTTTGGAAAAAGTAGACTTTCAACCAACAGAGATTGATTCCCTTGGAACAAAAAAATTGCATGATGTCAAAGACCAAACTTGTAATGATACATGGGAACTTTTTATTGGACTACAAGCATACAATACTTTTACAAAAACAACGCGCTTAAAAATTGGTGAGGCGTATGACCAGTTGTATGATCAACTTCTCCCAAAACAAGCTTTTCCAAATCATATAACTTTTGGTATTCAAGGAGGTCGTGGAAGTTTTAATGAAGAGGCATTACAAACACATCTTTCCAAACAGGATATTAAACACTATAAAACAGAATATTTGTACACCTCGGAAAAGGTGTTAAAAAATTTGCATGAGGGCAACATTGATTTTGGATTATTTGCAATCTCCAACTCAACAGGTGGACTTGTGGAGGAATCCATTAGGGCAATGGCCAGATACCGTTTTTCAATTGTAGAAGATTTTACAATTTTAATTCGTCACTATTTAATGAAACGTAAAGATGCAGTAATTGATACCATAACAACAATCATGGCGCATCCTCAAGTATTCAAACAATGCGAACAAAACCTAAAAATACAATACCCCCATCTAAAACTTGTCACTGGAGAAGAAGACCTTATGGATACTGCCAAAGCAGCAGAGGAATTGGCAAAAGGGAATTTACCCAAAACAACAGCAATTTTGGGTCCAAAAATTCTTGCAGAATATTTTAATTTTGATATCGTTGCTGAGGAGTTGCAGGATAAAAAAGACAATTTAACAAGGTTTTTGTTGGTTGCAAGATAATAATATGAAAGAACAAGAAATGATTCAAAAAGTTGTAAATTTTTTCAACACAGGAAACGTATCTGAGGTCGAATATGTCTTTTCTCCTACTTATATTGACCATCAAAAACCTAGCTTTTTAACATTTGATGGACCTGATGAATTTAAAGAAATTGTAAAATTAGCTAGAAAATCATTGTCAAATCTTGTTGTTACTGTTAAAGACACCATCGTCGAAGAAAATAAAATATGCGCAAGGCTCAACTGGAAGGGTAATAATAAAGCAGGAATAGCAGTTGAACGAGAAACAATTGATATTCTTCTAATTGAAAACGGGAAAATAACAGCACATTGGGGAGCTGAAGAATAGTCATCAGAAAATCAAAAACAGAGCATGCAATTGGCAAAATGACATGATATACTCAAAGTGAAATATGGACAAAATTGAAGAACTACTTACCAGAGGTGTTGACAAGGTCTATCCTTCAAAAGAAGTGCTCCAGCAGGTTCTTCAAAGCGGCAAAAAACTTACAATCTACCAGGGATTTGATCCAACAGGCACACAACTCCATATTGGCCACATGGTAGGACTGCGCAAACTTGCTCAATGGCAAAAGTTAGGACACCACGTGATTTTTCTTATTGGCGATGCAACTGCAGTTGTAGGAGATCCTACTGGAAAAACCACAGCAAGAAAAGTTTTAACAAGGGAAGAAGTTTTAGTAAATGCGGAATCATATAAAGAACAAGCGTCAAAAATCCTATCTTTTCAGGGAGAAAACTCAGTCGAAATAAAATTCAATGGAGACTGGTTAAATAAGATGTCTGCAGCTGATTTTATGCATCTTGCTTCACTCGTTTCTTACAATCAAATAATTGAAAGGGATATGTTTCAACAAAGACTTAAAAATAACGAGAGCATTGGAGTATTAGAACTTATTTACCCCTTATTGCAAGGATACGATTCTGTAGCCATGGATGTTGATGTAGAACTTGGCGGCTCGGATCAAATGTTTAATATGATGATGGGGAGAGAATTGATGCAAAAGATTAAAGGTAAAGAGAAGTTTATTATGACAACGCCACTTCTCACGGATTCGCAAGGAAGAAAGATTGGCAAGACGGAGGGAAACGTTATTGCGCTAACCGATAAGCCTGAAGAATTGTTTGGAAAAATTATGGCTCTCCCAGACGACATTGTGTTAAAAGGTTTTGAATATTTAACAGACGCACCTATGCAACGACTAAGCGAAATCGAGCTTGCACTAAATAATGGTGAAAACCCGATTAATTATAAAAAACAATTGGCATACGACATAGTAAAACAATTAAATTCCGAAGACGCTGCCAAAAAAGCCCAAGAAGCTTTCGAAAGCGTAGTGCAACACAAAGACTTGCCAACAGAGATCCCTCAATTTATTCTTCCATTCGACAAGCGGCTTACAACCTATGCCGATCTTCTGGTCACAACAGGGCTTGCAGAAAGTAAATCCGAAGCAAAACGGTTAATTGAACAAGGCGGAGTCGAAATTGACAACGAGAAAATCATTGAGCCAAATAAAGAAACGACCATCGAGGCAAACGCTGTTATTAAAGTTGGGAAAAGAAAGTTTGTGGAAGTGATTGTCGAGTAGTTTTTAAAGAGAGCTGGTTGTTCTTTTGAAATAGCACTGAAATTTGCTGAGAAGGAGATATCAAGAAAGAAATTAGTTTGGTAAGCAAATTTCACTGAGTGAACTTGGAGTGAACGTCTGTTTCATAAAGAATAAACAGCGATCTTTAAGAGAGCACTGAATCGAGCTTGACATGACGAGTATAATAATGTAATTATGAAAAAATACGCATTACTGAGTGTCTACAACAAAGAGGGAATTGTTGTCTTTGCAAAGAAACTTGTGGAGCTTGGCTATGAGATAATTTCAACAGGTGGAACAGCAAAAGTTTTGCAAGAAAATTCTGTCCTTTTTATCCCTATCCAAGATATCACAGGGAACCCGGAAAGCTTTGATGGACGGATGAAAACCATTAGTTTTCAAATTGAATCAGGTATCTTGTATGACAGGACAAATGCCAAACATGTAGAAGAAGCAAAAAAATTAAACATAAAACCAATCGACATTGTTGTCTGTAATTTATATCCCTTTGAACACACCATTAGCAAAGAAGATATAACCATCGATGATGCGATTGAAAATATTGATGTTGGCGGACCAACGATGGTACGCGCAGCAGCAAAAAACTTTAAAAGTGTTTTAGTAGTTGTTGACCCAAATGATTATAGAAATGTTGCTGATCAACTGGAGAGTAAGGATGTTCCCGAGGGGTTTCGCAAACATCTTGCGGGAAAAGCATTTTCACATTTATCATTTTACGATTCCCAGATTGCTTCCTATTTAAGAGACGAACAATTTCCCCAAGAAATCACTATTCCAGGAAGAAAACTTATTGATCTTCGATATGGAGAAAATCCTCACCAACAAGGTGCCGTTTACATGAGACCGGGGTTTCAATCATCTCTTCTACACTTGGAGAAAAAATGGGGGAGGGAACTTTCCATGATTAACGTTACGGACATTAATGCCGGACTTGAATCGGTGAGGCTTTTTACTGAGCCCGCAGCAGCAGTCATTAAGCATAATAGCCCATCCGGACTGGCGCTCGGGGACAACTCACAAGAAGCGCTAAAAAGAGCAATTGAAGCAGATCCGGAATCTGCATTTGGAGGAATTATCGTTCTTAACGAAAACATGAAAATGGACACAGCAAAAGTTGTTGGAAGCTTTAAAGACGAAAGACGGGGGAATATTGACATTGTTGCAGTTCCAAGTATTGACCAGGACGCGCTGGAATTTTTACAAAAAGTACGGAAGACCATGGGAATTTACACATTTGGCCCAATTCCAAAACAACTAGATCCGTTAAATATTAAGTGGATTGATGGAGGATTTATTTTACAAACTGGGGATATTGATGTCGAAAAAGGGTTTGACATTTGGAAGGTTGTAACGGAGAAAACTCCGACTCCAGAGCAAATGAAACAAATGGAAGTTGCGTGGAAATTTGTTTCTCGAATTAAATCAAACTCTGTAATCGTTGTTGACGGTAAGCTTCCCATGACCCGAGGCATTGGCTCGGGACAAACTTCTCGCGTTAGGTCAACAAAAATTGGTCTCGAACAAGCAGGGCAGTATACAAAGGGTGGCATTCTCGCAAGCGATAGTTTTTTCCCATTCTCTGATTCTGTTGAAGCAGCAGCAAAAGCAGGAATTACAGCAATCATCCAGCAAGGAGGCAGTATCCGTGATCAAGACTCTATAGATGCAGCCAATAAGGCTGGCATTGTAATGGTCTTTACCGGACGACGTGCATTTTGGCACTAAAAGGGCCTTGACGCGTAACGCGCAAACCCTTACGCTATATACTATGGAAATATTTAGAAAACATCAATGGATTTGGAAAGTCATCGTTGCAATTGCATCGCTTGCGCTGATTGCCGCAGCAGTTCTTCCATATCTTTCTTTACAACAATAGTATAATAGCTGCACATGGTCAATTTACAAACACCGATAGCGCAGAACGGACGGGCAATGAAAATGTATGCATCCCGTCTTGAAAAACTTGGCATCTATACTATTGGTGATTTTCTCCAGCATATTCCTTCCCGTTATGAAGATTTCTCGCTTATTACTCCCATTGTAAAAGTTCAACCGGGAGAAATCGTTACAGTCCGGGCAACAGTAAAGCAGATGAAAAATCTGTTTACAAAAACCGGAAAAAGAATTCAGGAAGCGATTGTTTTTGATGAGACCGGAGAACTAAAAGTTATTTGGTTTAACCAACAATTCCTAACTCGAGTGATTCACGAAGGAGACAAGATTTCTCTTTCGGGAAGGGTGGAATTTAATAATCGTCATATTGTCTTGGCAGCACCCGAATACGAAATCACTACCACTGGCCCGACAATTCACACAGGGCGGTTTGTTCCAATTTATCCGGAGACAAGCGGAGTTTCGTCCAAATGGCTGAGAAGACAAGTGTATAAAATTATTTACGAAAATCCTGAGATATTTATCGAATACCTTCCATACTCAATACTAGAAAAGTATGAATTGATGGGCTATAAGGAAGCAATTGAACAAATTCATTTTCCAAAATCTTTGGATTTAGCAAATAAGGCAAAAAATCGATTATCTTTTGATGAAATTTTCTTATTGCAACTTACTGCTGCGCAAAAAAAACAAGCATGGAAAAAAATGACAAAAGGATTTTCTTTTGATATTAAAAAATATGAGAAAGAAATTCAAATTTTTTGGGAACACCTGCCCTTTTCACTCACTGGAGCGCAGCGCAGAGTAATTCGAGAAATGTTTGAGGACCTGGGAAAATCTCATCCGATGAACAGACTTGTTCAAGGTGATGTGGGAAGTGGAAAAACGGTCGTTGCAGCCGCAGGAATGTATTTGGCATTTCTCAGCGGCTTTCAATCCATTCTTATGGCGCCAACACAAATTCTTGCCGAACAACATTTTCGGACTGTTCAAAAACTATTGTCTCCTTTTAATGTAAAAATCGAACTGATAACGGGAAACATAAAGCCAAAAACAAATGACTTTAATATTTTAATCGGGACCCATGCAATCCTTTCAGAAAAAATTACATTTAAAAACTTAGGATTTGTTGCTATCGATGAACAACAGCGATTTGGTGTAGAACAACGCGCTTTGCTTCGCGAGAAAGGCAACAATCCACATGTGCTCACTATGACCGCAACGCCAATACCCAGAACTGTCGCGCTAACCCTCTATGGAGATCTTGATCTCTCGGTCATTGATGAAATGCCGGTGGGGAGGAAATTGGTCAAAACCTGGCTTGTTCCAAATGTCAAACGAACTTCGGGGTATACATGGATTGAAGAAAAAATTAAAGAAGGGGACCAGGCATTTATTGTTTGTCCCTTTATTGAAGAATCAGAAAACAATACAACAATTAAAGCGGCAACAAAAGAGTTTGAGAGACTACAAACAGACGTATTTCCACACCTAAAGCTTGCCCTGCTTCATGGAAAAATGAAGGCAAAAGATAAAGATGAGACATTGCAAGCATTTAAAAACAAACAATTTGATATTCTTGTTGCAACACCTGTTGTTGAAGTTGGAATAGACATTGAAAATGCAACTATAATTGTTGTTGAAGCAGCAGAGCGGTTTGGGCTCGCACAACTCCATCAGCTTCGAGGACGAGTAGGAAGAGGGGACAAACAGTCATACTGCCTTTTATATACAGAGTCCAGCAATGCGATGACACAAGCACGGCTCAAATCTTTGGAAAAAATTTATAATGGTGCCGAACTCGCCGAACTCGACTTAAAAATGCGCGGGGCTGGGGATATCTATGGTACACAACAAAGCGGGTGGAGAATGCTCAAAATCGCATCTTTTTCCGATGTTGTCCTTATTGAAAAAGCAAAACGAGAAGCAGAAAAAATTGCTAACGAACTAAATAAATATCCTCTTTTAGAACAAAAACTCCAAGAAATTGCAGGAAAAGAGGTCTCTCCTGACTAAGGATTACTTGACACCTATTATAACTATCGGATATAATATCCCTCATGAAAGCAAACAAGTTTGAAAGAGGAATAACCGAAAAACCCTCTGCTTCCCCACAACGAATAAACGATACATGGGAAATGAGACGCGCGTTTAATTGTTTCTCACAAAGAGAAATTCAACCTATGCTTACTTTGGTACAAAAACTTGCTAATACTCGGAAAGAAATATCGTCTCACTTTTACTCTCCTTCGTATGGAATGGATCTGCATTTTCCAAGCGAATCCTCACAAAGTCATACTGAAAGATTTATGGGGAACAACACGTGGATTCCTGACCAGTACGATCTAAGACAATCAGCGGGGATTAAAATTTCCTTTCGCAATAGTAAGGAAAACCCAATGAATATCGAACAAATATCTGCTATTAGAGATTTTTTCCAAGAACTAGGAGAAAAGCAACTAAAAACAATAGATTTTCAAGTAGAAATAGGAAATAACGTAAATCCTCTCGCCCCACAAGAACAATGGGAAGAAATCGGTAAAAAGGCAGAAATTCGTCTGAAAGAAAGAATGAGAATTTTGTCAGAACAAAAAACTCCATTTAATACGTTTAATTTATATTTAAACTTGAGAGAACTCTCCGAGACTCCTCCAGATGGGGATATTGTAGAGCAAATAAATATAGTTATTCGCCATAAGTCTGCTCTTAACAAGTAACAATAAGTCCTCCTTTAGCTTGCAAAAACAATCCATCTTTGTTAGAGTAAACACTAATAGGAGGTGGTCTAGTCTCTAGCAGATGGCATAAAAACCATCTGTTTTATTATATGAAAACATCATTACAATCCATTCTCTCTGAGGAAGAAAAAATTAAAAAACAACTCAAGCTTTCTATCGAGAAAAAAATGAGAGCTTTGGAGTCAATTACCGAAAAAGTTGAGCTCTTAAAAATGGAGCTAGAAACGGTAAAAAATGAATACAATACTCGCATTGGCAAACTATTCCTTAAAGACAATAATCTTGATTTGGAAATTATTAAGTATAAAAATATTTTTCAACTGATGGAGAAGGGGAAAACCCTCGCTCAGGCAATTAAAGAACTTGAAGATAGGTTTTATGAAGAGTTATTGCGTCTCCAAGATTTACAAGAAGAAATAGATATGGCAGAAAGCCTATTGCATGAGGGAAAAGAAAATACCGGCGAAAACCCGCAATTGCCAGACATACGAAAATTATGGAAGTCACTTATTGTAAAATTTCACCCCGACTTGGTTGCCGATCCTCTTGAAAAAGCTCGCCGTGAAGAACTCATGAAAAAGATTAACACTGCATACAAAGAAAAAGATTTTGAAGCACTAAAAATTTTGGAGAGTAAGACATTTGAGACCAAAACAATCGAGTCTAGTGTTTCGATGCTTGAAAAAACCCTGGTGGATATTGAAAATATGATTATCCATCTGCAGGGAGAATTGAGAAACCTTAAGGAAAGCGACTGGTACAATTGGAGGATTCGAATTGAAAAGGGAAAGAAAAAAAATCTTGACATTTTTGCAGACTTAGAACGAAACTTACTCAACGATATTACAAAAAAGATTGATATCCTTAATGGACTTAGGGCAAAAATCGGTACCGATATGCCGTTATAAATGTATTAAGACCGCTGCCCCCTGTAGCAACGGCCTTAACAACAATACTGTAAACTATTTTTCTGAGAAAACGCTGAAACCTCGTCACGCTATAATAATAAAAAAGACAATTCATTATAAACCTATAGTTTGATTTGTTATCAAATGTTTTGTATAATACCCTTATGGCAGAGAGACAAAAAAGTAACCGCGAAGTATTTTTTCCAAGAATTCGTTCAGAATATGTGCCTAGTCTAGGGATTCTAACCATGCGAACAGATCTCCCCCAAGAGCTTACCGCAAATTTTAAGGAAGCATTTCTTAGAGAAAAGCCATGGGATAAGCCGGGAATTCCCCTTTCACAACGATCAAAAATCGTTTGCGTTGGGGACCTGCAATTAGTAGAAAAAGCGAGCAGATTTCCGCTTCCTTTTTTAAAAAACTTAGCCAAATATCCACCGGGTAAACATTTGAATGACAGAAGGTTTGAAACTTCTCGGACAAATGCTCATAAAAATTTTCCAGTCGCTCTTTTCGCAAAGGCCGAAACAATGAAGCGACGATATGAAGCAGCGTATCCGGAAGAAGAAATATATGTCGAAGAACCGATTGCAGCATTTGTTAGGCAAGAATCTGGAGAAATTACAATGTATTATCAATATTATCCTGAGGCGAATAAGGATCCCTACGAGATTTCACCTGAGGCTGAAACTCTTAAAAAAAGACTTGAAATGCTTGGTGTGCATTTTCATGACGGATTCCAATTCATCTTAACCAAGGATCCCCGAGGCAGCGCAAAACAACGTATCGTCATTATCGATCACGAAGATATCGATATCAGGTGAACCTAGTTCTTGCGATTCTAATCCAAATCAGGTAAAATATACATCATATGCCTCACGAACCAAAACGACGACACTCACGAGAGAGAAAAGGCGAAAGACGGGCAAGCATAAAGCTTACCCTCAAAAAGACCGTAACCTGCACAAACTGCGGCAGTAAAATGCTCCCGCACATGGTTTGCGCAAACTGCGGCTATTACAAAGGGAAGCAGATCGTTAAAACAAAGTAAGCACGACATGAAAAGCCCTCAAGACCCTCGACATCAAAAGAGACAACATCTTATTGAAGAATTATTTAGTGCCGACTTTCTTGTGCAGAGAGTGAGCCAAGAAGCAAAAGAGATTCTAACAAAGAAAGAGCAGCTTGACGAAGCGATTAGAAAAGCTGCACCGGAATTTCCTGTCGAGAAAATCAATAAAGTAGATTTAGCAATCCTTCGGCTTGCTATATATGAGTTACTCTTTGCCAAAAAAACTCCTCCAAAAGTCGTTATTGACGAAGCAGTAGAGCTCGCAAAAGAATATGGAGGAGAGACCAGCCCGGGATTTATTAACGGAGCCCTTGGGCACATGAAAACATATGAATAACCTTCCAAAATTTAAAAACCAAGACCTTTTTGAGCAAGCGTTTACACACAGATCCTATTTAAACGAAGCAAAAGGAACTCTTGCCTCAAACGAACGTTTGGAATTCTTAGGGGACAGTATCTTATCGTTTTTAGTATCGGAATATTTGTATAAAGAGTATCCACACTATGATGAGGGTGTGCTAACCAACTTGCGGTCCCTTCTGGTTAACACCAAAAATCTTGGTACGATTGCCAAAAATTTGGACTTTGGGAGTCTTCTTAAGCTTTCAAAAGGGGAGCATGAAGCCCAAGGGAGACAAAACCAAAGCTTACTTGCAGACAGTTACGAAGCGTTTGTCGGAGCACTCTTTTTAGATAGGGGGCTTGCAGTTGTCTCAGAGTTTGTGAATAAATCGCTTTTGGCAAATGTAAAGGATTTTGTCGAAAAAAAATCATTTAAAGACCCAAAAAGCTTACTTCAGGAATACGCACAAGCCAAGAAACTCGGCTCTCCCCTCTATAAAGTGACAAACGAACAAGGCCCGGCGCATGCAAAAACCTTCACCGTAAGTGTCTATGTAGCAACCAAGCTGGTTGGTGAGGGGCTTGGTAAATCGAAGCAAGAAGCAGAGGAAAATGCCGCAAAACAAGCTCTTGAGAATAACGGCGAGGAATGATACAATAGAAGCTATGTTGATTATCCGGCTCATGCGAATGGGAAAAAAGGGAGAAAGTAAATATCGACTCGTTGTAAAAGAACGGCGGGATCGTCGTGACGGAAAAGCAGTCGAAATTCTTGGCTGGTACGAAAAGATGCAAGGCGGAAAAAGTGCAAAGAATATCCAAATGGATAGGGTAAAATATTGGCTATCCGTTGGAGCAAAACCTTCCGAAACTATTAAAAAACTATTGGCATTATGAAAGACGCATTGCACTTCTTAGTTACTTCAATTGTAGACAATACCGATGCAGTATCTATCGAAGAAACAGAACAAGAAGGAGTCATTAATTTTATTATCCATGTCGCAAAAGAAGATATGGGTAAAGTCATTGGGAAAGAAGGAAAAGTCATTCGGGCAATCCGCAACGTCATGAAAATCCCCGCAATCAAGCAACAGAAAAAAATCCACATTAGTATTGCCGAAGAAGAAGTCTCCGGATAATCTGATACAATACTCCTTGTATGAACATCACCATCCTTACCCTTTTCCCGGAAATGTTTGCCGGCCCATTCGATTATTCCATCATTAATCGTGCAAAAGAGAAGGGACTTATTAAACTAAATTTCGTGAATATTCGAGATTTTGGGATTGGACCTCACAAAATGGTTGATGACCGCCCTTTTGGAGGAGGAACCGGCATGGTACTTAAAGTTGATGTCATAGACAATGCAATTACAGCAGTGAGGGACCAGAGCCTTAACAAATCTGAAGAACAATGTCTTCTGCTTGATGCACGGGGACAAACATATACACAGACGATAGCAAAAAAACTTTCCGGACTTAAGCATCTCATTCTCTTGTGCGGGCATTACGAAGGAGTAGACGAACGAATCCGGACACTTGTTGATGGAACAATTTCGATCGGTGATTTTATCCTTACCGGGGGGGAGATTCCTGCAATGCTTATTGTCGATAGTGTCGCACGGCTTGTTTTTGGGGTACTCAAAGAGGACGCAACAACATATGAATCATTTTCGACCCACGGGGGGAAAGCGCTTCTTGAATATCCACAATATACACAACCTAGAAATTATAAAGGCATGAGTGTCCCCGAAATACTCACAGGCGGACATCATAAAAAAATTGAAGAGTGGAAAAAAGTACAATCTGAAAAAATAACCGCACAACACCGCCCCGATTTACTGAAATAACTTCGACGTATCCGGGGGAGAGAATTGGAAACTGTCTGCAGAAAATTTCCGTAAAGAAGAAAGCGTATTCAATTCTTTATCTGTTAGTGGTTGCAATACATCGTCCCCGGTAAATGCGATGTTAGGAAACGGTTTGTAATAAAATATAATTATTAAAGAAGACGTCTTATCCCCGGACAAATGGATTTCGGTTACCCGGGAAATAGGGAACTGGTTCCTCAGAGATGTAACAAACTGTCGGACATGGTCAATATTGCCACTCAAGCCAACATTTATTTGCATGAAGGTATCTTTCGGCACTTTTAGGCTGGAAAGGTCTCCTACTTGGAATGCATAATCTCCAACGCTTGTCCCCGATTGCTGTGCGGCAGAAGAGATCGCATTTAAAACTCCCGCGAAATCCTTCCCGTCGGGAAGTGCTTGAGTTACGGTTTGGAAATTTGCCTGAAGTATCTTGTCATCCATACTTTTTATTGTATTGATACTCTTATTCAAGACATCAATTTTCCCTTCAATTTTTGCAGTCTTGTCCTGGTCGGCATACCACTGTTGTATTTGAGGAATAACAACATACAATAGTAATAAAACAGCTACGAGAAGCGCCCCAACCGAAACAAAATAAATCTTGTATTTAAAATACAAAATGTGAAATGTCGTTTGGTTAATCGGACGTATTTGTGTGTTCATAATGGTGTTGCCGCAACAGATAATGTGTATTTCCCGTTTTTTACGTCGAGGGCCAAACTGCTAATTGTTACTTTTTTAAAT
>Ga0068856_100005934_pt1 | contig 12022 bp, 9 predicted proteins | sample KBSCornC62_FD_66595 | JGI IMG/M metagenome (GOLD analysis project Ga0068856, IMG submission 66595) | Corn rhizosphere microbial communities from Kellogg Biological Station, Michigan, USA - KBS Corn C6-2 | ecosystem: Host-associated > Plants > Roots > Rhizosphere > Soil ...
GGCTCGGCGCGAGCCGAACGCGTGACCACTCGAGGGCCCTGGCCCGCGCGCACTTGGTCGACGCGCGCGTGGCCGCGTTCCGCGTCTTACTGCGCGAGCTGCTCGTGGGCGGCTCCGGCGCAGTCCGGCGCGAGCTCGCCGAGCTCAGCCACACCGCGCTCGGCTTCGAGTTGCCACGTGAGGCCGCGGGAGCCTTCGTCCGAGTCCGACCGCGCGACTCGCAGCGCTTCGCCGGCACATTGCTGGCCGAAAGTCGCCACGCGCTGCTGGTCGAGACCCACGAGGCGGATTGGTTCCGCGATCCACGCGCGATTCGTCAGCTCCGCGCCGAGCTCTCGGAGCACAAACCGAGCCCCCTCACCGCAGAAGCGCTGAGCGCCGGCGGCCGCGCTTTTCGCGCGCGGATCGAGCCGCTGCTCTGAGCGCTCGGCCGGCTCAGAAAGAGTCGGTTTCGCTCTGAGTGAGCCCGCTCGAGTCGAGGTGATACGTGAATCCGAACACGATCGCGGTCACCGGATCTCCGCTCACGACTCGTCTTACCCCGAGCTCGACGGCGAAGGTCGGGTCGATGTAGCCGATGCCGCCGCTCACCGAATGGCTCTTCGCGCCGTCGTCGTAGCGATAGCCCGCGCGCACCGGGAAGTGGTCGCCGAGCAGCACCTCACCGCCCGCCATCGCGCGCGTCGTCGTGTGCTCGTAGCTGGTGAAGTCGGCGAGGACGTCGCCCTCGAGACTGAACAGCTCTTTGCCGAAACCGATGCCACCCGCGACGCTCATCGGCTGAAAGCCGTTGCCCGGATTGCTCAAGTTCACGCCCACGATCGACAGCGCGAGTCCGTCGGTGGGCTTGAACGTCGCACCGGCGTCGAACGTGATCGATCGCACGATCTTTTGTCCCGCGAGCCCACTCGACGCGAGGCTCGTCCCGAGCGGGCCCTCGCCGTTTTGGCTGAGCATCAAGTAGCGCCCGCCGAGGCCCATGTAGAACTTGTCGGAGAACGGGTAGGACAACGCGAAGCGAATGTCCGTCCAGCGTCGATTGATGCCGTCCGTGTCCTGCGTGTTGTAGGTGGCGCCGACTCCGCCCGCCAAGCGCGAGCTCGAACCGACCGAATCGACCGCGGCCGCGCCGTAGCTCTGGCGGCCAGATTCAGGCCAAATCTGCGCCAAAGCCGACAAATGATAGACGCGCGACACCGACATGTTTGCGGGGTTGTCGAAGAGCGCTTCGGTCGAGCTACTGAGCGCACGCGTCGCGCCGTTGGTTGCGGCGATGCGCGGCGTCTCGATCTCTTGGTAGTTGTAACCGACTGCGGGCGGGACCGTGCTCGCGTCGGCGTGCGCATTGCTCGCGAACGATGCGAGGCACGCGCACACGAGAGCTGCACGCGACAGTCGCGCTCGTCTACGCGACTCGAACCGGTCAGGATCTTTTCGCACGTGCTTCCAGAAAACGCTCGGCATCTCGCTCTTATTCACGACGGCCATACTCTCGCGCGTGATGCGTGGCCAACTTCTCTCTCGAATGACCGCAATCGCGTACGGCCGTTCGGCCAGGTCAAGTTTTCTGCCATGGACTCTTGACGCGCCAAACACCGAAAGTTTCGCACCATCCAAACGACACCTGCGCGCGCGTGGATGGATTCTCTTCTCTGTCTGCGAGGTTACTGATCGCGCTCGGATCCGCTTCACCGCAAATGCGGCAGCGTGAGCGAGAGCTGTGTTACGATTCGGCGTCTATTTAGCGGCCTTTCGCATTTCGAAAATCTTGGGATTGAACTTTGAATGAGGTCGGTGCTAGCTGCCCCCCCGTTGTCGCTCGGAGCTCTCGTGCTCGGCACGAGAGAGTCGCGCGCGGCGGTCTGTGCGATGGAGAACCCAAGCAGCACCCACTCGACCGCGTCAGAACTTCCATGGGGTGCCGGCAGAAATGCCGGAAGAACTCTCGGTGGCTTCCAGGCTCTCCCTATCCACAGACCTGTGGATAAGTTGGGGAATTTTTTCTCGTGACGATCGAAACCCCTATTATTCAGCCAAGCGTGGAAGCCTCCCCCTCAGCCCCTGGGGAGCGTCTGTGGATAGACGCTCTCGAGCAAACCCGCGGCCGCTCGCCTGCTTCGTTCGAGCAATGGTTTTCGAGCGTCCAATACGACGGCTTCGAGACGGGGCTGCTCAGCCTCACCGCGCGCGACGAGTTCGTGCGTGATTGGGTGAAGGCGCACTTCCTGCCGGATCTGCTCAGCCATTTGGCTCGCCTTTCGGGTGAGACGAATCCGGCTGCGCTGCGGGTCAAATGGAATATTTCGAACCGCCTCGATCGCCCGGTGTGTCAGCCGCGCCGGCGCAACCCCGAGCCATCGGTGGCGCCCCCGCCCACGTCGGTCAGCGGACGGATGCGCTCGGAGCGGCCGTCGCGCTACTCGAAGGCGCAGCTCACGGCCGCGCTCAACCCGAAGCACACGTTTTCGAACTTCGTGGTGGGCCCGTCGAACGAGCTCGCGCATGCGGCTGCGTTCGCGTCCGCGGGTGGCGGCGGGCCGCGCTACAACCCGCTCTTCATCGCGGGCGGCACCGGCCTCGGCAAGACGCATTTGATGCACGCGATCGCGCACAAGGTGCTCGACGAGCGCCCGGACGCGCGGATCGTTTACGTCTCCGCCGAACATTTCACGAACGAGTTCATCGAGGCGCTTCAGCACCACAAGATGGACGAATTCCGCGCCCGCTATCGGACGGATTGCGACCTGCTCTTGGTCGACGACATCCAGTTCTTGGCTGGCCGCGAGCAGACGCAGGAAGAGTTTTTTCACACCTTCAACGCGCTGCACGACGCCGATCGACCGATCATCGTCACGAGCGACAAATATCCGCAGCAGCTCCAGCGCATGCCGGAGCGCTTGGTGTCGCGCTTCACGTCCGGCTTGGTGGCGGACATTCAAACGCCGCAGCTCGAGACCCGCGTGGCGATCGTGCGGAAAAAAGCCGAGCTCGAGGGCATCGAGCTCTCCGACGAGGTCGCGGTGATGCTCGCGCAAAGCGTGCAGAGCAACGTGCGCGAGCTCGAGGGCGCGCTGATCCGACTCGCCGCCAAATCGTCGCTGACCGGTCGCCACATCGACGAGGAGTTCACGCTCGGTGAGCTGGCCATGGTGTCGCCGCGCCGGCCCGAGCTGATGAGCGTGGAGGACATCCAGCGGGCGGTGTGTAATCACTTCCGGCTCTCGAACTCCGATTTGCTCAGCAAAGATCGGCACAAGAGCGTCGCGTTCGCGCGGCAGGTCGCGATGTATTTGTGCCGGCAGCGGCTGAAGTGCAGCTTCCCGGAGCTCGGGCGTGCCTTCGGCAATCGCGATCACACGACGGTGATGAGCGCGGTCCGCCGCGTCGAGGCGCTTCGCCAGCGTGACCCGCAGGTCAACGCGCACCTCGAAGCGATCGAGCAACGGCTGGCTTCGTCGGAAGACTGAGACTGCGAGCCGCGCTTTCGTGCGGCGACTTCGGTTCTTTCGTTGACGGACGCGGCCTCGAAGCCGCGTTCGCGCCGGCGTGGTCAGCGCGAGGCCGAGCTCTGCGTCGTTCGCGGGGCGATTTGCGCGGAGCTTGGCCGGTCGCTTTTGGCGTGTGTCTTTGCGGGTTGGCGATCGCTTCCGCGCGGTCGAACGCTGCGCGACGAACTCGCGCCGACAGTCAGCTCGACCAAGCGCGCTCAAGTCGGGCGCGACGCCGAAGGCTGGGCCGGGCTGGGCCTCCCCGCGTGACCATCAAAAAATCAACCACGTCCGCGGCGGCCAGCCGAGCTGAATCGGCGCGCTTTCGACGTTCAGGCGATCTTGTCGGCCACGCCGATCACGTCGTTCAGACGCACGCGCTCGATTTTTGCGAGCCCGGGACCGTTGCCGTTCGGCGTCCAGACCGTCACTTTGGTGTCGTTGTCGGGGAACCAGGTGTCGACGCGCATGATCTTGGCGGTGCGACCGTCCGCGAGCACCACGGGTTTGCGCTGATTCATGATTTGGTGGACGAGGCGGAGTGAAGCCATCGGGCTTGCCCTTCTTTGTTCGTTTTCGACGATGATAGTGAACGATTGTGCGCGTGTCAGGTTTCGGACGCGCGACGGCCCGGTGCCAGCTCGGCAAATCACGCCTGAAACTTGGCGGTGAGCCCGGGCCTTCCGCTATCGTTTCGAGACGATGAGGAGCAACGTTCCCCGGTATTTTTCCGCTTATTTGCTGCTCTTTTGCGCGAGCTGCAGCTTCGAGCACCGGGCCAAAGTGCGCTCGGCGGAATTGCCGCCGCTCGCGCCGCCGGTGCTGCACTCGACCCGGCTCTGGCTCGAGCTGTCGGACGAGATCGGCGAAAATACCTGCGTCGAGCCGGGTGATGCGCGGCTCTTGTGCTTCGAGCATCAACGGAGCGAGCTCGACGCGGCGCTGCATCGCGTGCTCTGGAGTAGCTTTCCGAGCGTCGATTCGGGCTCCGGCGATCCGCGCGCCGGCGACTACGTGCTGCACGTTGCGCTCACTTTGGAGGCCTTGCCGCCCGATGCGAGTGGCCCCGGCTGGTCCGCGGGCGCGCGCGGTTCGTGGCGCCTGGAGCGCGATGGGAAGACGTTGGCCGGTGAGCAAGTCGCGTCTCGCTCGCGGGGCGACTTCGCCTACGGCGCGCCGCTCGGGATCGGCGCGGGTGAAGTGATCGATGCGGTGGCGGTGCGCATCGGTCTGGCGCTCGGCGCGTTGCCCGAGACGCACGTCACTCCGCCCGTGCCTTTGCCGGCGGTAGCGACCGCGCCGCTGCCGGCCTCGGTGCCTGCGCCGAGCGCGCGAAACCGGCGCGGCACGTCCGCGCTTTGAGCCACACCCGGCACGCGGACTAGCTGCTCGAGCCTTCGCCGGGCGTCGCGTACATGGCTTCCGCGATCTCGAAGGTCGCATTTTCGAGCCGTGAATAGGCTTCGCGCACGGCGTCCAGGTTGGCGCCGGTCTCGAGCATCTTTTTCAAGACCTGCACGTCGTGCTGGACACTGGCGAGCCGCGCGGGCTCGAGCAGATCTGCGTAGCCTTCGAGCGCTTGCTCGGTCGTGTAGATCAGGGTCTCGGCTTGATTGCGCATTTCTGCCAAATCACGGCGTAGCTGATCGGTTTCTTTGAAGCGATCGCCCTCGCTCACCAGCTCGTCGACCTCGCGCTGACTGAGCCCGCTCGTGGGCGTCACGCTGATATTTTGGGAGCGCCCGGTGCCGAGATCTTTGGCTTCGACGGACAGAATCCCGTTCGCGTCGATGCGGAAGGTCACCTGCACTTTGGGCACGCCGCGCGGCGCGGGCGGGATCCCCGTGAGCTCGAAGCGCGCGAGACTTCGGTTGTCCTGCGCCATTTCGCGCTCACCCTGCAGCACGTGGATGGGCACGAAGGATTGATTGTCGACGCTGGTCGTGAAGACTTCGCTCTTCTCGGTCGGCACGGTGGTGTTGCGCGGGATGAGCTTGGTCGACACCCCGCCGCCCGTCTCGACGCCGATCGACAGAGGGGTCACGTCGAGCAGCAGCACTTCGTCGATTGCGCCGGACAGCGCCGCGCCTTGAATCGCGGCGCCGACGGCCACGACCTCGTCCGGATTGACGCCTTTGTGCGGGTCTTTGCCGAAGAACTCGCGGACCGCTTTCTGCACGGCCGGCATGCGCGTCATACCCCCGACCAGCACGATCTGACCGATCCCCGCCGGCGTGACTTTGGCGTCGGCGAGCACACTCTTGCACGCGGCGATCGTGCGCTCGATGAGCTCGCGCGTCAGGATTTCGAGCTCGCTGCGCTTGAACGTGCGCTCGAGGTGGAGGGGCCCCGACGATCCGGAGGCGATGAACGGAATGTTCACCTCCGTTTCGAGCGACGAGCTGAGCTCGTGCTTGGCCTTCTCGGCCGCTTCGCGCAGGCGCTGCAAAGCCGAGCGTTCCTTTCGCAGATCGACGCCGTGTTGGGCTTGGAATTCGTCACATAGCTTGTCGATGATGCGCGCGTCGAAATCTTCGCCGCCGAGGTGCGTATCACCACCGGTTGCTTTGACGCTGAAGACGCCGTTCGAGATCTCCAAGACCGAGATGTCGAAGGTGCCGCCGCCCAAGTCGTAGACGGCGATCACCTCGCTCTTTTGCTTGTCGAGGCCGTACGCGAGCGCGGCGGCGGTGGGCTCGTTCAGGATGCGCTTGACCTCGAGGCCCGCGATGCGCCCCGCGTCCTTCGTCGCTTGCCGCTCCGCATCGTCGAAATACGCGGGCACGGTGATGACGGCTTCGGTCACGGGCTCACCGAGATAGGTCTCGGCCACCTGTTTCATGGCCGCGAGCACCATGCTCGAGATCTCCGGCGGAGAGAGCCGCTTGTCTTGCACCGAAACCCAGGCATCACCGTTTTCGTGCTCGACGATGCGATACGCGACCGCGCTCTTCTGGCGCTGCACGGCGGGGGACGAAAATTTCTGCCCCATCAAGCGCTTCACCGCGTGCACGGTGTTCTCCGGGTTCGTCGTGGCTTGGCGCTTGGCAACCTGGCCCACGAGGCGCTCGCCCTTGGCCGAGAAGCCGACGACGCTCGGAGTCGTCCGCGCGCCTTCGCCATTTGCGATCACTTTGACTTCCGGCTGACCCGCCGCGTTCGTTCCCTCGAGAACCGAAACGCAGGAGTTGGTCGTGCCGAGATCGATGCCGATGATTTTCCCCATTGAAACTCTTTCTCAGCATACCTCGGAGGGCCAGCCCCAGAAAGCGCCCCCGCCCAGGAGGATGTAGGTGCGCGCACCGCAACCGAGCACGGTCACCTCCGGGTGCGTCGTCTCTCGCGTTCGATTCTCGCGTTCGATCCCGGCCCGGCTAGGCGTGCGCGAATGTCACAGCCGGGTTGGGCCGAGCAAAATTTCCCGAGCGGGTTTAGTTTGGAGGCGCCTTGGCGACGACGACCACCGCCGGCCGGACCAGCTTGTCACCCTGCTTGTAACCGGCTTGCACCTCGTGGATCACGGTGCCCGGCGGGTGCTCGGTGGTCTCGACCTGCTGCACGGCTTCGTGGAAGGTCGGATCGAACATCTGTCCTTGCGACGTAATGCGCTCGACCCCGATTTTCGACAGGGTGTCGAGAAACTGGCGCATGACCAGGCCGATGCCGTCAGACAGCGCTTTCACGTCGGTCGCGGTTTCTGCGTGCGCCGTCGCGCGCTCCAAGTTGTCGAACACCGGCAGGAGATCCTTGATCAGATCTTCACGCGCTCGTTTTTCCATGTCGGCGAGCTCGCGCCGCGAGCGTTTGCGAAAATTGTCGAAATCCGCAGCGGTGCGCAGGAGCTGATCGCGCAATTTGGCGACCTCCGCTTTGGCGGCCTCGAGCGGATCGATCGGCTCGGCAGCGGCCTCGGTTTGAGGTTCTTGCGACGGGGGGGCTTCGGAAGTCGGGTTCTCTTCGGACACGGCGGGGCGAGTATAATCACTCGTCCTAGCAGCGCTACTGCCGAGAGCGCCCTCTGCCAGCGGTAGCGCGAATCACTGCGAGCCGCGCGCCTCCGGCGGGGCGTCCGCGCAAGGCGCCTGCCGGAGCGCGGTCAGCAGCCCGCCCGAGCTCCGCGAGTGGGCATCCGCCGGGGCGGGATTTTCGGCAAACCAAGTGTCGATTCCGTCTGGCAGGACCCAGAAATGGGTGTCCGAGCCGAGCGGCTGATAGCTGAGCTTGGCCAGTTGCTCCTGGCCGTAGCCGGTGGTTTCCAGCCAAAAGCAGATGCCGGCCGCGCCCGGCGCGAACAAGTGAATGCTGCCGCTCCGGAGTTCGACCAGGGCGCGCTCGAGAAGCGCTCCGTCGACCGCGGAGCTCACCGAAAGCACGTGCTCCCCTGCTGGAACGCGGACTAGCGCGCCCGCCGAAGGGCTCTCGTTGCTGGTCGCGTCGACCGACGCGAGATACGCGCCGTCGACGGCCACGTCGATGCGCGCGGAGCCGAGGTTGATGATCCGAAGCAGCGGATGATAGACGAAGTACGAGAGCAAGGCCGCTCCGACCGCGATCAGCGGACCTGCGCAGAGCCACGGCGAACCGAGCGCCGCTCGCGCTGAAGCAGGCTCTGCGCGAGTTCCGTTGAGCTCGGCCACACGTTCGCCGTAACGCGCATTCGCACACCAAAGCTGCCGCTCTGCCTGCCAAATGACAGCCCGCGCACGCGCGGCGTGCGACGGTTCGACGGCGCGCTCCGGCGCGAGCAAGAACAGCAGCGGCAGGAGCGCGGCCAGAAAGCTCGCGAGCACGAGCCCCGAAGCGGCGAGCCGAGGCAAGAGCAAGGGCAGCCCCGCCGCTGTCGCCAGCGCGAGCAGCAGCGAGGAGAGTGAAAGCGAAAGCGCTCGTGCCGAGCTGGCCGCCTGGTGTTCCGCGCATTCGTCGCAGTAGCCGACCAGCAGCGAGCGCTTGCCCTGCCGAAGCGCGTCGCGGTGGGTCGCGGGTTTTCCACAGCAAGCACATTCCTCCGGCAAAACGACGAGGCCAGGCGGAATGACGACGCGCACGCCCATGAGCACGGGCGAAAGGCGCAGACGGCGCATGGCGCGGAGCGTAAAGCAATTGTCGCGCGCGTGCTCTTGTCTTGTGCGGGCGCGGGGGCAAGGTTACCGAGGACCTGCGAATGACCGAGCTGAACGAACCCCAAATGCAAGCCGTGACCCACACCGAAGGGCCGCTGCTCGTGTTCGCCGGCGCCGGCAGCGGCAAGACCCGCACGATCATCTATCGAATCGCCAATCTGCTCGCCTCGGGCGTCGCGCCTTATCGGATTTTGGCCGTGACTTTCACCAACAAGGCGGCCGGAGAAATGAAGACGCGCCTATCAGCGCTGGCCGGACCGGAAGTGACGCGCGATCTGTGGATCGGCACGTTTCACTCGGTGTGCGCCAAGCTGCTCCGCCGCTACTCGGAGGAGGTCGGGCTGAAGCGCAATTTCGTGATTTACGATGACTCCGATCAGAAGGCGGTGCTGACCCGCGCGGTCCGCGAGCTGAACCTGTCCGAACAGGAATATCCCGCGAAATTGCTGAGCTCGCTGATCAGCAAGGAAAAGCGCGAGGGTCGCGGGCCGAACGAGGTCAAGGGCGACGCCGGGTTCAACGATGCGCTGCCCGAAATCTATCAGCGCTATCAGAAGGCGCTCACCCTCGCCAACGCGGTCGATTTCGACGATCTGCTCTGGCACATGGCGCGCATCGCCGAAAATCCGGAGAGCGCGGGCGGTGAGGAGCTCAGAAATCGCTTCTTGTACGTGCTCGTGGACGAGTTTCAGGACACGAACCTCATCCAATACCGGCTGATTCGCGCGCTCAGTGCCCGGCGCCGCAACCTGTGCGTCGTCGGTGACGACGACCAATCGATTTACCGCTGGCGCGGAGCGGACGTGCGGCTCATCCGCAGCTTCCGGCGCGACTTCGCGGATGCGGTGGTGATCAAGCTCGAGCAAAACTATCGCTCGACGGGCAACATCGTGAAGGCCGCGCTGGGCGTGATCGAACCCGCCTACGAGCGCGAGCCGAAGAAGCTGTGGACCGCGCACGAGCCCGGCGAAAGAGTGCGCGTGCGGCTGGTCAAAGACGAACGTGAGGAAGCCTCGTTCGTCGTCCGCACCATCAAATCCGAGCTTGCCCGCGGCGTCGCGGCCGATCAAATGGCCGTGTTCTACCGCGTGCACGCGCAATCCCGCACGCTGGAAGAGGCGTTTCGCTCCGCCAATATGCCCTACCAGATCATTGGCGGCATGAAGTTCTTCGAACGCGCCGAAGTGAAGGATTTGCTGGCTTATCTGCGGCTGATCCTGAACCCGATGAGCGATACCGATTTGCAGCGCGTGATCAACGTGCCTGCGCGCGGCATCGGCAACAAAACCGTCGAGCACCTGCTCGACGTCGCGTCCGAGAACGCGATGAGCGCGTACGACGCCATCGACAGCGTCGTCCGCGAAGCGGAGCTCGGCAGCGCCGCGCGCAAGAAGCTTGCCGCCTTCAAGGCGCTCTTGGAAGGTTTGCGCGAGGAGGCCAAAGGTCTTTCTCCGCATGCACTCGCCGGCCGCGTGCTCGAAGTGACCGGCTATCGCGACCTCTTGATCAAGGACGACACGGCGGAGAGCGACGCTCGCCTCGGCAACTTGGAAGAAATGGTCGGCTCAATCGCCGAATACGAACAAGAACTGGCGCAGAGCGGCGAACAAGAAGCCGCGACGCTCGAGGGCTATCTCGAGCGCGTCTCGCTGGTGAACGCGACCGATTCACTCGAGGGCACGCCCACCGTCTCGCTGATGACCGTCCACAGCGCGAAGGGCCTCGAGTTCCGGACCGTGTTTTTGACGGGCATGGAAGAAGAAATCTTCCCCTACAGCCGCGTCAGCCACGAGGAGCCGGAAGAAATCGACGAGGAGCGGCGGCTGGCTTACGTCGCGATCACGCGCGCGCGCGAACGGCTGCACATCGTGCATGCCGCGACCCGCACCTTGTTCGGCAAGACGCGCTACTCTTCGCCCAGCCGATTCTTGCGGGATTTGCCGGAAGAGACCGTGATCCGCGAGGGCACGGGCTGGGCCGCGACTCCGTATGCAAATCCGTACAGTGCGCCGCGCGCGGCGTCGCTCGCGGTCGGCACGCGCGTGGTCGAACGCGAGATCGACGACGGCGAGGTCGGCGAAGGAGTGCAGGTTCGCCCCGGATCCCGCGTCTATCACAAGCAGTTCGGAGAAGGCGTAGTCGAGCGCGTCGAGTTCGGCAGTGCGCCGACGGTCGTGGCCAAGTTCAAAGAACACGGCACGCGCCGCATCCACGCCAAGTTTCTCGAATACGAATGAACGCCGCGACCACCGGAGCCGCGGCGTTCAACTCGGGTTGATCAGCCCGGCGTGCCGGCAGGCGCGGGCGCGGCCGGCCCACCCTTGAGCGCGCTCTCGATTTGCGCGGACACGGTTTCGAAGCTGGTCGGGTTCTGCACGCGCGCGCCGTTGATGAACATGGTCGGCGTGCCTTGCACGGCCACGCTCTCCCCCATCTTCACGTCCGAGTCGACGTCGGCGGCGTAGGTCTTGCCGTCGAGTGCCTTCTTGAACTCGGTCACGTTCAGGCCCGCTTCTTTGGCAAAGCCTTCGAGGCCATCTCGCGTCAGCTGCCCCTGGTTCTTGAACAGCTTGTCGTGAAACTCCCAGAATTTACCCTGGGCGTTGGCGGCGAGGGCAGCTTCTGCCGCGCCGCGCGCATTTTGGTGCATCGGCAACGGGAACTGACGGAACACGAAATGCACGCGATCGCCGTACTTCTCTTTGACCTGATCGACGACGTCGGCCGCCTTCGAACAGTACGGGCACTGAAAATCCGAGAACTCGACCACGGTCACCTTGGCGTCGGCCGGGCCGAACGAGGGCGCCTTGCCCTTGGCGATGTTGGCGGCGACCTCCGGACTCAGCGGTTGATTCGCCTGCTCCATCTTCTTCAAGTCGGCGACGATCTCGGGCAAGTGCTCGAGCATCGATTTGCAGCGCGCGGGCGGAAACTGCTTGGTCTGGGTCTTGACCATGTTGCACGTTTCGCTCGTCGGTCCGACCTCGGCGCACAGCTTCGTGACCAGCTCGTCGCAGGATTTGCCCTGGTCGGCGAGCTTCTTGATCGAGTACGCGAGATCCTTCATGCCCGCGTTGCAGGCCGCCGGCGACAGAATGTCGGCGCTGGTGGTCAGCGCTTGGCAGGTGTCGGTCTCCTTGCCGGCCTTTTCGCAGAGCGCGGCCGCGTATTTCTGACACGGCCCCAGGTTGGCGGCGACGGCCGCGGAGCCCGAAGCCGCCGCCGTCGGCGTGCGCCGGTGCTTCGGCTTATTGCAACCGGCGGCAAACGCGAGCGAGAGCAGCCCGGCGCCGAGTAGCGCGCAAGCCTGGGAGGTCTTGGATCGAAACATGACTTGGTCCTTTCCGCTCCGCAGGTTGAGTTCTGACCCCGAGCAGACGCGCGTCGTAGCAGCTTCGAGCCGGTCCGTCACGG